>Ga0206930_1081_pt1 | contig 20649 bp, 19 predicted proteins | sample Alteio_BWOrgHeat_20_FD_152939 | JGI IMG/M metagenome (GOLD analysis project Ga0206930, IMG submission 152939) | Enriched cells from forest soil in Barre Woods Harvard Forest LTER site, Petersham, Massachusetts, United States -... | ecosystem: Environmental > Terrestrial > Soil > Temperate forest >... | reverse complement strand
TAAAATGAGGTACCGCTTTCCTATTGCTGTTATTTCTCTTTTACTGTTTAATTGGGGATACAAATCCTTTGCACAACCAAACATTCAGCTTGCTGCTAACAAACCCTGGAATGCCTCATGGATAAAAGTACCCGGCGAACCGGCGAATGATTATGAGGTGTGTTTGTTTCGGAAAATCATCAATTTAACAAGCAAGCCTGCTACTTAGGTAGTGCATGTAACCGGAGATAACCGTTATAAGCTGTTTGTCAACGGTCAATTGGTTTCCGTGGGCCCTGCCCGGAGCGATCTTTATTATTGGAATTATGAGTCGGTAGACCTGGCGCCCTACCTTATAGCTGGCAAAAATATAATCAGCGCGATTGTATTTAATGAAGGGCGATTACGGCCTGCCTCGCAAATGTCATACCGCACAGGTTTTATTTTGCAGGGCGATGCGAATATAAATGAAGAAATTAATACCGGGCCAACATGGAAATGTTATCGCGACTCTGCTTATAAACCGCTTCCTGTTGAATTGATCTATAGCTATTACGTAGCAGGGCCAGGCGAGTTAGTGGATATGAAGCTGCACCCTCAGAACTGGCAGCAGACTGATTTTGACGATAGCAAATGGCAGCAGGCAACTTCGATCTCTCCCGGGGAACCTAAGGGCTATTTTACCTTCAACGATGGCTGGATGCTGGTTCCGTCACCAATACCTGCCAGGGAAATGATTATACAAAGATTGAAGGCAATGCGCAGGGTGGATGGCATTAGCTTACCATCAACCTTCCCGGCTGAAAAGGGTGCGGTTACTATTCCTGCTCATACGAAAGCCACTATTTTGCTCGACCAAACCTATTTGGCTAATGCTTATCCGACCATAATATTTAATAAGGGCAAGGATGCCGGGATATCCATGAGCTATGCCGAGGGCTTGTATATTATTGAACCGGGTAACAAAAATTGGCGGGCACAGGGCCGAAAAGGCAACCGTGATGAAATAGAAGGTAAGCGATTTGTGGGACGTAAGGATAGTATCATTAGCGATGGCAGCGCAAACCAGCAATTTACATCATTGAACTGGCGCACTTACCGTTATTTGCAATTGATTGTTGAAACTAAAGATGAGCCATTAACCATCGAGGACTTATATGGTGTTGCAACAGGCTACCCGTTTAAAGAAAATGCCCGGTTTGAAACGGATAATAAAGAGCTGGGTAAAATATTGGAAATAGGCTGGCGCACTGCCCGCTTATGCTCGTGGGAAACCTATATGGATTGCCCTTATTACGAGCAATTGCAGTATGTAGGTGATACCAGGATTCAGGCGCTGGTATCCTATTACGACAGTGGTGATGACCTGTTAGCCAGAAATACGATCACCTTGCTCGATCATTCGCGCATTGCGGAGGGAATTACACAAAGCCGGTATCCTACAGCTATCCCTCAGCAAATACCTACATTTTCCCTTTGGTGGATAGGGATGCTGCACGATTATTATATATACCGGAATGATAATAAGTTTATTCAGGATAAATTACAAGGTGTGCAGGATGTACTGGCGTTTTTTAACCGTTACCAACAAGCTGATGGCTCTTTACAGAATCCACCTTATTGGGAATTTACCGATTGGGCATCCGGTAAGGACTGGAAATCAGGAGTTGCGCCAGTAGGCGCCAATGGCAATTCAGCTGTATTGGATATGCAGTTACTTTGGGCCTATCAATTGGCAGCCGAACTCGAAAGTAAGCTGGGAAGCAAGGAATTCACTCTAAAGTACGAAAATCTTGCCGCTCAGTTAAAGCAAACTATCCGTAATAAATATTGGGTTGCAGCAAAAGGAATGTATACCGACAGGCCCGAAAAGGATGTTTTCTCTCAGCATACCAATGCCCTGGCTATCCTTACCGGGATACCGGCAGGAGAGGAGAAGATTAATATCGCGCATAAACTACTTGACGACACTACAATGGTGCAGGCATCCATCTATTTTAAATATTATGTGCATCAGGCGCTGATCAAAGCAGGTATGGGCGATCATTATATCGACTGGCTTGGCAAGTGGCGCGAAAACATCAATATGGGTATGACCACCTGGGCCGAAATGTCCGATATCAGCGCTTCACGCTCTGATTGCCACGCCTGGGGATCGAGCCCTAATATTGAGCTTTATCGCACTGTTTTAGGTATTGAAAGCGATGCTCCTGGTTTTAAAAGAGTCAGGATCGAGCCGCATCTGGGCTCAATTACAAATATTGGCGGGCAGATACCTCATCCTAATGGTAATGTGAGTGTACATTATGTGTTAAATGGTACCAAATGGAGAATAAACATTACCCTGCCGCAAAATACCCCAGGCAGGTTGGTGTGGAAGAATAAGGAGTATCCGCTGAAACCCGGAGAAAACAATTTGTCGCTTTAATAATTATATGCAGGATCACATTTACGCCGATCAACAATGAACTGGATATTACTGGTAGGCATCTGTTATACCTTTATTGTAATAATGGTATGCCTGCATATTATTTACGATACCCGCTCAACTGCAAAGGCCCTGGCATATGTGATGGTTGCCATATTTGTACCCATTATAGGAATAGCCATATACTATACCGTCGGTCTTAATTATCGCAATAAGAAGTTATACAGCAAAAAGATCATCCATGATAATAAAATGCTGGCGGAGGTACGTGAGCGGATCACTTTAGAGTCGGAAAAAGCCTGGAACACGCCTGAGCCCGAAGTTCAAAAACACAAAAAACTGGCGCTGTACCTTCTAAATGATGGGATGAGCCCTCTGTCGGGTAATAACGAGGTTGAGCTTTTACTAAATGGTGAAAACAAGTTTCCCGAAGTTCTGGAAGCTTTAAAGAACGCTAAAAACCATATCCATATTGAATATTATATTTTTGAAGATGGCGAAATAGGCGAACAGATCAAAAATATCCTGCTGCAAAAGGTGCAAGAGGGTGTAAAGGTGCGTTTTATTTATGACGACTTTGGCAGCCGCTCTATCAGAAAATCATATGTGCCAGAATTGATAGCGGGTGGGGTAGAAGCCTTCCCGTTTTACAAGATCATCTTTATACTTTTTGCAAACAGGATCAATTACCGCAATCACCGTAAGATCATCATTATTGATGGCTGCACAGGCTTTTTAGGAGGCATCAATGTAAGCGACAAGTATATTAATCATAAAGACAGGCCCTCACAATTATTCTGGCGCGATACCCATGTGAAAATTACCGGTCCGGGTGTTTACTATCTTCAATACTTGTTTATATGCGACTGGAACTTTTGTGCAGGTAAGCATTTAAAGCCACTGCCCGAATTCTTTTGCAATAAGCCAAATCCGAAGGGTAAGGCCATTGTACAAATAGCGGCAAGCGGTCCGGACTCAGAGATGCCCACACTAATGTTTTCCTTAGTGCAAGCCATTGGACTGGCTGAAAAGGAGCTTTTGATTACTACACCCTATTTCATTCCTGGTGAAAGTATATTGGATGCATTGCACGTGGCGGCACTTAGCGGAGTTGCCGTTAAGATATTAGTTCCCGGCAAGTCTGATTCGGCTTTTGTGGATGCTGCTGCACGTTCTTATTATGGTGAATTATTGCATTCGGGAGTTGAGATCTATCTTTATCAAAAGGGCTTTGTACATGCTAAAACCATGGTTTCAGACGGTCAACTTTCCATAATCGGCACAGCAAACATGGATCATCGCAGTTTTGAGCTAAATTTTGAAGTGAACAGTATGATCTATGACGATAAAACGGCCAATCAACTAAGAGACGCCTTTTACAATGATCTGAAGGATTCTAAGAAAATCAACCCAGACACCTGGAAAAGCCGGCCCTTTTATAAACAGTTACCCCAAAAACTGGCAAGGTTGTTATCGCCACTGCTCTGATGCGGTAATAATTTCAGCTGTAAATTATGCCTTTTCAATTACCACAGCGGTTCCGTAAGCTAATACTTCGGTAACGCCCTGCATTACTTCATTGGCATCATAACGCATATTGATAATGGCTGTAGCGCCCATTACTTCGGCGTGCTGTATCATTAACTGGTAAGCTTCTTCACGGGCGTTTTCGCAAAGCTCGACATAAATAGAAAGCCGCCCCCCAAATAACGACTGAAAGCCTCCGGCAATATTGCCCAAAGCACTGCGGCTGCGTACGGTAATGCCCCGTACAACGCCTAAATGTTTGGTAATTTTATAACCCTCTAAACCGGTACTGGTAGTAACTAATGCGTGGTCCATTTTTTTATGTTTTAGGTGATAAGAATCGATATCAAATATAATTTAAATTGAGATGAGAATGCGCGCGGATTGTTACGAAAAAGATAATATGCTATTATTGCTTTATATTGATAGCATATGCCTGAAATCTTCATAGAAACACCCAGATTGATCCTGCGGCATTGGCAAGAATCTGACCATGAGCCGTTTGTGCAACTAAATATGGATAAGGATGTGATGGAGTTTTTCCCTTCAATCAGAACAAGGGAGGAAACCTTATTGCAAATACAACGGATCATTGCCCGTATCGATGAGTCAGGTTACGGTTTTTTTGCTGTGGAACGAAAGGACAATCACCAGTTTATTGGTTTTACCGGTTTGACCCACCCTGGCTTTGAAAGCTATTTTACCCCCTGTGTAGAAATAGGCTGGCGACTAAGCAAAGAAAATTGGGGCCAGGGTTTTGCAACCGAAGCCGCTAAAGCATGTCTTGAATTTGGTTTCGAAAAATTGCAGCTTGAAGAAATATATTCCTTTACTTCAATTCTGAACACTCGATCGGAACAGGTAATGAAAAAAATAGGGATGATCAAAATCGGTTTATTTGATCACCCCTCAATGGAAGACGGCAATGCTTTAAAACAGCATGTGCTTTATAAAATAACTAACTCTGCGACGAATTAGCTGCCTGTCCCGGATTTTGACCTTGCTCTGGAACTACAGGTTGAACTGGCGCAGCAGTGGCAGGCGCAAAAGGATATTTTACAGGCTTCTTCTGCATACTTGCCTTTAGCAGATCAGGCTTGAAATAAGCTACTACTCCTGCGGCCATTAATAATATACCAATTGCAAGAAAAACAAAGCTTAGTTTTTTATGACCGGGCGTTAGCGTGTAAGTGAAAATAGCTTTACCGAATGCATCTTTAGTCTGCTGAATGTCGGTAGCGCCGGTAGGGATATTTAATTTAACCATTTGCTGAACCGTTGCATAGGTAGCCGTTAAAGCATAATTGTTGTCTGAAATCTTAGTAATGTCAGGATTTTTTGTATCCATGTCTATCTGCCATTCTCCGTTATCATTTATTTTGGCCATTCCCAGCGCATCAAAGGTCAATGTATAAGTTCTGTTCATGGCATCTTCCTTGTAAACAAAGTTTTGCAGAAAATATGCAGGCAATGAGCGCTCCATCTGTCTTTTCAGCATATCCTCATTGGAACCCATTATTTTCTTGAAATTATCCCACTGACTTGCATTGAAAGTCATGCTTTCTTCCAGATGACCGTCACCCAGGTTATCTATATTAAAAGTAATATTTTGCTTAAGTAGGTCCTGCTGTTGCTGGGCATTAACACTTGAATAAGAGATAATTAAAAGTGCTACTACTGATAAATATATTTTTTTCATAATAAAAAACTAACGTACGGTTGATATAATTGAATTGAATAGACCTGTATTCCCGCTAAAATTAGGGCTGCCAAGTGTGATCCCGACAATGCCGTTACCACCACTCCTGAAAACGCCTTCCCATCTTCTTTGTGTTCCATTGTAGGAAGTGGAGCCCTGGTACATGGTATACCCGTTAGACATCCCACTTTTTTGGTAAGTGATATATTGCCCCATGGCTGCTAATTTTGTACGAATAATATATAAAGCCTGATCGGGGGTTGAGGCGGGAACGTTCCATACGCTTACACCTGTTTGCGCATCACTTGCTCCAACCTGCGAGGCCAGCACGTTCAATTGAGGAAAAGGGTAATCCCTGCGGCCCCAGTCGCCGGGATAACTAAAATTGATAACGCCCTGGTAGGCATTACCAAGTGAATTTCCGCCACCCCCGCCGCCGCCGTTATTGCTGCTTCTTCGGGGTGCAGGCCTTGATGCGGGTCTTTCATTGGCAGCGGTACGAACCGGTGCTGTGGCAACTGTAGTATTTGAGGCAAAGGTAGCTGCAATATCATCTATCTTTTTTCTCATATAATCATCATCCGCCAGCTCCATTGGCACAACTCCTTTGCTTTCAAGGTCGTTAATATCAATAAGCATGTATCTTGTATCACCCTGTTGTGCCGCCTGTATAAAGGTTTGCAGGTTCTTCATCCCAAGTTTTAAAGCATCGTCCGGACTTAAAACACCACCTAATCCGGCACCATTTACGCCGGTGGCCTCAATAGCATAATATTGATTGTTAACCACGATACCGGGATAGGCGTGCCCCGGTATTAAATAAATAACCGCATGCAAACCGGCGGCTTTAAGTACACTCGCATACATTAAGGATAGCTCGATACATAAACCGGTGTTGCCGGTTAAAACCTCACGCGGCAGCCTGGCGCTTTGGACAGTGGAGGTTATATCCCCTAATTTTTGCGGAATACCCTCGGTACCGCTATAAACCATCTTGCTCTTTACAGTGGCCAGATAAAGATATTCTAAAAATTTCACGGCGTCTTCCGGCTTGCCTGAAACTGACGCGGCCTCACCCTGCATTAACCTGTCCTGCACCTGTGAGGTATAATATTTTACAATAGGATCCTCGGGTGTAACCAGGCAAGGCAGCAATTGCGTATTATGCATCATGTCGGGGTAGCTGGTCACTTCTTCGGGCGGAATATCGGTATAAACAAACTGATTACGGCCCATCATGTTAAACCCGAAACTTTCCTTTTTCTCCTTGCCGCCATTATAGGTTATTTTGATCTCGCCTGTTTCCTGCGATTGGGTCATCCTGGTAACCACATCATCCTTAAAATGCGGATAACACCTCACAACTACATGCTGACCAGGATATACATTTGGTACATCTGTCAGGTCGGTCCAGTCAATGAAATTAGGTATCCGGTAGGATACCTTTACATCATTCATCGTGGTGGAACCATTGTTGGTAAGCAGCATTTTGAAAAAGTAGTATTCGCCATTCAGCGCTTGCGGGTTGGCATAAACCTTATAAACAGCAGGCATCATATAGCTGGCACTGCTGATCTTGACGTCAAGATTGTCCTTGCCAAAATTGAAGAAATAGCCCCCCAGGGCAATAAGGCCTAAAAAAACTAAAACAAGGGGTAGGATTATTTTTTTCATGATAAAAAAATAAAATAATTTGTTTAAAGCAGTTGTAATGTAACTACAGGGAGCAGATGTCGCCGGTTCCGGGCCAGTATCGGAAGCGGGTATTTTAATGGTTTCTCAAGGAGTGTCCCTGCACTATAAATATCCGCACAATAATATAAAAATGCAAGGATTAACTAATTAATTTTCAATTTATTAATAAGTTATAATAAAGGTAACTTATTTAAATAAATAGTTACAAAATTTAACTTTTATTATTTGCTTGCTTCTCTTGTGTTTTCTCCAAACTCATCCCGGGCGGGCTGCATATTTAATGATCAGGAAGACCAATCACCCTTAATCATCAGAAAATGCAATTTTACTGCTAATCTATGATAGGTAGTTGCTACAATTATTTGTTACTTTGCCGAAAATTGCAGTTCGTGAATATTTAGACAATTGTTAAAATGTGTAAAATAACCGTGACCTGTATAATTATTAAAAAGAAAACCCGTTATCTGCGTAAATTATCCAATATGAATAAACTTCAACTCATCACTTTCATCCTTTTGTCTGCCTTTTTGATACAAAGCTGTAAGAAGTCTTCCGAAACGGCTGTGGCCTATTCAGCCGCACCTTTACAGGCTAATATTGATGGAAGCACCTGGGCGCCCGATGTGGATTCGGTAAGCAACACCATAACCTACAATTCGGCAACTAAAACCAAGGTTTTTAACTGCATTGGAACAAAAAACCAGGAACAGGTTATTTTGACCATTACGTTAAGCAATGCAGGTAACAGCAATGGCTTTGCCACAGGCACCTTTAATATCGATTCGGTATCTACGGTTGCGCAGTACAATACCCAGATAAAAAACTCATCTGGCAATTATGTCTTTTTACCACACGGAGGAGTGTCGCCGGGTGCAGGAACAATTGTTATTTCGGCGGTGGATTCTGTTAAAAAACAGATCACCGGTACATTTTCCTTTTATTCGAGAACAGTAAATTACGATAATACAGGAAAAGAGATATCCATAAGTGTAGATAATATTTATGGTGGACAATTTAACGCCCTGCCTTACAACTTCATCAGCAATTAACCCCCTATTTAAAGTAAATATCACATGTATATCAATAACATGAAAAGAACTTATACCTTATTAACAATAATACTCAGCACCCTTGTGGCATTTAACGCTAAGGCTCAGGATGCACCTATCTACGTTAAAAGTTACCTGGGCTTTTATGGAGGAATATCTAACCCGGTGGGCGAATTTGGCAAAAGTAGCTATAGTGATAACCAGGCCGGCTTTGCCAAAAGAGGTATTGCCTTTTCGTTGGACGGGGCGGTTTATCTGTATAAAAATTTGGCGATTGGGGCAACCATATCCTACCAGGATCACCCCAGCATGAGCTACAACGATGCATTGGGTATTGCAAATGGCTATACCACTGATTATAACGCAGATGAAACCGATGTTAGTACCAGTAATAATTACAGGAGCATAAACATTCTGATAGGGCCACAATATTCTTTTACCTACAAAAAATTCATACTTGATCTCAGAGCCTCAGCAGGAATAATTAAAAACTCCTCATCACCAGAAGTACAGACATATGTTTTTGGAGTGCTAACGCAAAAGGTAACATTTTACCAAAACAGTGTATCGCAAACCATACTTGGATATGGAGGAAACGTGGGTTTACGTTACAAGTTCAGCGATAGCTGGAGTGTAGGCATAAAAGGCGCATACATTGATTCGCAGGGGCTCGATGCAACCAGCACAGGCCGTACGATATATGTAGGCAGGAACGTAACCAAGATACCTCTTTCAGAATTCCAGACTACAATTGGCTTAACGCTTAATCTTTAAAAATCAGAGCAATCTCCGTTTCAAAACAGAATTGTGTTGGGCAACTGGATTATACTCCAAATAATAGGCCCAGCGGAATGGCGATCAGGATAACGATGATCAGCGGTCTGGTTATGCTTTTACGTTCATAGTCGTTATCAGGGAAATATTTTTTGAAGAAATATTCGGCTAAGATGCCTCCGCCGATAATATCCAGGGCAAGTGAATAGGTAAAGGGCTTTATAAGCGCATGGAAATCGGGATTAGTGACATTAATTTGCGGCATTTTAACAAAGTAATTTAATGCTATAACAGACAATATGCGATAGGCAATGGAAAAGTACAGCACCATTGATCCTTCCTTTTTATAGCCAACCGAGCGCAGGTTGAGCATCAATAAAATACCGCCTACCACCGGAGAAAAGAAAATCGAAAACCATAAAATGGCTGTTTTTGAATAAATGGCGATACTGTTTTCTGTAGGCTGATCTCTTTCTGATTCCTCATTTTCCATGCGCAAATATAAAACCAATTAACCGGGTTATTAATGCTACGGTACTATTTTGAATATAAAAATTGATCGATTTGCTTTATCATCCAATTAAAATCCTCATACATTAAAAAATGTTTGCCATGCTCAGAAAAGGCTATGGTAACATTTTTTGCTTTTGCAAATTGTAGTTTATAAGCCTGTTCAGCTTCAGCCTTTGTTTTTAGGATATCATACCCCTGCCATGAGCCTAATACCAGTATAGGAGAACGAATTATGGAAATTTTTTCTCGCAGGTCGAGCGTTTCCATCTCTATACCCATTAATGCACTGCTCATGAAGTCGGTTGCTGCATCCCATTTCAGAATTTTCATAATATGTACACTATCGCTTGCCAGTTTTTTAAGATAATTGAAACCATCAGGATATTCTGTGGCCTTGCGTATGGAATCCTTTTTTGCGATCAATGCAGGAGGGGCGGTAGAAGTCTTTTTATATGCAGTATAGGCATCTTTGTGAAGCGAATCAAGATTGATATTTGGATTTTCGAGCGCGGATTCAAAAGGAACACCATCGATATCGATAATTGGCCCGAATGACGCCGGAGCAGTAACAGCTATCCATAATGCCAATACCCCGCCAAAACTAAAACCTATTAACACTGGTTTTTTTAAATGATTATTTATTACATATTTGATGATATCATCCCTCTGCTTTTTCAGTAGCTCACTTTTTGCCCCTGATGGCGGCTGACCTGCAAAGCCCGCAAGTGTAATTACATAACACTTGTATTTCGATTTGTAGTGGGCAACTACATCGTTATAGGTTTCACCGGCGCCATTATAGCCAGGTATTAGCAGCATTGGTTTGCCATGGCCAAATATTTTAACACCAAATGAATAGGCGGCATCCGATTTCCCTGTTTGTGCATAAACATTGCCAAAACTGCAGGTGGCAAATAGGATACAGAATAACAGGCTGGCTTTCATTATGATAAGTTTTGATCTGAATAAAAATAGCTTTTATTATTTATTTCAGAGCGATACTATTGAAAACAAAATGCCCGTTAATTTAATAACAGGCATTTAATTTATAAAGTTAACCTAAAAGCGCTGATTAGTTACCAGCGGGCTTTGGAGGCGTTGGTGGACTTGGATTGGTTGGGGTTGTAGGTGGCGTAGGGCTTGGGTTGGTTGGCGGGTTTGGATTAGGCGGATTTGGGCTCGGACTTGGGGTTGGGTTGGGGCTTGGTGTAGGCGTCGGGCTTGGAACCGGCGGATTAGGATTGGGCGGATTTGGGCTCGGGCTTGGAGTAGGGTTTGGATTTGGGGTTGGATCAGACGGCTTTTTATTCTTATCCTTTTTCTTAGATGGTACAGTGTCTGTTGATGCCGTTACCCTGTATGTGTTCAAAATAGCTTTATGCGAAATTGTATTATGATTACCTTTTGCTGTGGCGAACTCAAACAAACCGGTTAGAGCTGCTGCCATAATAATTACACTTAATTTTTTCATGTTAGATTTTTCTAAGTGATTAAATTATCACCTGAAAAAGCAACATGAAGAGCTATATTATGTTTTAATTAATTTTATTTATTTATAATTAACAAGCAATTACTTAGTTGTGTGGCGCTTGATCAAGAGCCTGTACCTGTTTTAAGTATACTGGTGGCATGATTGCATTCTTAAGCAGGTTTTCAATTTTAAATACTCTGAAAAATTTATAGACATACAACGCGGGCAAAAGCCATGGGATGCTCCCTAAAGAAAGCAATTGAATTATACGATCGGGAACAACCAGTACTTGTGCCTGCTTTAAAATAAAATATCTTACTGCACCAAGATGCTTTTTATATTGACGGTAAAGATCAGGTGTGTATTTACTCAGGCAGAGGCTTTCTGCGATTTGTTTTTCCCTCAAATGCTGCCAATCCTGGTAGCAATCTGGCAAACCAGTCAGCCCCATCTGCTTGCCTACCCTGTAAAACACATGGAAAACCTCCGACCTTTCTGCTTCCGTAAGCTTTCGCTCTAATAATTCGTACGAGCGGATGGAGTAATCAATGAGCATTGATAGCACTTCGAGATAAGCCTCATCCGGTATTCGGGCGCCACGATTGACCTCAACATTTTTATGAATTGCGGTAATTTGATCAATCGCATTTAAGGCATTGCCCTGTTCTGCAAAAATGATCTGCCGGGCGTAATCAACAGTTGTGAACAATCTTCCAAGCGGGTCTTTGGGCAGTTTACCTGTAAAATAAAGCCAATCGACTGACCGGTTCAATGCAAACTCTGCAGATGCACCTGCAAAAATGAACAGCACAGTATCCGCTTTGCCCCAAATTTTTCTTACAATGGAATCAGGATGTACAAAATAAGTGGTAGTCATATTTATTAAACGTTTTGAGGCTGATCCTTATTTTTCAATAAGTTCTCCTGTAAATGCCTTGACTTTGTAAAAGTACTTTTAATTACAAAGTAAATAATAATTATTCAAATTAGCAAAGCCGGGGGGATTTGTTCGTAAATAAAAAACGGCGCAAATTTTCACCTGCGCCGCCGGAGTATATATTTATTGCGGATTTTATTTGGTTGTTTTTTTACTTGCTATCTTATCTATACCATGAGCCTTTAGTAATTCGCTTATGTTTACCTGCCAGATAAAACTCTCACCAGAAATCTTTACACCTGACGCGTTGAGTGAGTTAGTAAAATAAAGTGTTTTGCAATCGGGTGATAACCGTGCTTCTATGCCAAATACCCTATCAGATAATACCGACCTGAGATCAATAGGCTGGCCCCATTCACCTTTGGCATCGCGGAGGCAGATAAACAGATCTGTAGTTTTTGGTGCGGGAGAACGGCCGGATGAAAAGATAATAAATGATTCATCAGGGGCAACAGCCGGGTCGAAATCGCCATGGTCACTCAGCGTAAATGAGGCTTGAACAGGCGCCTCATAAGTGCCATTATTCATTTGTGAACGATAGATATGGAAAATGCCTCCATTATCAGCACGCATAAAGTAAAGGCTTCCATCGCCGGCAACGGCGGGGCTAAATACTGAGCTATCAGCATTTATGGTAATGGGAAGCACTTCGGCTTTGCCCCACCCTTTTTTTGTTAATGCTGCCTTCCACAGATTACCACCCATGCCGGGATAAACTTTGCCGTTATAGTGTCCGTCTATTTTTGTCCCACCCTCAGTTGTCGGGCGGCTCGATGCAAAAATGAGGTATTTGCCATGCGAGTCAAATGCAGGCTCAAGATCATTTGTTTCAGTACTCGAAAACGGTGCAATTTGCGGGGAGTTCCATTTATTACCTGCCCGTTTTGAAAATGTGATCACTGACGGCTTATCTTTTGAAGCCTGAACGAAATAAACTGACTTTCCGTCTGGAGTAAATGCGGCATCCAAATTATTTGGTGCATCCGACGTAATAATTCCGGGAACAAAAAGTGTTAATGTGGGTTTGGAATGGTCAGTGGTATCCTGCTTACTGATTTTGCTGTGTGCATCAACCTGTCTAACAAAGCAGGTCAGCACAAGTATTGGGGCAATAGCGATATACTTTTTCATTTCATATTTAATATCAGGTCCAAATATTCTGATATTAACATGCACACTGAAACTATTTAAACCACACGGCCTCTATTTCTAATGGTTCGTGTTATTCTTTTAATCCGGTCAACGAAAAAGCCGCCACAGAGATGATCAGTAGCGGCTGAAATAATTAAATTGGCTTTTATTTATTAAGTTTATCCTGCATCCACAAACCTGTAGCGCGGCTTACGGCATTGTAATCATTCAGGTTAATATGATTAACTTTCATAAAGGTACCTGTTTCGCCGGTTACGGTTACTATTTTGAATTTCCGCACGGGGTCATTATATGTTGAAAGAGTAGGTAGTGTGGCAGTAGTACTTGTCTGTATAAAAAAATAATGAAGTGTAACTGCTCCCAGGGATGTTACAAACACATAATTATAAGTATAGCCAAATGATGAATCGAACTGGTAAGGCAACGGCTCCCATTGGTTGGGATTATTTACAGGGCTTGGGGTAAAATAAACCAGCACCATACCATTGTTAAGCACATCCTGCGTTACCGTATTGTTGTTGCGTACATAATATCGTGTAAAATATTCAGTAAAGCTACCAGCACCTGTCTCATATACATATTGCGAATTCCAAATCCAATCGGTACCACCTATGCTAAAAACATCGGTTTTCACATTGGCATTACCTTCAGGTCCCTGTGGTCCGGCCGGGCCCGCAGGGCCTTGTAAGCTTATAGGAGCACCCCAGGTAGTACCCACTTTTGGACCATATAGCCTGAAGTTTGTTTTATCGAGATAAAAATCACCGCTTACCCCAATGGTGGAGGCTGGGGCGCCGTTGCCACTATAAATTTTGCTGCCTGCTGCACCTGTAGCACCGGTGGCGCCGTTAGTCCCGTTTGTACCTTTTAGTGAAATACCTGTTCCCCAGCCGCCAGAAGTTTTAGGGCCATACAATAATCCGGTTGAAAGATCGATGTAGAAATCGCCTGCAACTCCTGTTGCACTCGCCGGGGTTGTGCTGCCACTGTAAATAACACTCCCGTTTTGTCCGTTGGTACCAGCTGGGCCTGCAGGGCCAACCACGCCTTGCGCACCAGTAGGGCCTGAAGGTCCTACTGGTCCGGTAGCACCATCTTTACCGCACGATGTGGTGAATAATACAACTGCGCATAACAGTAAAAAATAGTTAACTTTTTTCATGTTCATTAAGGGTTAGAATGTTGATTAATACTTGATAAACTATTTATAAAGAGATACTTCAAAACCTATAACTTGTAGTGGGAGAGTAACTCTTTGGTTCGGTCAAAATTAATGAGCCGCAAATGGAAGAGCTTTAGGATATATACGCGATAAGGTGCGTAATTTTACGTTAATTGCTTAGCGTAATATCAGCATCATCAATTATTTGCAAAAAAACAAATGGGCTTTTTTGAGTCGAATGGCAACTGCCCGGTTAGAGGAATCTACAGGAAAAAAAACTACCTGCTGGCCTTGACCCTGAAACAATAAGTAATACCTCCCTGTTAACCTTTAACTATATAAACCAAATATTATGTGGCCCGAAATTGACAACAAATTGTACAAATCCTTCGAGTTCAAGGATTTCTCTGAAGCTTTTTCATTTATGACAAGGGTAGCCTTATTGGCCGAGAAGGGCGACCATCACCCAACCTGGAGAAACGAATGGAATAAAGTGGAAATATGGTTATCTACTCATTCCGAAGGTGATGTTGTTACGGATAAAGACCGTAAGCTGGCGGCAAAAATCGATAAAATATTGTCTTAGCGTTAACGGTATATTTCTTTAGCCGAAAGAAATTGTAAAGATACTTTTAAAAGATGATTTTTTAATTTTTATTTTACATTAACACATCTTTATCAGTAACTTAGCTGGGCTAATTAAAGTAATGCACTTTATATGAGGCCATTTATCTTATCCTTCATTGCCGGGTTTTTTCTGTTAATACAGATGAACGCCTGTGCGCAGTCGGCAGATACAAGCGATAGAATCAGCCAGGTGGAAGGCAACCTTGTTGGCGCCACACAAACCGAAGGGGAGGTGCCCGGTACAATTAAGGACCGCATGGCTCACTACCATGTAAACGGGGTAAGTATAGCGGTCATCCACAATTACAAAATAGAATGGGCTAAGGGTTACGGCCTGGCTGATGCAGACAGAAAGATTCCCGTAACTGATCAAACCCTTTTCCAGGCGGCATCAATAAGCAAATCGTTAAACGCAGTTGGCGTTCTCAGGCTGGCGCAGGACAAAAAGATCGATCTCTATGCCGATATTAATAATTACCTGCATAGCGGAAAAGAAGCAGGAGCCACTGACAGCTACTCGCTTATTCACGCAGGCCAGCTTAACTGGAAATTTCCATACGATTCGCTGTCAAGGAATAAAAAGATCAGTGTTGCCAATTTGCTGAGTCATACAGCAGGGCTAACGGTACATGGTTTTGGCGGTTATGAAAAGGGAACAGATATACCCAGTATTGTTCAGGTTTTAGATGGAAAGCAGCCGGCTAATTCAGCGCCGGTACGGTCAATGTATGAGCCGGGCCTTAAGTTTGAATATTCAGGCGGCGGCATTGTGATTTCGCAATTGATCATTACCAATATTACCCATCAGCCTTATGAACAATACATGTACGATAATGTGCTGAAGCCTTTGGATATGGCCGGCAGCACCTATTCGCAATTCCCTACAGGTAACATGAAACTCCTGCTGGCCACAGCTTATGATACCAAAGCGAATGAGATACCGGGCAAGCACCATATTTACCCCGAACAAGCTGCGGCTGGTTTATGGACAAATCCTACCGATCTTTCTAAATATATAATTGAAATGCAATTGGCTTTGCAAGGCAAATCAAATAAAGTGCTTAATCAGCAAATAACCAAAACCATGCTTACACCTTATATTGATAAACAGGCGGCACTTGGTGTTTTTGTTGAAAACATGGATAGCACCAAATATTTTGGGCACGGGGGCTCTAATGAAGGTTTCAGGAGCCAATACTATGGGAGTTTTGAGGGAGGTAATGGTGTTGTAGTAATGGTGAACTCGGATAACGGCGATATTATTCCTGAAATTGTTAACAGTGTTGCCAAAGTTTATGGGTTTAAGGGCTTGTACCGTACAAAAATAGTAAAGCCTGTTTCAGTTACCCTTACCGAGAATGTTTTGCAAAGTTATACAGGTGAATATCAGCTCGCCCCGGATTTTATCCTTGCGATAACACGCGAAGGCGATAAATTATATGGTAAAGTACCGGGCAAAAGCAGGCTCACCCTCTTCCCCGAGACGGAGAGCAAATTCTATATCAATTTAGCCGATATTGAAATTGAATTTATTAAGGATGACAAAGGCAAGGTGGTAAGGGCTATGGTATATGAAAATGGCCCGCACGATGCCAAAAAGATGGAGTAAGCCAACTGATTAAGTGAGGATCAACCCATTTTAGCCCTACTATCTGGTGTTAAGGCTGATTTTCTTTGAGTTCTCAACTTTATAAGCTGGTATATCACCCCAACAAAATATAGTAATCCTAATGCCGAAAGCCCCTTTTGTATGATGGGCGCATTGGCTTCAGCTGCTAATGGATGACTGATAGGCAACCTGGTGAATGATTCAACTATGGCCGGTATCAATGAAAGGAATAACGTGGTCGACAGGAAAATGATTTGCACATAATCCGCCAGTTTGCCGAATATCCGGAGAGATTTCACATATATACCAAGCGGTAACAATATCAAAATAATTATTGCGAGATAATGGCCGGGAGTGAGGTGCCCTGTTTTCATGATCGGGAGGCCGGTAATGCAGGTAAGCACGGTCAATAATATATACAACCTCCCAGGCCCGGTTTTAGTATCCAGTTTCCCGCTGAGAGCTAATGCATAAAATCCAAATAAAAGCGCAAACACACTGATAACCGTGTGAACGATTCCCAGGATGGATAGATGATTTGGCATGGCTGTGATTCTTAAGGGTTAACAGAAAATATTTAATTATTAATGATAAGAAAAAAGAACCACAAAGCAAAATGGTGTCTTGTGCTAAAATATCGTTAAAAACAAAAAAGCCATTCGGAATGGAATAGCTTGTTTTGTTCTGTTAGCCTTAACAAATATTATGGATTCTCAACGGTCACATCCTGTGCCAGTTTTGCATCATCAGGTGTCTTCCCGAGGTCATTATCAAGTGCATAAAGCGCATCATCCTTGGCATTTGCACCACCGGCAACTTTTATCTTCGATAAAAGATCAAGCGCCAGTGTTTCTTCTTCGGTTTGTTCCTTTACAAACCATTGCATAAAATTCCAGGTTGCCCAGTCTTTTTCGGCCATGCTCATGTTTACAATTTCGTAAATATTACCTGTGTTTTCCACTTCCGATTTAAATACCTTTTCGAAGCAATCATTCACACTTACCGGATCAGGGCCGGGAGAGGGTATAGCATTCACAACCACCTTAGCGCCTCTTTTTAAAATGTACTCCAGTATTTTCATCATATGATTGCGTTCCTCATTAGCGTGCCTGAATAAGAAGTTCGCGATCCCATCATATCCTTTATCATTTGCCCATGCGCCATAGGCAAGATAGATCTGCGCATTGTGCGCCTCATTGGTCATTTGGGCGTTTAATGCATCTGCAAGTGTTTTTGATAGCCTGTTTGTTTCCATAATTGCCTAACTTAAATTGTGAAAAATAGTTTTATGAGTATAATAATAATTCCTCAAGACCTGCAATTGTCCACTTTTGTAGATGTTCCATTTAGAGAGTGGAACATTTGGAACACCTGGAACGATTTGGAACACCTCCACAGGAGTCCTTTGGACCACAATAGTTAATAAAATTTCCTTTCAATTAATGCCCTGTCTTGTCAAAATAGCATTTCAATCCTGGTAAATTTATGCCTGTCTAAGTCAGACAAAAAATAATGCCATCCATTACTCTTTTTGTCTCCTCCGGATCGCGCACCTGTATACAGTCTACCCCGGTTGTTTTTGCAGGATGATCATTCCCGCCCTCAAAAAGTGCGTCGCCGATAAAGATCATTTCAGATATTTTTATCTTCAGGGTTTTGCGCAGCTTGCGGATGCCATAAGCCTTATCAATGCCGGGTTTGGTAATATCGATGGGGGTAGCTCCACCCATTTGTACGGAAAACTCAGACAGGGTCCTTTTAAGGATAGCCGTTATTTTTTTACGCTTGGAAAATTTCGGATCCCAGTTTTTCTTGGCATCAAGCGGCGCGTGCTGACCCAGGCCCGAAAAAGTGATCTGGCTTCCCCTGTCCTCAATCTGCTCGCCCCATATTTTGGAAGGTTTAACGCCTGTTTTCACAACCGCCTCATTCAGATTTTGTATGATCTTATTCTTTTCGTCAGGGGTAAAATCTTCACTATACAATTTTCTCCAGCTGATCCTATATTGATAATATTTAGTACCACAGGTAGGCAGGATGGATAAGTTTTTTAGTCTCCTTTTATTGGGCAGCCTGCTTAGTACCTGTTTTTCAAATTGCGGCCAGTCGCCACCCGAAATGATGGCCACTTTTGCTACTTTAAGCAACCTTGTCAAAATTTTAGCCATTTCAGGGTCAAGGGCAGCTTTACTTTCGGCTAATGTGCCATCGAGATCAAATACGATTAATTTTTTCATGAAGATGGTCTAAAAAATAATTGGCAATGGAATAGCAATTTGATATGAGGATTGTTTGTTAAGCATGTATAATATTTTGAGTGATTGCCAATTTCAGCAGGGCTGTGTTTGTTGGTTTTGTCTTTAACAAAACTATTATTTATTCAGTTTCTTTTATGGATGATCAAATTAAACTCATCTGATATGCAAATGTTTTCGCTTGAGTTCGTGTAATGTTAATTTCCTGTCCTCGCAGGGTCTCTCGAAGAGGACCCTGCGATGTTTAAGCATAACTCCCAAACCTTTATTATTTTACGCCATTCGATCGCACATGAAACTCAGCCACCAAGACTCTTTACCCTGTCAATTACTTCGCTTATTCTTTCTGAATATAGCAAATTTTTTCGCTTGAGTTTGTGTAATGTTAATTTAAGTTAACATTCAGGCATTCAAGGTTAATACAATGATTACCTACACCTAATATTATGTTTACGCGGATGTGTGTTTTTTGTAGGACAAATCAACTACTGTAAAATTCACCCCATTATGAAAAATAATCTTCACCTCTTCAAATCCAATGGATTATCCATTAAAATTGCAGGTGCCTTGCTGTTAAGCCTCGCTTTTGGAGGCTGTAAAAAAAATGACGGCGGCTCTTCTTCGGGCGGCATCAATAAGGTAAACCACGTGGTGGTTATCTACCTCGAAAATCACAGCTTCGATAATCTTTACGGGCAATTTACCGGTGCTAACGGCCTGTCAAACGCAACGGCTTCCAATACCACACAGGTTGATGCAACGGGCACACCTTATACCACTTTGCCCGCCATTCCGGGCACGCCTGCGTTTCCAACCAACCTGGCAAACACTTATTTTAATATCGACCAATACGTTGCCAATGACGTAATCACGCAGGACGTTTTGCACCGCTACTACCAGGAGCAAATGCAGATAGATGGTGGCAAAATGGACAAATATGCTTTATATAACAGCAATTCGGCCGGTTTATCACAAGGTTATTATAAAACCAGTTTGCTGCCATTATTGCCAATGGCTCAGAAATATGTGTTGTGCGATAATTTTTATCACAGCGCATTTGGCGGTTCATTCCTTAATCACCAGTGGCTCATCGCGGCAGCAAGTCCTACCTTTCCGGGTGCACCAACCAAAATTGTGGCAACTGTAGATGGTTCAGGCAAGGTGATCACCGATGGCCAGGTAACCCCTGATGGTTTTGTTGTAAATACAAGCTATACCGTTAATACACCGCACCCAGCCGGTACCGATCCATCTGTATTGGTGCCAAACCAAACTAACCCGACGATTGGCGACAGGCTAAGTGCGAAAAATATCTCATGGGTATGGTACTCCGGCGGCTGGGATAATGCATTGGCAGGTCATCCAGATCCAACGTTCCAGTTTCATCATCAGCCATTTGCCTATTATAAAAACTATGCTGATGGCACACAGGCAAAGACCGATCACCTGAAGGATGAGACTGTATTTATTGCGGCAGCCCAGGCAGGTACATTGCCGGCAGTGTCATTTATCAAACCTTTGGGTATTGATAATGAGCACCCGGGATATTCCGACGTGCAAAATGGTGAAAGCCACGCTCTTGAACTGATCAATGATGTGTTGAACGGCCCCAACGGAAAAGATGCCGTGATCATAGTTACTTATGACGAGAACGGCGGTTTCTGGGATCACGTAGCGCCGCCGGTAATTGATACAAAATGGGGACCGGGCACAAGGGTGCCTGCCATCATCATATCGCCTTTCGCAAAAGCGAGCTATGTTGACCATACCCA
>Ga0206930_1080_pt1 | contig 21139 bp, 22 predicted proteins | sample Alteio_BWOrgHeat_20_FD_152939 | JGI IMG/M metagenome (GOLD analysis project Ga0206930, IMG submission 152939) | Enriched cells from forest soil in Barre Woods Harvard Forest LTER site, Petersham, Massachusetts, United States -... | ecosystem: Environmental > Terrestrial > Soil > Temperate forest >... | reverse complement strand
GATAATAATCAATTGTCCTTCTCCTACAGCCGGCGCATCAGCAGGCCCGACTATAGTGAACTGAATCCTTTTCTGTATTATTTGGACGCCTATGCTTACCAGCAGGGCAACCCTTTTCTGCGCCCTGAACTGGCAGATGTTTTCGAAGTGGGTTATGTTTTTCAAAAGAAATATTCTATCACCTACAATTTCAGCAGCGCTCATGATGTGAACTATGATGCCTCCATACAAAACGACACCACAAAAGTTCTTATAAACTCACCCATCAACTTTGGCCACTCCTACAATCACGCAGTTGTATTTACTATTCCTATAGAAGCCACAAAATGGTGGCATATTGATGGCAACTACGGGCTTAGCTATAACATTTATATCGGCACGATACAAAACACATCATTGGACAGGTCGGCGGGCAGCTTCACTGTCAATATCTCCAACAATTTCAAATTGCCACATAGCTATTCTTTCCAGTTATCAGGCTATTATCATGCGCCCTCCATTCGCGGTTATGAAAATTTCGCCGAAAACTACAATATCTCGGCAGGCTTTAAAAAACAGGTGCTGAAAGGGAAAGGAATTTTGAAATTGGCCCTGACAGACATTTTTTATACTCAAAGAGATTACGTAACAGTTAATTTCGACAACCAGCAACGCAGTTCCCTGCAACAATATGATTCCCGTAAGCTGCGCCTCAGTTTTATTTACAATTTTGCCCGCGGCATAGAGTTCAGTCGTAGGGAAATAGAAGCTGCCGATGACGACGAAAGAAGCAGGTTGAAACAGAAATAAAAAGACAAATTCTACAGATCTAAAGTGAGTCCATCATAAGCCAGTTGCATGCCTTTGGGCAGGGTGCTTTCTATTTCATCGTGGAGGCCGAGTTGGTGGCTGATGTGGGTGAAGTAGGTGTTTTTGGCGCCGGTTTCGCGGGCTATCTCCATGGCTTCAGCAAGGGTGTAATGGGAAATATGTTGTTCGTGTCGCAGGGCATTAATTACAAAGGCTTCGCTGCCGCGTGCCTTGGCCAGTTCTTCGGGGGCTATATAGTTGGCATCGGTGATGTAGGTGAAATTGCCGATGCGGAAGCCGAGCACCTCGAGCATATAATGCATGACTCGGATGGGGGTGATCTTGAGGCCGTTTATATAAAAGGGATCACTGCTGTTGATGTTGTGTAAGGTAAGCTGTGGAATGCCGGGATAGGTTTTGTCGTGGAAGATGTAGGAGAACTCGCGCCTCAGGGTCTCCTGCGTGGGCAGGGTGGCATATATGGGCATGTGCATTTTTTGCCTGTAGTTGTAAGGGCGCACATCATCGAGGCCGGCAGTGTGGTCTTTATGCCCGTGGGTGAAAATGATGGCATCGAGTTTATGCACTTTGGCGCGTATCATCTGGTAACGGAAATCGGGGCCTGTATCTATTACAATGCTTGCCTCCGGGGTTTCTATCCACACGGAGGTGCGCAGGCGGCGGTCTTTATGGTTGGGGGAGGTGCAGACTGCGCAGTCGCAACCAATAAATGGTACGCCCTGGGAAGTGCCCGTGCCAAGGAAAGTTACCTTCACGCTCAGAGGTCTATTTTGGTTTGTTCGGAGGTGTCCTTTTTGCTGTCGTCGGCAAGAGGTTCGTTGCGCAGTTGCTTATACCATTTCAGCATTTCGGCGCTGAGGTCTTCTTCATTCACGGAAATGGTGGGCAATATCTCGATAAGGGCATTGATGCGGCCTTCGGTGCTGAGGAATTTATTTACTACGGCTACGCGCCTTTCTTCCAGCACACAATAGCCGGAGTTGAAATTTCCTTTTTCGTAACGTATTGTAAAACGCGCCTCTTCGTACAGCTCTTCCAGTTTTTTCAGCGTGTTTGCATTATATTTGAAGCTCATTAGCTATGGCAGTTTCTATATTGTTAAAAAGTTTGGGCGCAATGATCCAGTATGGGGAAAATTACGTCTTAAAAATAGCCATACCTGATAAATATTTAACAAGCAATGGCGGTTTCAATGTCTAAAAGTAAAAAATTCGGGGCATTTATATTCTTTGCGTTCATTTTCACTTTATCGGCTGCAAAGATACATGCCCAGGAGGAAGAAGGCGGAGGATTTTATATTGAGCAACCGCGCGTGTTTTATGGAGGGCTGGTGATAGGGGCTAATTTCACCCAGGTGGACGGGGACGATTATGCAGGATACCATAAAATAGGGCTCAACGTAGGGGGGATAGTGTATGCGCAGCTAAAGAAGCACCTGGCCCTTAGCCTCGAGATACTTTATTCGCAAAAGGGCAGTAAAAGCAGTTCGGCAGACCCAACGAGGGCGGCGATCATTAATGGAACTACCTACTATACGACCAATTATGGCATTGATATAAACTATGCCGAGATACCGGTAATGATCAATTATTTTGACAAACGTAAAAGCCATGCGGGGGTGGGGCTTTCCTACTCGAGGCTGGTGAGCAGTACGGAAAACCTGGTTACTTATCCCAGCCCGCCGCCTGTGGACCTAACGAAATATCCCTTCAAGCCGGGCGGCCTGGACGCTATAGCCGGGGTGCAGTTGCATATTATTAAGGGCCTTTTTCTGAATGTGCGTTTTCAATATTCCGTAGTGCCGATACGAACCAGTTTGCCGCCCAATTTTGCCAGGGCTACACAGTATAACAATATGTATGTGGTGAGGCTGATGTATTTGTTTATATAGGGTCTGAACCGCAGATTAGAGTGATTATTCTGATTGATATGATGTTTTATGGAATGGTTGATGAAGTGTACATTTGTTTTAATACAATTAGTATATATGGATGAGCGGGAATGTTGTATCATGTAGTTCAAAACAATCACGCAAATCACAGTTAAGACATGAATTTTCCTGTAAAACTAGAGCTGAGAATAGACTGGAGCGAGATGGACGTTTTTGGCCATGTAAATAATGTGGCCTACTTCAAGTATATACAGGCTTCGCGGGTGAACTATTGGGAAAGTATAGGGCTGGTGAAAATATTTGATGAGAGCAAAATTGGGCCGATATTATTATCAACGTCCTGCCAGTTTATGAAGCCTTTGCATTATCCGGGTAATATTGTGATGCAGGCGAGGGTAGAGTTTATTAAGAATACGAGTTTTGGTATTCATCACCAGGTGCTGAATGAAGAGAACGAAATAGCTGCAGAAGCACACGATGTAATAGTGATGTATGATTTTGTCAACAACACTAAGGTGCTTTTTCCGGATGAGTATAGGAGGGTGGTGGAAAAAATGGAGAAGCGCGATTTAGGGATTTAGGGACCTCACCCCGACCCTCTCCAAAGGAGAGGGAGATGTATTTTTTAAGCGCCGAATTGTTGCAGGTGGTGGTCCAGGTGTTTGTAGGTGCTATGGCTCCATTCGGCAGCGGTCATATTTCCGAAAAAGAAGTGTTTGCTGACAGCGGGCATGGTGTCTTTTGCAGCGTGGAACCTGCTAATTAAGCCTTTCAGTTTTTCTTTTTCGGCCTTAAAATCTTTTTGTTCCGTTATCAGAAATTCTTTGGCGGTAGGCAATGATCTTTTAAAAGGCTGCTCACCAACAATGCTTTTCTTAGCCATTTTTCCGAAAAGAAAGCCTATTAAAGTGCTTTTGCCTTGTTTGTCGCCGAGGGCTATATGCAGCGCTTCGGAGCAATGTGCCATCATCTGGCTTACATCCATCTTGCCCCATTGCCTTTGTGCATCGGGTTTTAATTTATCAAGGCGTTGCTGTATCTCTTTGTATGCTTCGGTTTCGAAAAGGTTTTTCATATTTTATATTAAAATTTCAGAGATCAAATATACAAAACAGCGCAATACAGAGACTTAAAAGAGTATTAATTCATGAGTAAGACTTATTTTCTTATTATTGCTATACAACAATAAATTCTATGGATACATCATTAGGTATAGGCTCCCGCGTTGAGCACCCGCATTTTGGTAGGGGGGTAATAGTAGATACGGCTTCAGAAACTTATATTATCTGGTTCAAATCGGAAACGGGCACCAAGATCATCAACAAAGATTTTGCAGGGTTGAGGGTGCTTGCAAAAGTGGAAGCTGAATCGGGGGAAGAGAATAACGGCATCACACTGGCGGATATAGAACAGGCATTGAACAACATACTTGACCAGCGCCTGCACGAAATGCAATTGGTGCCCATGGCGCTGAAATGGAACAAAGGTACATTGATATTAAAGCCGCACGACACATCCATGCAGGCAAAAGAGGTGCCTATAAGTGTGTTCTTTCATAAAATAGTAATGGTGCGCGACAGGATGCGCCTGATAGAGCAAAAGATAAACGCTCACAAAATTCTAAACGATGAAGAAAAAGTGGAGTTACAACAATATGTTACCGCTGTTTACGGCTCTCTGACAACCTTTAATGTGTTGTTTAAAGAAACGCATCACCAGTTTAAGGGGATGGGTGGGAAGGAAGATTGAGAATGGACACTGGATGCTTGATGTTGGATACTTGATACTTGGAATGTATATTTGATATTGAAAGTTGAATATTTATGGAAGTGGAAAGCCAAAATAAAATTGCACCGCAGCGTTTTAATTTGATAATAGTCGCGTGTATTGTTTCTATTGTTCTTTCTTATGCCGATTTATTTTTAGGCGTAGAATATAAAGACATTGCCCGCTTGCTTTATGGTATTTTGGCAGTGATAATATTGTGGTCGTTTAAAAAATACTTGCAAAATTTTTATGCAGCCAAAGCTATATATTGGCTAAAATGGAATTTGGCGATAGCGATACTATTATTTGTATCTATGTATATGCAGGGCCGGCTTTATTATGCAAAATGGTTAGAAGATCATTCAAGTATAGGCCCAAGTGCGGATTCATTGAAACATAGACCTCCCGCTTATGCTTTTTTGACGCTTTTTATTTTGTTACTTTTTATTCCTTTTATTATAAGTAATGTTAAGTTTGGAAATTCTTTACGAAAAATTGAAAATGATTTTATTGGATTGTTGAAAAAATTAGGGTTATCACTGACTTATTTGCTAATAATTGCCGTTGTATGTATGGTGGCGATTTTATTAATTAGTAAAACTTTTGCGCATAGTTTTATATTCAAAATTATCTTGAATACTATGTTGATAATTCCAACAATAATTTTGACAATGATATTTTACAGGGCGAAGAAATACCAGGCAGTTAACTAATTCTTGTGAGTGACTCTATTAGTTCTTTGTATTGAGGAAATTGTTTCTGTAGTTTCTCTCTATTAGCCAATTCGAAATCCGTGAAATCAAAACCCGGGGCTACCGTGCAGCCACAGAGTGCAAAGCTATTTTCTGTTTCCACTCTTGAGGCAAACCAGGAAGCTGCCGGGATAAGAACCTGTAAGGATTCACCATTTTCGATGTCTTTGCCGAGGAGGTGTTTTGTTAATTCTCCGTTTTGTTTTATCTCATAAATGGAGAGGGTGGTACCATCGTAAAAATGCCAAAGCTCGTCGGAGGCTATGCGATGGAAGGCCGAGAACTCGCCATACTCGAGGAGGAAATAGATGCTTGTTGATGCATTGCGGTCGCCTTTGTGTTCGGGGCTAAGAGCTGATTGGGGTAGTACTAAGGGAGAGCGGTACACTTCATGGAAAGCACCACCTTCTATATGGCTGATGAGTTGTAGTTTTTCTTTCCAGTGCTGGGCGGAATTCATATTTCAAAGCTATGATTTATTGTTATTTTTGGCGTGAAATTATTAATAATTGCCCCGACCTTCAGGTCGGGGATGCAAAAGTGAACAAAGTCGGCTTTAGCCAAAATGAATAAAAGATTGTGATAACTATTTTGGCTAAAGCCTGAGAGTATTTAATATTTAATCCCCGACCTGAAGGTCGGGGCTATTGAAAAATATTTGTTGTTGGTCAGGCGACCAACAACGGCATTAGAATAAGAAACAAAACACAATGACCAATTACGAAATAGCTGATCAATTCTCTCTTCTTTCCAAACTGATGGATATACACGGGGAGGACAGTTTTAAGGCAAAATCTTATGCCAGTGCTGCGTTTAATATTGAAAAACTGCCTGTGGAACTGGCGGAACTTGACGATGCGGAATTGTATAGCCAGAAAGGTATAGGCAAATCGCTTGGGGCAAAGATCAGGGAGTTGCTTTCTACCGGAAAAATGAGTGCTTTGGATAGTATTCTTTTATCAACACCTGCAGGCATCCTGGAAATGATGACGATAAAAGGACTGGGCCCCAAGAAAATTGCCATCATCTGGAAAGACCTGGGTATTGAAACTTTAGGTGAGTTGGAGTATGCCTGCAACGAAAACCGTATAGCACAAGCAAAAGGTTTCGGTGCAAAGACCCAGGAAAATATATTGCAAAGCATTGCTTATTATAAGCAAAACCTGGGCTTCCATTTATGGGCGGAGGTGGAAGAAACTGCCAATACTGTTTTAATCCAGTTGCGAGCTATTTTTACTGCTAATAAATTTTCCTTTACCGGGGATTTTCGCAGGCAAAATGAAACCTTGGAGTTTATTGAGATAGTGTCTGATATTAAGCCGGAGAAACTGATAGCGGCTTTTGCAGCAATGGAAGGAGTGAAAATTGATAATCAGGCAGAGCATTTTTTATTGCTCCATATTCCTAACCAACCAAGGTTGAAATTTTATCTTGTTGAGACGGAAATGTTTTATGAGGCTTTATTTACAACAACGGGCGCTAATGAATTTTTGATTGCTTTTTTAGAGGAGTATAAAATCCCCGACAAACCACGATCTGAAGAAGCGATATTTGAAGCCAACAAATTAGCATTTATACCCCCTGCACAACGCGAGACGCGTGCGATATTGGCTAAGGCAGCAAAGGGCGCAATACCGGGCGTTATACAGGCAAGTGATATAAAAGCAATAATACATTCTCACTCCACATGGAGTGATGGAGTGGATAGCATAGAAAAAATGGCGAAGACTGCCATTGATAAGGGCTTTGAGTACATGGTTATCAGCGACCATTCACAGATAGCCTACTATGCGCAAGGGCTTTCGCCGGAACGCATAGCAGCACAGCACCAAGAAGTTGACACGTTGAATGCCAGGTTAGCCCCTTTTAAGATTTTCAAAAGCATAGAGGTGGATATCCTGAATGATGGTAACCTGGATTATACACCTAAGGTGCTTGATACACTGGACCTCGTTATTGCGTCTGTGCACAGTAATCTGAAAATGAGCCAGGAGAAGGCAATGGAGCGGGTATTAGCCGCAGTGCGTAATCCATTTACAACCATTCTCGGGCACCCTACCGGGCGTTTATTATTGTCGCGTAAAGGCTATCCCTTGGACCATAAGGTGCTAATCGATACTTGTGCGGAGAATAGTGTTGTGATAGAAGTTAATGCCCATCCCAAAAGGCTGGACATGGACTGGCGCTGGATGGAATACGCCATTGAGCGGGGAGTGTTATTGTCCATTGATCCCGATGCACATGCTACTGCCGGATATCATGATGTGTATTATGGCGTGATGGTGGCGCAGAAAGCAGGCGTAACAGCAAAGAATAATCTTAGCTCTTATACACTTGCCGAATTTGAAGTTTTCCTTGAGGCATATAGGAAGAAGAAAGCTAAAGCGCTTATTTGACGGCTTTTCGCGGTTGTAGATTTTTTTGCTCAAGTAACTCTTTGTGGTTTGCCAGACTTGGAGGCTCATGCTATATTCCGGAGGCATGGTTTTTGCTTCTCTTTTTCTGAGTTCATTGTTCAGTTAATACAAGCTATTATGGACAGGAATAGGAAAGAGACCTTTGATTCATTACCCGTTTTGATTTTCAAATTCGCCTGGAAGGCAGCATTCAGGATATTAGGCGCAGTTATCAGATTTTCACTTAGTATGTTCTTCTTGTTTTTAGACATGGTGGCCGTTATAGGTTTAAGGTTTACTGAAGGCAAAAAAGAAGGTAAAGTGGAAGTGCATAAGTAGGTATTATACTAATAAAGACGTGGGTATAGTTTTTGCTGCTTTTTGAGAATTATTCACATTTGGGTTGATGCAGGCAGCGGAAAAAAGAATGGTTGGAATGGGCAGTTATTTATCTGCTTTTGCATGGCTTATAGTTCTTGTTTACTTCCTTTTTATCAACAAAGCCTTGGTTCTGTCGGGGACATTCCAAAATCAAAAGAAAGTGGCAAGTAATATATTTGTTCACTATACTCCGCTTACTATCATCCTGGCCATAGCGGCGCTCATAACGGGTGTCATGATCATGGCTGACGTGGTGCATATTGCAAAACTCAAGTCTCTTAACACGCTCAATAAAATCGGATATATCGTTTTCCTTGTATTTACCGGCCCCATAGCTATTTTATATATCTGGTTCACGTTGCTGAAAAAAGAGCCCAAAGATGTTGCAATGTATCCCGATATTAAGTGAACCTGCTTACTTATGTTAAAATCAGGATTCCGGTTGGCCCGGGGCATGGTATTTGCCTATGTATATTGACAAAGACCATTATTAATCAAATCTATTTCTTTATGGATAACACTGAAAAAAAGATCGTCGGAGTATTTAGTTTTCTGCCAATACTGGCGTGGGTAGCGACAACTGTTTATTTTCTTATAATAAACAAAGATCTTATCGCAGCCAGTACCTTCCAGGACCATACTTCAGTTGCTACCAATATTATTAATCATTTCCTTCCGTTCACTATTATTTTATCGTTTGCAGAACTGATAACGGGTATTATGATCATATATTATGTTGTGCACATAGCGAAGCTTAAAAATTTCGACTCACTCACGAAGCTGCTATTAGTCATTTTTTTGGTATTCATGGGTCCGATAGCAGTGATGGTGGTATGGTTCACTGTAATAAATAAGGAAGCAAAACAAGAGCCGATGTATCCAAACCTTACTGCAGTTCCGAATGGCTAAGATTTGTTTGTTTTATACAGAGGAAAGAGAGTGCTATGGGATAATAAAAATGCCTGTAGTATAAATAAAGCCCTTCATGTGGTGGAAGGGCTTTACTATTTATGAAACGTTTTAAAAAGATATTAAACGAGCATTGTTACCGGATTCTCCAGGAATGTTTTTAGTGTTTGAAGGAAACGGGAACCTACTGCGCCATCCACCACGCGGTGGTCGCAGCTTAAAGTGAGTTTTAATAAATTACGGACAACGACCTGGTTGTTTTCAACAACTGGAGTCGGCGCAATTTTGCCGATAGCCAGTATGCAACTATCAGGCGGGTTAATAATCGCTGTGAACTCGTCAATATCCATCATGCCTAGATTGGAGATGGTAAAAGTATTGCCTGTAAATTCCGGAGGTTGTAATTTTTTATTGCGAGCCTTGTCTATGAGTGTGGAGGCTTCAGACGCTATTTGTGATAATGATTTCTGGTCGGCAAATTTTATAACAGGCACTATCAGGCCTTCATCCACAGCGACCGCTGTGCCTATATGTATATGATGATTCTGACGGATAAATTCACCCATCCATGAGCTGTTAACAAAAGGATGCTGCCTCAGCGCCATTGCACAAGCCTTGATGATAAGGTCGTTGAAAGACACTTTAACAGGCGATACATCATTTATAGCTTTGCGGGCCTGCATTGCATTATCCATTGTAATGGTCATGCGCAGGTAAAAATGCGGCGCGCTGAACATGCTTTGAGCCAGGCGTGCAGCAATAACTTTGCGCATCTGGGACAATGGGGTATCTGTAAATCCTTCCAGACCCGGCGCAGCTTGCGGCACTTGTATGGTTTGAGTTGCAGCTTTAGTAGCAGGGGTAAAACCATCTACGTCTCTCTTTATGATCCTTCCGCCATCACCAGAGCCTTTTACCTGTTGGATATCTATGCCTTTTTCTTCGGCAACTTTTTTAGCGAGAGGAGAGGCTTTTAACCTGTCATCCGTTGCTGCGGGAGTTGGTTGTGCCGGTGCCGGTGCGGGGCTTGCAGGTTGAGCAGATGGTGGCGCTTGCTGTGCCGGTGCGGGAGCAGGTGTGGCAACAGCCGGTGCCGGACTTGCTGCAGCTTGTGGCTGTGCCGGGGCAGCTGGTTCGGCTTTGGGAGCAGCAGGTTTTTGTTCTGCATCCAAAAGGGATTTATAATCTTCCCCTGCGTTGCCAATAATGGCAATAATGCCATTTACTGGAGCGGCCTTTCCTTTTTCTACGCCGATATACAATAAAGTGCCATCCACATAAGGCATCACTTCCATAGTGGCCTTGTCTGTTTCCACGTCAGCAATAACATCGTCGCTTTTTACGGTGTCGCCTACCTTTTTATGCCATTCCGCTATTACCCCTTCTTTCATAGTATCACTGAGCAGGGGCATACGTATCACTTCGGCCATAAATCTTAATATGTTTGTTTGAAGATGTCAAAAGTAATCAATTGGCGCGAAAACCACTAAACTTTGGGTCATGGTAATATATGATTATAGAATTAGGTGAGCACTCATTTCGTGAGATTATTACACAGCGCTCAATGAGATGAGTTGCTTTGGCGAAATGGCGGGGCTGGCTGTTCCTCGTAATGACGGGAGTTGGATAAGATTAATATGTGTTTTATTCTTCTTTTCTCTTGAAAGAAAAGAAGCAAAAGTTCAAGGCTGTATGAAAATGGCTAAAAATGGGCCAGGCCGAGGATAAAAGCCGCCCAATGCTCCGATCAGATCCAGAGTTCTATCATCATTTGTGTTTACTCAGCTAATAACAAATCCAAACATGTGCGTCTTTAGCCTATGCGTCTTTGCCCCATTTTCTTAACGCCATTTCCATAATGCCGATCATCGCTCAACTTTGTCAAGATATGTGATTGTGGAAAGGTGAAGAAATTCTTTTGCAGTGACGGGAGGGCTAAAATATTAATATGTGATAGTGTTTAATAATCTATTTGCAGGTTCAGGGCGTCTTTTAGTTTGCCGAGGTTTGGGTTTTTCCGGGCCATGGCTTCATACACCTCGGTTTTGCTTAATATTTTTTCCTGTTGGGGCATATTGTCGGCCTCGCTTTTTCGCACTTCGGTGGTAATGCGTACCATAACCCCGGTATGTCCCCTGAAAAAATCTATAAGATTATTTCGTTCGTTTTTGGCATAGGCCTCGGTAAAATCATTGGAGGCCACTATCCTGATCTCATCATTGGGCAGCATTTCTACCTTCATAGTGGAGAACTGGGCATGGTTGGCGCTTTTATTTTCGGACTGCAATTTCTGCTTATATTTTTCAAAAACTTCCGAAACAATATCCTGGCTTAATTCTTTTTTAGGAGCATCGGAAGTCGCGACATTATTTACCTGTGCGTCCAGATCGCTCATAAAGTTTTTGCTGATGCGTCTTGCTGCCGTTGGAGGTGCAGACGAGGGAGCAGTGACAGCAGGAATTGGGGATTGTGCCGGCTCAGCCTCTTGCACTATTGTTTTTGCTTCAACAGGTGTTGGATATGCAGGAGGTTTGCTTTCTGCGGGTGCCTGCAGTGTATTGTAAAGGGGTGACGCAGGGGTGGGCGTTACGGATGAACTAGGGGATGAAGACTGGGCTACAGGCTCAAAGTTTTTTTTTACATCCGTATTTTCAGCCTTAGGGGAACTGGATTGCAGCAAATAACATAGCCTGATGAGGCAAATTTCGACATGCAGGCGTTTGTTAGTAGCATTTTTATACTCCAGTTCAGAGCCGTTTATGAGATTTAATGCCGAGAGAATAAAATTTGGGGGCGCCTGGTTGGCTTTCTCATAATACATCTGTTTATGCTCATTTGGCACATCCAGCAACTTGGCCATGCGTGTATCTTTGCATAATAAGAGGTTGCGTACATGCTCCGCAATGCCATTGAGGATAATATCGCCTTCAAAACCTTTTGCGAGTGTTTCATCCAGTTGCAATAAAGTTCCTGAAACATCTTGTGCTAGTACCTGGTCAGTTAAGCGGAAATAGAAATCCGCATCCAACATGTTCAGGTGCTTCATGGTTTCCGCATAGGTAAGCATACCATTGGTAAAGCTGGCTATCCTATCCAGCATGCTCAGTGCATCACGCATGCAGCCTTCACTCTTTTGTGCGATGACGTGCAAGGCTGCTTCTGCGGCAACAATGCTTTCTTTTGCTGCTATGCTTTGGAGGTGCTGCACAATATCGTGCGTGGTGATGCGCTTGAAATCAAATATCTGGCAACGGCTCAGTATGGTAGGTATTATCTTATGCTTCTCGGTAGTGGCCAATATAAAAATGGCGTAGGGTGGTGGCTCTTCCAGTGTTTTGAGGAAAGCATTAAAAGCTGCGGCGCTCAGCATGTGTACCTCATCTATAATATAGATCTTGTATTTACCCTGCTGTGGTGCAAAGCGCACCTGGTTCACCAGCTCGCGTATATCGTCTACCGAATTGTTGCTGGCGGCATCGAGTTCAAAAACATTGAAAGAAGAATTGGTATTGAAAGACTGGCAAGTAGCACATACACCGCAAGCCTCCATATCGGTGGTGGGGTGTTCGCAATTGATAGTTTTGGCGAGTATGCGCGCGCAACTCGTTTTGCCCACGCCACGTGGACCACAAAACAGGTACGCGTGTGCCAGGTGCTGATTGCGGATAGCATTCTTCAGTGTGGTGGTAATATGCTCTTGTCCCACCACTGTATCAAAAGTCTGGGGGCGGTATTTTCTTGCCGATACTATATAATCACTCATCTCTTTTCAAAGATAAAGGCTAAAAAGGAGAAAGAAAAATAAGGGAGGCCTCTTTGGCGTGAGGAGCATATTTAATACCCATTCTATATAAAGATCCGACACAATAATTTTACGGCAAAGTTCGCTGAGAACCGCAAAGGAAGCGCAAAGCCCATGATTTACCTGATAAAATTGTCATCCTCTTTGCTATGGATAGTATATCTAAACAATGCCAATATGCAAAATGCCCCTGGAAAGGGGCATTTCTTAGAGCATTTACTTAAATTCTACTTTATTATATTAAACCTCCCTGTTGTTGCTTCTGAGCCTACTATTACCTGGTATATATATATACCATCATTGAGACTGCCGGTATTGAGTGTTATTTTATGACTACCCGCGTTTGACATACCTGCATTTTCTGTGATAACAGTGCGCCCCAACATATCAAGAATGCGTATGGAAAGATCGCCGGACTTATTGAGGTTGATATCAAAATTCAATTCTGTTTTAGCAGGATTGGGATATAATTTCAAACCGTTTTTTGCTATAGCCTGTTGATGAATATCAAGATAAGTAACAGGGATGCAGGCAAGGCTTGCTGTGGCAGTGTCTAATTTAATTGAATCAGAACCACCACTTATACCAAATACATTGAGGCATAAGTTTGCTGTGCTATCACTGGGGTGTATCCAATGGTAAGTAGGAATGACAAGTGTGCCGGAAGTATCGTAAAATGTAATACTATCGCCAATAGCCATGTGGTTACCCCAGGTGATAACACCATTGGTAGAGTAGTTATAATTATTGATATAAGGATCCCATAGAACCAGGAAAAAAGCCATTGTGTCGGTAGTTTTTAAAGAATCAGGGCCCATGTTCTTGACAGTGGCATAAAAGGGCACGAGGCTGGAGTCTCCATAGGAGCCACCATGTGTGTAGGTTATTGAGGTGAAAACGAGATTGCAGGTGCGTTGTGCATCTGCGTTAATCGTTAAGACAACAAGTGCAATAAGTGTAAAAAGTCTTTTCATAGCTTGTAAGAGTTTTAGTTTGATATATGAATAATGAAAAAAAAGTTAGCAGATAATTCTACAATTTTTTTCTGCTTACTATATAGACGGAGGAAAAAGCGGTAAGCCCCAATAAGAATAATTAAAATTTGCTTAAAAGTTTTTTAATGCAGGTCTTTTGCATAAATAAAAACTGCTATTAAATGTGTTGCTCGTACGGAGCAATGACAGATTTTTTAATAATAATTTCTACAAAGCTGCTGCCCTTACAAGGCATTTCCCCCATTTTTACATGGAGTCTAATGATTGATTTCACAAACAAAGTTGTCCTTATTTCATGAGACTGCTTCGTTCCTCGCAGTGACGCGAGTTGGTAAGTCGTGGCTACATCAATGTGAATTGATTATTGAATTCAATATAATATAAGAAGGTTTAATGCTCCCAGATGTTGAGGGTAATCGTGTAAGCACCTGTGCCTTTAAAATAATCTACTTCCATAGATGCGTGAGGAGGTGGAGGCGCATTGTTGCTTGTGTCGGCAGGGGCGGGGAGTGTGAACATCAACTTCTTATAATCAGCCAGACCGGGATAAAAATTATCTGAATGACTTTGTTTATAGCCCTTACTTTGCAAACAAGCATTCAGCATCTCTTTGTATTTATTATAAGCGGTTTGTAAAAGTTCCAAAGATTTTGTTTGATACAATGCTGCTTCATAACGTATGCCCATAGCAGACACAAGGCGGCATTTTATGGCACCCAGTATCGTAAGTTTTGTTGTCCACATAATGCCCAGTTCGTTGGCCACAATAGTGGTGTCTTTAATATCGCGGAATTTATTTGGAGCACTTGCAAGTACGGCTGTGACGCCAGTGCAGAAATCATTTGGCTGGGCCTGGATATTTTGCCCAAGCCCAACCAAAATGATGAGGATAAAAAGAAAATGTTTAAACAATTTTTTCTGTGATTTATAATTTTTCAATGACCATGGCGCTTGCGCCACCGCCGCCATTGCATATACCTGCAGCGCCGTACTTAGCATTTTTTTGTTGCAGTACGTGTATCAATGTTACAATGATACGTGCGCCGCTGCAACCTAAGGGATGCCCTAATGCTACGGCCCCACCGTTCACATTTACACGGTCGGAGTTTAAGCCCATTTTTTGTGTATTGACAATGCCAACTACGCTGAAAGCCTCATTCAGTTCTACATATTCTATATCCTCCATTTTCAGCCCTGCTTTGGCAACGGCCTTAGGGACTGCAATAGATGGGGTAGTGGTAAACCATTCAGGGGCCTGCTCTGCATCTGCATAGCCTTTTATTTTAGCTAAAGGTTTGATGCCAAGTGCATCTGCTTTCTCTTTGCTCATCAATACTAAGGCTGCGGCACCATCGTTCATAGTGCTGGCGTTAGCGGCAGTTACAGTGCCTGTTTTCGAGAATGCAGGATTCAGACCAGCGATTTTTTCGAATTTTACGTTCCAGGGATCTTCATCTTTTGTGAATTTGATAGGATCGCCTTTGCGTTGCGGTATTTCCACCGGTATTATTTCATTATCGAATTTGCCATCGTTCCATGCGGCCTGGCTACGTTTGTAACTTTCTATAGCGAAAGCATCTTGTGCTTCGCGGCTGATGTTACATTCTGAGGCGCAAAGGTCGGCGGCATTGCCCATAGGGTAGTTATGATACACATCGGTCAGGCCATCTTTAGCAAGACCATCTGTAGTTGTAACGTTGCCATATTTATGACCCCAACGTATGCTGTCGTCATAAAAAGGGACATTGCTCATGCTTTCCATTCCGCCAGCAACTACCACATCGGCATCGCCGAGTAAGATGGCCTGTGCTCCCTGCATAATAGCCTTCATGCCACTGGCGCAGACTTTATTTACAGTGGTGCAAGGCACATTATCGGGCACACCCGCAAAACGTGCAGCCTGGCGCGCCGGTGCCTGCCCCAGATTTGCTTGCAGAACACAGCCCATTAAAACTTCATTTACTTCATTTACATTTATGCCTGCCCTTTCTATAGCGGCCTTAATTGCAATGGAGCCTAATTTTGTTGCGGAAAAATCTTTTAGTGCGCCTCCCCATGCTCCGATGGGGGTCCGCACTGCAGACACGATGTACACTTCTTTCATCTGAATGTTTTTTTAATTTTTTTTGCCAGATGGAACTTCCATGGGCCAAACAATAAATTGAACTACAGAATATTCATTGCTCTGTGTGCAAAATTCTGCTTTAGCATGGTCGTTTCATAAAACATAAATTTTTTTAAGACGGTCAAATGTAAGGAATTACCCGCTTATATAAATCAAAGGTGCCTTTGTCTGCTAATTGTCATATATGCATTTACACTTGTTAAAAATAGTTAAATAGGAATGAGGTTTTTGTTCCCTGAGCCTTTCTACACTATTTTTATGCCCATCCATTACATCAAAAAATAAAACAGGACTGTGAAGAAACTGATATTGTGTGTAAGTGTTTGCCTGGCGATGGCGATATCCCTGAAGCCAGTACTTGCGGGAGAGTCAAATGTTCCGGAAAGCAAGAGTGCAGCCATTGAGAATTATATTCTGAATCTATATAATCAAATTGATTTTGGTATTGGACAATGTCTTTCATATGATGCATTCAGCAAAGCATATCATGGTTACCTGAATCTTAGGAATGCCGGCAAATTGAATATTGACAAAGACATATTAAGTATCTGTGATTTTACGTTGTCATCCAATCAACATCGTTTTTGGGTCATTGACCTGAACAAGAAGAAAGCTATCATCAATACTTATGTTGCGCACGGGCATGGTTCAGGTGAGGAATATGCAAACAGTTTTTCTAACCGCGCCAGCAGTCATCAAAGTAGTTTAGGCTTTTATGTGACTGGTGATACTTACGATGGTGAACACGGTACTTCCTTACACCTTTTAGGGATGGACAATGATTTTAATGATGCCGCGTTTGAGCGCGGTATAGTAGTGCATGGGGCGGACTATGTGAGTGAAAAGCATATTGCTTCCAACAATTGCCTTGGCCGCAGTTGGGGTTGCCCGGCAGTGCCTGCAAAACTATCGGCCAGTATTGTTAATACAATTAAGGATGGCACCTGTTTATTTATTTATTACCCCTTGCAGAAATATTTGCAGGCCTCTTACTGGCTCAATAAAAAGATAGATCGTTTGCCTGAAGATAATATGAACCCGAAGTTCCAGCTTATGGCGAATAATAACATCGTAAAAGATACCATCATACAATACATATCAAAGGGCAATGTTGATAGTGTGGTTACCCGAAAGCACTCATTTTAATAAGGCAACAAGGCTGCTATCGCGTTTGTAAACATCATTGAGCATGCGCACATGCGAGCCGGTGGAATCCTGGAAGGCCGTTAAGTAGACAATAGACACAGGTATCTTATTCTTCAATATTTCCCATTTGGTTTTATGAAACTGTATCATAGAATCCAGCACATCTTCGTTAAACCTGCGCCCTTCCAATTGCGATAGAATATAAATAGCCATTTCCTTTGGTTGCTGCACCCTTACACAACCTGAACTAAGAGCACGGGAACGTAAAGTGAAATCGTTACGGTGGGGTGTATCGTGCAGGTAAATATCATATGGGTTGGGCAAATTAAATTTTACATAGCCAAGTGCATTATCATCGCCGGGGGATTGCCTGTAATAATAATTATTGTAGTTGCGGGGTGTTATTTTTTTAGGGTCTATTATATCGCCGTCTTTGTCGTAAACTATTAATCCTTTTTTAGCAAGGTATTGTGCTCCACCTTTTTTAATACCCGGCAAGACATCTTTTTTAAGGATAGTTGGGGGTACACTCCATGGAGGATTGATAACGACATTAGCCATATTGGCATTCAGGGATGGCGTTTGGCGTGCGGGCTGGCCCACGACCACACGCATATGCATTGCTAAACTGTCGTCTTTACGGAAGAATAATTCCATTAAGGGAACGTCTACGAGTATATAGGTCTTTGCAAATTGCTGTTGCATCCAACGGGTACGCTCCATATTTGCTTTTATCTTAGCAGCAATATCTTTAATGGGGCTTGATAAACGGACGAGCGTGATACTATCGATGGAACCACTGGTTTTTAATCCCATATAGTATTGATAGCCTGCGACTAAATTTTTATTGGCTGTCTGAGAGTCATTTTTATTAGCTGTTAGCCAGGGTAATTCCAGTTGTATAACTTTGGCCGCAGCACTTAAACCAGTGGCGCCGGGGTTTCTGAAATCTTTTATGTCATGCAGCGTATTTATTGCAGAGTCTAAATCATTGTTTGTTTCCAGTTGGACATAATGTTTGTAGGTGTTTTGCAATAAAGCATAAGCCGGCATGCCACTTCTGAAATGACTTAAGGGGGTATATGCGGTATCGTTGTTTACAAGTAGTGCGGGTGCATCCCATGCGGTGTCGTTTTTATAAAACCAGGTTGAATCCGCTTTTTTAGGATTAATCTCGCCGAGCAGAAGGTCATGTGCAGCCAATAGATAACTGCGTGTAAGCAAGGTGTCAAAATTGATGAGGGCATCAATATTTTTGCTGCCTGCCAATAATTCGTTGTGCAATCTTTTGAGAACACTCAATTTATATTTTTCGGGGTCCAGTCCATCCCAGCGTATTTCTTCCAGTTCTTCAAGATAAGTTGTTACAGCCTTAATAGGTTTGTCCTGATAAAGCCATATAGGGAGGTATTCATTAAGCTGGTAGGTGTATCTGAGGTTATATGCCTGGTCGGATACATGCTTTCTTGATTTTGTGGTATCAATCGATTGCAAAACAGATGAGAGCTTGTCGGCGAAATCTTCCGCTATTTGATCTGTTTCTATTCTCTTCTTTGCTTTCTCTGTGCGGAAATGACCACAGGAGAGAATACCGCTCGAAATAAAAAGTAAAAAAATGATTGCCTTGGCGCCGGTGAAGGGTATTATACGTTTATCAACTTGCATGTTTTTCAGAATTCTAATCTTTCTTTATCAATAACAAAAATCATTCTCAATGTCTCTAAAAATTTATTTCTTGTAAGGGATCCCAAAATACTTTTTCAAAATCCAATACTTTATCGTCTTTCACTTTTACGCCTTCTTTTTCGAGCAATTGCTGCATTTTGCCGGGTGGATCAAAATGATGTTTGCCTGTAAGCAGCCCTGTTCTGTTCAGCACCCGGTGTGCTGGTACTTTGGGTTTAATGTTGCTGCAATTGTTCATGGCATAGCCAACCAAACGTGCGCCAGACTTCAAACCGACAGCAGCAGCGACAGCGCCATAAGTTGTGATCCTTCCCCTGGGCACGCAACGCACGATATCGTAAATGGCATCGTATATATTGTCTTTACTTTTTGTCTGCTTCATCATTTGTTTTACGCGTTGCCAACAATTTACTTCTGTCAGGTTCAGGGACATTTAAATAATCATAGGGACAGTTCATACATCCGTTACCGCAGCAATATCCTCTTTCCAACAGGTAGGAGGCGGTAAACACCAACAAACCACCTGGAGCAATATAGTAGTCCTTATTCTCCCTCAATGGCTTGTTCATGTTTTGCAAACCGGGGTGGAAGAATGATCTGTTTTGACGGTAGAGAGAAGGATACGAAATAAATGGTACGACCCTCGGCAAGATGCATTTTCTCGTAAAAAGTCTGGATGCCTAATGCCCCTGACGGTTTCCCTTGTCCATACACGTCTGCAATGTTTGTGTGCAAAGTGCATTCCTGTTCATTGATCGTTTCCAAAGTAAAATCGTAGAGCTCTTTGGAATCGGTCTTTAAATTGATCTTTGAGCCGGGTTTTAATATTTGCTGGTACAAGTGCAGGAATCGGGGGTGGGTAAGCCGGTTTTTCTCTTTGCCTTTCTTTAAAAATGGGTCGGGGAAGATGATCCATATCTCATTCACTTCTGCCTCTGCGAAATAAGTGTTTATATGTCCGATCTGCGCGCGAAGAAAAGCGACATTTTGCAGCCCTTCGGCCAAAGCGGCTTTCGCACCTGTATAAATACGGTTGCCTTTAATGTCTACACCTATGAAATTGCGGTTTTTATGTTCCCTGCCCAAGTTAACACTATACTCTCCTTTTCCACAAGCCAGTTCCAGCGTTATCGGGTGTTGATTATGAAATACCTCATGCCAACGCCCCTTGATATCCTCAGGATATTGTAAAACATTGGTATAGCCGTCAATAGCCTGGAATTTTATAAGCTTTTTATGTCCCATCAGTGGGCAAAGATACGATGCTTCCTTATTCAGTTTCAGGCTATTTATAGAGGCGAATAAGAAATATTTTTTTACTTTTCAATTATTTATTAATTTGAGCAGACTTTACTGACAGACTTTTATTTAATAACGAAAAAATTAAAAATCCCACTTCAATGAAAAAAAGAATTTTACTATTAACGATCTTCGGAGCATTTGTATATTTTTTGTCATCCAGTTTCAGTTCCGGTTTGGGGGCGCACGGGTATAACCGTACCGGTACCCAAGACAGTATTGCAGGCTGTGGTTCTGCCGCTGCTGGCTGTCACGGAACAGGGGGTGGAACATCTGTGTACCTTCAGTTCTATTCACCTATTAATTTTCAAAATACAGTAGGCAGCTATTTAGCAAACCACCCCTATGCAATAGTTATCACAGGAACCAATTCATCAATATCAAGTAGCCACCAGCATGGATTTCAATTGTGTGCGGTAACGGGAACAGGAAGCGCGCAAACAACAGTGGGTACATGGTCGACGCCTGCGGCACAATATCAAATTTCATCTGTTGGAAGTGTAAATCCTATAGATATTGTTGAGCAAGCAGGTACTATCACCACTTCTGCCTCTCTATCTGCAGGTGTTCACGATACCCTTTATTGGACAGCTCCACCATCCGGTGCCGGTACGGTAAAGTTTTATTGCAGCTTCCTTGCTGTAAATAATAACAGCCTCGCAGATACTGTTGATGCGGGAGCTATGGATTCGTCATTGTCAGTTACTGAAAATACTTCGTCTGTTAAGTCTATTTCAGAAAATACTGTTATTACCGCATATCCCAATCCCTTCAGCAGCCAATTTCGTCTGCAAATGGACCATGCTGAGGCAGGTATTTATACAGTAAAAGCGTATGATATGAGTGGCAAGAATTTAATAGATAATAAAGTGCAGGTAAGCAGCAATAGTTTTGAAACAAGTATCAATACTGCGAACTGGGCGCCCGGTTTTTACGGGATACAGATCATTAATAACGAGGGTGCACAACGCTTTATTCCCGTAATTAAACAATAACGCCCCAAATACCCCAACTACTAAAGGGGCTTTTCCATAATATTTTAAAAAAACATCCCAAGCATTGGGATGTTTTTTTATGCGTGAGGTATTTGAAAAGAGACAACTAATACTTAAAAAATACTGAAAAGGTATTGAGAATGAATAATTTATTTATATTGCGTGTGCATACATCAAATGTGGAT
>Ga0206930_1078_pt1 | contig 21701 bp, 20 predicted proteins | sample Alteio_BWOrgHeat_20_FD_152939 | JGI IMG/M metagenome (GOLD analysis project Ga0206930, IMG submission 152939) | Enriched cells from forest soil in Barre Woods Harvard Forest LTER site, Petersham, Massachusetts, United States -... | ecosystem: Environmental > Terrestrial > Soil > Temperate forest >... | reverse complement strand
CGGTATAGGAAATTTGTGTTTGGGTTGCTGCCTCGCTTGTGGAGTAGTTCATAAGAAGCAATATTAAAGAAAAAAGGACTGTTAATTGCGGCGGTTTCATGCCGGTAATTTACAAAAATTTGAAAATAGCTATTCGCGACGCCTTATTTTAATTGTAAAATGATTGATATTAAAATCATTTGGTACTTATTACGCGTATAAGTTGTCGATAAATAAAAAAGTATACGCATTCTTTTTTATTTTTATAAAAGCTATTTTTGAGGGAATGACTAAACACTATAAAACTTGTTTGCTGATTGACGATAATTATATTGATAATTTTGTCACACGCAGAATTTTGGAGAGCGGCGATTTTACCGAAAAGGTAATCGTTAGCCAGTCAGCTACAGAGGCGATAAACTCTTTAAAATCAGGACAAGTAAAACCCGACGTGATCTTTTTAGACATACGCATGCCCATGATGGGAGGGTTTGAATTTTTGCAGGAATATGATAAACTGGAAATTGAAGGGAAAAAAGGTATAAAAATATTTATGTTGTCATCATCTCTTGACCCCACCGATCTTCGAAAATCGACCAATAACAAGTACATTACACAGTTTGTCCACAAGCCGCTTACCCAAAAAACACTTGATGAACTTTGTGCATGATCTTAGTTGCTGACAGCGGCTCATCTAAAACAGATTGGTTACTTGCAGTACCTCAGCAGGAACCTATAAAATTCAGAACAGGAGGGCTCAACCCTTACTTCCTCACGGAAAAGGAAATGCTAAAAATATTGCAGGACCAGGGAGCCGACCTGATTGCACATGCCTCCGATATTACCGAGATATACTTTTTTGGCGCAGGTTGCTCAAGTCCCGACAGGCATGAAATTCTTTCAAACGTGCTCAGCCAGTTATTTAGCAGGGCCTATATCAGTGTCGACAGTGATCTTTTAGGCTGTGCTTATGCTACCTGCGGGCATGATAAGGGAATTTGCTGCGTTTTGGGAACAGGCTCCAATATTTCCTTTTTTGATGGCGAGGATGTGCATTCGGGGAAGCATGGCTTAGGGTATGTTTTAGGCGATGAAGGCTCAGGCACCTGGTTTGGTAAAAACCTGATCACTGATTTCTTATATGGCAACATGCCTGCGGATATTCATCATTTATTTGATGGCCATTATCACATCAACAAGGAAGTAGTGATCAGCAATGTGTATCAAAAACCGGCGGCTAATTCCTACCTGGCATCGTTTGCAAAGTTTATGAGCGAAATACGGGTAACTGATTATGGGCAATCACTTATAAAAAGAAGCTTTACCGAATTTATCGAAACTAACATCAAATCGTACCCGCAATACCATAAGTACAAATGCCATTTTGTGGGCTCCATAGCTTATGTTTTTGCTGAAGAGTTAAAAGCGCTTTGTGAAGCTAACGAGGTACAAATAGGCAAAATTATCCGACAGCCGATATTCGATCTTTTGCAATTTATTGTGGATAGGGGGTAAGGTCTAACTTTTGTTTTCTCTTAAGACTTTTGACTCGCGACCCCAGACTTAACACTTCTCCTGGATCTTACCTTTGCAACCATTATCCACAATATGCCTGAAATTGCCAATAAACTTCCGGTCCTCGGCAAATAATCACCATGAATCACATAAAATGTCAAATCAGAATTCAGGTTGATATCCTGTTTGATGGCCGTTCTCGCCCACCAGCCGGTATGTTGCACCACATCACCCCGTTGATTGATAAATGCTGATATCCCGGTATTGGCCGAGCGGCAAACCCAGCGACGTGTTTCTATAGCGCGAAGTTTGGCATAATCCATATGCTGGTCCTTGCCTGATGTATTTCCCCACCAGCCATCGTTGGTGATGATAGCGATAAACTGTGCGCCTTTGTGTACGGCTTGCCCTATCCACTCACCATAAATGGATTCATAGCAAATTGCAGGTGCGGCGCCTATGCCGCTTTGAGAGTAAAAAACGCCTGGTTCTTCCTGGCTGCCGTAACGACCTGCCGCCCCGCCTAAACTTTCAAATAACGGCTTCATAAACGAAAGCGCGTTTCCAAATGGCATCTTTTCAGCAGCTGGTACGAGTTTTGACTTATGATAGAACTGCACTTCGGCCGAGTTTTCAATATTGATAGCCGCATTAAAAAGATCATAATATTGATTTCCTTGTGCATCGGCAGGCGTTGCCGTACTGGTCTTTTGCGAGTTGTAAATTTTAATGGTTTCGGCCCCGGTGATCACATTGCCATTTTTATACTTATTTAAAAAACGCTGTGCCTGCAGGAAATAAGGATTGCTGCGCACCTGGTCTTCATTTACAGCGTTTTGGTCAGATATGGCAGTTTCGGGCCAGATGAAAAACTCGGTATTGCGCTGGCCCAATGAATCAGACAGATGGGTTAATATATTAAGCTGCTGTACAGCAGGCATGCTGCCCTCTTTCTCATAAGGATCGATATTGGGTTGGGCCACCACAATGTTTGATGGGTTAACAGCTTCTTTATAGGTATAATATCGGAATAGCGAAAAACTTAGTGGTAATACCAGGATAAGCACAAATGCTATGATCAATCTTAGCCTGAGGCTTTTGTTTTGCTTTGTCTTCAGCCCGTTATAGATCAAAAAACCGAGAATATTTACTATCCAAATCCAAATCGTGCCGCCATAAACGCCTGTGTATTCATACCATTGCACCCATTGATGGCTTACGGCAAAGCCGTTGCCCAATGTCATCCACGGAAAGGCAAGGTCCCAGGTCTGGCTGAGGTATTCATAACCCATCCAAAAACAAACTAATCCTGCCAGGGCTGTTCCGGGTTTGGTAACCAACCTCAACCGATAATATAACCAGCAACAGGTGGCCATTAGTAGCGGCGCCAGGGCATAAGGGATCAGCGTGATAGGTATTGCGGTAAACTCTCCTACTATTGTTTTTAAAGCATTATAAACCCAATAGGTAGATAATACATTCCACACCAAAAAGCCCAGGAAAGTAACACCAAATATTTTCTTCCCCTTTTTGGTTACTGTTGATTGGATAATGTTCTCCATCGCCACCAGCATCGGCACAAAACCGATAAACAATAAAAAAGTGCTATAAGGCGTAGGCGGCCAGGCTATCCAAAGCAACAGACCGGAAAGTATGGATAAGAGAATATTTTTTTTCATATAGACCTTTTTGTCATCGCGAACTATGCAATGCTGCTCTGTATAGCGTGCGATTGCTTCGTCGTTCCTCCTCGCAATGACAATTTATTGTTATTTTTTTTAATCCCTCTCCTTTGAAGAGGGTTTGGGTGAGGCACCCAAAATACACATCACAAACTCCCCCTTAACCGGGTGACTCTCAAAATATAATTTTACTTCAGCAATAGTGCCGCGCACCGTTTCCTCAAATAGCTTTGTCAGCTCGCGCGAAACGGATATTTGCCGTTCGCTGCCAAAATAGGTTGCTATTTCATCCAGCGTTTTCAAAAAACGGTGCGGCGATTCATAAAGTATAATAGTTCTTTCTTCTTCAGCTAATTGTTTGTATCGTGTTTGCCGTCCTTTTTTCAAAGGCAAAAATCCCTCAAAGCAAAAGCGGTCGGTTGGAAAACCTGAATTTACCAGGGCAGGCACAAAAGCAGTAGCACCGGGCAGGCATTCTACATCGATATTATTTTTTATGGCTTCACGCACAAGGTAAAAACCGGGATCAGATATGGCCGGCGTGCCGGCATCCGATATCAGCGCAATATTTTTCCCTTCCTTTAAAAATCGGATGATCTCATTTGATGACTGGTGCTCATTATGCTGATGATGCGCAAACACCTTTTTCTGAATATCAAAATGCTTCAGCAATGGTGCCGATGTGCGGGTATCCTCTGCTAGCACCAAATCGGCCTCCTTTAAAACACGTATCGCCCTGAAGGTGATATCTTCCAGGTTGCCTATAGGTGTGGGTACTAAGTAGAGTTTACCGGGCATCTTTTAGTAGCAGTATTTTTTAGGCTGACTATAATTATTACTGCCGCTGCTACTGCAACTGCCACTTTAATTATATTTGTCAAAAAATACAATAATGCTGCAAGTTAATTATATCCGCGATAACAGGGAACAGGTTTTGGAACGTTTGGCTGTAAAAAATTTTAAACAGCCCGAATTGGTTGATGAGGTTATTCAATTAGACAATGACCGCAAGCAAACCCAAAGTCGCCTTGATAATGTTTCGGCCGAAGCTAATGCTGCTGCAAAGCAGGTGGGCGAATTGATGCGGGCCGGAAAAAAGGATGAGGCTGAAACAGTAAAGGCCAAAACAGGCGCCTGGAAGGAAGAAATAAAGACGCTGGGAGACGCCTTAACTACTATAGAAAATAACCTGCAGCAAAAACTAGTATTACTGCCCAACCTGCCACATTCATCTGTACCCAAAGGCTTAACATCAGAGGAGAACGAGATAGTATTGGAAAATGGGGCAAAACCCATTTTACCTGCTAATGCAATGCCGCATTGGGAACTCGCCACAAAATACAAGCTCATTGATTTTGAACTGGGCGTGAAAATAACAGGAGCAGGCTTCCCGGTTTATATTGGCAAAGGGGCCAAACTGCAAAGAGCGCTTATCGCTTATTTTTTGGATGAAGCCGAAAAGGCAGGCTACGCCGAAGTGATTCCGCCGTTGGTGGTAAATGAGGCTTCAGCATTTGGCACCGGACAATTGCCTGATAAGGAAGGGCAGATGTATTTTGTGAACGAAGATAAACTATACCTGATTCCGACCGCCGAAGTGCCGGTTACCAACCTGTACCGGGATGTGATTTTAAAGGCTGATGAGTTGCCGGTAAAAAACTGTGCCTATACCCAATGCTTTCGCCGAGAGGCGGGGTCCTACGGGGCGCATGTGCGTGGACTGAACCGCTTGCACCAGTTTGATAAAGTAGAGATCGTACATATAGCGCATCCTGATGAATCTTATAAAACATTGGAGCAAATGAGCGCTCATGTACAAGGCTTATTGCAGAACCTGGGGTTGCCATATCGTGTGTTGCGCCTGTGCGGCGGCGATATGGGTTTTGCTTCGGCACTAACTTATGATATGGAAACATGGAGCGCCGCACAGCAGCGCTGGCTGGAGGTATCATCAGTATCCAACTTTGAAACTTTCCAGAGTAATCGCTTAAAGCTGCGTTTCCGTAACGCCGAGGGTAAAACACAACTGGCACACACACTGAATGGGAGTGCCTTGGCTTTGCCGCGTATAGTAGCTACCTTATTGGAAAATAATCAGACGGAAAAAGGGATTAAAATACCGGAGGTATTGGTGCCTTATACAAAGTTTGAGTGGATAGATTAAAAAGAAGCGCTTACTAACAGATCGGTAACCGCAGCATCGAGTATTGACCGAACGTGGTTGATGCTGGTTTTTGTGGGATTGTGCAATTCTTCCTTGTAGATCACATGGTTAACGCCCAGCACCTTTAAAAACTCATCTATCTTTCTGTTTGGGCCGCTTTTAAAACAGCATATTTTGATTTTGTTGTAGTAGGGATTTGTGCGGATGCGGCGTAATATTTTCTCCATATCCTTGTTCAGGAAATCGTAATCAAATACGATAAGGTTGGGGATCATTTCATGAATTGACGGAAAGACACGATCAACGGTGGTGATGTGTTTGATCTGTTTGTTACTGGCCAATAAAGTTACCGAAAATATATTGGGTGCAACCAATAATACCCTTTCGGACTTAATTTGTATCATGATCTGACTTTTACGGAATGATAAAGATAATATCTATATTTTATATTGTCAAGTGCCTGTTAATCAAATAAGTAGTAATCGGTTTTATTAATTCTCCCGCAAAAAGAACCCTTCCCGTTTTCCTTATACGAAAAGGGTTGCAGAAAGGTTACGGCATTATTTCAAAAATTGCCTGTACTTGGAAACTTAATTTTATCTGCTTAATGTCGATGTCAGACTCTGGCGGAGCTGCATTGGCTGCCATTGTTCTGTTTGCGAACATTTTTGGTTGCGGGTAATTGCTATTGTCGTTTTCTGTAATACTGATAGGCCTGCCTATCTTTTCATTGATGCTATTGAGCATGTAAGTGGCTTTTTCCCTGGCGGCTAACAGGGCCTGTATCTTCAGATCACGCTTTAAATCAGCTATTTTCGAGTAATCATAGCTTTCAATATTGGTAGATTGTATTCCTTTGGGGTCAATTGCACTTAGTATCTGGTTGTACTTATTAAGATCACGAAACCGGATACTGTATTGCTTTGCAGCTAAAAAATCTGGATTCTTTTTTTTCTGGTACGTATTATTCCAGGCCGAAACATTACTTATGGTGAAGTCTTCCTTAGGTAAGCCGGCATCATTAACAGCTTTCTCCAATTGGCCCTCAAGCTGATCGATGGTGATCTTTTTCTTCCCATCCATATACTCCTGTAACGAAATTGATACATTAATAATATCGGGAGTAACTTCTTTTTCCGCTATCCCGGTTACTTCAATTCTACGGCGGAGATCAACGTTTTGTGCAAATGCGCCAAGGCTAAATACTGTCAGCAAAGCAAGGATCAATAGTTTTTTCATAGGTATGATGTTTTAATATATGACGATAAACGAAGGTAAAGGTTAATTTGAAACAGTTTGTTGTGTTTTTTGCTTTAATATAAAAGCTTGTTACATTTGGAATCAACTCAATAATTAATGAAGATCAATATTAACCTGTTGCTCCTGTTTTCAGGCACATTTTTACTCACCGCTTGTAATCGCCAAGAAAAATCGGCACAACCTATTACTGCTGATGAAATAAAGAGCCACATCGCTGTGCTGGCAAATGATTCGCTAATGGGGCGCAAGCCATTTACGGCAGGTGAAGACAAAGCAATTGCCTACATATCAAAACAATTTAAATCATTAGGCCTTGAGCCGGGCGATAACGGCAGTTATTTCCAGGAGGTACCGATGGTAGAGATTAAAGGTGCTCCATCGGAAACAATGGAGATCGCCGGTGGCAAATCGCGAATGACCTTGCATTATCTTACGGATTTTGTTGCGTCAACCCGGCAGGAACAGAGTATTGTCGAACTAAAAAACTCACCGCTGGTATTTGTAGGCTATGGCGTTGTCGCTCCTGAATATCACTGGAATGATTACGCAGGGCTTGATGTTAAGGGCAAAACAGTGATTGTGCTGGTTAATGACCCTGGCTTTAAAGGTGATACGATGACCTACTATGGCCGTTGGACCTACAAATATGAGGAAGCCGCTCATCAGGGTGCAGCAGGTGTAATTATTGTACACCAAACAAAGGCAGCAAGCTACCCCTGGAGTGTAGTGAGCAGCAGCTTTACCGGGGCAAAGCTGTATCTGCAGCAAAAGGATAAGCATATGGGCCGCTGCAAACTGGAAGGCTGGATGACTGAAGACGCTGCCAAAAACTTGTTAGCCTCTGCAGGCATAACCGGCGATATTCGCGCCCTTGCCAGTAAAAAGGACTTTAAGGCGGTACCACTTAACCTGAATGTCAGCCTTACGATCCAAAATCAACTAAAATATTCAACCTCGCACAATGTGATCGCCAAGCTGAAGGGAACAGCAAGCCCTGACGAATACATTATTTATACCGCGCATTGGGATCATTTGGGTATAGGTAAGCCAGACGCAAAGGGCGATAGCGTATATAATGGTGCTGTGGATAATGCCGATGGGGTTGCTTCACTCATTAGCATGGCTAAGGCATTTATTGAGGTGAAGGAGAAGCCAAAACGCTCCATTATATTTTTGGCTGTGACCGGGGAGGAACAAGGTTTGCTGGGTTCTGAATATTATGCTGCGCATCCGGTTTATCCGCTTAATAAAACCATCGCTGACCTGAATATGGATGCGCTTGGTAATTATGGCGAAACAAAGGATATTGCGATTACCGGTAAGGGGCAGAATGACCTGGACGATTATGTTGAAAAATATGCTAAGCAGGATGGCCTGGAGGTAGTTGGCGATAAAAATCCTGGAGCGGGCGGCTACTACCGTTCAGATCATTTTAGCTTTGCAAAAGTAGGAGTGCCTGCAATTGATATGAACAATGGGATAAACAGTGTTGCACATGGGGCCGACTGGGGTAAAAAACAGCAGGAAGATTATACGGCACACCATTATCATCAACCATCCGATAATTATTCTCCGGATATGGACACGGGTGGTATGGCGCAGGTGGCCAACCTGCTTTTTAATGTAGGCTATGAGTTAAGCAATGAGGGCACTTTCCCCGGTTGGAAAAAAGGCTCGGAGTTTAAGAGTGTAAGGGAGCAGTCGTTAGGGCTATAGCATTACTTAAAAGAAAATATATCCGAAAACAAAAAAGACAACTGCAAGCCAATGCAACTGTCTTTTTTTTGTGTTTAGTGATAAGGTATAGGGCCGGTATAAATTACCGCAATAAAATTTGGAACCACAACCCGTGTTTTCACGGTATTTTCACTTTTTTCTAAAATCGAAAAGTGCCTTTAAAGCATATTTAAGGCGTTTTTTGAATTTTACCATTAACTAATAATTAAATTCCGTTAAAATATCACCATTGGAAACTACGTAAACTGATACTGAATGATATAAAAAAAGCCGTTCGCAGAACGGCTTTAATATTTATCTTTTGACATTTGCACATTTAAAATCTGCACATCCGCACATCAACTCATTCTTCCACCACTTCGCTGTGAGGGGTGCTTATTTCGGGAGTTTGGTGTTTGAAATAATGTTTCTGATAGATCAGGATCAATATCACGCCTACCGAAATAGCAGAATCCGCCAGATTGAATACCGGGCGGAAAAATATAAAATCCTGCCCACCCCATATTGGCACCCACGAAGGGAAGTTACCGGAAATCAGCGGGAAGTAAAACATGTCAACCACACGCCCGTGAAAGAGCGGTGCATAATGATACATTACGCCGTAAAAGGTTGAGTCAATGATATTTCCAAGTGCGCCGGCAAATATCAAGGCTACATTCATGATGAGGCCGCGGTGATATTTATGCTTGATGAGGTAGATCAACCCATAACAGATAGCTACTACCGCACCAATGCGAAACAAAGTTAAAACAAGCTTACCAAAGTCGCCGCCAAATTCCATTCCGAATGCCATACCATTATTTTCGGTATAATGCAGCATGCCCCTGTTGCCCAAAAAGTGAATTTCCTCACCTAAATACATATGTGCCCTTACCCAGGTCTTAATGATCTGGTCGGCAAGGATAATAAAGGTGGCAACAAGAAAGGGTTTGGTATAAGCAGCCTTCATTAATATTGCTTCATTTTGGCTTCCATGCTCAGCGTGGTGTGTGGCACCGCGCGTAAGCGTTCCTTTTGTATCAGCTTGCCTGTTTCGCGGCAAACACCGTAGGTTTTGTTTTCAATGCGTACCAAAGCGGCTTCCAGCTGCTCTATAAATTTCTTCTGGCGGGCTGCCAGTTGATTAATGGATTCCTTCTCCAGCGTAGCTGATCCGTCTTCCAATGTTTTGTATGTGCCGGCAGTATCGTCTGTGCCGTTCGCGTTTGGGGTGCTTAATGATGATGCCAGTGAGTTTAACTCTTCCTTTGCGCTCTTCAACTTATCCAACAACAACTCTTTAAACTCCTGCAATTCTGCATCAGAGTACCTGGTTTTTTCGTTTTCTACTTTCATTTATATTTTTTTTATAAAAATCAATACTTCATTTCCATCAATCTCTACCATATCCCCATCAATTAATTGGTTATCAAGCACTATGCTCTCCGCCAAAATTTCGGCGCAAATATAGGATAAATTATTATTCACCGCATCGATAATAACCTGTGCTTCGGTACGATACCTTACATTTATCTTATCGGTCACTTCAAATCCCTTCTCCTTGCGCAGATTCTGTATACGATTGATCAGCTCACGGGATGTACCTTCCTGTTTCAATTCGTTGGTGATGTTAACATCCAAGGCGACGGTTAGTTTGCCTAAATTTGCAACCTGCCAGCCGGGAACATCCTCAGCAATGATCTCAACATCGCTTAGTTCAATTTCGAATGTCGTTTTTCCAATTTCAAATGTCGTTTTTCCTGTTTCTTCAAACTTGTTTAACGCGTCCTGGTCCATATTAGTTATGGCTTCGGCCACAGCCTTCATATCCTTACCCACCTTTGGGCCGAGGGCCTTGAAGTTTGGCTTTACCTTCTTTTTGATAAACCCGGATGCATCGGTAATGTACTCAATATCTTTGATATTAGTTTCAGAAAGAATAAGGTCCTTAACCTGGTCAACCTGGTGCTTGAAGTTCTTATTCAATATCGGCAATAATATCCTGCTTAAAGGCTGACGCACATTGATGCTCACTTTTTTGCGAAGCGATAATACCAGAGATGATATATCCTGTGCCATTTGCATGCGCTCCTCAAGCGCCTTGTTCACCAGATCCTTATGATAGGCCGGAAAATCAGCCAGGTGAACCGACTCGCAGCTCTCCTTTTTGGTTACCTTGTTCAGGTCAGTATATAAACGATCAGCAAAGAACGGTGCGATGGGCGACATTAGCTTGGCGATACTGACCAAACAGGTATACAAAGTTTGATAGGCCGACAGCTTATCATCAGAATTATCCGATTTCCAGAAGCGGCGGCGACTTAAGCGAACGTACCAGTTACTCAGGTGTTCGTCCACAAAATCCTGTATCGCACGGGCGGCTTTGGTAGGCTCAAAATCGGCATAAAAACCATCTACTTCCTTGCTTAAGGTATTCAGCAGCGAAATGATCCATTGGTCAATTTCGGGACGATTTTTCAGGTCGATCTCAGCCTCGTTGTAATGGAATTTATCAATATTGGCATACAGCGCGAAGAATGAATAAGTATTATAAAGTGTGCCGAAGAATTTGCGGCGAACCTCATCTATCCCATCTATATTAAACTTCAGATTGTCCCATGGTGATGCATTGCTGATCATATACCAGCGTGCGGCATCAGCGCCATATTTTTCGATGGTCGAAAATGGATCAACCGCATTGCCCAAACGCTTGGACATCTTGTTGCCGTTTTTATCCAGCACCAAACCATTGGATACCACATTCTTAAACGCAACGCCGGGATTTCCCACCAGTTTGTTCACCGCCTTTACTTCGTCGCTGGCTTCACTCAGCATTACAGCGATGGCGTGCAAGGTAAAGAACCAGCCACGGGTTTGATCGACACCTTCGGCGATAAAATCAGCCGGGTAAGCATTAGCAAATTGCTCTTTATTCTCGAATGGAAAATGCCATTGCGCATAAGGCATAGCGCCTGAATCAAACCAAACATCGATCAGGTCGGGCTCGCGGTAGTAAAAGATTCGGCTTTCAGCACTTTTACGTTTGATTATGACAATGTTATCAACATAAGGCCTATGAAGATCAATTTCTTTATTTGAATAGTAATCCTTTACGTTGTCAGAATATTTATCAAGAAATTTCTCAAATGTTTGCGAGTGGTACAGGTTCCCAAGAACCATTTGCAGCTCAGTTAATGTGAATGCGTTTGCAGAAGCAGCTTTTATTATTAATTGTCTGACTGAACGCTCAATTGTAATTTGCTCGGAGATTTCTGGGCTTTCAAATTCCTCACCAAATGACCAAGTGTCATTGTTGCCGAAAAACGAATTGTATTTATTGAAGAAATCTTCTGTGTGATTATTAATGTCGTCCTTGATTTTATCTAAATCAAAGTACCGAGATTCATATTCTTCTCCTACATTAAACATTTCTTTAATACTACCGATGCATAGCTCAAGTTTATCTTTTGCAACTTCGGCCCAATTAGCTCGCCATATCGGCAATGGCGTTCCCCAAAAACGTGAGCGCGACAAGTTCCAATCCACCAAATTTTCCAGCCAGTTGCCAAAGCGGCCTGTTCCTGTTGATTCTGGTTTCCAGTTGATGGTTTTATTCAGCTCAACCAGTTTATCCTTTACTGCCGTGGTACGGATGAACCAGCTATCCAACGGATAGTATAATATCGGCTCGTCCGTGCGCCAGGAGTGCGGATAACTGTGCTCGTATTTTTTTACGTCGAATGCTTTGTTATCTTCCTTCAGTTTGATGGAGATCAGTACGTCGGTCGGTTTAAAACCGGGGACTTCGCGCTCTTCTTTAGAATAATATTCCTCTTTAACATAGCGGCCTGCGAAATCGGTCACCTCATCCACAAAGCGGCCCTGTTTGTTTACCAACGGCACTTCCTTACCCGTTTCATCCGTCACCATTACAGATGGTACACCGTTCTCCTTACAGGCCCTGAAGTCGTCCGCGCCAAAAACAGACGCGGTGTGTACAATGCCGGTACCATCTTCGGTGGTCACAAAATCAGCAGGTATCACGCGGAAAGCGTTCTTCTCTAAGTCCTCACTGGTGACATAAGGCATCAGCTGGTGATAGCGTAAACCAAGCAGATCGGAGCCCTTGAATTGGGCCTTTATCTTCCAGGGGATAATCTTATCATTTTCTTTGTAGTCTTCAAACGAAGCATTCTCACCTTCTACCTTAAAATATTTGCCAACCAACTCCTTCGCCAAAACAACACTAACAGGCTGAAAAGTGTAGGGGTTGAAAGTGCTTATCTTAACGTAATGGATATTTTCACCGACAGCGAGAGCGCAATTCGCAGGTAATGTCCATGGCGTTGTGGTCCACGCTAATATTACCGTGTCTTCATCAGCATTTTCAAATAATGTTTTGATGAACGGATGTTGCTGATCGTTCTTTAAATGGAACTGCGCGGTTACCGTGGTATCCTTCACCATTTTATAAGTACCCGGCTGATTCAGCTCGTGTGAGCTCAAACCTGTACCTGATTTTGGCGAATAAGGTTGCACAGTGTAACCCTTATACAGCATATCCTTATTGTACAACTCCTTCAGTATCCACCAAAGGCTTTCGATGTATTCGTTTTTGTAGGTGATATAAGGATCATCCAGGTCAACCCAGTAACCCATCTTTTCGGTCAGGTCGTTCCAAACATCGGTATATTTCATTACCTCCTTGCGGCAGGCATTGTTGTAATCTTCGATGGAAATTTTCTTGCCGATATCGTCCTTAGTAATGCCGAGGGATTTTTCGACGCCAAGCTCGATCGGCAGTCCATGGGTATCCCAACCACCTTTACGCTTCACCTGGTAGCCTTTGAGGGTTTTGTAACGGCAAAAAATATCCTTGATGGAACGGGCCATTACGTGGTGAATGCCCGGCATACCATTGGCCGACGGAGGCCCCTCATAAAACGTATAGGGGTTATTTTCCGGGCGACTTGTGATGCTCTTTTCAAAGATGTTGTTCTGCTTCCAGAACTCCAGCACATCCTTACCAATCTGCGATAAATTTAACTGCTTATATTCCTTGTACATCAATATGTTCTACCTCAAATTTTAGAGGTTGCAAAAATAGGGAATTTTGCGGTTAAAAAATTATATTAGCGTCATGAAATTAAAGTTTTTACGCGCATTTGTGTTGGGCATAGTATGCCTGGTGGTGTTTTTGGTCGTTACTTTTATCGCTTTGCCGGTAAGCGTTAAGTTGAGTGATTTTCTCCAGGGCTTTTCAGGAGGAATGGGATTAGTCGCCTTAGTAGCAGCGCTATATTATTATAATCAATATAATAAGGAACGCAAGATTATTGGCTCAGATAACTAAAATATCCCCCTGTTCGCCCCACCGTCCACTTGTATTGTTGTGCCGGTAATATAAGCCGCCTGGTCTGAAGCTAAAAAGGCTACTAATGCGGCCAGTTCTTCAGGTTTACCAATGCGCCCGGCGGGGATCGACTTTGCCCTTTCCTTTAATGCCTGTTCAGTATCAACACCTTTTGGTAAAGTATCCTTTATACGGTCGGTTAAAATTAAGCCCGGTGCTACATTGTTCACTGTGATCTGATAGGGTCCGAATTCATCAGCCATCAATTTCGCCATGCCCACCACGCCCATGCGCATGCTGGTGGAGAGTACGGAATTACTCAATACCGATTTCACCGAAACACTGGTGATATTGATGATGCGCCCGCCACCTGCTTTTTGCATGTGCGGCAATATTTCGCGGGCATTACGGGCAAAACTCAGCAGACTCACTTCAAATGCCTTTTGCCATTGCTCATCGCTAAAATTCTCAAACTTATCAAAAGGCGGTCCACCAGAATTGTTCAGCAAAATATCTATCCGGCCAAAGTTATCGGCAACTTTTTTGATGAGGGAGGTAATTTGTGCGGCGTCTGAAACATCAGCTGGGATAGCGGTTACAGGGTTGCCTGTTTGTGCTTGTATTTCGGCAGCGGTTTTGTTCAATTCGTCTGCATTGCGCGAACTGATGATCACCTTTGCACCTTCGGCAGATAATGCCAGGGCAACTGCCTTACCCAACCCCTTACTCGCGGCTAATACGATGGCTACTTTATCTTTTAGTTTGAGATCCATTTGGTGTAAATATTAAGAAGCGAAAGTTAGAAAGGTTTTTAAGAAACACTATTAATAAAATGTCATTTCGTGACTAACACTAAGAACCCCTTTTTTAGGATTTTTAAATTAAGTTTGTGCTAATGAGAAAATTTATCCGGGGTTTCGGTTATGCTTTCAATGGGCTATGGCATGCCACTGCAACCCAGCTTAATTTCAGGGTGCACATGATAGCGGCATTGATCGCGGTATCTCTTGGTTATGCCCTGCATATATCAACTAACGAATGGTTATGGATTGCGCTATGCATCACCATGGTTTTGGTGGCGGAATTGTTTAATACTGCCATTGAATTTTTGGTAGACCTGGTCTCTCCGGAATACAATAAAAAAGCGGGCCAGATAAAAGATATGTGTGCAGGGGCAGTGCTGATAACTGCTATTGGAGCCCTAATCATCGGCCTGGTTATTTTTCTGCCCAAATTGTTAGCGCTCATCCATCATGCTGCATAAAACCCGGGGCATCGTTTTTAAAACCACCGATTATAGCGAGAGCAGTGTAATTGTACAGGTATTTACGGAAAAGTTCGGCCTGCAATCCTACATCATCAATGGTGTAAAAAAACCGAGGGCCAAAATAAGCATGAACATGCTGCAGCCCCTGCACCCGTTGGATATGGTGGTTTATCATAAAAACACCGGCCAGGTTCAACGCATCGCCGAGCTGAAAAACTCGCCTATTTTGCAGAGTATCCCATATGATGTGATCAAAAGCAGCATCGCCATATTTTTGAACGAGGTTTTGTATAAAGCAGTAAGGCAGCAATCAGCTGACGAGAATTTGTTCGATTTCGTTTTTAATGCCATTGAATGGCTCGACCATCAGTCAGAGGGATTGGCTAACTTTCATTTACTTTTCCTTACACAGGTAACACGTTATCTCGGTTTCTATCCTGACCAGGCAATCAATGCCGATTATTTCGACATGAAAAACGGCAACTTCAGCAAGTATAAGCCCGAGGGATTTTATTACCTGTCGCCACCACATACGCATAACTTTTACAAGCTTTTGAAATGCAGTTTCGAGAATATGCAGCAGCTGAAATTTTCGAATGATGAGCGGCGGTATCTTATTAACAAATTACTCGAATATTATGCCCTGCATATCGAGGGGTTTGGGAACATCAAATCGCATGAGGTATTGGAGGAGGTGCTGGGTTGACTTGCCTTGTTAAATCGTTCAGTTGACTCACCCGGTCATTGCTACGCTCGACCACCCTCTCTCCGCTAAAGCGCAAAGAGGGTTTGTTTTTTACTTTTCTCCCCCTCTTTGCGCAGCAGAGAGGGGGCTGGAGGTGAGTCAATCTACTTATGTTGCCCCAAAACCTCTTTCTTAATAAACTCAATATTTGATTCAGGCAGGGTGTTGCCTGATATTTGGGTGATGGTGCCATCCCAGTGCACTTCAAGTTCGGCATTAATATTATTATCAATACTTACTTTTAATTTATTCCCGTCCTTTTCTACACGGCAGGATAGTTCGCGGCCTCCATATTGCATGGTAAATTCGTGTACGCCTTCGGTGCCTGCGGGTATTTTATTTTCAGTATTGGTCATGATGATCTTGTTTGTTCAGGGATAACACGATAAGTGCGGGGATGTTTCATTGAAAAGATACAGGGTTCTGGTAGATAATACCAATAATCTTCATCCTACAGTCAAAATTCATGTTCTGTTTACCTGTTTTTGATTTAGCCTTAAGCTGCGTGGGCATCAAATCGAAAAAATCGTAAGTTTGCCGTTATGGAGCAAAGCCTGTTTGTTTACAATACCTTAACCAGAAAAAAGGAAAAATTTACAGCGATAAATCCGCCTCATGTGGGCATATACGTTTGCGGCCCCACGGTGTACAGCGATGTTCACTTGGGCAACTGCCGCACCTATATCTCATTCGACCTGATATTCCGGTACCTTACCCATTTGGGTTATAAGGTGCGTTACGTGCGCAACATAACTGACGCCGGGCACTTGGAGGGGGATGCAGGCGACCAGGGCGAGGACAAAATTTCAAAAAAAGCAAAACTGGCTCAATTGGAACCTATGGAGATCGTACAAAAATACAGCAACGGTTTTCATGATGTGATGAAGATATTTAACATTTTGCCCCCAAGCATCGAGCCAACTGCCACCGGCCATATTATCGAACAGATAGAACTGGTGAAGACGATACTGGAAAATGGCTACGCCTATGTTGTGAATGGTTCGGTTTATTTTGATGTAGAAAAGTATAATAAAACCCAGGACTACGGCATATTAAGCGGCCGCAAACTGGAAGACCTGATCAATAATACACGCGACCTTGGCGGCCAGGAAGAAAAGCGCGGCCCGCTTGATTTTGCCTTATGGATAAAGGCAAAGCCGGAGCACCTGATGAAATGGCCCTCACCCTGGAGCACCGGTTTTCCGGGATGGCACCTGGAATGCTCGGCGATGAGTAAGAAGTATCTTGGTCAGCATTTTGACATCCATGGAGGCGGTATCGACCTGATGCCCACGCACCATACCAACGAGATAGCCCAAAGCATGGCTGCCTGCCATACTAACCCGGCTAATTACTGGGTGCATACCAATATGCTTACCGTGAACGGCCAAAAAATGTCGAAATCATTAGGCAACAGCTTTTTGCCTAATGAACTGTTTACCGGCAATCATTCTATTTTAAATAAAGGCTACAGCCCCATGACTGTGCGCTTCTTTATGCTGCAGGCGCATTATCGCAGCACCCTGGATTTTGGTAACGAGGCCATGGAAGCGTCAGAAAAAGGCTTTAAACGATTGATGAATTCATTTATGCTGTTGGATGGGCTTGTGCCTTCGGGTAGTACTGAAGTGGAGATAGCGCCCTTGTTGCAACGCTGCTATGATGCCCTGAATGATGATTTCAACAGCCCGGTACTGATAGCTGAACTGTTTGAGGCATCACGCATTATCAATTCTGTAAAGGATGGTAAGATGAAGATCGACGCGCCAAATCTGGAACTGCTAAAGAAACTGATGAATGATTTTATCCTCGATATCTTAGGCCTGAAAAATGAGCAGGTAGCCGATGATGATCTGCCTAAAATAATGGATATGATAATAGACCTGCGTGTTGAAGCTAAAGCCGATCGCAATTATGCTATTTCCGATAAAATAAGGGATGGCCTGCAAAAAATAGGGTTCCAGTTAAAGGACGGCAAGGACGGTACCACCTGGAGCAAAATTTAAATTCAAACATTAAAAGACCTTTATTGTACTTTAAGCATCGTAAAGCCGTTAATTACATCAGTAATCAAAACCTGGTTGATTTAAGTTGCTTACGAAACTACCGCTGCACCAGCGGTTTAAATTTTATTATTAAATTGCCAAAAAACTGGTTGTAAGAATGAAACGATTAATATTAGCTGCTGCTATATTGCTTTGTTATGATGAATTAACTTTAGCACAGCAAACCAAAGTAGAGGTGAGTAAGGTGGTGGATGCTGAGCAAAGTTTTAACAAACAAACCGAACGTAAAGGCATAAAGGATGCCTTTTTATCTGTTGCTGATCCTGAAGGGATAGTGTTTAAACCCGAAGCGATCAAAATAACGGACTTTTACAACTCTATTGACAAGCAACCAGGCAATTTATCCTGGCAGCCCAAATTTGCGCGTATTTCGGCCAATGGCGACCTGGCTTTTACTGCAGGCCCTTATATTTATCAAAACGGTAAAGCTGATGACGACAAGGTTTATGGTCATTATGTTTCTATCTGGCGTGCCGATGTGGATAATAAATTAAAATTATTAATTGATCTCGGTATACAGCATCCCGAGCCGGAGCAGGAAGAAACAACTGATTTTAAGGACCCTGATCCATCCAAACAGACGGCCCCAAGCAAGGATCCGTTTAATGGGAGAAGCATCATTATAGGGACTGATAAAATATTCAATCACGAACTAACGGTTTCGGCGCTGGCAACCTATAAGGAGTTTCTAAGTCCCGAAGGGCGCTATTACTTTCCCGGCTTTGATCCTATAATTGGCCAGGAAAAGATCATGAAGTTTATTGATAATGAAGGTATCAGCATATCGGCAGAAACCATCAATGTTGGCCGCTCATCAAGTAACGACCTGGCATATAGTTACGGCCATGCCCGCATAAAAAAGGGTGATATTGTAAGCAACTACAACTATGTCCGCATCTGGGAGATTGATAAGGATCATAAATGGAATGTGTTGCTGGAGATATTCTCGGCTATTGAGCAGTAGTTTTTTAGTCCGAAAGTCGGAAAGACCGCAAGTCCGAAAGCTATTTTGTCATTTAAGCAAATAGCATTGATCTTTGTCCGATGTTTTACTTACGGACTTTCTGACTTCCGGTCTTTCGGACTTACAATAACTTCTGTATAATATCGTCGGCTGATAATCCCTCCGCTTCTGCATGATAGCTGCGGATGATACGATGCCTTAATACGGGTTTTGCAATTGCCTGGACATCTTCAATATCGGGTGAGTATTTGCCATTAATAACAGCATGGCATTTGGCTCCCAAAATTAGGAATTGCGATGCGCGCGGGCCGGCTCCCCAGCTTAATAACCGCTTGATCTCAGATGAAGCTAATTCACCCTTAGGGCGTGTTTTTGAAACCAGTTTAACCGCATATTCCAGCACATTGTCGGTAACCGGGATATTCCTTACCAATTGCTGAAAATAGATGATTTGTTCGGCATTCAATACTTTATTTACTTCGGGTTTTGCGGTGCTTGTTGTATTTCTTACTATCAGCAACTCTTCCTTTAGCGAAGGGTAATCCAGAGATACATTGAACATAAAGCGGTCAAGCTGCGCTTCAGGCAGGGGGTAGGTACCTTCCTGTTCAATCGGGTTTTGAGTTGCCAGAACGAAGAATGGCTGTGCCAGCTTATGTGTGGCTCCTGCAACAGTTACAGCCTTTTCCTGCATGGCTTCCAGTAAAGCAGCCTGTGTTTTGGGTGGTGTACGGTTGATCTCATCCGCAAGGATGATGTTTGCAAAAACCGGCCCCCGGATAAATTTAAAATTTCTGTCTTCGCCCAATATTTCTGAACCTATAATATCGGATGGCATCAGATCAGGGGTAAACTGTATGCGGCTAAAGTCAAGGTCGAGCACCTGGGCCACGGTTTGCACCAATAAGGTTTTAGCAAGCCCCGGTACACCCACCAACAGGCAATGCCCGTTGCTAAAAATAGAAATCAGCACAGATTTGACAACGTCGTCCTGCCCGACGATTACCTTGCCAATTTCAGAAACAATATGCGTGTATGCGTCTCTTAATGCATCAGCAGCTTCCACATCCGTGCGGTGTTGCATATTATCAGTATCAATTAAGGTTTAGTTTTTAATTGTGCAGTCATCGGGTCATTTTCCCATCCGGTAAGTTGCGGGCACGATTGGTATTCAGGATCGATCTTTATAAATGTTTCCTTCCTCCTCTTCTCAAACCACTCACTTACTGTTCTGTTGATCTTATCCTGCATAGCCTGCTCTTTTATTTTAGGGAAATCCTGCTTCAGGTTTGCTTTATGCGCGTCAGTTGACGATTTCAGGTAAAGTATCTTGTAGCTTTTCTTGCCCCCCTGGTCAGTAAATAATTGCGGCTTTGATATCCCGCCTATCTTCATTGTATCGACCGTAAGCGCCACCTGTGGATCAAGCTTATCTGTTGGAATGTAAGTTGTACGGGTTTCCACATTTTCAGCATTCAGCATCATTCCACCATTATATTTGGTTTCTTTATCATCTGAGTAAAACGCTGCGGCATTTGAAAAATTTACGTCTTTAATCTTTACCATCAGGCCATAAACGCTATCTGCCTTTGCCTTGGCCCTGTCGAGACTAGGCTGTGTTATCTTTGGGATGACCAAGATATGGCGCACATGCACCTGCTCGCCACGGCGCTCAATAACCTGCAAGAAATGATAACCAAAATCCGATTCAAAAACCGGGGATATTTCACCGGCCTTAAGCTTAAATGCCCAGGCAGCAAACTCTTTTACAAAAGTATTACGGTCAGCAAAGCCCAAATCACCACCATCAGATGCCGAACCTGTATCTTCTGAATAAAGACGCGCCAGTGTGGCAAAATCCTCACCCTTTTTCACCCTGTTCCAAAGCTCTTCTGCCTTTTCCTTGTATGCTTGTTTTTCTTCCTTGTTTAGTTTTGGTGAGAATGATATTTGACCCACCTCAACCTCTTTATTAAATGTGGGCAAACTATCCTTAGGGATACGGTTATAATATTTTTCCACGTCAAGCGGGGTCACGCCAATCTTTTCGGTGATATGGCCCCTCATCTTGTTGGCTATCATGCTTTCCTTAATGTCAGGGCGAATTTCATCCTTATACTGAATGATGGAACGTCCTAAAAACTGCTCCAGTTTATCCTGGCCGCCAGCTCTTTGGATCGATCCGCGCATCCTGCGATCAACTTCATTATCAACTTCATCATCTTTTACACTCACGCTATCTATAACAGCCTGCTGAGCAAGCAATTTCTGGGTAAGCAGGCTTTGTAAAATATAACATTTGATACCCGGGTTTGGCGGATTTCCGTTTGAAAGATAAAGGGAGTATTGCAACTCAATATCCGATTGCAAAATGATACTGCTTCCCACAACACAGGCAATTTTGTCGAGGGTATGTACCGGCCCGCGTGGCGCTGGCGGCGTAGTATCGGCTTTGGCTACAGGCGCCGGCGCGGTTTGCGCGCCTGCAATCGATATGATAAAAATTAAACTTAAAATGGCTACCCCAAACTTTCTCATGTACGTTTTTTCTGATGCAAAATATGCAAATGTGCGAATTTATACGCACATCCGTATATTAATATTTTGTGCGAATATGCTGATAAAGGCTCAAACAATTAGCTATTTTTGGTTAAAATTTGTTAAAAGTGAAAGTTGAACACCCAAATGCTCTGCGTTTTATACTTCAGGATGAGATCTATTTACTTGATGAGGATAAAAACTATTACAAACCCGGCACTTCAAATCATCCCGACCAGCATTTCAATCCAGGTACTGAAGTAGAAACGAAGCAGGTAAATTTTAATTATCTGGGTGCAAATAAAAAAAACTTTCTCATCGTTGTAAACTATCCCGAAGATGAGTTTATGCACCAGCATCACCTGACCGCATTGGAGAGCGTGCTTACCCGAAAGGGCTATAATCGCGATGATGTAGCTATTCTTAATATGGCAAGGCATGCGTCCGCAGAT
>Ga0206930_1077_pt1 | contig 21816 bp, 19 predicted proteins | sample Alteio_BWOrgHeat_20_FD_152939 | JGI IMG/M metagenome (GOLD analysis project Ga0206930, IMG submission 152939) | Enriched cells from forest soil in Barre Woods Harvard Forest LTER site, Petersham, Massachusetts, United States -... | ecosystem: Environmental > Terrestrial > Soil > Temperate forest >... | reverse complement strand
CATTTACAGAAGAGGTTGCAAAACATTTCCACTTAAACGTCGGTGACAAAAAATTCAGGCTTTTCCCCCTGGATATGTTCGACTATTTAATTGCGGAATACACTATTGACAGCAATGGTGAGCCTGTAATTAAAGAGTTTGAATTTACACCGGTGTTTCATGAGGGATTGAGCTAGACACTTATCTCTTTTGTTTCAAACCAGGCTAACTACAAAAGCAAACATTTGTGGTGCTGAGGAAACTTACATTCAAATTGTTCATGGCTAAAGCCGATTTTTCTATCCTGTTAAAATATTTGTTGTTGGTCAGGCGACCAACAACGGCATGTGCCAAAGGCTATTTAGTTAAATCAAGGATTTTGTTTCACAAAATAATGTCACCCCGTTGGGGTTTGTGTATAATTCGCAAATTTCGGCTATAATCATGCCAGTCCTTCGGACTTTTTTTGCTAAACGAAATAACATAAGCCGAATGCTAATTGGTTTATTTTGTCACATCACAGCTCCAGCCTTCATAAAGACCTTTATTATTCTTTGCTGCCGCCTTTACTTCGGTGGTCATTTCGGCTATCATATCGGGTTCTATTTTTTCGAAGCGTGATATCTTAATGCAATAAGGAACATCTGCTTTTTTAATGAAGCTCAGTTCATCCACTTTATAACCGTCTTTATGCACGATGCTGATAAATGCTTTCCTATCTTGTTCTGTTTTGAATAAGAGTATAAAATGAATATCCCTTGGTTTTGTAAGGCTGTCGCCTTTTGTAATGAGGTCTGTAATGATCTTGTTATTTTCTATCCAGGTAAAATTCTCTTCAGTGGGATAAAGAAAATTGCGGTAGCTGCTCCAGTCTGGATCAGGCTTTATTTTACAAACGTATTCATAGTCTTTGTAGGATCGTTTGTATAGTCTTGCCATAGCCACACCAAGGCCGGCAGTGTCTTTTACATAATAGTAATTGACGCGTTGGCAATTGTAAGTTAGTGTGCCGGCCAATATTTTAGGCGTTACGCCGCTGATGAACAGGTCTGTTTCGTGCAGCATTTCTTCCAGCACAGGTATTTCTTCTTTTGAGGGAATGCCATTAGTTTCGCAATGCCTGCTTTTAGGGCCAGTTATTAATAAATAAGGCAAACTACGATTAGGCGACTTGTCATACAATGCAAGATTCACCAGCACAGAGGCCGGTTTCTTTTCCAAGAGGGCCATGTAATTTTCCCAGTTCTCATCCTGCTGTGCGTACACTGCCGAAGAGCATATACAGGCAATAATACTGATCAGACATCTAAATTTGGTATTGAAAGGCGGTAAATAGATTTTCCCGCAGATACTCGCCGACACTCGCAGAATTCCGGTCGCCCTGCAGCGATGAATAAATTCCGCTGACACTCGCAGACTCTTATAATGAAACCTTAGTGCGTACATGACAGTAAAATAAGTTGCGCAAATTATATTTCGAAATGGTATAATTACCTGCTTAATGGTTCTCATAATATACATACTAAACACCTATACCTCCCGTCATGCTAAAAACAAGAATTGAGAGCACAATAAAAGTGATAAAAACATAGAGGTAATCTTTCTCCATAAGGAAGGCAAAAAAAGAAAACAATACACGCGCTATTGGCGTAGCAATAAGTAACAAAACACCCAACTGCATTATACTGCTGCTGTTAAAAACCAATGCTCCTTTTATTACAGCCGATATAGAACGAAACACAGCAGGTTCGCCTGCATATACTTTATATACAGGCGCTTTTTCCAAACCATGGGCCAGCAGGTAAATAATGCCACCGATACCTGCAATACCTGCAGACAGCCATACGCCAAAACGCAGCATGTTGCCGATCAATTGCTGTATGTCCCAATCCAGCCTGTATTTTTTCGGTTCCGTGTTCATGTTCCTTTTAAGCCTTTATAGATCATTTCGGCAGCAACAAATGTGATGACGATACTGAAAACAATTCGCAATATTTTTACGCCTGAGCCAATTAATATGCGCGCACCCAGCATAGCTCCTGCAAAAACCCCTATCACTACCGGGAAAGTTAAAACAGGATCTATATAGCCGCGGTGAAAGTACAGAATAGAACTTGCCGCGGCTGTTACACCTATCATAAAATTGCTGGTAGTGGTTGATACTTTAAAAGGTATGCGCATCACATTATCCATAGCAAGCACTTTAAAGGCGCCGGACCCGATGCCCAGCAAGCTGGATAATATGCCCGCACCAAGCATCATAACAAACCCGGCAGGCACATGCTTTATTTTATAATTGACTAAGCCATCCTTCGAAGGGTAATTACTGTTTAAGCGCAATCTTTCGGCAAGCATACTTTTTGTTTCTGTCTCTATGTGGTCGGTATTACGTTTGCGCAGTGTCATCAGCGCAGAAAAAATGAGTATGGCACCGAAAATAACTGCTATGATATTGGTAGGTGTGTAAACAATTATCATGGTGCCGATAAGAGCGCCTGCCGTGGTAGCTATTTCCATAAACATGCCCAGGCGAATATTGGTAATGCCTTCCTTTACATAAGCAGCAGCAGCGCCGGATGATGTTGCAATAACAGCAACCAGTGATGTGCCGATGGCATAATGAATATCAACTTTAAAAACCAATGTAAGCAAAGGCACCAGCACTACTCCACCACCCAGGCCTGTAAGCGCACCTATCATCCCCGCCAGGAAGGATGCGGCAAGCATGATGAGTGTGAATGCTAAAACTGACATGCTAATTTGAAAATATGAAAATATGCAAATTTGAAAATGGCACTTATACTATTATGTTATTGTTTAAAGACAAAATATCAAAAAGAGGTGTTTCATTAAAATTTTCGTTTTTTACCTTTAAATGAACCTTTTTTGGCGCCTTCTTTACGACGTGTAGGGTCATATTGCGGAGCTTCTCCAAATTCTGCAGGCAAAGGCAATTTTGCAACTTCCTTAGCAAGCAATTGTTCTATGCGTGCAAATTTATGTTGGTCTTTATCGTTGATAAAAGTAATAGCGGTGCCGGTAGATTCTGCACGTGCTGTCCTGCCTATTCTATGGATATAATCTTCAGGATCCGGCGGCACATCATAATTAACAACAAGGTCAATACCTTCCACATCAATGCCCCGCGACAAAACATCGGTACCAATAATAATCGGAATGCGCCTGCTCTTGAAAGCCCTCATTATTTCTTCACGTGCATCCTGTTCAAGGTCAGAGTGAAAAGCTTCCACCCCAAAACCCAAACGCCTCAGTTCTTTATCCAGTTCTTTAACATGCTCTTTGGTGGATGCGAATATCAATGTACTTACGTACTTGCCTTCTTTAAGTAACTTTTTTATCAGGCCTAATTTCTGTTTATCATACACCACATAAGCCTGTTGCAAAATACCTTCAGCTGGTTTTGATATGGCAATGTTTACCTGCACCGGGTCCTTTAATATTTTGTTGGCGAGGGTCCTTATTTTGGGCGGCATGGTTGCCGAGAATAATAAGGTCTGTCTTTTCGCCGGCAGATAAGAAATGATGCGGATAATGTCGTCGTAAAAACCCATGTCCAACATGCGGTCCGCTTCATCCAGCACCAGGTGTTCCAGGTGGTCCATTTTCATGGCCCCGGATGTAAGAAAGGATATAAGCCTACCGGGCGTAGCAATAATAATATCCACACCTTGTTTGATCGCTTTTTTCTGTTGGTCCCAAACGGCACCATCACCACCGCCATATACAGCAATGGAACTTACACCCGTAAAATAGGCAAGGCCTTCTATCTGTTGGTCTATCTGCAAAGCAAGTTCGCGTGTGGGGGCCAGCACCAGGCTGTTGATATGCCTGTGGTCGCTGTTGATAATTTTATGCAGTAAAGGCAATACATAAGCAGCTGTTTTACCTGTGCCGGTTTGCGCACATGCTATAATATCTTTATTATCAAGTATAACAGGTATGGCTTGCTCTTGTATGGGAGTAGGCTTTGTATAACCCATAGTGTCTAATCCGTCCAGCAGGTCGTGGGCCAGGTAAAAATCATCAAATGTCAATATAGTAAATTTTAAAAATGTAGTATTATCATTAATTAAGGTAAAGATAGCGCATAAAATAAATAGGCGCTTATATATGATGTTAAAGAATTCATATAGAATGAATTCTCTGCGATGAAAAAATTACCTTTGCACCAATCCATAAAGCACAAGTGTCAAGAATAATCTACTATATAACATTTCCACTCATCTACCTGATATCAATACTGCCTTTCAAAGTATTGTATTTCTTTTCGAGCGTGGTGTATGTGATAATATATTACCTGCTGGGTTACAGAAAAAAAGTAGTGCTTGAAAATCTGCGTAATGCCTTTCCAGAAAAGAGCGAACAGGAGATCAGTATCATTCGCAAAAAGTTTTACCGTTATCTGTGCGACCTCTTTCTTGAGACCTTTAAAACCTATACCGTTAGCAAAAGGGCCATGCTGAGGCATTGTTTTTTAAACCCGGCTGCTAAAACTTTGTTCGCTAAGATGGCCAGCGAAGGGAAAAATATTATTATAGTTATGGGGCACTATGGCAATTGGGAATGGGGCGGCAATACTTTTAGCCTCAATTGCAAACACCAACTCTATGTTATATACCATCCACTGGCTAATAAAGACTTCGACCAGTTCATGTATCGCATGCGCAGGCGCTTCGGCACCAAGCTGATACCCATGAAGGAAACTTTCAAGGAAATGCTGGCGCATAAAAAAGAATTAAATGCAACCGCATTCATTGCCGACCAGACCCCGCAACCCCAGAACGCATACTGGACAAGGTTTCTGAACCAGGACACACCTGTCTTCCGCGGGCCTGAACTGATAGCAAAAAAAATAAACTACCCGGTAGTATATGTAAAGGTGAGCAGGGTGAAAAGAGGATATTATGAATTGTGTGCGGAGATGCTATGTGAAGACCCAAGCAAAACAAGCGAAGGAGAAATTACAGAGATGCATACCAAAAGGTTGGAAAGAGATATAATTTTGCAACCAGAATTCTGGTTATGGTCGCATAGAAGATGGAAGCATAAAAGAGTGGCAAACTAAATTGAGAAAAGTGTATTTGGACAATTTAACAGAAAATAAGAAAGCAACATTGCTGATAGGTAAAGACCTTATATTGGCCACAAAGCCTTATGCCAGCGAGAACAGGGCAAAAAGCTGGCTGTATGCCGGTTCTACGTTCGCTCTTTTGGCATTATCGCTTTTCGGCACATGGTTCTCCAATTATTTCCTGCTTAAATTGTTTTGCAGTGTTGCAGCCGGTTTGCTCAGTTCGCGCATGTTTGTTATTTATCACGACTACCTGCATCATGCCATCTTGAACAAGTCTTTCCTGGCAAAGATCATTATGACCATATTTGGTATATATACCCTCGCCCCTACCAGCATCTGGAAACGCTCGCATGATTACCATCATAAACACAATTCTAAGTTGTACAGTGCCAGCATAGGTTCCTACCCCATCATGACGAAGAAGAAATTCCTCGCCATGACAGCCGGCCAAAGGCGTGGCTATCTCGCCACAAGAAGCCCATTGACGATCTTATTGGGCTATTTTTCCATGTTTTTTATAGGCATGTGTTATAATTCGTTCAAGGCATCGCCCAAAAAACATATAGACTCTTTAATTGCTATGGTGGTGCACGTTGCCGCTACTATTGTTGTTTTCTGGTTTGGCGGCTGGCAGGCGTGGGTGCTTACCATTTTTATCCCCTTCTTTATACCGGGCTGCCTGGGCGCTTATCTTTTTTATGCCCAGCATAATTTTCCAACAGCAAGTTTCGCAGAAAACAAGGACTGGAGCTACGAAACCGCTGCCATGCAGTCTTCCAGCTTTTTGGTGATGAGCCCCTTTATGAATTGGGTTACCGCCAATATAGGTTATCATCATATTCACCATCTTAATTCCAGGGTGCCATTCTACAGGTTGCCTGAAGTAATGGAGGCTATACCGCAGTTGCAAAAGGCAAAAACCACCACTTTAGGTTTTAAAGATGTTATCGCCTGTATGAAACTTAAGGTATGGGACCCGGAAAGAGACAGGCTGATATCGCTTAAAGAACTGCATGAGGCTGCGTAGGATTGCCATGCATGGCTGAATCTAATATCAGCTGCCACACAATAAATTAAGTTTAATAAAATCTCTAAAATTAGCATTTAGCTAAGATTCCCCTAATTAAAGCTTTCAAAAATCAGATTATCTTCGCCGCATGAAGAAAACACTAATAATTACAGGTGGAGCTGGTTTTATTGGCTCACACGTGGTTAGGTTGTTTGTAAACAAATACCCGGATTATCATATCATCAACCTTGACGCCCTTACTTATGCCGGCAATCTCGAAAACCTAAAGGATATTGAAGGCGCGGCAAATTATACTTTTGTAAAAGCTGACATCACCGATGCAGAAAGTATACAAAATATATTTAACCAATATCAGCCGGACGGAGTGATCCATCTTGCAGCAGAAAGCCATGTTGACCGATCTATAACTGACCCCAATGCATTTATAAAGACCAATGTGATGGGCACAGCTAACCTGCTGAACACTGTTAAAGAATTATGGAAAGGAAATTTTGAGGGAAAGCGTTTTTATCATGTTTCAACGGATGAAGTATATGGTTCTTTGGGAGCAGAAGGTTTTTTCCTAGAAACAACAGCCTACGACCCGCAATCACCCTATTCTGCTTCAAAAGCAGCTTCCGATCATTTGGTCCGGGCTTATGGCAATACTTATGGACTACCATTTGTATTAACTAATTGCTCTAACAATTACGGGCCTAATCATTTTCCTGAGAAACTGATCCCCTTATTTATCAATAATATCCAAAATAGTAAGCCCTTACCTGTATATGGGGATGGCAAATATACCCGTGACTGGTTGTATGTTATTGACCATGCAAGAGCCATTGATACTGTTTTTCATAATGGCAAAAACGGGGAGACCTATAATATCGGCGGCTTTAACGAATGGCAGAACATTGAGCTGGTGAAACTGCTTATCAAAGAAATGGACATGCAACTGGGCCGTCCTGAAGGCACATCGGATAAGCTTATCACTTATGTAAAAGACCGTCCGGGGCATGACCGGCGTTATGCAATCGACGCGACTAAAATAAATAAAGAATTGGGCTGGGAACCATCGGTTACTTTTGAACAAGGTCTTAGCGAAACAGTGAAATGGTACCTCAATAATGAGGAATGGCTGAAACATGTTACTTCAGGCGATTATCAAAAATATTATCAAACCCAATACGCGCAATAATTATGAAGGGTATCGTTTTAGCCGGAGGATCTGGAACTCGTCTTTATCCACTTACTATCGCTGTAAGTAAACAGCTTATGCCTGTTTATGACAAGCCAATGATCTATCATCCGTTGTCAACGCTGATGCTGGCCGGCATTAATGAAATACTCATCATCACTACCCCTGATGACCAGGCTGCTTTCAAACGCCTCTTGGGTGATGGTTCTGCATTAGGTTGCCGTTTTGAATATGTTGTTCAGCCGCGACCTGAAGGTTTGGCACAGGCTTTTATTTTGGGTGCAGATTTTATTGGTAAAGACCCTGTGGCGCTTGTTTTGGGTGATAACATCTTCTATGGCTCGGGGATGGGCACACTATTACGCAATAAACTAAACCCGGATGGCGCTGTAGTGTTTGCCTACCAGGTGCACGACCCGGAAAGATATGGCGTAGTGGAATTTGATAAAGATTTTAGAGTGTTGAGCATTGAGGAGAAACCCGAAAAACCCAAATCTCATTATGCTGTGCCGGGCCTTTATTTTTACGATAATGAAGTAGTGGCTATCTCTCAAAACATGAAGCCATCGCCACGCGGAGAACTGGAAATAACCGATGTAAATAAAATATACCTCGAAAAAGGCAAACTGGAAGTAGGTGTATTAGACCGTGGCACTGCCTGGCTTGACACCGGCACTTTCGATTCTTTGATACAGGCAGGCCAGTTTATTGAAGTAATTGAGAAGAGGCAGGGTTTGAAGATAGGCTGCATAGAAGAAATAGCTTACCGCAATGGTTGGATAAATGATGCCCAGATGGAAAAGCTGGCCAATACTTTTATGAAAAGCGGCTATGGTGTTTATTTGAAGAATTTAATTGGGACTTTATAATATTTTGCAAATTGAAGGAAAAAAACCTAACTGAATTACTTCTTGGTCTTATTCGCACAAGACCAGGAATGTATTTGGGTGAAAACAAAATTTCCAAACTAACTAATTTCATTTCAGGGTATCATTTTGGTTTTGCAATTGCAGGCAATCACACCGACCCATATTTTGGAAAAAACGGGTTTTTAGACTGGCTTGAAAAGAAATACAATTTTAAACAGAGTAGTTCTTGGGAAGCTCCATTTTTAGAGGAAGCGGATAGGGACGAAAGCAAAGCTTTGGAAATATTCTTTAAATACCTTGAAGAGTATCAAAAAGACATGAATGAGAAGAAATAAATGCTATTTTATTAATTGATTAACTTTGCAATCCCGTCGCACGTTAAATGTAACGGGATTTTTTTTCTAATGAATAATATAATGTTTTGGTTGCAGCCTTTTATAGCTGCATTTACGGGTTGGTTCACTACATGGATAGCTATATTTATGCTTTTTCACCCTAAAAAACCGAGGCGTTTTTTGGGTATTACCATACAAGGTATTTTCCCTAAAAGGCAAAAACAGTTCGCTACCAAGTTGGGCAATGTGGTTGCTACCGAACTGATACATTTCAGCGAGATAGCAACACAACTAAAAGACCCGGAACACCTGAAAAATGTAAAGCCCATTATTGAGACCCACCTCGACAATTTTCTGAAAGTAAAACTGAAAGAAAAGCTGCCCGTTCTGTCCATGTTCGTGAGTGATAGCATCATGCAACAGATAAAAGAAGGCATGATGGAGGAAATAGAGCAGTTGCTGCCTGATGTTATTGGCCATTATACGGATAGCATGACGAACAGGATAGACATTGAACAAATGGTGACAGATAAAGTATCTAATTTCTCGTCTGACAAGCTGGAGGAAATACTGAAAGCAGTGATGACCAAAGAGTTCCGCTTTATAGAGCTTATAGGAGGCGTTTTAGGATTTGTGATAGGTTTGTTACAAATGGGCTTGGGATTGATAGCTTGGTAGATGCTTTTTTCTTATTTTGCAGAACAAATAAGAAATATTGACCAAGCAGGAGCATATAGTTTATTGGATAAAAACTGCAAAAGAAGATTGGAAAGCTGTGCAGTCGATGTATAATTCAAAAGTATATATCCACGCATTATTTTTTGCTCATCTCGTACTTGAAAAGCTATGCAAAGCACATTGGGTTAAAGACAATATTGATAACACGCCTCCTAAAATTCACAATCTTATTACGTTGATCAGCAAAACTAATTTTCAGTTGCCTGATGCTGATAAAGAATTTATGTACAGCATGAACCAATTCCAATTGGAAGGTCGTTACCCCGATTATAAACTTGATTTGCAAAAAAGATATAAGTCTGCTCAAACAAAAAAAATTCTCGAACAAGTAAACAATATCAGGAAATGCTTACTCAAAGATCTGCCATCAGTAAAATAAAAAAAATTGCAGAAGAAATAAGATCATCAGGCATTCACTTGCACAAAGTTATACTGTATGGCTCTTATGCCCGCAATGAGCAACATAAATGGAGTGATATAGATATTGCCATGGTTGCCGATGAATTCAATGGAATAGGCTTTGAAGATGTAAAACTATTTTCCCGTTTATTAATAAAATATCCAGATCTTAATATTCAGCCCCGGACCTACAACACCAAGGGCTTTTCTGTAAAGAAAGACCCCTTTGTAGCGGAGATATTGGCAAATGGTATTGAGATAAAAGCCTGATACAAATGGGCTTGTCTTTTATATAAAATTTAATGCCTATAAAAAACTGATTAATATCATTAAGCACTTACAAGTAAATGCTTAATTTTGTGAAAACAAGCTTTTAGATAATGCCGCATTATTTTTCACTTGGGGATATACCACATAAGCGCCATACCCAATTTCGCAGGCCTGACGGTAAATTGTATTCAGAACAATTATTCAGTACCGAGGGCTTTTCGTCTAATTATTCATTGCTCTACCATATTTATCCACCAACTGTTATTATTAAAACAGAGGAGCCCACTGACGTATCTCCACGATTGGCAACCGAAAATATTTTGAAGCACCGCAGTTTCCAGGGTTTTAATGTTAAGCCGGAAGCTGATTATCTTAAGAGCAGGAAGATAGTACTTTTCAATAATGATGTGCAACTGTCGTTGGCTGCACCGCAAAAAAGCCTTAGCGGAGATGTCTTTTTTAAGAATGCAGACGCCGACGAGGTGATCTTTATTCATGAAGGTTCTGGTAAACTGAAAACACAATATGGCCACCTGCCATTTAGATATGGGGACTATATTGTAGTGCCAAGAGGCACTATTTATCAAATTCATTTCGACACATCTGATAACAGGCTCTTCGTCATCGAGTCATTTAGCCCGATAACATTCCCTAAACGATACGTAAGCAAATACGGGCAATTATTAGAGAATTCGCCTTATTGCGAAAGAGATCTGCGCAAACCACAAGACCTGGAAACAATAGATAAAAAAGGTGAGTTTTTGATACAGGTAAAGAAAAAGGGCATGCTATACCCTATCTGGTATGGCCATCATCCTTTTGATGTGATAGGCTGGGATGGCTGCGAATATCCTTACATTCTAAGCATACACGATTTTGAACCTATCACAGGTCGCGTGCACCAGCCACCACCCGTGCACCAGACTTTTGATGCGAATAATTTTGTTGTTTGTTCTTTTGTGCCACGTTTGTTCGATTATCATCCGTTATCTATACCTGCACCATATAACCACAGCAATATAGATAGTGATGAAGTGCTTTATTATGTGGATGGCGACTTTATGAGCCGCAAACATGTAACAAGAGGCATGATAACTTTACACCCTTCAGGCATTCCACACGGACCACATCCCGGCGCTGTGGAGAAAAGTATAGGCGCAAAAGAAACAAAAGAACTGGCTGTAATGGTCGATACTTTCCATCCTCTGAAACTGACCTTAGACGCTCTGGGAATTGAGGATGAAAATTATGTAATGAGTTGGGCGGAGTAAAGACCTCTCCCCGACCCTCTCCAAAGGAGAGGGAGAATGATTTAATATAACGAGAATGAAATTATTTTGTAAACAATAAAACGCCACGCCTCCTCTCCTTTGGAGAGGCTGGGAGAGGTCAATAAATTTATGGAAACACTTACAGTAAGTCAAAAAATGACACAGGCACAGGATTTTTTGCCTATTAATGGTACAGACCATATAGAACTCTATGTAGGGAATGCAAAGCAGGCCGCACATTATTACAAAACCGCTTTTGGCTTCCAGTCGTTGGCATATGCCGGGCCTGAAACGGGTGTTCGCGACCGCGCTTCTTATGTGTTGCAGCAAGACAAAATCCGCCTTGTGCTTACCACTCCTTTAAAATCAGATTCGGATATTGCAGAGCATGTGCGCAAGCATGGCGATGGGGTAAAAATACTTGCCTTGTGGGTGGACGATGCCTACAAAGCATTTGAAGAAACCACTAAACGCGGCGCCAGGATATACATGGAGCCTGATACACTGAAAGATGAACACGGCGAAGTGCGTATGAGCGGTATCTACACTTATGGAGAAACTGTGCATCTTTTTGTGGAAAGAAAAAATTATAATGGCATTTTCATGCCGGGTTACCAAAAATGGGAAAGTGCTTATAATCCGGCACCTGCGGGCCTCTTGTATGTTGACCACTGCGTAGGAAATGTGGGTTGGAACCGCATGAACGACACCGTGAAGTGGTATGAGGAAGTAATGGGCTTTGTAAACATCCTTTCATTTGACGACAAGCAGATAAATACCGAATATTCTGCACTGATGAGCAAAGTGATGAGCAATGGCAACGGCTATGTGAAATTCCCAATTAATGAACCAGCTGAAGGCAAGAAAAAATCGCAGATAGAGGAATACCTGGATTTTTATGAAGGTGAAGGTGTGCAGCATATAGCAATAGCTACTAAAGATATTATCAGCACCGTTAAGAACCTGCAGGCACGTGGCGTGGAGTTTTTAAATACTCCATCTTCATATTATGAAATGCTTACCGACCGTGTTGGCACGATTGATGAAGAAATAGCGCAACTGAAGGCATTGAATATATTGGTTGACCGCGATGAAGAAGGCTACCTACTGCAAATATTCACAAAACCGGTTGAGGACCGCCCTACGCTTTTCTTCGAGATCATACAGCGTAAAGGCGCGCAAAGTTTTGGTGCGGGCAATTTTAAAGCTTTGTTTGAATCTATAGAACGCGAGCAAGAAAAAAGAGGAAATTTGTAATATATATATCATACATTTGCAATGAATTAAAAACTTTGGATTTTCTCCAAAGTTTTTATTCTTTTTATTCTAACATTTACACAGATACCTGCGTCTATATTACCAAACCATTTAAAATAAAAACTGTAATATTAAAAAAACATTGTATGAAAAATTTATTCTTTACGCTTATTGCCCTATTGTTCATGCAAAGTGCATTTGCGTGTACAGCCAGCTTTAGCAACACAAATACGTCCTCCGGGAACAATTTGTTGCAGGTAACATTTACTGACGCCAGTACTACCGGCACAATGACGGGCCAGCAGTACCCACGATACACGCTGCGCTTTGGAGATGGCCAGTCTAGCTATGTAGGCCCTACAAGTGCCACCCCTCACAATTACTCCAGTCCCGGCACCTATACAGCTACAATGGTGGTGCAGGTAATAGACTCCTCTACCAACACTGTTGTTTGCGGCGATTCTACTACAGCTTCGGTAACAGTTGCTTATCCTTCTTGTGGTTCTACAATTTCTGTATCTTATGGTACAGGCGGCGCTGCCACACTAACTGCCAGCACCCCAGCGGGTACATCAGGTATGAGCTATTCATGGAACTACGGAGATGGCAGCCCTGCCGGCTCAGGTTCTCCTACAACCCACACATATGCTCCTAATGGTTATTATACAGTAACGCTTACCGCTACTTCCAGCGCACCATGCACCTGGACGAGTACATTGGTGATTCATATTACTAATGCGACTTTCACTTATAGCTGCGCCAGCGCTCACGCCAGCTTTACAAGCAGCACCTCTTCCAATACGGCTTATTTCAGTAACACTTCTAGCAACCCAACGAGTTCACAAGGTTTTTTCAGCTATGCTACCTACCATTATGGCGACGGTAACAGCGGGTCATCTTCTTCACATACTTACGCAGCCGGAGGCACTTATACAGTGTGCCTGGCTATGCGTTGGGTGGATTCACTCAGCAACACGCAGATATGTTATGACAGCACATGTAACAGTGTTACAGTAAGCGCACCACCCAGCAACATTACCGGTACAGTTACGTTTGACAGTGCAGGTTGCCCCGTAAGTTCTCCGGCATATAAAGTATGGCTGATCACGTATAATGCTTCTTCTCAATTACTTACAGCGATTGACTCTGTTAGTTCTTCAAGCCCATATTATACATTTAGCAATGAGCCTGCTGGCAATTATCGCGTAAAAGCTATGATAACCAATGCTACATCTTCTCCTGCTCCTGTACCAACTTACCTTCTTGACAGCCTGCATTGGAACAATTGCGATTCATTCGCTTATAGCGGATCAGGTATTTCGAGCGGCCATAATGTACATTTACAATGCGGTACTTTAACTACAGGCCCCGGCTTTATAGGTGGTAATGTAACTATGGGCGCTAACAAAAGCGCTAATAAAACTACAGGCATCCCTGACCCTAATGTTGAAATACTGATCAGCAATGCTTCAGGTGTTACTTTAGGTTATGCTATGACTGACGTAAATGGTGCATATTCTTTCTCTAATCTTCCTGTTCCTGGCACCTATACGCTTTATCCTGAAGTTTTAGGCTATCAGAATACAGCCTGGGTGGTTACACTTACTTCAGCCAACGAAAATATCACAAACACCAATTTCCAGGTACATACAATATCACATACTGCCAATCCTGTAACAAGCGGTATCGCAAACGTTACAAGTACAGAAGCTGAAATTGTTGTTTATCCTAACCCGACTACCGGTTTAGTGAACATTGCAAGCAGTGTTGCTGCAAATGCAGTTATATCTGATGTTGTTGGTCATAAAGTATTGGAAACTGCTATCAATGCAGGTAACACCAAGCTGAACCTTGGCAATCTGCAGGCAGGTATCTATTTCATCAGCATTAAAGCAACTGGCCTTAACTATACTAACAAGATCATTATCCAGCATTAATATCTCTGAGTATTTTTTTGAAAAGCGGGGCAATTGCCCCGCTTTTTGTTTTTCAACAATTGCCTATCAGCAGGTATATTCTATTATGTTTTTTGTTATTTATATTTTTTTATACTTTCACTAACGCGATTAATAAAATATACGTCCATTATACAAACCCATACAAACTTTAGTTATGAAAAGGCTCTTCTTTACACTTTTGGCTATTTTATTTACGCAAAATATTTTTGCATGTACTGCGGGGTTTACAAATTCCTTTAGCCCGAGCGGGAATAATTTATTGCAGGTTACGTTTACTAATACTTCTAATCCAGGAATTATACCTGCAGGTCAGACGGAATTAGTGATCTATCGTTTTGGTGATGGAACGTCCACCCCTGCTGGCAATTATGGAAGTATAAGCCATAATTATGCATCGCCGGGAACTTACACCGCTACTATAGTAATCGAGATCGTTGACAGCCCTGCAATTACCAATATACATTGTGCAGACTCAACCACAGCATCTGTAACGGTAAATTATAGTCCATGCGGGACCGCATTTTCGGTATCCTATGGTAGCGGATTTTCGGCGACATTTACCGCTAATAATCCTCCAGGAACAAGTGGCATGAACTACTCCTGGGCATTTGGAGATGGTAATAGCGGCTCAGGTTCTCCCATTACACATACTTATTCCGGGCCGGGTAATAATTTGGGCAATTATAATGTAACGCTTACGGCTACTTCAAGTTTACCTTGCAGCTATACCAATACGGAGGCTATTCTTTTTGCTAACCAGATCAGCGGGAGACTTGAGACCGATACAACGGTCTGCTATGTAACAAATCCGGCTTTTAAAGTATGGCTTATAACGTATGACGCTGCATCTCAAATACTTGCAGCAGTAGATTCTGTCATCGTTAATGGCACTGTAAGTGGTTTCCACACTCCCTATATTTTTTACAATGAAGCTGCAGGTAACTATCGAGTAAAAACTATGATCACTAACGGGCCTACTACAGGCACCGGTCCTTTACCAACATATTCATATGATAGCTTGCATTGGAACGCTGCAGATTCGTTTATTTATGGTGGAACGGGCGCTTCTTCCGGCCATGATATAAACCTGCAATGCGGTACGATTACTTCCGGACCCGGTTTTATTTCCGGCAATGTAACTATGGGGGCCAACAAGAGCACTAAAACCACAAATGGTCAGCCAGGGATTGAGATACTCATCAGCAGCGCTGTGAATGGCAATATCGCGTATACAATGACAGATGCCAATGGTGATTATTCTTTTTCTAATCTGCCGGTTGTTGCCGGAGGAAGTACTTATACCATTTACCCTGAAATACTGGGCTATCAGAATACTCCCTGGAACATAACACTGTATCCCGGAACTGACTCGGTAAGCAATGCAAGTTTCCATATTGCTACTGGCTCGCATACTACAACTGCGGGTGTTGAGAATATCAGCATAAAGGAGGCAGAGATAAATGTTTACCCTAACCCGACTACCGGTTTAGTGAACATTGCAAGCAGTGTTGCTGCAAACGCAGTAATATCTGATGTTGTTGGCCATAAAGTGCTTGAAACAGCTATCAACGCGGGCAAGACCCAACTGAACCTTGGCAATCTGCAGGCAGGTATCTATTTCATCAGCATTAAAGCTACCGGTCTTAACTATACCAATAAGATCATTATACAGCATTAATATTTGTCTGAAATTTTCTTTAAAAGCGGGGCAATTGCCCCGCTTTTTTTATAATGAAAAAATATTTTATACCTTTAATATTAATAACCAATCTCTATTACTCTATAAATGCATCTTAACAGGGTTTCAAAAAACAAAGCTTATGAAATACCTTAGCCTTATTCTGTTGCTCTTTATTAGTTCAAATAAGTCTTTCGGCCAATTTCCTAGCCCCACGTACACTATATCATACACTCTAAATGACACTGTAACATGTACAGTTCATTGGCCTTCGTCCTTTTTTTTACCCAACTCATATCATTGGGCGCAAGGAACATCGCCACTTTCTCATTATAGCAATTCAATTGAGATTTTCCCTTCTACACCTGGTTATTCCGGGTGGGAGGATTCTAATTTGAATGTTTTTTTAAGCCCGGGTACTTCAATATGCGTTTGTTCTTCGGATACTTTATCTAGCCCTCCTATTGTATTCCAGCACACTTTTTGTTTCACGATGCCGGATTGCAGTAATAATCACGCCCAGTTTACTACTAATGGTTCTTATCCTACAGCGACTTTTACGAATACTTCTTCCAGTCCCGCTATCGGGCAGGCATGTTCCTACTACTGGGATTTTGGTGATGGAAATAACAGCACAAGCCAAAGCCCAAATCACACCTATGCCGCCACGGGTACCTATAATGTGAAACTCGTCACTACCTGGCTTGATTCTGCAACCAATACCCCACAATGCAGAGATTCGGTAATACAATCAACCCCTATTGCTATTTGTTCACCTGCTATCATTGTACAACCGGTAAATAGCTCTATATGCTCCGGTGGGAACACCAGTCTTTCACTTACTGCGTCCGGGCCCAGTCTGACCTATCAATGGCAGGTCTATTTCGGTAGCTCCTTTGCAAATATCGGCAACGTAGGCGTGTATAACGGAACAACAACGCCCATACTTACAATTACAGGTGCCACGACTGCTATGAATGGTTATCAATACAGGTGTATAGTATCAGGTAATTGTGCACCCGTGGCAGTTAGCCATACTGATACGTTGAATGTAAGTGCACTCCCTTCGACCCCAACAAGTAGCATAGATCTCCCTAACCATAGTATCACTGTTTGCCAAAACGGAATTGTTTTTGTCCAAGGTTCTTCTACCGGATTTGTGAACTTTTTTTGGTCAGGCATAAGTTCGGGTAATTGCTATGGAGTCAACGAACCTTTTCAAAATCTTTCCATACCCAATGCGGTATTTTGCGATACCGGCATGTATCTTTTATATACTTCGATCACATATTTTGTACAAAATGTCAATTTAACTTGTTACTCACACCCCGATACTGTTTATGTGCATATTGTTCCTTTGCCACCAAACCCCGACACAGCCACCAGCAATAGCCCTGTTTGTTCAAATGATTCACTTTATCTGCATGCAGGCAATGTTTCAGCGCTGTGCTCCACTTGTTATGAGTGGTTTGATTCCTCTGCCTTTGGAATAGATTCCATATACATGGGGCAAAATGCCCATATACCTGCTTTTAGCCAATATTACGTACCAACCTCCACTTACCTTGTATATTCTGTTGCAGCTGCAAACGGTGTCTCATGTCGTTCTCAAAGTTTCAGGACACTTCATGTAACTGTAAACGCGATACCATTAAACCTGTCTGCCACCAGCAATAGTCCTGTATGTTTGGGTGATACACTCCGTGTAAGCGCCATTGATATGCAAAGCAATGTAACGTATAAGTGGGCACCCTGGAATGTTGATACGAGCTATCATAGTAGTTTAGTGCCCTATTGCTGTGTAAACCACTTAGATACTGTTACAACACAAACCCTTACTGTAAATGCTGCCCTTATGATAGATACAGGCATCTATGAGGTCTGGGCTGTGCAGAATGGATGTTTATCTGATTCCCCTGCCTTTACGCATGTTATCATAAATCCAACACAACTGTTTATTGCGCAACAGCCTGCTTCGGCTACACTTTGTTCGGGCGCCAACGGGCAAATTTTCGTACAGTCAAACAATACTGGCTTCAGTACCCAATGGTACCGCAACGGAAATTTAATATCCTATAACAGCCATTACAGCCACAACAGTAGCGTTTACGCAGATACCCTCCACCTTACCAATATCGACACCTCTATGACCGGAACTTATACCTGCATAGTAACAGGGCTTTGTTCACCTATAAGTGATACCAGTACAGGCACAGTAGTCACGCTTGGGCTGCCATCCATCAATGTACAGGCCCATAATGATACAATCTGCTATAATGATAATGCAGGTTTTCGCATCTCTGCAAGCGGCTTAGGTCTTACGTACCAATGGCAACTAAATAGCGGAACCGGTTTTGCAAACATTTCAAACAGTAGCCCATACAGTGGCACAACAACAGATTCTCTTACTATTACAAATGCCGATACTAGCATGAACGGATATATTTACCGTTGTATAGTTTCCGGCACATGCAGCCCTCCTGACACAAGCAGTTCTGTAAGCCTTATGGTGGTAAAAGTCCCCAACATCGCATTTGCATACAACCTGGTCGGCACAGCAACACTGCAGGTAAATAATATTGTAAGTTTTGGCTATTACAGATGGACGCTGAACGGCGTTGTCATCCCCGGCATAAATGGTGTAACGTTTACAGTGCCCAACACAGGTTGTTATAATTTTATAGAATATCCTGCATCCAATGCTTCCTGTGCTGGCGTGGCGGCTTGTGTTAATCTGCCCGATTGCAATAATGATACTGCATCCTTCTCATCAAGCATCAACTATCTTAGCGCGACCTTCACTAATAATTCATCGTCGCCTGCAAGCTGGCAAAGCCTCTCTTATAGCTGGAATTTCGGTGATGGCACGACAGATACGAGTGGAAACCCCGTACATACTTATGCTGCATCCGGTATTGATACTGTAACGCTGATAAGCTATTGGATGGACTCGGCCACTAACAGCCCGCAGTGCGCTGACACTGCCCGGCAGGTAGTGCAGGTGGGGAATGATATTTCCGGCGCTATAATAATAGATACCAGCTCAACCAATCCTGCAAACCCAACATTTACCGTTTGGCTAATTGTTTATGATTCGTCCACACAAATACTGGCAGCAGTCGATTCGCAGAATATCAGCGGCACAAATTTTGTTGCCTACTACAATTTTGCAGATAAGCCGGCCGCAGATTATATAGTAAAGGCCGCTATCACGAATGGGCCATCATCGGGCATAGGCCCCGTGCCTACTTATAGTTACGACAGCCTGCACTGGATAGGGGCCGACCATATTTATTATTCGGGCAGTGGTGCATCGACCAATCATAATATTATTATGCAACAAGACTCCGTAACAAGCGGCCCTGGCTTTATTGCCGGCAATGTGAATGCAGGAGCTAACAAGGGCCTGAAGAGCACAGGCACCCCTGTTGGAAATTTGCTGATCTTATTAGAGAATGTGAACGGACTATTTCTAACACATACTTATACAGATGCCAATGGCAATTATTCGTTCAGCAATATCCCTGTAGGCACTTATATCGTTTACCCCGAAGAAATGAATTATGCTACACAGCCCTGGACAAGTGTCTATATCCGGAATGCACATCCTAGTGTGAATAATATGGATTTCCAGGCGCATACCATCTCAAAAACCATCACACCTGTGACTACAGGTATTGAAAATATCAGTACGGAAAACAATGTTATTATTTATCCCAATCCAACAAGGGATATAATAAATATTGCTTTGGGCCAAACCCCTGCTGCAAATACACGCGTGATAATAAGTGATGTTGTTGGGCATAAAGTACTGGAAACGCAGGTGCTAAACACATATACTCAAATAAATTTAACTGGCTTGGCGAGTGGCGTATATTTCATAAACATCAGGTCAGAAAACGTCAATTATACGGATAGGATCGTAATACAGCGTTAAAATATTTTAAAGCTATGGTTCAAAATAGTCTGTAAACCGTCCGAATCAAGGTTATTTATTATCTTTGAATACATGCAATTCCTGCGCTACCTGTTGCTTTTCTGCGTCTCTCTTTATATGCATTCCTTATCTTATGCACAGGATGATAATAAGAATTTTCGCAATTTCCAGCTATCCTGCAGCAGGGTTTCCCAGTCCTTTAATACTTGCGATGATACCTTAAAAAAGTATTTCGAAAAACGGGGCATCAGCTACCCGCCAAAAGATATTTTTCTCAGGGCATTTAAGTCGCAAAACGAAATGGAACTATGGGCACGCAATGATGATACTACCCAATACAGGCTTATAAAAACCTATCACATCTGCGCTTTATCCGGCATATTAGGCCCAAAACGTTGGGAGGGCGACCGCCAGGTGCCGGAGGGCTTTTATTTTATTGATGAGTTTAACCCTAAAAGTGATTATTACCTGTCGTTATTGATCAATTATCCCAATTACTCCGACTCTATGCTGGGTGGCAATACGAAACTTGGAGGTAATATCTACATACACGGGGGCTGTGTTACTATAGGTTGCATGCCCATGACCAATGAAATAATACAGGAACTATATGTGGTCTGCCTGAATGCCCGCCTAAATGGGGAAAACAATATACCGGTGCATATCTACCCTACCCGCTTCACAAAGCCTGGAATGAATTTCCTGAACAGGGAATATGGGCGGGATACAGAGAAACAAAAATTCTGGGTGGCGCTAAAAGAAAGCTATGATTATTTTGAAAAATATCATAAGATACTTCCTGTTATGTATACCGAGGACGGGAAATATGCCAACTAAATTCCAGAAAACAAATCCCAAATTCCAAGAGACAAATCTAAAATCCAAAAAACCTGTAAGAACTCGTCCCATTTGTCCTAAATTTGCTTTTGAAAGTGGCTTATATAAATATGATATCCAAATCTTTGCGTCCTTGTGTCTTTGCGGTTAAAATATTAAGCCTCTGTATGCTTTCTTCCTGCGAAAAAACAGTTAATATCAATCTTAATGCCGGCGCGCCGCAACTTGTTGTTGATGCTCAAATTGAAACAGGGCTACCCCCAATCGTCGTGCTCACAACTACTGTTGGTTTCTTCTCCAACATTGACCTGAGTACCATACAGAATACCTTTGTGCACAATGCTGTGGTAACAGTGTCTGACGGCAGCAAGACCTTTACCCTGAAAGAATACTCCTTTGATACAAGCCTAAGCAGTAAGTATTATATATATTCTGATGATACGACGGGGGGACTTAATCCCAACAATATACTAGTTGGACAGGTGAACCATATTTACAAACGCAATTAATCCTGTAAAAATGCAAAAGAATTATGGATGCAACAAACTGAAAGCATTCATATATGCTTATAGACCAATAAGAATGGATAAATGATTATTATTTTACAATTAATGTGTCGAAAGACGATCCATAGCCCGCCCATACTCCCAGGGCTCCGTTACTTACATTGCTTGTTACATTTATAGGCGAGGAGAAAGGATTGCCTACAGCGCCCTGTGCAAATGAATAGCTGTCCCAAAATGTGTAAACGCCCTTATCTATCATGCACCATTTCAGCACCACCGTGTCGCCCGGGTATAGATATCTTAAGGAGTCAGTATTGGCGTTTATAGCATCGTTATAGCCAATACGCAAATTAATATTAGGTACCTTATTGCCATTTATCACCTCGTCAGAAAATACATTGCTGCCGGGATAATAAATATCGTGGTTGCGTTTGGTAAAATACCTTACAAAATTGCCGGGGGTATCAGGGTCTGTAT
>Ga0206930_1075_pt1 | contig 22231 bp, 12 predicted proteins | sample Alteio_BWOrgHeat_20_FD_152939 | JGI IMG/M metagenome (GOLD analysis project Ga0206930, IMG submission 152939) | Enriched cells from forest soil in Barre Woods Harvard Forest LTER site, Petersham, Massachusetts, United States -... | ecosystem: Environmental > Terrestrial > Soil > Temperate forest >... | reverse complement strand
CATGACTCACATTTAATCCGCCAATCAGGTAGGTGCCGTTAAAGCTGCAATTCGAATTGATTTTTGCGCTATATAATATACCATCATTAACAGCGGTGGCTATTGGCGGTTTATTCCCCTTTATTATTGCTTTCAGCGTTTTCAATTCGAAGGTAGAATCCTTGGGGTTCCATTTAACGATGTTCCCGGGTATGGAAATTGTCTGCGTTAGTATACCTGAGCCAGTGGTCAGGCTTGCTTTTAATAGTAACCAGGGAATTCCAATGCCATCGGGCGAATTTACTTGTACTAATTTAGCCCCCGTAACCTTAGAACCATCTATATTCTCCCAGGTTGGATTTTTTCCATTAGTAAAATAATGTTTTCCGACAAGTTGCTTATAGGTGCTATCGGAATATAAGTCGGCAAAAGGTTCTTTCAATATCCAGGTAAAATTGGAGGTGTCTTTCGTATCCTGTGTACAAATGTAAACCTGTACTCCTTTAGCATACGTATGTATAAGCAATTTGCTACTTCCTGGCACCTGTAAAGATGCCATAACGCCACTGTCTTGTCCAAAACTAACCTTTGCACATAAGGCTAATAAAAATAAAAGATAGATACGAATCATGTGTTTGTTGAATTACCATGCAAAAGTATTAATTCACAATTAAAGTTTATCCCGCTGTCTGTAGTTTCTAACTTCTATTAGATATTATGAGATGGAGAGTTAAGATAAAAAAGGAAGGCAGCTTTGATTTTACCGGACTCATTAGTGCAGCGTTAGTCCAGGTAAAGCACACCCTTACTCAAGGGGTGGAGCTTTAATTATTAACTATTAACCGATCCTTCATTAACTAGATAAAGGCCTATAAAGAACAGAGTATGATTTTAGACCCTTTATTATAACGAGTCTGGTGCAATATTTTTAATTTTTATGGTCCGGCATCAAAACCAATTTGATATAATTTTCTCCGCTTAGATATTTCTCCGCTATAATTTTCAAACTTGCCGGGCTTACCTTCGCCACATCACTATCATATGTACCCAGTTCATGCAGATCGTCCTGGTTTTCAAGGTTGTCCATTAAATAACTCATCCACCAAATATTGCTTTTCAGGTCTGTTTCCCGGGTACGCTGATCCTCAGCTTTATATTTATCAACATTGACCTGCGGCGGTCCGGAGGTTTTTAGTTTGTTTACCTCATCAAGCGCCGAGGCTATCAATTTTTCGACATTCTTCGGGCTACAGCCAAATGAAATGTTAAAACTATAGCGGGCGTCGTGCGGATACTTGATCACACTTTCACTCACACGGGGACTATATACGCCGCTTTCATCTTCCCGTAAGCGTTCAAGAAGCCTGATCTGCAGGACTTCTTTCAGGGCATCAAGTTGTATTTTTTCAGCAGCACTGTAATCGAAAGCACCGGAAAAAATCAGATCGACTGTGGCTTTGGGTTCGGTGCCTTTATAGACAGTTTTCTCAATTTTGCCTCGCGGCGAGCGTATACCCAGATCTTTATAGTTTTCGCCTTTGTATGTGGAGGGCAATCCCCCCAGGTATTTTTCTATCAAAGGCTTGGTCTCCTCAATTTTAAAATTGCCGATAAAAACGAAGGTAAAATTGGATGCGTCTGCGAATCGTTCTTTATATATCTCAAATGCGCGGTCCAGGTTGATTTGGTCTAGTTTGGCGACCGATGGACCGGTTCGGCGAACATTGCCCTGATACAATACCGTATTGACCGTATCTGTGAAAACACTGTTCGGGTCATTGGCCCGGTTAGCCAGGCCGGCTTTATTTCGGTTGATAAAACCATCGGCAACCCCTTTGTCCAAGCGGGGTTCTGTGAAACGGGCATATGCCAATTGTAACATGGTTTCCATATCATTGGTTGCCGAACCGCCACTAATAAGCTCGTAACGTTCGCTGATTCCCAGGCCCACACTCGCCTGTTTGCCGCTAAGATATTTCTCCAGCTCAGATGTGTTATAATTTCCTACACCGCCGATTCCAGTGAGGGCAGCGGCATAATTTGCTGATTGAAAATCGGCATCGCTATATAACGAACTGCCGCCCGGCGCAAATGCATTGAACAATACCTGATTACTGTCGAAATCTGTTGGCTTTAGCACTACTTTAACTCCATTGCTTAGCGTTAGGGTAGTGATGTGAAGTACCTCGTCGCTTTCCTGTTTAATAATTTTACCTGCCACAGGTTCGTGGGAAAAAAACGGCAATTTGCTTGTTTCATCCTTGTATGGTTGTATTGATTCTGCTTCTACCTGTGTCAGCCAATTTTCTACAGTACTTTGATTTGGCAAATTCGCTTTTTCTTTTTCAGGCGCCGTGATCAAAACATCACGATCCACCGGTTTGATATATTCTTTGCATACTGCATTGATGTCGGCTACAGTAATGGCTTGCAGATCGCTTTGCGTTAACCGGTATTCTTCATCAATTCCTGGCGCGGCGGTACCCTTTAAAAAGTATTGCAGGTATTCGTTGACGTACCGGTTAGAAGGGGTCTTATCTTTTTGTTTAAAACTAAATTCTATTAAAGACAGGTAGTTCTTTTTGGCCCGTTCCAGTTCGGGTTCTGTAAAGCCGAACCTGTTGACCCTTACGGTTTCCCGCCATACCGCTTTCAGGCCTTTTTCGAGTTCACCTGGTTTGGCTGCTACCCTGGCTGAATAAATGTCCAGGCTATTTAAGAAATTAGTTACAGCCGCCCCTCCGGAAATAAAAGGCGGATCAGCTTGTCTCGTTAATTCTGCATAACGCGCGCTAAGCATTTCGTTGAATAGTGAGCGGATGATGAAATTACGATAATCAGTGGCACTCCTCAATTCTGGCTCCGGATGTTTGATCAGCATCTCAGCAGAGGTGACCCTATTTTCCTTATCGGTTACTGAAATGAACTGGTTCTTTCCCGTCAGCGAAACGGTATAAGTGGTACGTGGTTTTTCTTTCTCCGGGTTTTTCAGGTCGCTGAATTTTGATTTAACCTCTTTTTCCATTTCATCGACGTTGATATCGCCGACTATAATCAGCGCCTGAAGATCGGGGCGGTACCAGTCCTGGTAAAAACTTTTGATGGTGGCGGATTTGAAATTATCCAATACAGTATCCACACCAATGGGAAGCCGGTCGGCATAACGGGAGTGGTTCAGGATCAAAGGAAAATATACCTGGCGCATGCGATCTGACGCGCCTTTGCCGAGCCTTTTTTCTTCCAGTACTACACCGCGTTCCTTATCAATTTCTATGGGGTCCAGCGTAGCATCCTGGGCCCAGTCGCGCATAATTTGCAAACCGTTCTGCAACAGTTCAGGATTATCTGATGGCAGAGGCAATTGGTAAACTGTTTCGTCAAAACTGGTGTATGCGTTTAAATCGGCACCAAACCTTACGCCCGATTTTTGCAGGTAATTGACCAATTCATTTTTAGGAAAGTGTTTGGTTCCGTTAAAACTCATGTGCTCCATAAAGTGAGCAAGGCCACGCTGGTCATCAGTTTCTAATATCGAACCCACTTTATTAGCCAGGTAAAATATCACCCGGTTTTTTGGTTCTTCGTTATGCCTGATATAATAAGTAAAGCCGTTAGCTAATCTCCCGGTACGTACAGCGGGGTCAAGCGGCAAATTTGCAGGCCGTTTTTTAGGGGTTTGCGCAAATAATGCAAAGGGTAGAATCACCAGTATCGCCAGTGATTTTATTCGGATATTTATGTTCATTTTTGGTTTGATAGTAAAGGTCAATTCAATAATCGTTTCAGCGTGTTTTCTAACATCGGACCTCTAATATCCCTGGCAATAATTTTGCCCGAGGGATCAATCAGCAGGTTACTTGGGATGGATTGTATTCCAAAACTGGCAGATACGTCGTTCTTCCAACCTTTTAGATCTGATAGTTGTGTCCATGGCATTTTGTCATCCCTGATGGCTTTTTTCCAGTTGGCTGCTTTATTATCAAGTGAAATCCCAACAACCGTAAATCCTTTGTCCTTGTAGGCATTGTAAGCTTTTAGTATATTAGGGTTTTCTGCGCGGCACGGTCCGCACCAGCTGGCCCAAAAATCAACCAGTACATATTTCCCTTTAAAACTGCTGAATTGCACAGGGTTACCACTGGTATCGGGTTCAGTAAAATTGGTCATTAAGGTTCCTATCCGGCTTTTTTTCAGTACTTCCAGCTTTTCGGTGAGTTTTTTACCGGCGTCAGTTTGTTTTGCCGACTCATCCAGCAGATTATACAGGGCTTTGGTTTCATCGTAATCGCTACCACCAATGGCCCGCCTAGTGATCATGTAAATGCAATAATAGCTTTTAGAATGATCTGATATAAACTGTTTTATCCTGATCTCCTTTTGTTTTTCAAGGTCATTCAGTTTTTTGTCTGTTGTCACTTTCTCTTCTGCTGATGCTTGCTTGTATCCAGAGCGCAGCGGAGCTTCCTGATCGGTTATATCTTTAATGTAGCCGCTAAATGCTACTGCATCTTCCTGCATTTGCGAACCGGTTATTTTATACGCTTGCATAGAGTCTCTAACACCTGTAAAACTGATGTGACCCGGCTGTGCAAAAAAGGAATAACCGTTGTGGTTCACAGTTATTGACATTATTTGAGGATCAAATGAATCTGCCTTCCAGGTAAATATATCGTTGGACACTTTTACGCTATCTTCTTTGAACACGCCATCCTTGCTGTAACCAATTTTAACAGTCGCACCGCCCAAACCCTTTATCCGGCCCGAAAGCTCTAAATTATTTTGTGCCCATGCTGTTACACATAACATGGATAATAATAAAAGCAATGTATTGCTTAGTAACTTCCTTTTTTTCATACAGTATTTAAATTTATATGTGAATAATAGATTCACTTTCCAGGTACTATCTTCCCCGGGAAGTGAATCTTAAACTATTTATTAGCTAAAAAATGGATTTCTCAATAACCCGGATTCTGGGTTAATAAATTATTTAGTAGTATTTGTGCCTGTGGTATTGGATACAGCTCAGCATTAGCACTGAAACCCGTCTTTTCTGCGCCAAGCACTGCTGCCGCTGTTCCGGTTCTTTTCAAGTCATACCAACGGTTGCCCCATTCACAAAAAAGCTCTACCTGGCGTTCGTGCATAACAGCGTTTAATACGGCAACCTGGGATGTTGCACTTGCTGTGCTGGCCGCCAACCCGGCCCGGGCACGTATGGTATTCACATCTGCCAAAGCCTGGGTGAGATTGCTCAAATGTGCCGCAGCTTCGGCACGGATCAGGTATAGCTCACCTAATCGCAATACCATTTGATCTTCAGTTGGCGTCGTACTTGCAGATGTATTTTTATATTTATACGGATAGGAAACCGTATTACCATTTACAGTTGTTGAGGCTACCCAATTTTGCAAGCGCTGATCGCCGGTCTCAAAAGCGTTTAATAAAGGCGCCGTCAATAAGTAACCAGGAGTACTAAAAAATGGAACAAAGTATTGTGCGTCTGCCACACCGTAGTATCCCTGGTTTGCGGGCAGTTGCCATATTGCTTCATTACTTCCGTCCAGGAATACATTGTTGAGGCTAGGTTCCAGGTTATAATTACCCGATCTGATTACCGAATCAGCTTCGTTATAGGCGCTTTGCCAGTTATTCTGGTACAAATTAACCTTGGCTAGAAGTGCTATTGCAGTATACAAATTGGGCCGTGCCCGTCCGGCTGATGGGTAGGTCGCTGTTAATTTTTTCCTGGCATCGGTAAGGTCAGTTAGCACCTGGGTATAAATGGCCGCAACGGTGGCCCTGGGCAGACGATCAGTTGTACTATAACTTGTTGAAGTTACCAGCGGTACACCGCCAAACAAATTAACCATGTTGAAATAATACAGGCTGCGTACAACTTCCATCTCTCCGGTGATTTGTTTTTGAAATGAGGAAGATAAACCACTATTATTGGTTACCCCATTCAACACTGCATTTACCTGGTAAATGCTTTGATAAGGATATGACCATAATGAACTTATTCCTGTGTTTAACGGGGTTAAGGTATAGTTATAAAACTGCTGATTGTCATTGGACCGGGTGTATGATAATTCGTCAGATGAAAACCCGGTGCTATAAGTCAGGGCTGCATCACTATATGCGAAACCGTTCCCTGCATTATAAGCATAAATACCGGCAATGGCGGTCATAGCCGTTGAGCTATCTGCAAATTGCTGTTTTTGTGTAATTGATGACGGTGGATTTGCAGGAATTTCGATGAGTTTTTTGCAGGATGCAAACGACAAGGCAACGAACACAAGACCGATTACCGTTTTATTTATAGTGAAAAATATCTTTTTCATAATCATTTTTTCTTAAAATTTGAGGTTTAAACCAAATGCCAGGATACGTTGTATAGGAAATGAAGTGAATACCCCGGGTGTTTCCGGATCACCCACTTTATAATCTGTGAACGTCAGCAGGTTTTGTCCGTTTACGAAAACACTTGCAGCTTTTATATGCACCTTGTTAAGGAGCGTATTTGGTACTTGATAAGATAATGAAGCTGTTTTTATGCGCAGGTAGGTATCATCGCCGTAAGCTCCGCTTGATTGCGGAAATCTTATTGCCGGGCCGATAGCAGTGGAACCGTAGCTGCTTGCTAACCGCTGCAGTTGGGCAACGTCTCCGGGTGCTTTCCAGTAATTATTAAGCACCGCCACAGGTTGATTATACTCCAATCCAAGTTGGTTAGTGCTGTATATTTCAGCCAGGTAGTTTGGTGCGTTCCGGCTGGAGAATTGGCAAAATATATACAGGCTAAATTGTTTATAGGTGAACGTATTACCTAAGCCTCCTGTGTACTTTATCTCCAGGTTACCGATTGGTACTTCATCGCCACCGGTTGAGGCAGGGCCATAAGCAGGACTAGAGGTAACTGTTCCGTTTTTCGTGTAAAATTCAAAGAGACCGGTTTGAGGATTTACATCTTTGTATTTATAACCGTATATGATGGAAGTTGGCTGGCCTATTTCGTACGTCGAGGCGTAGCTGGAATTTGCCAGGTTAGGGAACGCGAGTAGTTTATTCCGGTTGAATGAAACATTAAAATTTGTTTTCCAGGTAAAATTTTGGGCTTTAATATTAGTTGAGCTGACAGCAAATTCAAGCCCCTGGTTTTGAATGGTAGCGTCCAAATTACCAAGTACTGTTGGGAAACCTGATTGGATGGGTAAAGGATAATTTACCAACTGGTTACTTTCACGGTCTCTGTAATAAGTAGCATTGAATAAAAGGCGATTGTTGAAAAAACCAAGGTCCAATGCCAGGTTCAACGATTTTTTTAATGCCCAGCTATAATCGGGATTGTAAAGATTAAACGGGAAACTTGGCCTGATTCCCTGGAAATTGGGGAGATAATTAGGAAAACTTGCATATAAAGCCTGATATTGATAGGCCGTTGCACCGTCTGACCCGGAAGTTCCATAGCTTCCGGAAAGTTTACCATAACTCAATACAGAAGGTGATTTTTTAAAGATCTTCTCCTCCGAAAATATCCACCCAGCACCAACAGAACCAAAATTACCAAACTGGCGCCCGGGGCCAAAATTGCTGGAACCATCCCGCCGGCCCGTTAAGTTAAGAATGAACTCACTATCATATATATAATTAAGCCGGGCAAAACCTGCACTATATTTATAAATGTTATATCCATCCATAGCCGCCACCGTAGGAGCACTGTTGATCGATCCGAGGAAGTTATCATTTGAATATCCCTGTCCTGTGGTATAAGTTGAATTGTTGGTATTCTTTTTATAAGTAGAGCCTATCAGGGCGCTAAAAACTCCTTTCCCAATATTTTTGTTGTAATTAATTTGCGGCTCTATATTAACCGTTTGAAAGGTGTTAGCAGAGAAATTGGCTTGTCTGTTAAGATATGCCGGGTTTTGCGCCACACCCGGATTTATAGAATTTTCATCTGTAGTATTCCGGTTATAACCAAGATTAGTGCCAATTGATAACCCATCAAATAGTTTGTAGGAAATATGAAATGCAGTATTAAAGTTATAATTCTGAAGATCGGTAGGTTGCAGTAGCGTGCTATAAAATTGATCGGAGGTTAGATCCACTCCCTTGTAGTTCCAAAGTAAATTACCGGAAGGATCCCGTAAATTTGGCAAATTCGGAGGTAAAACCACGTCCGTCCCGCCGCCAAATCCGGCAGAATTATTTTGGTCGTATCCAAAATCTGTTGTTAAATCAATTGTTAGCCGGTAATCCTGTGAGTTATGATGTATATTGCTGTGGAGCGTATACCGCTGGTCAGCAAAATCACCGGGATAATTATAGGTTGATCTGTTGTAGCCTGTCGAAATGAGAAAAGTATTAGTAGCGCTTCCACCCGACAGGCTGCCATGAACATCTGTATTGGTGGTATTTTGGCCATAAATCACCTTTCCCCAGTTAGTGTATTTGTTTTGATCAAAAATGGTAAGGTCAGGTGCGTAACCGAGAAAATTATTCGGATCATTAGTTGGCGTTACCCCGTCCGAAGCGTAGGCATCTTTTCTTAATTGCAGGTATTGCTGCGTATTCAACAATTGAACGGGGCGGCCAACCGAATTGAAACCTGTATTTACATTCAGGTCAAAGGTAGTAGCTCCGGGTTTTCCTTTTTTTGTGGTAATCAGGATAACACCGTTAGACCCTTGTGTACCATAAATTGAGGTCGCATCAGCATCTTTAAGAATACTGATACTTTCAATATCTGCAGGATCAATATTGCCGAAAGGGCTGATACCTGTGTTTGCCGGATTGATACCCCCCGAATTGGATTGCGCAGCCACCAGCGATGCAAATTGATTAACATTATTGTTTTGGGAAGCAAACGGAACGCCATCTATAATAAACAAGGGTTGATCATAGGGTTTCTGAGGATTTTGATTAGGAATCTGGGTCAGGTTTAAGGAATTTTGCCCTCTGACCTGGACTAACACTTGCGATCCCGGTATGCCACTGGTAGCGGTTACGTTAAGCCCTGGCGCTTGCCCCTGCAACGCGAGTAAAGGATTGCTTATGGGCTGTTTTTCGATATCTGCAGCAGTTACAGTAGAAACGGAGCCGACGCTAAAACGTCTGGAATCGGTGCCATAGGCAATTACCCGCACCTGGTCGAGTTGTGAACTACCCAAACGTAAGACAAACGCTAAATGTTCGTATTTGCCGGTATTGGTAATGCTGGTCTCTAATTTTTCATAACCTATATAACTAACAACCAGCGTATAATTCCCCTGGGGCATGTTTGGGAAACTAAAGTTTCCTTTACTATCGGTTTGTGTGATCAAATTTTTACCCTTTATGGAAACAGTCGCGCCAACCAATGGATGGCCAAGCGTATCGGTCACGGTTCCGCCTATCTCAGTAGGTATATTAAGGACGGCTTTAACCTTAGCCGATAATTGATCGAACAGAGATGCCTCTTTTATGGATACCACGACTGACTTGTTTTCTATAGTATAATTTAGCGGCTGACCCGAAAATATTCTGTCCAATACTTCATTCAGATCTACGTTTTTTACGTCGATGGTCACCAGCTTAGCAGCCTTTATCGTTGAGGTGGTATAAGCGAAATCATAACCTGTCTGGTTTCGGATTTGCTCAAAGATCGTAGTTAATGATGCATTCCGTTCGGACAGAGTAACCTTTTGCGCAAGGGTGCTGGCGCTTACCTGCATAAAAGCTAAGAATAGCATCAGGGTGGTTAATTTCATGAACAACAAGAGTTTTTTTGTATAGCCGGGTGGCAATACAAAGTGTTCTGAGTAAATTTTGTACATTTGTTTAGTTAGGGTTAAGCGTTTTGCCTTTAGTTTTCGAAGACGCAGAGGCGAACGCGGTTCTCAAATAGTTTAATTAATTGTTTGTATGATCCTTTCCGAAAGTCATCCGGTTACCACCAGGTGACTTTTTTATTGGATCATGATTTTTGTAATGATTATTCTATAACGGTTATCCTCCTTCCTTCAATTTTAAAGTGTACACCTTTAGTATTTTCGAGTATATATAAGATTGCACTGATGTTTTTGCTGCGGCTTATTTGCGCATTGAAACCCTCTTTTGTTATATTGCCTTCGTAGGTGACTTCGATATTGTACCAGCGCGAAAGCTGCCGCATAACGGTTTGGATAGAGTCGTCCTCAAAATAAAAGTCGCCGCTTTTCCAGGCCGTGTATCTTTCAGTGTTAACGGTTTTAATATGGTTGCCGTCGGTCTGCTGACCGGGTTCCAGCAGCATATTATTTACTTTAACTTTCCCTGCGATGAGCGTTGTCTTAGTAGCAGGCTCATCAGCATAGGCATTCACGTTGAAAACAGTGCCGATATCTTCAATGGTTTGCGTTTGAGTTTGTACTTTGAATGGTTGTTTGGCGTTGTGCGATACTTCAAACAAGGCTTCTCCTGTAATTTTAACAATCCTTTCTTTGCCGTTAAAAGCGGTTGGAAAGGTTATTGAGGATTGGGCATTTAACCATACTTTGGATCCATCCGGTAAAATTAGCGGATAAGGCGATTGCTCCCCATTTGCAGTAGAAAGTGTATTATAGCTATCTGATTCTGTGTTACTTTTTAAACCGGCGATATAAGTAATACCGTTATTAATTTTTATCGCTGTAGTTCCCTGCGTTAAATTGCTGTAAAGTCCTTTAGTTAACAAAATTTTCTGGCCATTGGCTAAAGTCAAGGTAGCCTGGCTGTGGCCGGGTCGAATATCATTTTTTGCCATAATAAGGGTTGGGGTAGCCGGATTTTTATGCCAGATAAAATACCCGCTTATAGAAACAAATAATAAAATAGATGCTGCCGCAGCAATGCGTAACCATAACCTGATCGGACGACGTTGTTGTACATCGATCGTTGCTGATATTTTTAAGAAACTATCGTTACCTATCCGCGTAAAATCAAGGTCACCCTCTCTAAACGGCTTTTGATTAGCGTACTGTTTGTAAACCGCTTCCACAATTGCACATTCTTCGGATGTACACGTCCCCTGAAGATAACGGTCTATAAGTTCAACTGCTTTTTTGTTTGCGTCTTCCATATTCCTTTCGGTTATGAGCATGACACATGCCGAAAAGCCAGGGGGGTATCCGGATTTAAAATAAATTTAACGCTGGTTTAATATCTGCCGTGGCGGATAGCTTCGGCCAATAATGCAGCCAGGAAGAGATGCTGATCAAATTTGACACGCAGCAGTTTTAAAGAATTGGTGATCTGTTTTTTGACGGTTTCTTCAGATGTACCCAAACGTTCCGCAATTTCCTTATGCGTCAGAAACTCCTTGCGGCTCATTTCAAAAACCTGTTTCATCCTGGGGGGCAACAAATCTATTTCCCGATCAATCAGGACGCTCAGCTCTTTTAGTTCAATATCTTGTACCGTGTTAAAATCCTTTTCCGTCAACTTCGTACTCAAAAGCTGTATAAAGTTGGCATTTATTTTATTTTTACGGATATGGTTCAATACTTTATTACGGACCATTACATATAAATAAGACTTCAGGCTGGTATGAATCCGGTCTGCAAGTGACTTATTCCAAAAAGCAATGAAAAGATCCTGAATAATGTCTTGCGCTTCATCCTCGTCATCAAGAATATGATAGGCATGCAAAAATAATGGGTGCCAATAGCGACGGTATATCTCTTCAAAAGCTTTCCGGTCCTGCTGTTGAAACAGCACGGCCAGTTCACTATCACTTAGAGCCTTATAATCGATCATGACGGGGAGACCATTCCCATAAAGTTACAGAAATAAAATCCCAATGTTAGACAATTATTTTGGGGTTTACATCATTTGCAATTTTTCCCATTGCAGTTTCAATCAACCTGCACATTCAATACGCACCATACCAGCAGATTTAATAGTCGGTCTTGTCTTTCTCAGGTAATGCATTAATATTGATATTATTTAGCTCTTCAAGTGTTTCTTGGGATCCCCAAACTGGACAGAATTCGAACCGTTTAGTAGAACAATTGAAATTTTTAACTGGTTTGAAGGTAGTTTAAGCTTTGGGGTCGATTTCCCTACGAGCTACTTTATTATAGCGGCCATCCATTTCAGCTTTAATTGCCCAATTAAGTTCTTTCTACAGGTCAACATTCAGTGTTAACTTAACGCCATATTTTGATACGCCCGGGTGATCAAGGTAATTGAACCGCCTGATACCATCAACCCGGAGCAATTTGAAAATATTACCGATACCCACACCAGCTTCGGTATAAGGTATATTCCCTAACGTATACGTACCTGCAGCGCCTGCTGCCGGTACCGGGAAATTATACAGGCCGCCCGTTAATAAGGGATTGTTTTCTGCCCGCAACCCGCCATAAAGAACTTTAAAGGACAGATATTCGCGCCATTTTAAATGATCGATCAACGGGATCTTGTTTAAAAAAAAGCCGTTAAAGCTTTGTGTAATGTTCAATCCGGCGTAATGATCACTCACAAACTCAAGGTAATGCATCTGGTTATAAGCATTCGGGTCATATACAATAGATTGATTGGCATTGCTGATATTTAACAGCGGGTACGGAACTTTACCATTGATCAATCCGCCCAGCAAGGTCACATCTGCAAAACCCAGTTGCGACAGGTAAAAGCGTTTTACCACTGTAGCCGTAACAGAGTTATAATTATTGGTGCTGTTAAATACGCCCTTAAGTCCCTGGCTTAATAGCAATGTAAAGATTGGATATTTATAGCGAATAGTATTCCTGCTGTTTGTACCCTGAAATATCTGCTCATGCGGTGCATAGCGCAGCGATAAAGTAAACACGCTCGATGTGATATGATCCACTACAGTTTGCTGCGGATCGTTCAACGTATACCTAAGCGATCCTGCTGCCTGCTGTATTTGGTGGTAAAACCCCGCATCAAAGGAAAAATGATTATCATACTCTTTTACATAATCCAACTTAAAAACATTCGAATAAAAATAATAACGGCTTGTTCCGGTCTGGAATGATGAAAGGGGTGTCCTGAAATTTCTGTTGTTTGAGCTTTGACCTGGCAGACCAATATCATATTGCTGGCTGATCGTTAAATAATCGTTTGGGTAACGGTAATAAGGTGTTTCATTGAACGAATAATAAACCGTTGCATTATGCTTCAACCGATGATCGAGCGTTCCTTCAGCAAGATAGCCTTCCAGGTAAATGGTCTTATTGAACTCAGGCGTGGTGCGCCCACCCACGCCCAGCCGTAAACCTTCTATGGTGCTGTAGGAAACCAGCTCACCTGTATTGAACTGAAATGGTCCGATATCGGCAAATCCTCCGTTAAGCGTAGAGGCGATCCAGGTAGCCCGCTTAAAAGATTTCATTTTTTCAAGCCGGCCAATGTGCTGATAGAAGTCGGCTTCTTTTTTGGGTAGTGTATCTGGTCGCTGTTTTGACCAGTAAACACTATCTGGCTGGTTAAAATCAGGCAAAACCTGTTCGCTTTTACCTTGGTAAAATGCCTGATCGAGCGGTTGATCGGCCAGGTAGTTGGTATAATAGATCGTTCGCTGGCCTTTTACACCAAACCCTTTGTTTTTTAATATGCCAAAGTCTGCTTTAGCATCGCTTTTAACAAGAAAGTAGCGTCCCGAGGGTTGTTTCTGAAAATCCAAATCAACTTTAAGGCTGCGTAAAAAATTGATATTGATCTGGCCGTTCACATTTAGTTCGCAGGAAGTTACAGCATATGTCCCGTTTAGCGTAACCAATAAATGGCCTTCAAAAAGCAGGTCCCCCTTATTACGGGGTATAAAACTCAGTTCAACTAATGTGTCGTTACCAGATCTGATCGTATCAGTGATGAAGAACTTATAAAAATCGGGCGAGTGATTTGCTATAGGACTTAATAACTGGTTGTTAATAATAAATATATTATTTTCATAAATATCAACCCGGTCGCCGTAAAGCCTGTTCAAATAAATATTTACGCCGGCAGTATCTATAAATTTAACAATATTACTTTCTTTTTGAGCAATCAATACTTTGATAGATTTTTCGGGCTCTTTACGCAAATATTGACGGTGTCGCTTTTCACTAATGTAAACCTCAGCGGATAGCTTGCCGCCAACGGTGTCCAGCATAAAACGGTATGACCGAAATAAAAAGTTATTAACCAATACCGGCGGTATATTATAGAATGACAGCCCGATACGTTCATACTGATCATATTGCAGATAACCAGCGGTTTGCGGGCGGTTGGCATCTTTATGGGCAATAACCTGCCTTATCAATTCTACCGCAGGGTTATCCTTATTATGATAGGGTTTGGCACTTCGTGCCTTAATGGCTACTTCCCTGAGCTGCTTCTGGCTTTTTACCAGCCTGATATGTATTTCATTATCCGTATCCGGCGAAACTATTCTGATAAGCGGCTTATATCCAACAGCAGAGACCACAACGCGTGAAAATGAGCCTGAAGCGGATAAAGTGAACTTGCCGAGGCTATCAGTAGTGATGCCTGTATGCGTATTTGCAAAGGTTATGCTAACACCGGGCAGGGGTTGCCCAGTCTCTGAATCGGTAATAACGCCCCTAACTATAGTTCGTTGTGCAAAACAGGAAAATGACAACAGCAGGCACATGCAGGACAATAAGCACCTCCAACTAAACAATGAGAAATTGGCCCCCAATATCAACGAATTAACAATTGTAACGTAAATACCAGGCCATATCGTTTGTTTAGGTGTTAAATTAAAGTTGAATTCTGTTTAGAGGTTGAATTATATCAAATTGCACTTGAGTATCCAGATGCATTGCCAGAATAATTCTGATGGATATGAGAAAATGCATATTTATTGCGGCAATTAAAAATTATGAACCTGTTAAAAGTACAAAACGAAACGGAGAGCTTCAAAAAGCTCTAGGATGCATAAAAAAAGCCGTTTCTCTTTAAAGAAACAGCTTATTTTTTGAAGTGATCCCAATTGTACCATTGTCGAACCATTTTTTAGATGATTTAAGACTATTGAGCGATTTGGTTTTTTAGAAAAAAGGCCTTAATATGACTCTAAAGGCATATTTCTATCCCTCAAACAAGTATCGATTTATTTAAAGATTAAAAATGACCTTTTTTATCGTACAGAAATCAAGAGACTTCAAAAATTGTGATTTTACTTCGAACCGCTCCTTTAATAGTTAAGATCAGCGCTGAATTGAATTTCCGGGAATCTCACCCAGAATGCACTAAATATAGTTTCCGGACACGATACTTACTTACTTTTTCATAACCTGATCTTTAGTCCTTTTTCAATAACAAATAAGCATAAGGCTGAAAAGTGTATTGACCATTTAAGGTAACGGCGGCACCTGTGGTAGCATCAGTCCAACTGGTGTTTTGCAATGCAGCGGGTAGACTGTAGCCGATGGTGCGGTTGCTGGTGTTCACCATAACAAGCACATCATTAGTTCCGGCTGTTTTCTCATAGATCACCAGGTCGGTGGTATTGTACGCAGTTAGCGTCCCGGTCTTTACAGCCTCGTTGGATGATCGGAAAGCCAATATCTTTTTATAGGCAGCCACCATATCCTGGTTAGCTGCGTAGTCAACCGGAACATTGGTGAAAAAATTGATCGCGTTTGGATAGCCCACTTCCTGGCTGTCATATATTAAAGGCACACCGCCCATTGTTGCCACCAATGCAAATGCCGCCAGTGCGCCCTGCTTACCGTTATATTCGGTAATAGTGCTGCCATCAGACGAGGCATCGTCATGATTGGTGATATATCTTAACTTAACACCCGGCGAAGGCAGGGACGCATTCTCGCTGGTATTAGAGGTAAATAACCCGCTTGATGCTTGCGTACCCGCGAACACGCCCTTTATAGTGCCGTAATAATCAAAAGCGTATCCCAGCTGGAAACCGCTGGTTATTTCCGCACCAGCCGTACCTTCAGCAAGATATATCAGCTTGTGGGTTTTGACATTACTCAATGTATCCAGGGCCTGCTTCCAGAAATCAGCGGGTACGGCATCAGCATAATCGCAGCGGTAGCCGTCAACATTGGCAGTAAGTACCCAATATTTCATCGCTCTGATCATGGCCGTACGCATATCATTATTGCTGTAATTCAATGCCGCAACATCTGTAAAATTGGTATTTGGCGGACTAATGATATTCCCCGAACCATCCTGCTTGTACCATGCTTTATTGCTTATCCAGGCATTATCCCACGAGGTATGGTCGGCTACCCAGTCCATTATTACAGCCATATTGCGGCTATGTGCCTGGTCAACCAGCGTGCGCAGATCGGCCAGGGTCCCAAAATTAGCATTTACGCCGTTATAATCCTTAACGGCATATGGTGAGCCGACCGCTTTTAGGACACCTATAGGGTAGGTAGGCATCAGCCAGATCACATTAACCCCGAGCGCTTTAATTGAATCAAGCCGTGCTGTTACGCCCTGGAAATTGGCAGGGGTGTAAGTTTGCATATTTACCTCATACATCACAATGTCTTTAGTCGCAGGCACACCTGCATATGGGGTTCCGTATTGTGCAGGATCTTTGTAAGTGATGGTAGTTGTAGTATCCGGCGGTTTTACCTGTACCGGATTAACTTGTTTCGATTTGCCGCAGCCAAATACAGTAGCCGCCAGCGTGATCAATAATAATAAACTGTTCATGTTAAATTGTAGCCTGTTGGTTTTCATGTTCACTTTCCCTTTCTAATAATTTAATTGAATTTGCTCTTTATTGTTATTGATGACCGTATACTTGACAGCGCAGTTTGTAGTCTGCCCGTTGCCAAGATAAGAAAATTGGTCATCATAGAGCTTCATCAGATCGTTCCCGTTCCGGACATCATACAGACCCCCGAAACCGTGCAATATCAACCTGATGTATTTAAAGTGCGATATATAACTGCCTTCCGCAATTCCCATCGAGATAGCATGTCCGATCGGATCAAAAGCAATAATGCGTTTATAATAATTACCTTTCTGATAATCAAAACTTTTGCCGTCATCCTCGTAATACACAAACCGATTGGCTTTGTCACCGTTGTAAATGTGGATAGATAGAGTATCGGTTGGCTGCTCGGCAGTCGTTTGTACCAATGATTGCATGGGAATAATACTCCCGCCCTTCACATATACAGGCAGTTCGTTCAATTTCAGGGAAATTATTTTTTCCTGGTTACCTTGTTCCTTTACATCATTATATAAATTATACCAGCTGCCTTCCGGGAAATAGATTTTGCCGAAATCTTTCGTGCTTTCAAACGGCGCTATCATTAGTGCATCGCCAAATTCATATTGATTTTGGTACTCAGTCCAGAATATTTTGGGATCGAAGGTGTAATTGATAGCCAACGAACGCATTACAGGTAGCCCGTTTTGGGTCGATTCATAAAAGGTTGAATACAAATAAGGCAGCAGCCGGTAACGAAGACTGATATAATTGCGTGCTACATCCAACGCGTCCTTACCAAATGTCCACGGCTCAGCCGACTTGGTATCATTAGCGCTATGGTTCCTGAAATAAGGGATAAAGGCTCCTATCTGCATCCACTTAGTGTATAACGGGATAGATGCACTTCCAACAAAGCCGCCCACATCCATTGCCGTAAAAGACACACCGCTTAAACCCAAACTATTCAGCAAACGAACGCCCTGTAGCATATGGTCTTCCTCTGCCCGATTATCCCCAGTCCATATAGCAGAATAACGCTGCAGCCCGGCATAACCCGAACGCGATAAAACAAACGGCCGTTCATTCAAGTTCTGCCTGGCACCCTCATAGCTGGCGCGAGCCATTTGCATACCGTAAACATTATGAGCCTCCGGGTGCGATGTTTGCCTGCCATCATAATCAAACAAGATATTATCAGGCGCTTTTTGCCCCCAGGAGGAAAATTCGTTCATGTCGTTCCATATCCCGCTCACTCCTGCATCAGCAAAGAACTTGACCTGGGTGTGCCACCAGTAGCGGCCCTTAACACTGGTAAAATCGGGGAAATTGCACCAACCGGGCCATACCTCGCCAGTATAAGGCTGCCCGTCGGGATATTTTATGTAAACATCTTTTTTCAGTCCATCCTCGTAAGCTTTGGCCCCTTTCTCTACCTTAATGCCCGGATCAACGATCACAGTAGTTCTGAAACCAAGCTTTTTCAACTCATTATTCATTCCTACCGGATCTGGGAAACGGTCTTTGTCCCAGGTAAACAGTTGGTAACGATCCATGTAATGGATATCCAGTGTGATTCCATCTGCCGGGATATGATTTTCTCGCAGGGTGTGGGCTATCCGCATTACTTCGCTCTCAGGATAATAACTATACCTGTTCTGCTGGTAACCCAGCGACCACAGTGGCGGCATAGGCATACGCCCCGTCAAATAAGTATAAGAGGTAATGATGTCAGCAAGACATTTATGATAAATGAAATAGTAATTCATTTCTCCACCGCGTGCTCCAAATGAGGAAAAGCGGTTATTGCTGGCGCCGAAGTTGAAATCGGACTGGTAGGTATTATCCAGAAAAATACCATAGTTCAACCCATGATGGATTCCGATATAAAACGGGATAGTAGAATACAGTGGGTCCAAACTGACACTATAACCATACACATCCGAGTTCCAGTTGGTATATCCGTTTCCTTTGCGGTCAAGGTTGCCAGTTTTTTCACCCAGACCGATAAAGTGCTCACCTTCCTGCATTTTTTTGTAGGTGGTAACCGACTGTCCTACCCACGAGATAGTTAAACCTTTCTCATCCTCGTTGATAAGCTTACCATCCAAAGTATAAAAAGCAATGGAAAAAGGTTTTTTATGGATGACCGCTTTTAGCGAATCAGTAATGATACTGATCTCACTGTCTGTCTGGAAGATATTGGTTTTGGCAGGTAGTATCTTGCCGACTACTGCATAAGAAAAATCGGGCTGAAAAGGTTTATTATCGATCCTCACCCTAATGAGCGAGGGACTATACACAGTTATTTCGGCGTAGGAATTGTCAGTTTTAAGGGTGACCTTCTGATAATCAATTTGCACAGAGGCCACTGTGCCGATAGTTTTTACGGCACTACTTTGACTAAAACTTTGTTGCACGCTGAGGAAAAAGAAAAACAGGATAAGAATATAATATTGCTTCATTGGATATAATATAAAGAGCAGAAGACAGCTTCAACTGGCAACTGCTCTTTTTTTGCAGGTCAGTTTTTAACTATAGTATAGTTATAAGTTTTTGTTTTTGATTGGGTCATATCCAGCGTGACGGTATAACTGCCAGCATCATTAATGGTAATAGCTCCCGGATCATTAAAAATGAGGGCCCCTGTTAAAGCATTGCTGTCCGAAGGGCCATAGTTGATATCCCAGGCATCATTCGCCCTGAATTTCAATGCACCGGGGGTCAGGTTAACCGTAATAGTCCATAAACCAGTTGATACATTGTATGACATTGGTGTCGATGCATTCCATTGCTGCGGTGTAGCTGTGCCGATAACCCCGAAAGTGCTGATAAATGTTGCCGAATAAGTCAGGTTGGCAACATCCGCATTCAGGTAATAAACCCCGGCCGAGTTATAACCAATGCCGCCTGCATTGCCATCAGTTGTTAGTTTACCATTGCCGCCATCGCCATAATTAATGTGGCTGTAATCAGGCGCCGAGGTAAATTTAAAATTACCCGGTGCATTGAAATAAGCATACCCCTGGTAAACTGTGGGTGTATTTGTTGCAGGAATAGTTGGTGCACCGGCGGGGTTATAGCCCTCATAAGAGCCCGGCAACCAAAGTTGGTTAACCGCAAGGGTAGTAAATGTAAGTTTAGCCACTTTTGAATAAACGGTATCCCTGCCATAAATAGCCGACCCCACACGCAACTCGACCGATGCGGTTGCATTTGGCGCGAGGTTTAACCCAGCCAATAATTTACTGTTGAGGCTATTATAACTTAACGAAAAAGAAGTGGTTGAAGTTAAATAGGCCAGTTGCGTAAATTTTGAGAAGTTTTTTCCTGCGGAATCCACCTGTACAAAATAATTGACCACAGCACTCACACCATAGTCGGGCTTAGACCAGGTAATATTGAGCACTTGTGCTGAATCAGCAGTGGTTACAGTTATCGATGTGCCGTCAGTCGGATTTGATAGCACCGGAACGGTGATATTGGAAGAAACCATGCTTTTGATCTGCTCTTTCTTACACGCCGATAACAGCGCGAATGTTGCTCCCAGAAATATAATGAATATTTTTTTCATGTTGATGATCGTTAATTTCCGTACCCCGGGTTTTGTTTAAGGTTTTTATTCAATAACAGGTCTGATGCCGGTAACGGGAACAGGTTGAGGTGCGAATCTGTAGCTACGCCGGCCTGTACGTTCCCTTTAAAATCCCACAGGTATGTTCCGCCGGTAAATAAACCAAATCGGATAAGATCGGTTCTTCTGAATGCCTCCCAGTACAATTCACGGCCGCGTTCATCTATCATAAAGTTCAGATCAAGCTGATTAGCCGTAATATCGCCTGACGGCCCTCCGTATGCACGCTCACGTATTTGGTTGACCAGGGAAAGTGCAGTACCGGCATCGCCGCCGCTGCCTCCCCTCAATACGGCTTCCGCATAGTTCAGGTAAATCTCTGAAAGCCTGAACAGCGGAAAATCCGTATCAACAAAGTTGTTGTTTGAACCAGGTGCGCCTTTGGAGGTCACATTTTTCCATTTGGCAGATAAATAACCCTGTGTAAAAATGGTTGGGCTGGTAATGGCGCTGGTATCCTGGTTTTTGGTGTAGAATATGGCTCTTTGATCGGCAGCGGTGCCATTTTTATGCCCGGGGAATAGCCTGTTCACAAATGTATTGGTCATCCGGTTACCTGCCCATCCCCCCGTGGCAATACCAAACTCATTGGTCGCATCCTCCGATCCGCCTACACCGGCATGGATAATGAAGGTAACATCACCATAATCCTGTGTATTCACACCATCTTCTGCCACCGGTAATATAATCTCGTCCCGGTCAAGATTATTGTCAGCCAGAAACAGCTCCTGGTATTTTGGATGCAGCGTGTATTTATTAGAACTTATTACTTTGTTGCTATAGGTAATACAATCGTTGTAACGTTGTGTGCCGGTATACACCAATGCATTAAGGTACATCCTGCTCAGGAGTGCCCAATCGGCAGCCTGGTCAGCACGGGCGTATTCGTTGGTGCCAGGGGCAGCTAATGTTGGTTGAATAGCCAGCAACTCTGATTCGATATATTTAAACAGGTCGGCCCTGGCAATTTGTTTTGGGGTAAATGTGCCCGGCAAGTCGGTTTCTGTAGCAAACGGTACATTGCCAAACTCGTTCATGGCGCAATAGTAAAAGTAGGCCCTCAAAAACCTGGCTTCGGCTACATATTGGGTAGCATCCGTTTTCAACTGCCCGGTTAGCGACCCTAGTTTGGCGTTAACGTCCCTGATGTACTCATTACAGTAAGCGATGTTGATAAAAAACCGCTCATACATCAACTGTACATACAGGTTATTGTCCGACCATATGCCGCCATGGTATTCCACCAGGCCGCCATCGCCCCAGGCGTTGATACATTCGTCAGTTGTTACTTCTTCGGCTGCCCAAAGTTCCCGTATGAATGCCGTAGTGCCTTCGTCAGAAGCCTGTATTTCCGGCGCTCCGAACCCACCCTTCTGACCAGTGACAGCTAAAGAAGCATACAGCTTAGCCAGGAATTGTTTATATGCTGCCGGATTATCAAATACGTCTCCCGAAGTAGTAACCAATGGGTCAATCGGTTTAGTATTGAGGTCCTTTGTGCAGGATACGGTGAACATGACCATCATGATCACCAGTAGCGTAAATATTTTATATTGTTTCATAATATCGATATTAAAAACTTGCGTTTAAACCCAGTTGATAAATACGCGCCCTAGGGAAGAAATTATTATCCAGCCCGCCTTGTATTTCAGGGTCAAGACCTTTGTATGGTGTGATCACGAATACGTTCTGTACTCCAGCAGTAAGGCGTAGTTTTAGCCTGTCCTTTACGTAAGAAGGGAATGTATAGCCCACACTCAGGTTATCCATCCTGAAAAAGGATGCGTTTTGAATGTAATAATCAGAGTATACCGTCTGAACCGAAGTTTTAAATTGAGTCAAGTCAGCCGCTGTTGTTTGATTAGACAAATAGCCCAATGAGGAATACAAGCCCTTATAGGTACTGCCTGAGGCTGCGTTATTGTAGTTGTAATTACCCAGGCTTAACCGTCCCG
>Ga0206930_1069_pt2 | contig 22269 bp, 19 predicted proteins | sample Alteio_BWOrgHeat_20_FD_152939 | JGI IMG/M metagenome (GOLD analysis project Ga0206930, IMG submission 152939) | Enriched cells from forest soil in Barre Woods Harvard Forest LTER site, Petersham, Massachusetts, United States -... | ecosystem: Environmental > Terrestrial > Soil > Temperate forest >... | reverse complement strand
CAATATTAAGATTGATGCTGTTATAAGCCGTCTTAATTTACTGAATGGTGAGAAGATATTAAATTTGGCAGGTAAAATACCTGTCAGGGATTTGCCCGACATTTTAAATAAAGCCAGCATAATTGTATGTAATGATAGTGTTATTTATCATTTAGCTATAGCACTAAATAAACCTGTTTTATGCATAGCAGGTGGCGGGCATTTTGAAAGGTTTGTTAATTATGTTAATCAGGACAATGTGCAAATCTGTTATGAGTCGATGCCTTGCTACAATTGCAATTGGTATTGCATTTACAAGTTTCCTGAAAACAGCCCATATCCGTGCATCAGCGCTATAACTTTTGGGTTGATGGAGGATAAGTTTATGCTGCTGGAAAAAACAATTGAAGCTGCTGTTTGATATTGTGTATTTACTAACCCTTCTGGATAATGGAGAAAAGTGAGAAGAATAAATTACCGTTAATAAGCATTATAACAGTTACCTACAACGCAGAAAAGACCCTGGATTATACTATACAAAGTGTAATAAACCAAAATTATTCAAATTTAGAATACATTATTATTGATGGAGGATCAACAGACAATACACTTGAAATAATTCGTAAATATGATAAGCACATAAGTTATTGGAAGAGTGAGCCAGACAAGGGGATTTACGATGCCATGAATAAAGGCATTGATGCAGCTAACGGAGATTGGGTGATTTTTTTAGGTGCAGGTGATTTGTTGTTGAATGTATTACATCATGTTAAAAAAGAACTTACTTGCAACAGAACCATTTATTACGGTAATGTTTACAGAATTGACACCAATGAGATATATGGAGGGAAATTCTCCCCTTTCAGACTTGCCGTAAAAAATATTTGTCATCAGGCTATTTTTTATCCGTTAAGTGTGCTTAGAAAATACAAATATAATACCGCGTATAAATCTTTAGCAGATCATCATTTGAATATGGTTTGTTTTGGTGACAAAAACTATCAATTTAGATATATTCCTATATTAATTAGTATATACGAGGGAAATGGATTTTCTGTTGAAAATAGTATTGATGAAGATTTCTTTGCAGATAAAATTAAAATAGTAAAAGAAAACTTTCCTTTTTTTGTTTTTTACTATGCCGCGCTGCGAAGAAAACTTGCCAAGTTATTTAAATAAATAAACAATGGATTGGGTAGCCTTTGGCCTGTTATTGAATGACAATACATTACTATACGCCGCAATTTTATTGGGGTCGTTAATTTTGTATTATTTTATTTTCAGGAAAATATACCTCTCTATACTCGACCCCATTGTATTCACGCTTGGATTTTCGGCATTTGGATTTTCAGTGATATGGTTTCTGTATTTTACCGGTAACATTGCGAATAAATATTTAATAAGCTACTTGTTAACCCAGGCTGCATTTATACTGGGCCTGTTTTCATTTAAGACCTTAAGAAAAGAAAAGATCATAGCGGAAAGAAAAACATTCACGCTGCAACATGAGGGGCTTTTTTTAAAGCTGCTGTTTCTCATAAGTTCTTCTATATATGTAATTGCCCAACTCGTGAGCTACAAGGTAGTAGGCGTGCCATTACTGTTGGGAAACCATGTTGATATATACAACAGCAGTGGAGGATGGGGATTACTTGGACGTTTTATCGATGTGCTAAAACCAATTTCAGTTATTACGCTTATTTATTTCCTATTTAAAAAAACTTCATCCATTTCATTTTACATCTATAAATATTCTTTTCTTGCTATGCTGCTGATATTTTATGCATTATCAGGCAGCAGAAGCGAGTTCATGATGCTTGGATTCACCCTTTTTTGCTTCGTATTACTGAATGGAAACGAGTTAAAACGGTATTTCTTAAATATTGGAAAATTTGAAATAACGTTGATACTTGCAGGCCTGTTTTTTGTGTTTTTAACTATCATCGTACAATCGCAAGATAATGATGACGGATTCAGCAGTCTAAGTGTATTCATGTTCAGGCTGGTATCCTCAGGCGATACTTACTATTTTGCCTACCCCAATGGAAATATAGAGCACTTAAATGGTACAAAACCCTTTCTTGCCTTATTTGGGGATATTTTCAGTACCATCCGCCTAATACCAAGGGCAAACCAGCCGGAGCCGCTTGGTTTCCAGCTTTATAAATTATTTTATGATTCGGACGTTACAGCGGGGCCCAATCCAAGGCACAATGTATTTGGCTATGTGTATTTTGGATTTTATGGCAGCATTATATATTCGTATCTTCTTGGCCTTTTGCTGAGCCTGGTGAGAAATAAATTATTCTTTACCTTCAGGAAAAACTCCATATTGCAAATTTTGTTCATCCTGTTGTATTTGAATTTATCAGGCATAGAAACGGATGCACCGTCGGCATTTTCAAATCTGGAGAACATTCTCCTGATTCTGCCTTTCCCTGTCATTCTTACTTTAGTGCTTTTTATAGCACTAACTAAACCTCATAAAGAAATTGTTCCGGATAATATAATACCAACATAACAGAGTGATTATGTATATCCTGTAAAGGAAATAGAAAAAATTGAATATTAAGCTAAATTATAAGTGGTTAATTTGTGATCTGTTTATATGGATAAAGTGTGTGTATTGATTCGCGTATACAACCGGGTTGAAGATTTAAAATATTGTTTGGAGATAATCAGGGCGTCGTGGAAGCTAAATGAGTATCATGTTATTGTGATAGCAAACGGTGAGAAAGACGGATATATTATTGAAGAAGATTGCAAAAAAAATGTAGACCAGCTGATTAGCCTGCCTACCAATACCGGGCATTTTACCGGTAATTCACAACTTTTATTAGAAGGACTGAATTTTATACCTGATGATTGTGCGTACACCATCATATTGGAGGCAGATACCTGGCTTTACGGCGATGAGATAGTTAGCAAGTACATCAAAAAGCTTAAAGATGAAAACGCAGTATGGGCAAGCGCGCAGTTTTTTAGTTATGTAAGCAACCTTGCAACTGATTTTGCCATTGTAAATACATCCTTTGTGAAAACGCATCCGGAAATTTTTACATTCTCCGGAACGCCTGAATATTATGTTGCAAATTATCTGAATAAGCACAATCAGAAATTTATTTACATTAAGGAATTAATGCCCATCAATACCCCCCGCTATATTCACAAATTTCCATATGCCCCTACCGGCAGGTTCTTCGCTTTCCCTGACGGAAAAATGGTTACGCATCATATTGAAAGTTTGAAAAGAGGGATGGATGAAAAGAAGTTCCATTTTAATGTAGTTGCCGATACGAATTATTTCAAGGTCGATAATCAGCGATCTTATTACTGGACAAGGTTAAAAATGCGGCTTTTTATGGCATTGTCCTATCTTTTCCCATATAAGGGCTGGTTTATAAGAGAGAAAAAAAGTTATAGTTAGTTTGCATGCCAAAATTTAACGAACAGAAACTTAAAAAATTAAAGAGAATAGACGCTTTAATAAGGTCGATTTATCTTTTTCCGAAAACTAAAAAACAGATTAACACAGTAATAAAAACTGATGTTGAGGAAATTATTGTGCTGGCATTTTTACTTATAGGTGATACGGTTATGTACATACCCGCACTTCGCACTTTAAAAAGAAATTTTCCAAATGCTAAACTTACATTAGTGGGAGGCAAATTAGTAGAAACAATACTGCAGGGCCAAAACCTGGTCGATAATTTTATCGTAGCAAACTGCCCGTGGATTTCTCCATTTGACAAGTCTTTAAAAAGTATTTTCAGCTTTTTTTCAAGTTTAACAGAAATCAATAAAAAGAAATATGATTTAGCAATAGATTTCCGCGGTGATTGGCGGAATATATTTTTTATGAGTTTGATCCGTTCAACACATAAAGTTAGTTTCGATTATAGCGGAGGTGAGTATATGCTTTCAGATGTTATCACTTCTCCAAACAGGGCCGATCATTTAATTGATGAAGAGTTTACCTTGCTGGAAGGAATGAATTGCAGTTATACAGAATTTGATAAATTGCCGTCGTTGCAATTAAATGAATCAGATAAAAAATACCTGGAGGGCTTCAAAAATGAACATCATTTAATTAATAAATCCATAATCGGTATCCACCCCGGGGCAAGCCTGGAAGAAAGAAAATGGGATGAAGCAAAATATGCTGAGTTAATTATCAGGTTATCAAAGTCACCCAATAAGTATAAATTTTTAATATTTGAAGGCCCTAAAGAGAAAGAAACAGTAAATAAAATAACCGGTTTTTTTAATGATGAGCAAATTGACTACCTAATTATAAATAAAGGTTTAAAAGAATATTTAACATTGATAAACTGCTGCCAGATATTAATTTGTAATGACAGCGGTGCGGCACATGTTGGGGCTGCATATGATGTTCCGGTTGTTGTGATCTTCGGAAAAGGAGATCCATTAGAGGTCAGACCGTTTGGGCGTAATCAGGTAAAAATTGTTTCACATCCACTTGAATGCAAACCTTGCCATTTGATAAATTGTAAATATGGAACCAATCTGTGTATGAAAATGGTGACGGTTGATGAGGTATATGCCCAGGTTACTTCTATTTATACTTAATGTGTTTATACTTATTTTATGTTTTATAAGATATCCTGGTTATTAAGAACACTTTTTTTGAGAATGCAACTCAAAAGCGTAGGCTGGCTGTCATACATTGCCAGGCCAGTTTTTGTATATAATGGTAGAGCCATCAGTATTGGGAATAAAGTAAGAATATTCCCCGGCTCAAGGCTTGAAACACATAACGATGGAAAGATAATTATAGAAGATAATACCTCAATTGGCCAAAATTTCCATTTAATTAGCTCGGGCGAATTACTGGTAATAGGTAAAAACACAACTATTTCAGGAAATGTATTCATTACCAATATGGATCATGATTATACAGAAATTGATATTCACATCCTTAAACAGAAATACATTGTAAAAACTACCGAAATAAAGGAGAATTGCTTTATAGGATATGGTGCGGTTATACAAGCAGGAACAATTTTGGGGAAACAATGCATTGTTGGTGCAAATTCTGTTGTCAGGGGAATATTTCCTGATTATTCAGTGATCGCCGGTGCACCTGCAAAAATCATAAAGAAATATAATCCTGAAACAAAAACCTGGGATAAAACTGATCCTCAGGGAGATTTTATAAAATGAAGAAAAATATACTAATCACAGGCGGAGCCGGCTTTATCGGCTCAAATCTTGCATTAAAGCTAATAGAAAAGGGACATACAATAACCGTCCTGGACAATCTGTCGAAACAAATACATGGCGATGACCCCGAAAATACTTCACCATTATACGGTTCAATTGCCGATAAGGTTAATTTTATTGAGGGCGATGTAACCTCGGCAGCGGATCTCAAAAAGGCCATTGAAAACCAGGATGTAATTGTGCATCTGGCGGCTGAGACAGGTACAGGACAGTCAATGTACCAGATCGCCCGATATACTGATGTTAATATTGGCGGAACGGCGAGATTGCTTGATCTGCTGGCAAATAGCAAACACCAGGTAAAGAAGATAGTTATTGCATCATCAAGGTCTATTTATGGCGAAGGGAAATATTTTAGCGAGGAGCTGGGTTATGTTTATCCCGGGCACCGTACGGACGAATTGATGAGAAGCGGCGACTTTGAAGTGAAATATCCGGGATGCAAAAAACCACTAAAACTCGTTGCGACAGATGAAGAATCAAAAATTCATCCGTCATCAGTGTACGGTATAACCAAGCAAAACCAGGAACAAATGGTGATGACCGTATGCCCAACCATAGGCATAGCCCCTGTGGCCTTTCGCTATCAGAATGTTTATGGGCCGGGCCAGTCGCTTTCAAACCCTTATACTGGTATTCTATCCATTTTTTCTACGCTGATAAAAAATGGTAAGGAGATTAACGTATTTGAGGATGGAAAGGAAACCAGGGACTTCGTTTTTATTGACGATGTGGTTGATGCAACAATATTAGGTATTGAGAAGGAAGAAGCCAATAACCAGGTATTTAATGTTGGTACAGGTGTAGCAACAGAGGTAAATACTGTGGTAAGTGAACTTTTGGCAAATTACAATATGGAAGTGCCCGTTAAAATATCTGGCAATTACCGCCTGGGTGATATCAGGCACAATTTCGCTGATCTGACCAAAATATCATCCACTTTAGGATTTGATCCTAAAATAAGCTTTGAGGATGGGATCAAAAGGTTCGCAAATTGGGTTAACACCCAGGCTATACAGCGCGATAAGTATCAGCAATCAATTGACGAGATGAAGCAAAAGGGATTGTTTAAATAATGGCGGAACAAAAAAAGAGGGTCCTGTTTATTTGCCCGGCATTTTTTGGATACGAGATATCAATTAAAAATGCATTAATAGAAAATGGGTATGAGGTTGATTTTTTTGATGAACGAACTTCAAACAACTCGTTTGCGAAGGCAATATTTCGCGTTAAAAAAAGCCTGCTCAACAGAGTTATTAACTCCTATTATGACAATATCCTTGAAAAGATAAAGCTTACGAAATATGACTATTTTCTTTTGATAAAGGGGGAAGTTGTGCCCGAACGCTTTATTTCTGAATTTAAGAGGAATAACCCGGGCGCAAAGTTAATTTACTACACCTATGATTCGTTTAATAATAATAACAGCAACTCTGTTTACATTTTAAAACATTTTGATACTTGTTACAGCTTTGATTTTGAGGACGTGAAGAACAATCCTTCATTGAAGCTGAAGCATTTGTTTTATACAAATGAATACATAAGCCGACCGGATATTGCTGACAGGAAATATTTCATTTCATTTGTTGGTTCCCTTCATTCTGCCCGCTATACCATCATCAGGAACCTGTTCAGTAAGCTTGAGCATACTTTCACTTTCTTTTACATGCCTGCCAAATGGTTTTTTTTGCTGGAAAAGTTACTGAAGAAGGATTACCGCAGAATAAAATGGGCGGAGGTTAGTTTTAATAAACTTTCAGGAAGGCAAGTTGCTGATATTTTTAAATCATCAAAAAGCGTCGTCGATATTCAGCGTTTCGGGCAAACGGGTTTAACCATGAGAACCTTTGAGGTTTTAGCTGCAGGAGCCATATTGATTACCACCAATCCTTATGTGAAGCATGCCGATTTTTATAATGCTGATAGAATAATAATTCTTGATGATGTCAGTCTACCAATAAGTGCTGATGAAGTCAAAACTAAGATTAAAGCAGCAGGAATGAATAATTTCGATGAAGCACAGCTGAAAAAATACTTTATTAACAACTGGGTAAAAGAATTTTTTGAATAAACATTAAATATTCTCAGTTGTTACTGTAGCAAACTCCCAAAAAAATACGTAATGGGTTTGAGACGAGAAAAGACCGTGTATTGCTCTCCTCTCTTTGGTTGGCAAATATGAATGATACCCCTATTCAAAAAATGATACTACGGCAAGGGATAGAAATTGCATATTGCAAATAATTGAGTATTTCGATTAAAAAATTGTTAAAATAATAAATAATTAAATATTTTGTTAATAAATTTCATTTATTCCGTTTAATATTTATATTTTTGCGTATCTATTCTTATGTCTATACTTTATTATAATCGTTTACCGAGGTTTATCTTCCTGTTCGATTTTATCTTCCTGAACATCGCTTTGGTGAGCGCTCATTTCATGGTATTTAACAGTAATGACCTTAATGTAGCCTCAAGCATATTTTTTCTGATATCAAATGTTTGCTGGGCGTTCATGTCATTATTGAATAAAAATCACAGGATCACTCAACCGTTAAACCTTAATGATATTGTTGATAAATTTTTAATGACATTAATTTATCAATTACTGGCGGTATTGGCTGCTATCTATTTCTTCAAGGTGCTGAATGTTTCCAGGGGCTTTGTTATCATTAGCTTTGCTATATTCTTTTTAGCAATCGTAGTCCAAAGGCTGTTATTATTCTTCTTTTTGCAGAACAGTACAGCAAAATGGTATGCAACCAAGAAGATAACCGTTCTGGGTAACAAAAAAATAGCAGATAGCTTATTGTCGACATTTTCCAACCATCCTGAATACGGTTACAAACTGGAGCAGTTTATATCCGATGAAGAGATCAAAGATATGACTGAGGAAGCCTTATTAAGTGATTTGTTATCCGGCAAACCCGAAGAAATATTTATTTGCTATAAGGATATGGATACCGAATCATTGGACCGCCTGATACTTTTTGGAGATAAGAGCTCAATTAAGATAAAGGTGGTATTTGATTTAATATCAAATATAAAAGAGGGGAACCTGGTAAAGTATGATAATATACCTATCCTGCATATCAACTCGCAACCTGAATTAAGTGTTAAGGTAAGGTTCCTGAAACGGAGTTTTGATATTTTATTTGCATCAACGCTGATGATAATCGGCATCCCTGTATTTTTTTTATTGTACCTGATAACCAAATTTACTTCCCGGGGGCCGGCCTTCTTCAGGCAGGAGCGTATTGGTAAGCATGAAAGACCTTTTTATATATATAAATTTAGAAGCATGCATGTAAATGCCGAAAAATTTGGCCCGCAACTTTCAAAGGACAATGATCCGCGCGTAACCAAGTGGGGAAGGATCATGCGGAAAACAAGGCTGGATGAATTACCCCAATTTTGGAATGTTATAAAAGGGGAAATGTCCATTGTTGGTTATCGCCCGGAAAGAAAGCATTTTATTGAAGAGATATCCAAAATAACACCCGACTACAAGAAATTATTACGACATAAACCAGGCATTACCTCGCTGGGGCAAATACATTACGGCTACGCTGAGAATGTGGACCAAATGTGTGAAAGATTACGGTATGACCTGCTTTATTCAAGGAATGTAAACTTGAATTCAGACGTCAGCATTATCCTCAAAACTGTTAGGGTGATGGTACAAGGAAAGGGTAAATAGTAAACTTTACCAATCTGATACCGTATACATTGTTAATTTTATGTTAAAATTGACAATGTCCTCCACAGGAACCAATTACATCTCTGCCGAATTAAAATGCCGTAGCTGCAATAAAGAGTCGCTGCTCAGGATAAAACGGGGGTTTTTTGTAAAAGCATTTTTATTCTGGCTGCCGCTTAAAAGATACAGATGCCTTAGCTGCAGTAAACAATTTTACGTTTCGGATAAATAAGCAAAGCCTCTTAAAATACGTTTAAGGTAACCACTTTAATCTTCGCTTTTGTTCCGCCTGAAAAAATATCTCACCAATTTATGGCTAATTTTGATCAGGCATTAAAATTGGCTTAGCAAAATTTATCACATCAAAACTAATCCAAATACCGAATTGACGAAAAAGGAATCAGACATCATTAATCAGGATAACGAAATAAGTGCGGTTGTATCCGCAATACAAGCAGATATTGGTGAAATAGAACAGGATGCCTCACTCTATGAAGAGAAAAATTTTGATCAACGCATCGAGATTGTCGATTTCCTTGAGTTTCACATTATTGATCAGATAGAAGAACTTCTGCTAAAAACAGCTAATCAGGATCAACTGATTTTGCTGAAATACCGCGCTGAAAAAATAAAGTCCGAACTGGAAGAAATTGATACAGGTCTGTTTCAAAAGTTCCAGGCAAATATCCGGGCAGGGAAATATGCAGGAAGAGAATTCAACAATCTGATTCACGAGTACGTCGGCTTTAATTTAGGCGATAACGAACACCAGGAAGAAGCAGGTTATGATAACCTTGATATCTTTATCAATGGCATATTCTCCTTTCAAGCCATGCCGGAGCAGACTAAGGATTTAGAACCGGAAATGGTGTTTTATCAAAAAACGCCAGCCAGGATCATTTTCGAACTGGTGGAAAACCCCAATTTCACAAAGAATGACGTTTTTTTTGATCTGGGGTCCGGCCTGGGTCAGGCAGCTATCCTTGTAAACCTTCTGACAGGTATTAAAACTAAAGGCATTGAGTTTGAGCCGGCTTTTTGTGATTACGCAAAGGATTGCGCCACACAGCTTAGTTTACCAAATGTGACCTTTATAAATACTGATGCCCGGGAGGCGAACTATTCAGAAGGAACGATATTTTTTATGTATACGCCCTTTAAGGGGGAGATACTTGAAGATGTTTTGGAGATTTTGAGGAAAGAATCGCTGCAGCGGAAAATTACAATTATTACTTATGGGCCTTGTACCGCCCAGGTCGCATTACAAAACTGGCTTGATTTTACAGCCCCTAATGAGGACAATATTTATAAGCTTTGTTTTTCTACCAGCTTATAGGACATTACTATAAAAAAAGCCTCCCCGGAAACCTTTTCTATCTGGAGCGGCATTGAAAATATTTTTACATAACAAGTTTTAATATGCTTTTGATCGATTAGTAATGCCACTATTTGAAGGCTCAAAATGTTGCTGAATTTTAACTTTCTATGGCACAATTTTCACTTCACAGCTTCGAAGACCCATGCCTGTAATTGAGAAGACATGGGCTTATCGCCCAATTGTTCGATCATTTCTTTTGCAAGCGCTTCCTCGATCTTATAGATAAGGGACGGGTCTTTTTGCATAATGATTTTGGCAATAGGTAATCCCTGTATAAATCCCCTGGCAGCGATGTTAGCTGATTCTGCTATTCCAGTTTTCCTGACTGAATTGACCTGAATATTATTAAATCCAGATTGTTGCAAAATGCGCATCGTTTCATTTTCATTATCCATAGAGAATGGTCCGATATTCTGCGGCACCGGGTTTTCATTAAAAAAAGAGCCAACCACCTTCATGCCGATGTCCCAAATGCCGTTCTCTTTCCTATCTCCCCAGACATTGAATAAAAGGCGGCCGCCCTTTTTTAGAACCCTGAATATTTCAGCCAGCGCTTTGTCCTTGTCAGGTACGAGCATCAGTCCAAACTGGCAAATGACCAGATCAAAAAAGTCATCCCGATAGTGTATGTCCATCATGTCAACAACATCCCATAAAATATGAGAAGCCAGGACTTTTTGCCGGGCTATGGTTAACATATCGGGGTTGATATCGGTGGCTGTCAAAAGAATAGAACGTGCCTGCAGATGACTGGTAACACGCCCTGTCCCGCAGGCCAGTTCAAGTATATGTTCAACCTTATCATTACCTATGCGTTGTACAAGGTCAAGCGCAAAAGGTTCAAATAAAAAAGGCCCAAGATATGCCTCGTAAGCCTGAGGAATTGAACCACTGAAAGTGATCTGATTAGTTTCCATAAATATTCTAAAAATTAGTTTCCCGGTTAATTACCACAAAGTTCCTGAGGAATTTTCAGCATCCACTTGGCATTTGGCAAGAAATTCCTTAAGATGGATCAACGATTTAACTTCGTTTTCAGGATTGGACACTTAAAGGCTTTCGTTTGATCAGTTGGCGAATGGAAGCCAAATGAGCAAACAGGACAATGGGTACGATCACGGCCGGCAGCAGGATGTAGGGAAAAAGCCCGAGTGCCATATCCGGTGGTTCAGCCCCTGTTTGCCCAAAGTTCGGCATGGATAGTACCGCAAGTCTTGACGCATTGATCACCAGCATGAGGCAAATCAAATTCCATATTATCAAAACAGCACGGCTCAGCCTTTTTTTGGCAAACCCGAAATAGTAAACAACCGGGGCAGTTATCCCCGAGAAAATATCAAAATTGCTGCCCTCAAAAGTCATGCTTTTTGGAACGTATTTGTAAACAAAAAGAAAGTACAGTACCAGTTCGACAAATAATGCCACACCATGCACCAGCGTAAGGTCAGCGAGGCTAAGCCTGTCTATGAATGATCTTCCTTTTTTGATCAGGAACAGAATAATAATAAGCACTGTTGGTGGCCCTACCAGCAGAGGCAATTTCGGCGGGACATCCTTAGATAAATGATAAAAACCCGAAATACCAGTTAATGCCTGTATGATAACCCACACGATCGCGATCGTTAAAAAGGTTTTTGATGAATGCGTGGCCCTATAAAACAGGTAAATCGTTATAACAACGGTTAATTCGAATAAAAGGCTCACGTAAAATGGTAAATCTCCCATGTTGTTCAATTTTTATTGCACAAATGACGGCAGAACATAGCTGTGACGACTTGCCAAATGGCAAGAAATAGTGGAACATCAGCAAGCCTTTTTCAAAAACTCCCTTCTTATCCGGCTCAGAGAGGTGTCGGTGACGCCAAGATAGGATGCGATATGTTTCAGTTGCGCATGCTGAAATAGATCCCTGCTATTGCTCAGCAATTCGCTGTAACGCTCTTCTGCACTTTTATTGATCATGGCCAGTGTGCGCTCTTTGTAGTCTACAAATTCCCTAACCATCATCATTCGGGCAAATTCCCTGAACTCGGGTACAGTGTGGAAAAGCAGGTTAATCGAGTGACAGGATGCCACGTAACCTTTGCATTCGGTAACTGCTTCTATATACTCTGTTGAAGGGATTTGTAAAATAAGTGAGGCAACCTCGAATACAACATGATCCTTCGGGTAAAAATAAGTGGTTACCTCATTACCTTGAGTGTCGTGGGTGAACGCTCTCATTAACCCGTCGGCCAAATAGAAATAACTGCTGTTCCTGCCACTCTTAAGAAGGTATTCATTTTTAGCAATAGTCCGCTCTTCGAAATGTTCAGCGATCTTTTCCAGGGCCTGCTGGCTCACCATGATGTTTGGCGTGTTGGCTTTTACAAAATCAATTAGCATTTGCTTGTTCATTTTTTAAACCCTTTCTTAGTGTTTTGAATTGTGCTTTTGTATTTCAAGAGTAAAATTAGAAAAAATATTTTAAATTTTGAACAATGTTCATTTAATTTGCATCATCGTATTGTAATATGAGTATAACTGAAAGGAAAGCTAAAGAAAAAGAAGAACTGAGGGCTCTTATTTTACAGGGCGCAAAAAAACTGTTCATTGAAAACGGCATTGAGCGAACAACGATCAGAAACATTGCGGATGAAATTAGCTATAGTGTAGGCACGGTGTATGTATATTTTAAAGACAAGAATTCAATTCTGCATGAATTGCACACACTCGGCTTTAAGCAACTAGGGGGCGAAATGCGTACGCTTATGAGCGTTGCTGAGCCCATGGAACGTTTGGCTGCCATAGGACGTGTGTACGTTCAGTTTGCTGTGAATAACCCGGATATGTATGACCTGATGTTTAACATGAAAGCGCCGATGGAGTTTTTGAACAGGATAGAAAAAGAAGAGTGGAATGAAGGCAAGGCCACGTTTAATGTTTTGAAAACCACCATAGAACAATGTATGGTGCATGGTTATTTTATCGGGCACCAGGCTGAGCCTTTGTCATTTGCGATTTGGAGTACCGTGCACGGAATGTGCTCTCTCTATATTCGCGACCGGATTAAGGCTGTCAACCTGGGTGATCCTGAAGTCATGCTTTTGGCAGCTCACGAAGAATTTGTAAAGCTCCTGAATAAAAAATAAAATTTTTTGCCCTTGATATGAACAATGTTCAATATTAAAACATAATTCAATGAAAAATATCTTTTATGCCATATTATGCTGTTTGGGAAGCCAACTGGCATATGGGCAGCAGAACCTCGAAAAATACATCAGCTATGGGCTAAACAATAACGAGAGCATCAAGACACAGCAGTTCACGTTAAAAAAAAGCATCTATGCACTAAAAGAGGCCAAAAGCCAATTTTTCCCCGAAGTAAGCTTTAACACAACCTATACCAAAGCCGGCGGGGGCAGAAGCATTGATATACCTGTAGGCGATTTGATAAATCCGGTATATGCAACGTTAAATCAATTGACGAAGAGTAATAGTTTTCCCATGCAAAAAAATCAAAATTTCTTGCTAAACCCGGATAACTTTTACGATGCGCAATTCCATGCAATAATGCCCTTGCTGGATCTCGAATTGAATTACAACCGCAAAATCAAGGGGCAGGAAGTGACCCTGCAACAAATTGAGGTCGATATTTATAAACGTGAGCTTGTAAAAGACATCAAAGAAGCATATTTCGGTTATGCGCAGGCGGTACAGGCTACGCTTATCTATCAATCGGCATTAAAAGTGGCAGAGGAAAATCTGCGGATCAACAATGCCCTTCTTAGGAATGACAAAGTCTCGCGATCAGTTGTATTGAGAAGTGAGAGCGAATTGAGCAAGTATCAATCGCTGCTCGAAACAGCCCGGCAAAACCAAAAGTCGGCACAGGCTTATTTTAATTTCCTGCTTAACCGTGCGCCAGGAACGGAGATCATAGTGGATGATTACAATGAACCTGCTACAGACCCGGCCCTCGTTGATTCATCTGTGGATAAGCGGGAAGAACTTAAGCAATTAAATACTTCGCTGTCGATCAGCGACCAGGTAACCGGCCTCAACAAATCGTACATCGTACCTAAACTTGGTACCTTCCTCGACCTTGGTTCCCAGGCGTTTGACTGGAATTATAGCGACCGCTCCAGGTACTATTTTTTCGGTGTTACGCTTCAATGGAACCTTTTTGCATCGGGAAAAAATCACTACCGGATAGCCCAGTCTGAGACCGATAAGGAAATTATTAAATCACAAATCAATTATACCAATGATCAGCTTAAACTGCAGCTGATTTTGGCGCGTAACGCTTATAACTCATCGGTGGCGCAATATACTTCGGCACTAAAACAGCTTGCCGCGTCCGAAAAATATTATCAGGACGAGCTTAAACTATACAAAGAGGGCCAGGCCCTTTTCATCGAATTGCTTGATGGGCAGAATCAATTGATTGGCGTACAATTACAACGTAATGTTTCACTATACGATACCTGGATAAAAGCGGCTGATATTGAGCGCGCTAACGCAGGATTTGGTTTAAAATAAAGAACGGTCATGAAAAATAAAGTTATTATCAGAACAGTATTCGCGCTCGCTTTGGCGGTGTTGGCTGCCTGCAAGCAGGCGAAAAAGGACGACACGGGCATGCTCTCACTTAAAGTGATCCCGGTTAAGACACTTAAACTTTCGTCGGCAGACAGCGTTGCGCTTATAAACGCCACAGGCCTTATAACAACCGAAGACGAGGCGAAATGTGCATTTAAGATCGGCGGAGTGATCGATCATATTTATGTAAAGGAAGGTCAGCGCTTCCACAAGGGACAGTTACTCGCAAGCCTTAAGCTAACTGAAATCGAATCAGGCGTGCTGCAAGCTCAACTAAACCTGGATAAGGTGCATCGTGACTATCAGCGTGCCGGGAATCTTTATAAAGACAGTGTAGCAACTTTGGAGCAATTGCAAAACAGCAAGACAGCACTTGATGTAGCCCAAAAGCAACTTGATGCCATTGCATTCAACAAACAATATGCTTTTATCTATGCTGAGCACGACGGCTTTGTAGCTCAAAAGATCGCCAACGAAGGTGAAGTGATTACCGGGGGCAGCCCTGTGCTGGCGATCAATGTTAGTGACGGTTCCACTGGATGGGTTTTGAAAGCAGGCCTTTCAGACAAGGAATGGGCGGCCGTGGAAGTGGGGAACAGCGCTGAGGTTCTCATAGATGCATTTCCTTCACAAAAATTCAAGGCCAGGGTTACAAAAAAGGCACTTGCCGCTGATCCAGTGTCCGGCTCATTTGAAGTTGAATTAACACTTTCGCTTGAGAAAAATCTGCCGGCAGCCGGAATGTATGCGAAGGCCTCCATTAAGACCAATAAAGTGATCAGTCAAAAATGGATCCCCTACAGCGCAATGATCGAGGCAGATGGTAATAAGGCTTTTGTGTTTGTGCCCTATCATCAAACCGAAGTAAAAAAAGTGCCGATAACTGTCGAGAGCTTTGATAACCAAAAAGTAAAAGTGGCATCAGGCCTGGAAAATGTGCCGGAGATCATCGTATCCAATACGGCCTTTTTGAACGAGCAATCAAGCATAACTATTCAAAATTAAAACGCGATGAATCTGACTAATTTTTCAGTTAAGAACTACCGGTTCACATTGGTAATCTTTATCATGATTGCTGTGGTGGGTGTAGTTACGCTACGCACTATGCCCCGGGCCGAGGACCCTCAAATCAATCCGCCTGCATACCCGATAACCATCGTTTATCCCGGCACAAGTCCCAAGGATATGGAACAGCTGGTGGTGAAGCCGATTGAAAATAAGCTGTACGAACTAAGCAATGTCGATAAGATTCTGACCACGATTGGGGATGGACTGGCTGTGATAGAAGTCGATTTTAAGTATGGCGAAAATGTCGACAATAAATACCAGGAGGTAGTGCGGGAAGTAAATGCGCTTAAAAGTGACCTTCCTCAGGATATCTACAAGATAGATATAGGCAAAGTTGACCCTTCTGACGTAAATGTTCTGCAAATAGGCCTTGTCAGCGAAAATGCTTCTTTCAAAACACTCAAGAAGTTTGGCGATGACCTGAAGGAGCAATTGGAGAAAGTAACCGACCTGAAGAAAGTCAAAGTTTCGGGCACACCAGACCAGATTATACGGATTGAACTACAACTGGACAAGATTGCCTCTCTGAAAATACCATTAAATGTGGTAATTGCCAGCCTGCAAAGTGAGGATCTGAACATCCCGGGTGGCAATATTAATGCAGGAAACCAATCGTTCAATGTTAAAACAGGTGGCAAGTATAAGAACCTGGATGAAGTAACCGGCACTGTGGTTTACAATGCCAACGGAAAGATCATATATCTTCGGGACATTGCTTCTGTGAGTTTTGAGGATGACGAAGTAAAACACATAACCCGCCTGAACGGCCACCGCTGTATTTTGGTGAACGCTGCACAGAAAAACGGGGCAAATATCAGCCAGACGCAGCAGAAATATCTCCCGGTAATTCAGCAGTTTGAAAAGACGCTTCCAGCTAACATCAAGCTGGTGAAAGCATTCGATCAGGCTGATAATGTCGACCATCGTCTCTCGCATCTTGGTGTAGATTTTCTAATTGCCATCGGGCTGGTGCTTTTTACATTGATTCCGCTTGGTAACCGCGCATCGCTCATTGTGATGGTGGCTATTCCGCTGTCGCTGGCTTTGGGTATTGTTGGTTTAAACATTTTCGGATTCTCGCTCAATCAATTGAGTATTGTTGGGCTGGTGGTGGCGCTGGGATTGCTTGTCGACGATAGTATTGTTGTGGTGGAGAATATAGAGCGATGGCTGCGTGATGGTTATTCCAAAAAAGAGGCCGCGATCAAGGCCACACAACAAATTACACTTGCTGTGATTGGATGTACCGCTATGTTAGCCATATCCTTTTTGCCGATGTTATTCTTGCCAGCCGGGCCAGGCGAGTTCATCCGGGGGCTTCCAATGGCCGTGATATGCAGTGTACTGGCGTCGATGATCGTTTCATTAACAGTCGTGCCTTTCCTGGCCAGTCGAATATTAAAAGATCATGTTGATCCTGAAGGCAACTTCTTTTTGCGTGCGCTTAAGAAAGGCATCAGCAGCACCTATTCAAAGCTTATGCATCGTGCGCTGCACAGACCGGTTTTTACCCTGCTAATCGCTTTTGGCTTATTCGGTGCTTCCACGGTGCTTTTCCCGGTTATTGGCTTTAAACTGTTCCCTACATCTGAAAAGCCAATTTTCCTGGTCAATGTCCGGATGCCGCAGCAGACGAGCCTCTCAGATGGAGACCGGATCTGCAGGATGGTCGAGGATAGCCTGAGCAAAAGCCGGCTGGTGAAGTATTACACTGCAAATGTCGGCAAGGGAAATCCGCAGATCTATTATAACGTACCCCAACAGCCCGAAAAATCTGACTTTGCGCAAATTTTTGTCCAATTAGATGAAGATGCCAGGCCGCTGGCAAAGACGCACCTGATTGATACATTGAGGGCGCGTTTTGCCTCGTTTCCTTATGCAAGGGTCGAAGTTAAAGACTTTGACCAGGGGCCACCGATTGATGCACCAATCGCAATAAGGATATTTGGCGATGACCTTGATACGCTCCGCAAGATATCTTTCCAGGTCGGCAGCATTATTGAGGCTGATAAAGGGTCCGTTTACGTCGACAACGACTTTAATACACTTAAGACTGATATTAAGCTGAACATTAACAGAGAAAAGGCGAGAACGCTCGGTGTGTTTACTGCAGATATTGACCGCACCCTGAGGCTCGCGATAGCCGGACTAAAAATAGGTACGTTTACAAACGAGACAGGTAACCGTGATGATTATGATGTAATTGTCAGCGCTAAACACGACAAATTCGCTATGCTTGACGTGTTTAAAAATCTTTTCGTTAATAATGCGCTCGGCACGCCGATACCACTAACGCAATTGGCAACGATCAATTTTGAAACGGCCCCCGCCGCGTTCGGACATTTTAATAAAAACAGGTTTGTCGAAATTACGGCCTACACACAAAAAAATATCCTCGCGAATAACGTGTTGAAAAGGATTGTACCCAAATTGAATGCAATCAAAATGCCTGCAGGCTATTATTATAAACTATCGGGAGAGGCTGAAAGCGAAGGAGATGCCTTCGGAGGTGGCTTTATGACGGTGATTCTGCTAACCATATTCCTTTTTACAGCCGCATTAATCCTGCAATTCAAGACGTTTAAAGGAATGCTGATTGTTTTGTCTGTGATACCCCTTGGCGTGGTCGGTGGAGTTTTGATGTTATGGCTATCTGGCAATCCGATGTCTTTCGTCGCGATTATAGGCTTTATCGGGCTCGCCGGTATTGAAGTTAAAAACTCCATCCTGTTAGTAGATTTTACAAATCAACTGCGCAAGGAGGGAACCCCTCTTGACGAAGCAATCGAAAAAGCGGGCGAGATACGTTTCCTGCCCGTGATACTTACCTCGCTTACAGCTATAGGTGGGCTTATTCCGCTGGCAATGAACCCGAATCCGCAAATATCACCGCTGGCATTTGTCCTGATCGGCGGACTCATCAGCTCAACCATCCTTTCAAGAATTGTCACTCCAGTGATGTATAAACTTATTCCACCACAAATAGAAGCTATATAAAATTCGCAAAAAGAATGTCTGCGCTTGACCCAGCAACAGAAATACAAAGGATCGCACCCGTTTCAGTCGACTGAAGTACTGACATAATAAGATCAAATTTTTTATAATCAGACGATTGTCAACATTTTTTGGGCCTGGTGCTTTGGAAGATCATTTGCCCGATCACGGATTAAAAATTTTCATAATTTTAGTCAGAATTGCAAATTCAGATGGCTTTTAAAAAATCAATGAGACATTCAAATTATGCGATATGGAAGACGGTGGCTTAAATAATGAGATCCGTAAGAAAAAAATACCTGTATCTGAAATCCAAAATTATCATTTCCTGTCCCGTAAATATGGGATGGAGTTACTCGTCGATATTGGCCGCATAGAAACATTAAAGAATTTTATATTGGATGATACCCCGCATCAATTAAGCTTTTACGAGATAGCTTTTATTGAAAAAGGCAGTGGTAATTGTAAACTTGATGAAAACACGATGATCGTGGAGCCAGGAACAGTCATGTTCACTTCTCCGGGTCAGGTCCGCCGTTGGCATATTATTCAGCCCCTAAGGGGCTATGTACTTTTCTTTGAGAAAGATTTCCTTAACCTGTTTTTTACTGACGCTCTTTTTCTCTATCGTTTTCAATACTTTCATCAATACTCCTGCCCCACAAGTATGAATATGCCGGAGACAGGTTTCCGTGAGGCAATTAAACTTGCAAACCTACGCCAAGCTTAAATTAAAGATGATAAAATAGGTATTCGTAAGCTATAAAATAGGGAATATCGCCTTCACCCAGTCTGCAAATAGTAGTTAGTTTTGAGCCAAATAGTCATTAAAGCTAATTGGCGTGAAGAAATTTGTTATTGAAAGAAATTATCCCGGAAAGAGGCGCTTCATCAGAAGAACCACGGATTGTCTCCCAAGCCTCATTTAATGATGAACAACCCATGTACGGCGGATCGCAGCACAGTGTCTTATAACAGTGATTTATTAGCATTCATATTCCGAAAGTGAAGATGTGGTTAAAGGCAGGCTGGCAACTTCCCAATCAATGCAATTGCTGAAGTTAAGACGATAACATATCCTTTGGCAAGCAATGCTTTATAATAAGAAGCAATAATAGAATAGTGGAAGGTTTTTAAACCACATCCAATAAAAGAAGCTTAGCGAGTAAGCATGTTTATATTAAATTTCGAGAAAGTGGGGCCGCCTGATTGGCCCCATTTATCTACTCAAAGAGGTTATCTGTTATAGGGGTATTCATTAATCCAGTGAAAGCCACGCCGGATCAGTAAAAAATGATTAAGATTATACTTTCTCATGCTGACTGAAAGCGAGTCCTTCCCCCATTTACCTTTCAGGAGCAGGTCGCCGTTTTTTGCTTCAGTAAAATGAAATAAATGTTTGTTAACAGTATCTGTAAGAAGGCTGATGACAATCGTATGTTTTTTCAGATCAGCAACAAAAAGACATCGTTTAGAGCTGTCGTTCATCATTTTCATCAAGGTTTTATTATTATCAATAATTAACCTGCGCCAACGGGTGTTGTCGGTAGCCAGCGGCGCTATCGTATCCCTGTTTCGTATGAAATCTTGCACGTCATAAATGCCATAAAAAGGTGTTTTAGCGGCATCATCACCATACTGCCGGGCATATTGTATATCAAAGATAAGGCTGCCTGTAATACAGTAGGCAACAAAAAGATATTTGATAATGATTAAAGAGGTATTCTTCCATGGAGCATTAAATCGGTGAACAATTTTGATAGATGGCTCTACCGCATTGTTAATGAAAAAAAAGTTCACCAAGCGCTGCGCCTCCATTGCCACCAAAAAAACCGACATTAACACCAGTGAAGTTGACATTACTTTAACCGGAACATCGTAACAATAATTTATGGCCATAATATTACCGGTAACAGTAAGTGTTAGCAAAGAGCCAAATGTGGCTGTACTCCTGAAAAGCAATAATATCCCACAGCTAAGTTCGGCCAGGCCGGTAAAATAGTTAAACCCTGTCGAGTAGCCTAGGTAAGTCCAGGCAAGGCCCATAGGTGACGCATCGCCAAACTGCTCTGTTAGGCGATAAGGTGATGGTGATGGAAATTGCAGCTTAATAATCTTAACAAGTCCATATGAAATCATAGTGCATATGATGTAATAGCGTACGATAACACAAAGCCAATAGAGCATCTTGTCATAATTGCGGGATTTCCTGTCTGCTAAGGACCAGAGCGAGGTGCCCAACAAAGCCGTTATTGTTATAAACATCACATTAAGGTAATCATAAGTGGTATCTCCGCTACCATTAGTAAACACAGTAATTGGCTTTGCCAGGTGCAGTATATGAGCAGCAAACCACGGGATGAGCTTATGAAAAAATTGAAGATAGATATTTGATAAATCATCAGTATAGGGAATTATTCCGTCATAGGTTAGAACCATGAACATCGGGAACAATATCAGGAAGAATCTGAGTGAATTTTTTTGTGCATCCGTCCAATACCGGAGTTGCGTTGTAGAAGAGCTATTCATACAATGATTATTGAATTGAAGTTATACCAGCTATCTCAGGATTACCGGAACATCGACCTGGTAAATAAAATAAGTGCTGGAGCACGTTAATTACAGCTGGGAAATGGCTTGGGTTGATGAAATATATAAACGGGGCTAAGGTTGGGTAATGCGGTTAATTCCGGCAAGAGGTTGTACCTGAGCGGTTTTCAATAGCCACTTTTGGCCCAACCCCCTGCCGGGAAAAAATTTACGTGGTAGCAGGCTGATATTCGTGCTCATAATACCACTGCAGGATATAAACCGCATCGCTCCAGGTAAGTTTGCCGTTAGCGGCCACTTGCGCAATCAGAATTGAAAGATTATGCAGAAATGCGCTCTTGATGTCGCCATCCAACCCCTGGAGTACCTTGATAGCTGCAGCCGTAATTGCATTCGGATCAGTAAGTCCTAATGTACTGTCGACCAACTTCAGCTCAGTAACAATATTTGGCAGGGCTTTTCTCAGCCAATCTTTTATGTCATCGTCCAGGTCGCCCGGAATGATAGCGGTCAGCACGTCGGCTGCCGGGGAATCAACGAAATTCTTAAGATTATCGGTTACAACGACGCCAATGCTAACGGCATCTTTTAAATCACCTTCAAGGCCATCGAATACGTTTTTAATTCCTGCCCAAATGTTTGCTAAAAATGATGTTAAACTCATGATTTTTTAAATTGTGTTTGTTATTTAGTTAATTATTGAATAAATTATTTTCTAAGGTTCCAGGAACAAAGCCCGCTCCTCTTCCCTGCGTTCAACCAACGTGGGTGATAC
>Ga0206930_1073_pt1 | contig 22623 bp, 19 predicted proteins | sample Alteio_BWOrgHeat_20_FD_152939 | JGI IMG/M metagenome (GOLD analysis project Ga0206930, IMG submission 152939) | Enriched cells from forest soil in Barre Woods Harvard Forest LTER site, Petersham, Massachusetts, United States -... | ecosystem: Environmental > Terrestrial > Soil > Temperate forest >... | reverse complement strand
TGCATTACCCGGGAGGCTTGTCCGCTTGAACTGGCGCCTACCTCATCAACTACCACCACCCTGGTGATGGGCGACGCATTGGCGGTGGCCCTGATGGAAGCAAGGCAGTTTCAGCACGAAGATTTTGCACGGTTCCATCCAGGTGGCAGTCTTGGGCGCAAGTTGCTGGTGAAGGTAAAGGACCTGATGCGCAAAGACAATTTGCCTTTTATTGATGAAAATGCATCATTCACCGAGTTGTTACTACGAATGTCGGAGGGGAAATTGGGCCTTGTGATTGTAGGTACTACAAAGAAGGCAGAGGGTGTAATTACTGACGGCGACTTACGCAGGGCACTAATGCGTAACCCGGATACATCAAAACTGGTGATCAGGGAAATGATGACCGTAAACCCTGTGATCGTTGATCCTGAAGAATACATCAACCAGGCAGAACAATTGATGATCGACAGGAAAATAGCAACGGTATTGGTTGGTTCGTCTGAAAAAAGAGTTATCACCGGGGTATACCAGATATATAATTCTTAGTTGGACCGTTGAAAGGTTGTAATGTTTGAATGTTGATCCTGTAATATTGACAACCTTAAAACTTTTTAAACCATCACCAAACAACCATTTCGAAAATAACAGCGTAATGTCATAGGTATCTACCCTATAAATTATGTTGAGCAGATTTTTCAAGAGGTTATTCGATATTATTTTCTCACTATTTGTTATCATTTTTGTTTTTAGCTGGCTATGCCCAATACTGGCCATTTTGATTAAACTGGAATCAAGGGGACCTGTATTTTTTATTCAGCTTCGTACAGGGAAGAATAACCAACACTTTAAGTGTTACAAATTCCGGAGCATGCGGGTAAATCATGAGGCCGACAAAAAGCAGGCTACCCGTGATGATCATCGCATCACTAAAATTGGTGCTGTATTGCGAAAAACCAGCCTGGATGAGCTTCCGCAATTCTTTAATGTGCTGATAGGCAATATGTCGATAGTAGGGCCGAGGCCACATATGATACAGCATACCGAAGAGTACTCGCAGCTTACTGATAAATTTAAGGTGAGGCACTCCTTAAAGCCGGGCATTACAGGCTGGGCGCAAATAAGCGGTCTGCGGGGTGAAGTAAATAATACCGAAGCGATGCTAAAGCGCGTTGACGCTGATGTATGGTATATGAAAAACTGGTCGTTTGTGCTCGATCTTAAAATTATTTTTCTTACCTTTTGGATCACGCTAAAGGGAGATAAGAACGCGTACTAATACTGCATGCCTGTATACATTGATCAAATGAACCGCACTTTGGAAGTGCCGTCTGCGCCTAAAAGAATCATATCCATTGTGCCCTCGCAAACAGAACTTTTGTTCGATTTAGGTTTGAACGAAGAGATTATCGGGATAACCAAGTTTTGTATCCACCCAAAATCAATAGTTAAATCAAAACTGAAAATAGGTGGAACTAAAGCGTTAAATATCAATCTTATAAAAGAGCTTAAACCCGACCTGATCATTGGCAACAAAGAAGAAAATGAACGCAGCCAGGTGGAAGAGTTAATGCAAAGCTTCCCGGTATGGATGAGTGATATTGCCGATCTGGCGGGAGCTATTGATATGATACAGCGGGTAGGGGAGTTGACCGACAAAAATGCTCAGGCTTCAAAATTGATCCGAAATATCAACTCACAATTTGGTCAGCTGAATATCCCATCACAGAATTTAAGCGTTGCCTATTTAATATGGCGTAAACCTTACATTGTAGCTGGCAAAGGCACTTTTATAGACTCAATGCTGCAAAAATGTGGGTTAATAAACGCATTTGATGTGGATAGATATCCCGAAGTTACTGCCGGACAACTATCAAATTTAAAGCCGGATGTGATTTTGCTGTCGTCAGAACCCTATCCATTCAAAGAAAAACACATTACTGAATTTAAAACACTATTACCAAATGCTATTATCAAACTGGTTGATGGTGAGCTGTTTTCGTGGTACGGGAGCAGGTTACTGCATGCTCCCTGCTATTTTAAATCGTTAATTAAAGAACTCAAATCGGTGTAATCACAAAAATAATCTGTGAAATCCACATAAATAATTATCTTTGCCACCTCTTAAAAATCAAAAACGCGGAAGTGGCGTAATTGGTAGCCGCACCAGACTTAGGATCTGGCGCCGCGAGGCGTGGGGGTTCGAGTCCCTTCTTCCGCACAAATTAAACCCGGTCAATTTGACTGGGTTTTTTAGTTTAAAATGGTGCAGTGAAAGCACTGTTTATAGTCTCAATCCGGCGTCACTCGATCTGTTGAACCCATTGACTTCTCCAGGCCGGCGCTTCGAATGGATCTGCGAAATACTGTGTTTCATGCACGACCTTACCGTTCCGGAACTCCATAATGCTCACTGTGTATGCCGGTCGCCCCTGATAAGTGATTATATATTCTGTGATCCAGAGATCGCCTTTTCCGAGCATGCGACTGACGTTGAAGCCTGAGGGCCTACCTGGATGATGACTCCGCAAGGCCTGTAAATTGCTTCGGCCAAGGATCCGCTCGCCTGATTGTGGATAATCACAGATGGCATCGTCGGCATAAATTTCATGTTCCGCGTTCACATCGCCTGCTGCCGACGCGTGCCAATGCGCATTCAGGGCTTCACGTATTTGTTCTTCTTCCATATACTGCTTCGTAGTTTATTTTACTTCCCGAGTTGCTTCAATCTTTCCAACCGGTCCGGTTCATTTGCTTTTAGCCAAATGTCTTTTGAAAGAATTTCGTATGCCTTTCTAAAATACTTTTTTGCTTCGTTATTTTTGTTTTTAATTAACAAACATTCCGCTAATTCTTCGAAAACAAATCCGGACGGATCCAACTTTTTCGATCGGGTTTCGTCCAATAATTCATTTTGGATTTTATAGGCTTCTTCGATTCTGTTCAGAGAACGCCAGGCCCGGCCAACAGTCCATTTCGCAATAAAAATCCCCTTCTCATCTTTTTGGTTTATTCGCCAGGCCAATGATTTCTCAAATAAGTCTAATGCTTTGATGTAGTCTTTTAAGTCATGATAAATCCATCCGTTGTTATTATACAAAGATCCTAACCATTTTTTTGCCCTGATATCTGTACTATTTTCTGCCAGTTCCATTGCCTTTAAATTCCAATACAATTTATCTTGCGGTTTCTCTGCAATGCCAAGCATATGAGCTGCATCAATAGCATAGAAATCTTCGTTGTGCTTTAATGCTTTGTCATATGCCTCTTTAAAAAGTGTGATCGATCTCTCTTTTTCATTAGCAGAATTAAATGTTCGTCCTCTTTCAAGCAGATACCTGATTTCGGCAACAGGTATGTTTTCCCCTTTAATTACCTGCTTAGCATTGTTCAATATTTCATGGGCGTTGTCAAATTTTCGCTGCAGGCTTTGCGTTCTGGCAAGTTGGGTCAACAGTTCGGCGTAATATGATTTGTTTCCTGATTTTGCGGCTGCAGGAACCAGTTCTCTGAATTTTAATTCGGTTACCTGTGGTTTATCATAATCCCAAAGTGTGTCAACTGCAGGGAAATTTTGTGAGTCCATAGGATACGATTATTTATTTGATATTTTAAAATTAAAACAATCCATAAATATTTACCAAAACTTAAAATGTTTGCCTAGCTCAATCGTCTTAAATATTAGATACCAAAAAAATTTAAATGGTTATTACCGATAAAAACATAGCTATAATAGGAGGAGGGCCCGGTGGATTGACGCTGGCGAGGATTTTGCAATTAAACGGTGCGGATGTAAAAGTTTACGAAAGGGATGCAAACAAGGATGTGAGGGTGCAGGGCGCTACATTAGACCTGCACAGTGATTCGGGATTGAAAGCGCTGTGCAAAGCAGGGCTGATGGATGAATTTAAAGCGAACTACCGGCACGGTGCTGATAAAATGCGTATAAGTGATAAAAACGCCAATATTGTATTTGAAGATGATTTTGATACCGACGAAAACGATGAGCTTGCCCGCCCCGAAATAGACCGCGGGCCGCTAAGGAAAATCCTGCTGGATTCGTTGCAGTCTGGTACCGTTGTTTGGGACAGTAACTTTGTATCGCTCGACCAGCAAAACGGCTCATTCAAAATCGAATTCAAAAATGGTACCGATGCTTATGCCGACCTGGTAATTGCAGCAGATGGGGCCAATTCTAAGATCAGGCCATATATCACGCCAATAAAACCTTTCTACGCAGGTGTAACAGTAGTGGAGGGTGCAGTATATAACCCGGGAAAGGCTTGCCCAGGGATTCATCAGCTTTTAAATGGCGGAAAGATATTTGCGATGGGCGATGAAAAAACGTTGATCATAAGCTCGAAAGGGGACGGAAGTTTAATGTTTTATACCGGATGTAAAAAAAACCAATCATGGGTTCAGGATAGCAGGATAGATTTTGGTGATAAAGCGCAGGTATCGGCATGGTTCAAAAAAGAGTTTTCAGGCTGGGATGATATTTGGTTAGCGTTATTTGAAAATGCCGAACCCGCATTTATACCGCGCCCGCAATACTGTATGCCCCTGGATCAAACCTGGGATGCCTTACCCAACCTCACCATGCTGGGCGATGCGGCACACCTGATGCCGCCTTATGCCGGTGAAGGGGTAAATATGGCTATGCTGGATGCTTTGGAATTAGCAGAGTGCCTTTTGAGTAATGATTTTCCGGATGTACACTCGGCAATAGCCGCCTTTGAAAGTCAGATGCGCTTAAGGGCTTCTGAAATTGCACAAATATCAATGCAACAAATGGAGTCATTACATTCTGCTAATGCCATTCCTAATTTCTTAAAAATGTTTCAGCCAAATGAATAATATAGCATCCGGCGGATTTAAATAAGCTAAGACTACGTAAGAATTAGTTTTAATCATGCAAAACTTTAAGGGCGCATCTTCTTCCCAAACCTCCTTTATAGGCCAGCGCTCCCCATATTACTGCAAGGCTTTCCAATAGGGGTAGGGCATCGTCGCCACCAAGATCATAACATTTTTCAAAACCCATGTCTAACGCCAGCTGTACTGTAATAGCCTTGGCTTCCTTGCTGTCGCCGGCAACAAAAGTGTCGGCTTTTAAGGAGCCGAAATTTGGGTTAGTCAGATCTTCGTAACCTATGGTATTAAAACATTTAACAACATCATTGTTGTCACTAAGTGCTTTAATCGCCAAAGTACCGTTGCCATATTCCGGCAAAGGTTTGCCAAACGCATTACTCGTTTCGATAATGATTTTCCCTGTAATATTACCTAATGCCGGTACCACCCCGGGAATAGCCGCAAGCGGAACCGCGATAATGACCACATCAGACCGGCTTACCGAATTGATTATCGTATCTGTTGAAATATGCTTCCCACCTTTAACCAAATCCTCCGCGTCTTTATCATCACTATTCCTTGTGCCAATAATAATTTCGTGGCCCTTTTTATCAAGACCTTTGGCTAATGCGCCACCAATGTTGCCGGCACCTATAATTGCAATTTTCATATTCTTTTTTTGAAATGGTGTGATCTTTAGCTACCGTAAAAGTGTATCAAAAATCAGGATAAATAGCCTTATCAGCTAAAATTTGATTAAATATCAGGAAGTGGATTTAATTTTAACTAATTAAATTCTAATTATATCGATAACAGAAATTTTTACATGAAACCGGGTATTTAATTGATAAAACACTGAAGTAACTGGATTATCTATTAGTTCTGAAAAAATCCCTTTATAATTCGCAGAATACATATCATTATCCAATGAAGTGTTGCGGCGAATAAAGTCGGAAATTGCCAAACAGTAATTTGTGTTTGTTTGTCTGTATCTGATAACTTCTATTTTTATGATACTATCTGCCGGAAATACTTCAAAAAGTAAAACATTATCATTTGGTCTGGTTGTTGGCGCTACAAGCCTGGCGTTTGTGGTATCACAACTGGATGTTTCTATTGTCAATATCGCACTGCCGCAAATATCAAAATCACTGCACGCCACCATAAGCACCTTACAGTGGATCATTGATGCCTATACTGTGGCATTTGCGGCGCTGATGTTATCAGCGGGGGGGATGGGTGATTTGCTGGGATCAAAAAGGATATTCCAAATTGGGTTTTTGGTATTTGGTTTGGCATCAATGGGTTGCGGCCTGTCGTGGAGCGCTGCCAGCCTCATTGGCTTTCGTGGCTTGCAGGGGATCGGTGCTGCAACCATGATCCCAAGCTCACTGGCTATTTTAAACCAGGCATTCTCAAATGATAAACCAAAGCGTGCACGTGCGGTCGCATTATGGACAGCTGCGGGAAGTGTGTCTATAGCAGCCGGACCTATTTTAGGTGGTTTGCTTATTCATATCAGCAGCTGGCGAATGATTTTTTTTGTCAATTTACCAATCTGTCTCATTGGATTATTATTGAGCATGAAGCTAAAAACAAGCAAAAGGCAACTGGTGAGAGGTTTTGATATTCCGGGGCAGTTAACCTGGCCGCTAGGTCTTATTGCTTTGATCGCCGTCATTATCGAGTGGCACAAATTAGGGATCAAAGACCCATTGATCTATGGAGGACTGATCTTCAGCCTGGTGATGTTTGCATCGTTTATCCGCATCGAAAAAAAAGCGCATGCCCCAATACTCCCTTTAGGCCTGTTCAGCTCCCCGTCTTTTAATGTACTGTTATTGTTAGGTACCATCGTAAATGGCACTTATTATGGAACCGTATTTGTACTTAGCCTGTACCTCCAAAATGTATTGCATTATCCTGCCCTTAAGGCCGGACTCGCATTTTTGCCATTGACAGCCGGTTTCATCATTTCAAACCTTGCAAGCGGCAGGGTAATGGCAAAATATGGTACACGGGTTCCCATTTTGATAGGTCTATTGATCGCAACGATAGGGTTTGCAGGCTTACTGATCGCCAAGACCGACACGCCTTACTGGCAATTATTTATTCCTTTTCTGACCATTCCTATAGGCATGGGTCTTGCTGTACCGGCCATGACGACCGGGATATTGGCAAGCGTGGATAAAAGCCTTTCGGGGACAGCATCGGCAGTATTAAATACTATAAGGCAAGCTGCAGGGGCAATGGGCGTGGCAATATTTGGCGCGATGGCAAATGGCGGCCCAACAGCTATCGTTTATGCGATCACTACAAGTTCCCTTATTTCAGTAGGCTGTTGGATAGGTGTTGCAGTATTGATATTCAAATATTTGAAGCACATCGAATAAGCACGTTCGTCATTGGTAACTGCTTTGTCAATTTCACAGAGGTTTTTCCTTGGAGTTTATTACAATACCTATATTTACTCAACCTTAAAAAACAAAAAAATGAAACCCAACATCGGCATTACCGAGGCAAACAGCAAGGCTGTAAGCGTTCAGCTCTCTAAATTATTAGCGGACGAATTTGTGATCTACACCAAAACGCGTAATGCGCACTGGAATGTTGAAGGGCCTGATTTTCATTCGATGCATTTGTTTTTTGAAGCACAATATGGCCAATTAGAGGATATGATTGATGGCGTTGCTGAACGTATCCGCACGCTGGGCCATTATGCACCTGCAACACTAAAAAGTTTTTTGGAACTAACCCATCTTACCGAATACAGCGAAAGAAAAAATGATAGTCTTGGTTTTATCAAGGAGTTACTGGAAGACCATGAAGTTATCATTGAATTTATAAGAGGCAACATCAACGCCTTCGCTAATGATTATCACGATTTAGGCACAAGTGACTACATTACCGGCCTGATGGAAGAACACGAAAAAATGGCCTGGATGCTGCGCTCGCATTTTAAATGAAGAAGTTTATCAGTTAAATTAAGTTGATTGAGTTGGATTAAGTTTAACACAGCTCCATATTGATCTGCGTTCACAATCAAATCAACTCCTCACTCAATCAACTTAATCAACCAATTAAATTTTGCATCCCCGAAAATTTCTATATTTTTAGCTTCAAATGACAGCTAAAAACGATAAAAAAACCATTTGGGCATGGTGCGTGTTCGATTGGGCCAACCAGGCTTATAATATGGTGATCACTACCACCATTTTCCCGGCATATTACGTATTTATAACCTACAACGAAAAAACGCATTATGATAAGGTTACTTTTTTTGGGCATACCTTTATCAATACTGTCTTATCAACTTATATTTTGGGGCTATCATACCTTGTAGTGGTGGCAATATTACCGATCCTTACCTCTTTAGCCGACTATCGTGGCAACAAAAAGGTTTACCTGCAAGCGTTTACCTGGCTGGGCAGTCTTGCCTGTGCGGGTCTGTTCTTTTTAAAACCGGGAGGCCAGTTAGAATTCGGTATGATCTGCTTTGGACTGGCATGTATTGGTTATTGCGGTGGATTTGTATTTTATAATTCTTACCTGCCCCAGATTGCAACATTAGATAAGCAGGATAGTGTGAGTGCCAAGGGATTTATTTACGGCTACGTTGGCAGCATAGTAGTGCAGCTGATCTGTTTTGTAGTGGTGCTGGCTCCCCAGTTATTTGGAATGAAGGACGATGATTTGCCTGCACGTGTATCTTTCATTATCGTTTTTGTGTGGTGGATAGGGTTCTCTATTATCCCTTTCAAATTATTGCCAAAAGGCGAGCCAAATGTCGGCTCGCATAAATTTAACGTATGGACAGGTGGCTTTAAGGAATTGGCCAAGGTATTCCGTAATGTGAGAAGTATGCCTTTGGTGAAGCGTTTTTTACCGGCGTTCTTTTTCTACTCAGTGGGGGTGCAAACTATAATGTTGGTAGCCGCCAATTTTGCCGCTAAAGAATTAAACATGCCCGAAGATAGCCTGATCACCATTATCCTGATCATACAGGTACTAGCGGTTATTGGCGCTTGGCTCACTTCTAAATCATCAGCCAAATATGGCAATACGCGTACGCTTATTGTATTGGTAATTATCTGGACGGCAATATGTATGTGCGTTTATTTCGTAGCTAACGCTGCCCAGTTTTATGTTGCCGCAGTTGTAGTTGGGCTGGTAATGGGTGGGGTACAATCCTTATCACGATCAACTTATTCCAAATTGCTTCCACCAAATATTCCTGATACTGCATCTTATTTTAGCTTTTATGATGTGACCGAAAAGCTGGCTATAGTAGTGGGGCTTTTTACTTTTGCCAAAGTAGAAGACTTAACAGGGGAAATGCGTGACTCGGCATTAGTGCTCGATGGTTTTTTTGTGGTGGGGTTACTGTTGCTCCTGGTATTGTTTGTAGCTGAAAGAAAAACCGGCAAGCAAGAACTTGAACCTGTTGTAGCAGTATAGTCCGGGTCAAAATTTCAGATATATGAAAACTATTCGCTGGGGTATTTTGGGGGCAGGACGCATTGCAAGAAAATTTGCGTCTGATCTTCGCCTGGTTGAGAACTCGGAACTGATAGCGATCGGCTCGCGCAGCAAAGAATCTGCTGATGAGTTCGCCAAGGAATTTTCGGTACAATATCGTCATGGCAGTTACGAGGAACTTGCTCAAAATCCTGATGTTGATGTAATTTATATCGCGACGCCGCACAATCTGCATTATGAAAACACCTTGCTGTGCTTAAACCATAATAAAGCTGTGCTGTGCGAAAAGCCTTTCGCTATGAACAGCCGGCAAACTAAGGAAATGATCAGGGTTGCAAGGGAGAAAAAAGTATTCTTGATGGAGGCTTTGTGGACGAAGTTCCACCCTCATTTTATAAAAATGCAGGAAATGGTTAAGCAAGGTATGCTGGGCGAGATCAGATCGGTATTGGTGAACTTTGGTTTTATGCCGATTCCACCTGTACCCACAAGGCTATTCGATCCTGCGCTGGGAGGGGGCACCCTAATGGATATTGGTATTTACAATGTTTTTATTGCGATGAGCATATTAGGTAAACCTGATGAGATAGACGCTGTAATAACGCCTGCCTCAACGGGCGTGGATGAACAATGCGCCATATTGTTCCGGTATAAAAATGGAGCAATGGCGCAACTATTCTCCACATTTTCCTCAAATCTGGCTACAGAAGCTGACATTTGTGGGAATGAAGGCAGGATTAGGCTCACATCAAGATTTTATGAGCCATCTTCAACTATAGAATTCTATCCTGATAAAACAGACAGCAAACAAATAATTCCTGTTGAAAAGGAGGCCGGAGTTGGTTATCAATATGAAGCAAGGCATGTAAATGATTGCTTGAGAAAAGAGCTGACTGAAAGCGATGTGGTTTCATTTGCTGATACCATTTTACTGATGGAAACCCTGGATAAAATAAGAAAAATTGCCGGTATCCGTTACCCGGCCGATGAAAGTAAATAGCATATGAAAATTTTAGGACTGATAGGCGGTATCAGCTGGATATCTACAGTTGATTATTACAGGATGATCAACCAGGGCGTAAATGAAAAATTAGGCGGACTCAACTTTGCTGAATGTTTGATCCATTCCTTTAATTATGCCGATATTAAAAGGAACAATGATGCCAACGATTGGGATTTAACTTTAAGAATGGTAACTGCTGCCAGCCTGAATTTGAAGCAAGGAGGAGCAAAGGCTATTATACTTTGCGCCAATACCATGCATTTGATAGCCGACAGGCTTGAGGAAAACATTCAGTTGCCCGTGATACATATAGCTTCGGCAACAGCAGATGTTGTTAAAGCTGCTGGAATTAAAAGGGTAGGGTTGCTGGGTACAAAATTTACCATGGAGCAAGCATTTTTCAAAGATAAGCTGACTGAACAAGGTATAGATACAATTGTCCCCGGCGATGAAGAACGTGAATTTATCCATTACACCATATTTGAAGAGCTGGGCAGGAATGTGTTCATGCCTGATACCAAAAAGTTCTATATTGATGTCATCAACAAGCTGGTGAAACAGGGCGCAGAAGGAATTATCTTAGGCTGTACAGAAATACCTCTTTTACTTAGCCAGGACGATGTGAGTATACCATTATTTGATACTGCACAAATCCATTCAAAGGCTGCTGTGGAGTTTGCTCTGAGTTGATCCTGCACACATGGCTCTATTGACTGGAATATCTGCAATAGATGTTTATGCAGAAAACTTAAACTACCACCACTTCAATGGAAATTGAATTTTATCCACTGAACTTGCCACCATATCAGGCTTAAAAGCATATTGACTAAGCGTTTCCTTACTGGCTATACCTGAAAGCACCAGGATAGTTTTATAACCCATTTGTACACCGCCTTGTATATCTGTTTCCATAGTGTCACCCACAACGGTTGTCTCGGCAGTTTCCAAACCGAGGTATTTGCGCGCAGATCGCATCATTACCGGGCTGGGTTTGCCTGTAACGAACGCTTTTCGCCCGGTTGCTTCTTCTATCATGGCCGTAGTTGCTGCAATTCCCAGGTTATTCCATCCAGGTTTTTTGGGTGATGGATCGCGGTTGGTGGTAATAAATTTTGCCCCGGCAAGGATCATATCCACAGCACGCTGAACCATTTCCAAAGTAAAGTTCCTGCCTTCGCCTAAAACCACAAACTCAGGGTCACTGTCAACCAGCTTAACGCCATTTTCGTGCAGACTTGTTAGCAAACCTCCTTCTCCTAAAACATAAGCTGTAGTGCCGTTGGGGCTCTGGTCGCCTAAAAACTTGCCTGTAGCCATGGCGCTGGTATAAATATGCTCCTCGGTCACATCGATGCCCAATCGCTTCAGTTTACGTACCGCTTCAATGCGTGTCCGTTGACTGTTATTGGTCATAAAAGCGAAAGCTACCTTATTGTCAAGTAAGTATTTTATGAATTTATCGGCGCCCTCTATCAGTGTTTCGCCACTATAGATCACACCATCCATATCAATCAAAAGTCCGTGTTTCATAGGGATTATTTTATGTTTTTCGCAGACAAACTAAAAAGCTTGCCAGCAAACAAAGATACACATCAATAATTGTTGGGGAAGATTACCCCATCAAATTAGGCACAAAAAAACGGGTAATTTTTGATTGCCCGTTTTTACTCTGATTATTCGCAACGCAGTTTACTCCCTTTCATTTCTCGGGTCCAGCTTTGTTTTTAGTTCAAATTCCTTTGGAGGTTCCGCACCTGCAAGGTTCTTCACAAAATAGTCCCACCTGCGGCGCATCATGTAAAGTGAGTAGCCTCCATAACCATGTTGACTGTTGGGGAATACCACCAGGTCGTAATCCTTATTGGCCTTTTCGAGCGCCTCAACCACCAATAGTGTATTTTCCGGCGGGACGTTATTATCCATTAGCCCGTGCGCCAGCATCAATTTGCCCTTTAAATTTTTTGCATAATTCTCATTGGCCTGTGCCTCATAATCAGAATTGCTTACCAAACCATTGTAACGCTCGCCCCAATCATCCTCGTAGTTGCGATTCTCGTGATTGCCTGATTCTGAGATACCCACTTTAAAGAAATCAGGGAAATGGAACATAGCCGCAGCAGTTGCAAAACCACCACCCGAGTGGCCCCAGATACCAACCCTGGTAATATCGATATAAGGATATTTCTCAGCAAGTTGTTTAATGCCGGTCATTTGGTCGGGCAAGGTATTTTCAGCCAGGTTGCCGTAGTTCATATCATGATAGCTCTTTGACCGATGCGGATTACTTGTGCCTTCAATTACCACAACGATGAAGCCCAACTCAGCCAGCGCCTGGTTATCATTCCTTGAGGCTGCAAATGCCCAACTGCCAACTCCACCACCCTGAGGACCCGGGTAGATATAATCAATGATTGGATATTTTTTATTAGGATCGAGATTGGTAGGGGTGAACATCAACCCGTAGATATCGGTTTTATCATCATGAGCCTTAACTTTGATTGAGGTGACGGGTTTCCATCCGGCAGCTATAAGTCTCGAAATGTCAGTTTTTTCTAAATTGGCGATCAATTTTCCGTCAATATTGCGAAAAACAGTAACCGGAGGAACCTCTGGTTTGGAGTAACTATCAACAAAATACTCCTTTGAAGGCGATAAAGTAACCTGGTGGGTTCCGGCTTCGGGAGTTAATACCGCAAAATGTTTCCCATCTAAACCAACTTTGCAAAGCTGACTGAAATAAGGGTTCTCAGCCTCAAGCCCGTCGGCCATAAAATAAACCTGGCGACTTTTTTCATCAACCTTGATCACTTCTGTCACTGCCCATTCACCTTTGCTAACCTGGTTTTTAAGTTTTCCTGTTGATGCGTCATAAAGATATAAATGTCCCCAGTTGTCACGTTCAGAAAACCACAGGATCTCATTAGTTTTATCCAGGTAACGCCAGTTGATACCTCCCCAGCCCGATTCAAATTGCGTAGGCACAGTTTCTTCAAATATCTCGCGCACTTCTCCGGTAGCAGCATCTGCCATGCGTACCTTTTCCTGTTTATGATCCCGCGAGGTGGATACGAAGACCAGTTTGCTCCCGTCCTCGCTCCAGTTTACATCGTCAAAGGTTCCGCTGCTTGATATGTCGTCGCTCAGCGTGGCTCTATGCGGATCAGGTGGGATTTGCAGTTTGATCACCTTGGGTTCATCCACATTGATGATCACCCGCTCTATCATCGGGATCACTTTATCGCCTGCAAAGGGATATTTCCATGTTTTTAGTATGGGCTTCCCAACATTGGTGGTTACCAGGTACATATCGCTCACCTCACGCTGGTCCTGCCTGAAAGTGGCTATCTTTTTTGAATCAGGCGACCATAGCAGTATTGCGTTATCGCTCGATTTCCATCCTGCATTGTCTGTAGCATAGCCATAATCCTTTATGCCATCGGTTGTGAGCTGGGTTTGTTTATTGGTTTTAATATCGCGTACCCAAAGGTTATAATCTTTGATAAATGCAGCCTTTTTTCCGTCGGGAGAGAGGATGGAATTTCCACGAGTGCCCCTCAACTGCCGCCTGCCAACTGGCGCCGCCATCGCAGCGATACCTTCTTTTGATGTATCCGGAACTACCCGGTAATTACCAAGATCGCATCTCCACTGATTCTCATTAGCCTTGAAGATGATTGCTTTTCCATCAGCAGTAAAGCTGAAATATTGGAACGGCAACATCGTTGCCTCATATTTTTTACCCGCCGCTGCCGAAAGTGCCGAAGCAAGCCTTTGCTGATCAAATGCTGCTGAGCGCGATTTCTTAGCCGGGTCGACCAGGATAAATTCACTGCCTTTGGGAGTTAAAGTGCGGTACCAGAAACGGTCGCCGGGGAGCCAGTTGGGGTGCACACTGCCATGGTCTATCAGTGGCTCGGTATTATAATTCAGCATGCTCTCGGCATGTTCATAATCCTTTGCGGTGAGCGACCGGCCCTGCTGGGCATGCACGGCCATCGCCATTGAAAGCGACAGCGTCGTCAATAGAAGTTTGTTCATTATAAGATCAGTTTTAGAGAATCCAATTTTAGCGTTAATAAATGTGTTTTACAAATACTGGTAAGTCACTAAGTAGTTACATAGTTTACAGGGAGTGGAGCGGGGCGATTGGCGGTAAGAAGCAGGCAGATAGAGGGGGTGATTTCTATTACAGCAAACTGATAACTCATCCCGATAGCTATTGGGACTGTTAATTAAACAGAGGTGTTCCATTTAGAATGTGGAACATTTGGAACGCCTAGAACGATGTGGAACAGTAACAATAGTTAATTAATTAAACTAAAAGTAAATCGACTGGTTGCTTTTATTGGTGTTCTCATTTGAGCGTTCCCCTCCGGGTCAGGCTGTGCACTTATATTACACAAGGCATTAGTCACAAGGCCGGTATTCGTTGCCATCCTTAACGCGGATATTTTGTCTGAATCGCAGACCTGCCTGCCTGCAGGTTAAACTGATTACCTGATTTCGCAGATTAGTTTACTCTCAATGTGCTATACAGCTGACCAACTGAAATTTTTACCTTCCCAAAACTTTAATTGAACCACTTCAGCGGAACAGCTTCGGGCGAGATCAGGTAAAACGATGGTGGATTACTTCTGGCATAAACAAACAAAGAAACTCAAAACATGCGTAACTATTAAAGATAATGTTGAGGTGTAGAATTCTCTATATTTTTAGCTTGATTAAACCTCTTTTCTTTATTGAGTAATCTGTTGAATGCAACCAGAGAAAGTGGGGCGATACCAGCTAATGGCGCTAAATAAATATAATGAGCAAAATCCTTTTGAATTGAGTCTTTTGGCAAAGTATCTATCCATTTTGCAACTATGTGTGGATAATTATAATTCCAGCCTTGAAATATAAAGAGCAAAATGTATAGGCATATCAAAAACGTAATTAAAGGAATACAAACATAACCTTGAGTTTGCCATAATCGAAATTTACCTTTCACATATCTGTCCCTTAACTCTCTTTTTAGTTTCCTGTTTTCTAGTTCGAGTTCTTTAACACTAGAAATTTTTTCTTGCTGCTCAACTTCTAACTCGTAAAATGCTGCATTTGTACCTTTAATATGAGAATCCAGACTTTCTGACAAAGCATGATTTATTTCTTCAATTTCATCAAGCCTTTTTTCCAATTCGGTTCTTGCAAAAACTCTCGAACGTTCAACTATTTCATCTTCTGTAGAATTATTTTCCAATATTCCTTTAAATTTTTGCTCAACCATGACTTCAACAATAGCCGATTGTTTATTTACATCTTGAGTAATTTCACTAATCCCAATTAAAATTAGTTGCAATTTTTCGTTGGTTATATTGGTTTCATTTTGAGATAGATTTAAAAAACTCACAAAGCTTTTAAAATCGTCGTTAGTGCGGTTTACATAGCGAAGTAAAATACTTAGCCATTGAGAAGGCAATAAAACTATAGGTGTTAATAAATTACTTTTGAAATCCCAGCGTCTAAGGGCCTGGTCCGCTGACACAAAAAAATACTTTGTCTCAAAAATGTTTCTTGAGTTACCGTCTCTACGCTCTTTAATTAAATAAATATTCTTTGCATCTGTGATTGTTGTTTCAAATCTAACCACTCCATTATTTTCGGAATTTTTAAATGAATAGATATCAGCAGACAAAGCATCAATTAATTTTTTAACATCTTCATTTTTTTCTTCATAAGGTATTTTATAATCCTCTTTAATACTAAATTTCTTCTTTAGGTCTTCATATTCTGATAGTAGATGCGCTTCAAAATATTTTGTACTATCATTTGTACGATTTATTCTCCATCGATGGTAATAATCAAAAAAACCAGATTCATTATTGTATTTTATAAACAAGCTAGGATTGACACGCGAAATATTCTTTTTGTTTATCTGATCTATATAGTGTTTAATTGTAGACTTGTATTCCGCCTCTGTAAATTTTGAGATTATTAGAGTTTCACCTGCTTCATTGAATTTATTCAAAAAAGTAATGGTTCTGGATTTTCTACTTTCTCCATTTATTCCAATTATTCTAAATAGAATATTAGTATCCAAATAAAAATCCTTATTTCTTAAGTTCTTTAAATGAAATGTATTGCTTGTAACATTATTTGTAATAAGACAATATTCCAACGCGTAACTTGAAATATCAAAGATTGCTTTGTTCTTTCCATCATTGTCCCACTTTAAGAAGGAGTTTATAATTTCCTTTTCTATTGCATTAAAAGAATTGTCAATATTTATTGCGCCATCCAGCTCTTTTTTATGATCAATTAGCCTTGAGAAACTTGAAATATTGTTGCTAAACACCTCATAGAGAAATTTGTAAATAATGGCTTTCCCATCTAATGATGCTATTAATTCTTTATGACTATTTAGAAATTCTTGAATAAAGTAGTCGATGTTATTTTGATTTACTTTAATGCTGAGTAATGAAACCCTTTTACTATTTAAACATACCGTTAAGTCGGCATTCAAGTTACCCACTAAAAAAAATTCACTTTTACCCTCATCAATTATTTCAAAAACTTCGTCATAATCAAATATAAAACCATAGTTATTTTCTATTAGATCGATGATTCCATGAATAGTACAAGGCTTATTACTATTGTCCAATAAAACCGATTCTATAATTTTTCTATGAATAGTTTTCGGAGATACTTCATAATTATTCTCCGCGTAAAGAACAGCGGCCAATCGAAAAATTTCTTTTTGTTTTAAATCAATCATTTGTAATAGTTTATATCATAATTTTCTTTAACCACAAATATTATATCTTATCCCATCTATCAGCAATTTCTGCACAACACTCCTTTAATATATCAATAAGCCGCTTTTCGCTCTTATTCCCAGAATATATTTTCTTGGCAAAAACGTCAATAACAATGCAGTTCACAGGTTTAAAATCAATGTCCTTTTTTTCGCGAAAATAAAAGCGTCCTAATGCAGCAATGCTCTTTGCAACCGTTTCCTTCATCGGCTTGCTCTTACAAAAACATAGTTTCACAAAGCCGCTTGGCGTAATTCCGCTATCAGTATATAACATAACCTCGGGGCGGATACTTATGTCTACTCCACTAATACTGATTCTTTCCCATTTTAATTTAATGGTATTATTAATTATAAAATCTTTGAATAAAGATTTTATTTGCTTTTCCATTTCACAAAATTTGTCTATTGCCTCTGCACATGATACAGCATATTCGGCTTTTTTTCCAGATAAGTTTTTACTTTCAATCCTAATATTTTTTGCATAATATCTTAATGCATCGGTAAAATCAAAAGAGTGTTCTAAAAAATCACTTATGGCATTTTGAGCTTGAGTATATCGTATTGAAGCAGCCATAGCTGCAGAATCTTTTTCTTTACAAGACTTTAAAATATTCTTCCGTGTGAGGGCAGAGGATTCGGAATACTCGCACAACATTTTTGCAGAAATTTTGGGTTCTTCTACAATAGCAACAGTAAGCGTTTTCAACATTTTAAAGTCTCCTTTCCCAATCACGTAGTTGAGTTATACATGTGGTAATCTTTTAGTTAAATAATTTATAAAAAAAACTAAAAGTTTGAGGAAAGGTATTCAACAGAATATCGTGAATAACTTTTTTTGCAAAATTATCACAAATTTTGCAACCTTAGCAGGAACAAATAACCAAGTTAGTTCCTCAAACTAAAAGTTTAGCACTAACTTATTGGTCACTTGGTGGTAACGACACTGAGTGACTTTTTTATTAGTACGGGGTACTAATTTACGAATGCATAGTATGCAATTAGATATATAGTTTTCCACAAGCTGTTCAATATCAACACGCTTTTATTCAATTCTCTGATTATCAGTTGGTTGAAAATCAGAATATTATTAATGCAAAGAAGAGGATTAATATATTCTAATAATAAAACCGCTGTCCGAAGTCTCCAGACTTCGGACGACTATGCCCGTAGTTTTCAAACTACAAATTCCCCCGGTCAAAAGCATCATCCACCTGTATCATAAATAAAACTCCTTTCGTAATTGCTTTTACCATATCCTTAATACAATGACAAAATTGTTGCTGGCTGCGTTCATGTTGCTAAGTTCCACGGCCCTCCGCGCACAAACTACCCATGCAGATTCGATGATCAAAATGGCTAAAGATGATGCCAAAAAGTTCAGATTAAATAGAAATGACTGGGTAAAATTCAGTGAAGAGCAGCGGAACCGGTCACGCGCCGCGATGATCTATGCCCATAGCGGCATCACCGGGGCACAACGGGCGCAATTCAGGAAAGAGTATCGCGTGGTGAGCTCAGATTATTTTAAACCCACCGCATCAGTTGTACGCGACGCCGCTTTGTTAAAAGATTCGGTATACGTACAGGCATACCGGCAGGCGGCTTATAAAAAAACAGCCGGCGGCGTATCTTTTTGGGGAATTGCCGCCATAAGCGCAGCTTTTGCCTTTATTCTTTTGATCATCCTTTATTACCGGAATTAAATGGTCACACTGCTTTTCAAATCTGCTTAATCATAAAAAATCCGCTGTCCGAAGTCTCCAGACTTCGGACAACTATGCATGTAGTTTTCAAACTACAGGAACCCATACGTGAAGGATAGCAACGATACCGGCCCAGCGCTTAATGCCTTGTCCCGAAGGGACCCCTTTGGGGCAGCAGTATAAGTGGATAGCCTGACCCGGGGAACGAGGGGCACGCCCAAAATATCAGACACGGAATTTATTGAATTTTTCGAATTGCCTGGTTCTGCTATCACAGGCCTCTCGCTTGTGGTTTTCTCATTCACACTTTTATGCCCCACTCTTAATCCAATTGTTCTTTGAAATATAGATTCGCTATGGCGAATGAAAAATAAATTGGCTGAAACAGTTGATCATTTGGCCTGAATTGTATAATTTATGTCCTTTGAGACAATTGATTTAAGACCTAAATTTGTTATATGAACAATGATGGATGCCTGCTTGCCGATAACCGGCAACGAAAGCAGGTCGTAATTGTAGCGATGTCGGCCAATATGCTGGTCAATTTTGCAGGCCCTGCTGATGTTTTCACAAATGCAGATAAATGTTTGAGTTTATCCGGTTCTAAAGCGGGTTACGATGTTTTGATCGCATCCCCAACTGTTAACAAAAAAGTGGTCAGCTCAATAGGAATTGAGATTGTATGTAAATATTGCGCTATGGAAATTACATCGCCCATTGACACGTTGATAGTTGCCGGCAATGATTTTCAAGGTTTAACAAAATCAGAGTACGATGATTTCTGTGATTGGCTATCAACCATAAATAAAGACAATATCCGCCGGATCGGGTCAGTTTGCGGCGGGGCATTTGCCTTAGCCGAGGCTGGATTATTAAACGGAAAAAAAGCAACCACACACTGGCAGATGAGCGAAAGGCTAAAGAAGGAATATCCGCTTATAGACGTGAACACGAACGCCTTTCATACTGTTGACGGAAATATCTATACTTCGGGTGGTGTATCTTCTGGTATCGACCTTGCGCTTGCCCTGGTAGAGGAGGACCATGGTAAGGATATTGCCATCCAGGTGGCCCGTAAAATAGTTTTTTATTTAAGCAGGCCGGGTTTCCAGGTCCAGTTTGGCAACCTACTGCCGGTTTATGAGCGTTCAAATATCGCCGGAAAACTGCATGGTTGGTTTAGTGAAAACCTCCACGAGTCGTTGGATGTAGCCAGCATGGCTGGTCATTTAAATATGAGCCCAAGAAATTTTACCCGTGTTTTTCATAAACAAACGGGTGTGCCTCCGGCTAAATTTATAGAAAAATTGAGGGTTGAAACCGCACGTAAATACCTGGAAGATACTGATATGCCTTTAGAAAGCATAGCTGAAAAATGTGGCTTGGGCGGCCTGGTTTCTATGAGGCGAACTTTTCTGAGGCATTTAATGACCACCCCGTCCGATTATCGACGGGCATTTCGCACGTCACTCAAATCAGCTGGTGTTGGTGGCTTTATCTAATAAAATTCACGTCTAACAAGATTTAATATAAAGGAAATGAAAATAGCAATAAATGGATTTGGCCGCATAGGCAGAATGACCCTTCGGGCATTACAAAATAAACCCGACATAGAAGTTGTGGCAGTAAATGATTTGACGGATATCAAAACGCTTACACACCTGCTTAAATATGACACTGCCCATGGGCGCTTCCCGGGAGAGGTAGTTGCTGACAATGATGCGATCATCGTCAACGGAAAACGAATACTTATGCTCAGTGAAAGAGATCCCGAAAAGCTGCCGTGGAAAGATTTAGCTATCGATGTGGTAATAGAATCAACCGGGCGGTTTACGGATAAAGCTTCGGCACAATCCCATATCAATGCCGGTGCAAAAAAAGTATTGATCACAGCGCCTGCTACAGGTGGGATAAAAACGATTGTACATGGTGTCAATAATGACTTAATAAGCGTCGATTTAATTTATTCGACAGCATCCTGCACCACTGGCGCCATCGCCCCGCTATTGTTTATACTGGATAAGGAATTTGGGGTCGAATCTGGCTACATGGTTACTGTCCATGCATTTACAGCCGATCAAAACTTGCAGGATGCACCACACAGAGACTTGCGAAGAGCGCGTGCGGCAACTTATTCTATCATTCCCACCACCACTGGCGCCGCTAAAGCGATAGGAGATGTACTGCCGGCCCTAAAAGGAAAATTGGACGGTTACTCTTACCGCGTTCCGGTAATTGATGCATCGATAGTAGATCTGTCCATCAATCTAAAAAAGGAAGTGCCAGTAACTGCGTTAAACGACCTGTTTAAATACTATGCCGAAAACTCGCTAAAAGGTATCCTGGAATATACAGAAGAACCTTTCGTATCGTCAGATATCCTTGGCAACACACATTCATCTATTGTCGACGGCAGTCTTACTAAGGCAATAGGTAAACTGGTAAAGGTTGTAGCCTGGTATGATAATGAAGTGGGCATTTCCAATAGAATAGCTGAGTTGGTAAGCCAGCTATAAGAAGAAAGCATATTTTTGCTTTGAACAAAAGATTTACCACGGCATGTTTACTATCGAACAGATAAATGACCTACACGAAAAGTTAGGTACAATGAAGGACTTTTTAAGCTATATAACAGCGCTTAAGTCGTTGGGAGTTGAAAAGTACAATTCGTATTTGACCGACGGGCACTCTCAATACTTTGGGGCAGAGGGATACTGTATTGAATCGGCGCCTGTTCATGAAAAATTGCTCATTGCCGAACATAGTGACAAAGAAAGTTTTCTGCGGCATCTCTCTTTACATGGAGAAATAAAAACTGATTATATGGCAATGTCGCGGGGCTTAGCAGAAAGCGGCATAGAAAAGTGGACAGTAGATACCAGTATCGCAACTATCTCTTACTACGACAAGAAGGGAAATCAGCTGTTGGTAGAATCAATTGTTTAAAATAGATATACGTCCAACATACGCTGTCCTAAATACGCTGTCCGAAGTCACGCTGTCCGAAGTCACGCTGTCCGAAGTCTCCAGACTTCGGACGACTATGCCCGTAGTTTTCAAACTACCGAATCCCTAATTAGGTCTTCATACCTGGATAGAAGATGGTTCACCTCTGACTTGCGATATCTTTAAATATAAAACAAACCTAATGGATTGAAACGGGAATGCCCAAAATCCTGGTTCAGACAATTAACACCCCCAACAAATTTTAAACTAACTTAACCAACCCTGCAGTTTGCAATTACTATATTTAGGGCAAACAACATCACTATGGATACAAGATCATTAAAAGGACAGTCGGCCCTGGTTACAGGCGCCGATAGCGGCATTGGCAAGGGCGTGGCAATAGCATTGGCACAGGCAGGGGCAAATGTAGTTATCAATCATGTGGATGCCCATGAAGTAGCCGAGCAAACGGTCGATGAGATAACCGCGGCAGGAGGGGAGGCTTATGCTATTCATGCGGATATCAGCAAAGAGGACGAAGTAAAAGCAATGTTCGCCGAAATGTATGGTAAATATGGCACCATCGATATATTGGTAAACAATGCCGGCCTGCAACGCGACTCCCGCTTTGTGGATATGACGCTGGAGCAATGGAACACGGTGATCGGCATCAACCTTACAGGGCAGTTCCTGTGCTCTCGTGAGGCAGCTAAAGAATTCATCCGCAAGGGAGTGGTGCCCGAAAGGAGCAGGGCAGCCGGTAAGATCATCTGCATGAGTAGTGTGCATGAGGTGATTCCATGGGGCGGGCATGTAAATTATGCCACTAGCAAGGGCGGTGTAATGATGATGATGAAAAGCAT
>Ga0206930_1070_pt3 | contig 22788 bp, 11 predicted proteins | sample Alteio_BWOrgHeat_20_FD_152939 | JGI IMG/M metagenome (GOLD analysis project Ga0206930, IMG submission 152939) | Enriched cells from forest soil in Barre Woods Harvard Forest LTER site, Petersham, Massachusetts, United States -... | ecosystem: Environmental > Terrestrial > Soil > Temperate forest >... | reverse complement strand
AGCAGCTTTACTGTCGCTCTTAAAGTCTTTTGAAAAATTCCTTCCGGCTAGCATTTTTAACTCGAATTGGGGAATGAAATCATGATCGACCCCGATACGGTATACGGTTGACCCGCCCAACTCCTTATGGTCGATGCTTTGGAAGCCATTGGTCCAGTATATCTCCTTGCCCATTACGCTGGTGGAAACGGTCATACCTTTGATGCCGGCATTTCTAAGCAAATCTGTTTTGAAAGGCTGCAGCACATCCTGGTATACCGAATCGGTAACGGATTGCACGCCATCAAGCACGAGTGTTTGGTTGATATTGACGCCCAGTTTCTGGTTGCGCATGAAGGTGACCTGCTGGAACACAATAATAGTTCCGGCGATGAGCACTACTGAAATACCGAACTGTAAAACAATAAGCCCCTTGCGTAACATCAAACCACCCGATGTATTTTTGAAAGCTCCCTTTAAAACGGCCACCGGCTGATAACCTGATAGCACAAATGCAGGATACAGCCCCGAAAGCAATGTGCCTGAGATAAAGATCCCCGAAAATAGGAGCCAGTATTTGGCCGACATCGAAAAACCCTTTGCAGCCTGCTCGCCCATCAGGTGGTTAAAAGCAGGGGTTAATGCGTATACAGCAAATGCGGCGAGGATAATAGCTGTGAGATTGAGCAAAGCATTTTCGAGCATGAACTGCCTTATCAATTGTATTTTGGCTGCACCTAATACTTTACGTACACCCACTTCCTTTGCACGTTCAACCGAGCGGGCGGTGGACAGGTTAATATAATTGATCCAGGCGATGCCCATGATGACAAAGGCGATGAGGAACATGAAATTAACTGAGCTGCCGTCACCATTTACCTCGGCTTCCTGGTTGTAGTTGGAGTACAGATAGATATCGCTCAGCGGGATAATGAATAACTCATTTTTTACATTGTTCGCTTTGTTTCCTTTACGGTTATTGATATATTTTTCAGCAAAGGCGGGCATTTTGGCCTGGAATTTTTGCAGATCGGTACCCGGGCTTAGTTGCAGGTACACATAAAAGTCATACCAGCCGATAGCGGTGTTTGCGCTGTCCTCCGTATCACCGTTAGCCTTTAGCACTTTTCGGAGTGTTTCGTACGAAACCAGGTAATCGATAATGAGATGCGAGTTAGACGGATAGTCTTTAAATACACCGGTTATTTGAAAAGTTTCAAAAGGGTTTTGGTTGCGGGCGATCAGGGTTTTGCCAACTACATCATCTGTACCGAAGTATTTCTTCGCCATGCTTTCTGAGATGATCATTTTATCGGGAGCATCCAAAGCGGTTGAAGCGCTGCCCCTGGTTAGCTGTACCCCGAGCATGTTCACAGAAGACGGGTCAGCATAATAGCCCTTCTTCTCAGCAAATTTTACGTTTTTAGCATCGTTGCTCAGCAAAAGTTCATCGTCTATCAGCCTGCAATAGTTTTGCACTTCAGGATAATCCTTTTTCATCAGCGGCCCGAAGGCAGGGTAGGAGGTGGCTGACTGCCACTGCAATTTCCCCTGTTTGTACTCATCGAGCCGTATGCGCACGATCTGTGATGAATTTTTCTGGAAGGTATCATAACTGCGCTCATATGATACATATTGAAAAATTAACAGGCAACATGCAATGCCGATAGTTAACCCAAGGATATTGAGCACGGTGTAGCCTTTCCTTTTTGAAAGGTTACGCAAGCTGATAGTGAAATAATTTTTGAACATGATGTTTAAATCCTAAATTCTATAAAGCAAGACAACTAATCTCTAATCTCCAATTAACTGATCTCCAACTCACTCCGTTTTCAAACTTTTTACGGGTTTCATTAATGCGGCCCTTATTGATTGAAAGCTCACTGTAAGTAAGGCAATTATCACGGCAGTAAAACCAGCCAATACAAATACCCACCACTCAATTTGTATGCGGTAAGTGTAGCCTTGCAGCCATTTATTCATGGCCCACCAGGCAATTGGCGATGCAATAGTGACCGACAGTAAAACCAGCTTTATAAAGTCGACAGATAGTAACGTTGTTATGCTGCTCACACTTGCACCTAACACTTTCCGGATACCAATCTCCTTTGTGCGGCTTTCGGCCATATAGGTGGCGAGCCCAAACAGGCCGAGGCATGAGATAAAAATGGTGAGCCCGGCAAATAGCGCGGCCAATATGCCGTCCTGCCGTTCTTCCCTAAATTTTCGTGCATATGCCTCATCCGCAAAAACATACTCGAAAGGGTATTGAGCGTTGTATTTCTTGAATATCTTTTCAGCTTTGGCAAGATCGACTGCTGTTGAATTGGCGGGGTTAAGCCTGTAATGCACAACAGGGTAGCCGGTTGACAGCCCCTGTATCACCATCGGTTTAACTTCGTCATAAGGCGATTCGATAATAAAGTCCTTTAATACACCGATTACGTGGCAGTTTATGCCTCTTTCATTTTTTACTATTTTACCGATAGGGTCCTGCAGATGCATGGCCTTTACTGCGGCCTCATTTAAGATGAGGGCAGTGCTATCAGTAGGATAGGAGTTCATATCGATGTCTCTTCCCTGCAGCAATTTGGCCCCTGCTGTTTTTACAAAATCGTCATCAGCCTCAAACTGTAAAAAATTGATCTTCTTATCTGCTTCGGTACTTCTCTGCCAGGATAAACCAGTGGTGGTGCCCCAAACCCGTGTTATAGGTGAAAATGTTTTGGTAACCGCTACCGCTGCCCCACTGCTTAGCAGTTCCTGTTTGATGAGCTTGTAGTTTTTGATCACATCGCCCTGTGAGAAACTGTAAACCAGGTTGCCTTTATTGTAGCCGGTGTCCCTGTCGTTAGCAAATTGTAACTGGCGTTTAACTATGATGGTGCAAATAATCAGCACAACAGCGAAGGTGAACTGCAGTATCACCAATATTTTGCGTGGTTTTATAAGCGTATTTACGTTTTTAAATTTACCCTTTAATACCTCTACAGGCCGTGAAGATGAAAGATAAAATGCCGGGTAACTGCCTGCAGTTATACCTGTAAATAAGATAAATGCCAGGGCAAACATCCACCAGTAAGGGTTGGTAAAATCAATAAATAGCGGAGCACCAATTATAGTATTAAAGGTTCCCAAACTTAACTGTACCAGGCATACGGCGATTGCAAAGGCAATTAATGCAATTAAAGTACTTTCACCAATAAACTGGATAACGAGCGAGACTTTACGGGCACCCACAACTTTCCGGATACCGACTTCCTTAGCGCGCTTTTCGCTACGGGCGGTGCTCAAATTCATAAAGTTGATGCAGGCGATAAGTAAAATAACAATGGCTATGGCGGTAAATAATTTTACTGTTTCTATGCGCCCACTTACCAGCTTCCCATTTTCGGATGTTGAATAGAGGTGCATCCTGTTTAATGGCTGGGTAAATACTTCTCTTGTGGAGCCATCGCCCTCCCTTACATGATTTTTTACGATGTTTTTTATCTTTTCGTCAAATGCGATGCGCGATGCTCCGTTCTTTAGCAACACATAAGTGTTTGCATTGGTTGAACTCCAGGTTTGGTTTTTATCCCAGCCCAATTTGGTGATATAGGTCCACGGTAAAATGTATTGGTAGGTAAACTCGGTATTGCCCGGCAGATTCTTAAGCACCCCGGTAACCGTAAAGTTATCAACGCTGTCAATACGGACGGTTTTGCCCATTGCATCGGCTTTGCCAAATAGCTGTGTCGCCAGATTTTCAGTAATAACGATATCGTGGTTATCATTCAGAGCTGTCTTCGCGTTGCCCTGCAATAAGGGAAAGTTTAAAACGGAAAGGAAGCTTGAATCGGCAAAGGAGCCTTCAACGTTTAGATGCTTTTCGCCGGTAGTTACCAGGAAAAAAACAGTTCTGAACCTTGCTGCATCTTCAACTTCGGGATAATCCTTTTTAAGAGCAGGCGCCAGCAACGCGGTGGTATTGCTCCACACATCTATTTTGCCATTGTCCTTATCCCGGTTATACAAAAGACTTATCCGGTCGGTTTTATCGTAAAAGCGGTCATAACTTATCTCATTTTGCACCCACAGCAAAATGAGCATAGCTGCAGCCATACCTATAGCCAATCCGATGATATTAATTGCCGAAAAACTTTTGTTACGCCAAAGATTGCGGATGGAGACCCTTAAAAAATTCTTAATCATCTTACTTAAATTCTAATTTCTAAACTCTAAATCCTGAACCGTTGATTTTTTTGATTAAATGATTTCGCTGACTTTTATGCCTGCCAGCTAATCTCTCCCGATAGCTTTCGGGATTAACTAATCTTTACCCCTAATCCCCACTCCTTAAACTATTCACCGGGTTGGCCAGGGCTGCTTTGATGCTCTGGTAACTAATGGTGATAATAGTAATAATTATGGTAGATGCCCCTGCTGCCAGGAATACGCCTGTACCGATATTGATGCGATAGGCAAAACTCTGCAGCCAGTTGCTCATGATATACCATGAAACCGGGAATGCGATGAGCAACGATATCAGAATCAGCTTTATAAAGTCTTTTGACAACATCAGCGTGATGCTGGTTACGGATGCACCGACCACCTTGCGTACGCTAATTTCCTTTTGGCGTTTTTGAGCGGTGAAGGCTGCCAATCCGAATAAGCCTAAACATGAAATAAGGATAGCGAGGCCTGAGAAATATCGCGACAGCACACTTACGCGTACTTCGGTTTCATATTGTTTTTGGTAAGCTTCATCCAAAAAGTTAAAACTGAACGGGAAGCCGGGATTAACTTCTTCATAAAGCTTCTGTATCTGGCTGATGGTTTGTTTCTGGTCGCCGCCTTTGATCTTTATTATGATCTTGTTCCATGGGTTGGTATTTGAATGCAGCAGCTGGAAAAATGCAGGCTTAACTGCTTCGTGCAGTGATTCGAAATGAAAATCTTTTACTACGCCAATGATCAGCGCATTACTGCCGTAAAGCCTGATATTTTTGCCAACGGGATCCTTAAGGCCCATGGTTCTTACTGCTGCCTCGTTCAGCATAACAGTAGAGTCGTCGCCGCCATGACTTCTTGAAAAATCGCGGCCCTGGGCTATGTGCATGTCCATGGTTTCGAAAAAGTCGTAGCCCGATAGAAAGCCTTCAAAGTAAATATCGTTCTTGGGGTTTTTACCGGGCCAAACGACACCATTTGTTGCGTAATTGCGGCCCACGATCTGGTTCAGGGTGAAGCTGGCATTTATAACTCCTGGGATTGCTTTCAGACGATTAATAAATGATTCCTCATTGTTCGAGATTTTCCCTTCGGAATCAAACCGGACGATATTATCCTTATTATAACCAGGATTGGTTGACTGGATAAATTGTATCTGCCGGTAAATAACTAATACCGATACAATGAGGATGACCGACAATGTGAACTGGAATATGACCAGCCCTTTGCGCGAAACTACTGCCGCAAAGGAAGTGCTTACCTTGCTCTTCAGTATAGCCAGCGGGTTGAATTTGGACAGGTACAAAGCGGGATAACTGCCGGAAACCAATCCGGTAAATAAACTGATGCCAATAAGCGCCAATATAAGCTGCAGATTGAAATCGAGTGATAAATGCTTACCCGTTATATTGTTAAATTGCGGCAATAGTAACCAGGTGATAGCAAGCGCGATCAGCATAGCCAGCATGGTCATAAACATCGATTCGGAAAGAAACTGCACAATGAGCTGGCTGCGCTCAGCGCCGATCACTTTTTTGATGCCCACTTCCTTCATGCGCCGTGAGGCTTTGGCTGTCGACAGGTTCATGAAATTGATGCAGGCGATGAGCAGGATGAAGGCTGCGATGAAGCTGAATAACCTTACATATATTGATTTGTCGCCAATTATAGTGCCGTGGCTAAAGGTATAATGCAGGTAGCTGTCGGTGAACTTAATAGAGGTAACCTTACGTGTAGTATCATTGTTGGTGTTTTGGATGACCGTATTGGATATCTTTTTATTAAAGGCGTTGATATCGGTGCCCTTTTGCAGTAAAACAAAATTGTGCGGCCCCTGATTATTCCAGCTTTTAACCCAGGGCTGTGTATCTTTCAGGTATTCGAATGACAATACGAAATCAAATTGCTGTGAGGAGTGGTAAGGTGTTTTTTCAAAAACTCCCGATACAAAAAAATCCTTTTGGTGCTGGAAGTGGATCACCTTGCCTATGAGATTTTGGGTAGTACCGAAAAGCTTCATAGCTAGTTCATCGGATATAACGATAGAACTTTTATCAGCTAAAATCTTGTCCCTGTTACCATCAACCAGTTTGTATGAAAAAATATTGAAATAGTCCTTCCCGGCATATTGGCCGTTGGCCTTAATGTTGTTATCGCCTGTGGAAAGGGTGGATTTAGGGAACCAATCAGGCGGCGCGAGAGCAGTTGCGTATTTGACCTCGGGTGCTTTTAATGCTACTACCTCGTTTAAAAGACCCGACGATTCATCTGTAAGGGTAGTTTGGCCTGGCAATTTTCGTACCTCCATCAGCTGATATATCTGACCGCTGTTGGCAAAGAATTTATCAAAACTTAATTCATCATTTACCCATAAATAGATGAGTAGTGTACAGGCGATCCCTGTGGCAAGTCCTAACAGGTTGAGCACTGCAAACTGGCGGTCCCGAAGGAAACTGCGCCATGCGATCTTTAAATTGTTTTTGAACATGGACCCCTCCTAGCCTCCCCCAAAGGGGAGGGATTTTAAATGTGTTTATATAAAACCCTAATCTCTAATTAACTAATCTCTAACTTACTCCGTCTTTAAACTCTTCACCGGGTTCATCAAAGCTGCCTTTATACTTTGGTAGCTTACGGTAAGCAAGGTGATCGCCATGGCGCCCACCGCGGTTACAGCGAATATCCACCAGGCCGTGTCGGCGTGGTACCGGTAATTTTGCAGCCAGTTGTGCATAAAATACCAGGCTACCGGAGTAGCCAGCACCAGGGAAATAATTACCAGTAACACAAAATCTTTTGAAAGCATGCTCCAAAGGTTGAATACCGATGCACCCAATACTTTGCGAACCCCGATCTCCTTGATACGCTGCTCGGCCATAAAGGAGGCCATGCCAAACAGGCCCAGGCAGCTGATAAAGATCGCCAGCCCGGCAAACGAGCTTGCCAGTTTGCCCACGCGTTCCTCATTGCCGAATTTTTTGGCGTATTCCTGGTCTACAAACTGATATTCAAATGGTTGTGCCGGGTTGTATGCCTTAAACACTGGTCCAATTTTATCTAATGCCTCACTGGCGCTCATTCTTGGATTGATTTTCAGGAGTATCACGCTGCTTGGGTCTTTAGAAAGGAAATAAATGGTTGGCCGCACTTGCTCATAAGGAGATTCTGATACCATATCTTTAGTAATCCCGATCACTTTAAAGGAATGTCCGTAATATTTAATATTGGCATCAACCGGGTTTTTTAGCCCCATAAAGTGTATGGCGGTTTCGTTAAGGATCACCGCAGCTGAATCTGATAGGAATGTCCTTGAAAAATCACGCCCTTCAGCAAATTGCCAGCCTATTGTTTTTCCATAATCGTAGGAAACATTGTTTTGTGGGAAATCCACGCTCAGGTTAGGGTCCTTACCTTCCCACTCCACAGCGCTTGTGCTTCCGGCATTGCCTGTTGGCGCCGAGCCAGCCTCTGCTATGGATACTACACTGCCTGTTTTAAACAGATCGGACTTAACGGCATCAAAGTGTTTGTGAATATCATCGGTAACCATAGGTATATAAACCAGCCCATCGCGGCTATAGCCCACAGGACGATTTTTAGCGAATTGGATCTGCCGGAAAACGACGATGGTGCCGATGATAAGCGTAACCGATACAGTGAATTGCAATACGACCAGTACTTTACGCGGAACGGATGCTAATCGCCCGACCCTGAACGAGCCCTTTAATACTTTAATAGGTTTAAAGGACGAAAGATAGAATGCAGGGTAGCTGCCGGTGATCAGCCCGGTAATCAGGCTGAAACCTATACTCATGATCCAGAATAAGGGGTTGTTCCATAGGATGGACATTTGTTTATCAGCAACTTCATTAAAGAATGGCAGGCTTAACTGCACTAGCAATAATGACAAAGCAAAAGCGATCATGACGCATAGTAATGATTCGCTGAAGAATTGATAAATGAGCTGGCTCCGCAATGAACCAATTGCCTTGCGGATACCTACTTCACGGGCACGCTTTTCAGACCTGGCAGTACTCAGATTCATAAAGTTGATGCATGCCAGGAGCAGCACAAACATGCCGATGATGCCGAATAGCCATACATATTGTATCCTTCCGCCGGTATTGATGCCATTTTTGAACTCATCATATAAGTGCCACTCATTCATGGCCTGGAGGAATAACGCCGGCTTCTTTTTTGCAAGTTGTGCGCTTACGTGGTGAAGCTTAACATCCCTTATTTTTAGCGAAACGGTGGCCAGATCAACATTATCGGCTAATTGTACATATAATGATACGAAATTGGGCCGCCAGGGCTCGGTCATCTTATCCAACTGGTTGGTAGTAGCGAACAATTGCCATGGGGCAACAAAAGCCATATCCGAAAAGGTGGAGTTCTTTGGGATATTTTCATATACTCCGGCAACTTTTACGTTTGTTTGGTTATCGATCTTCAGCACCTTATACATCGGGTCATTATTGCCGAAATAGGCTTTGGCAACTGACTCAGATATCAATATTGATGTAGGATCCTTCAGGGCGTTCCTGTCGCCCTGAAGCATTTTGAGGGAGAGCATTTCAGTAGCCTGCGGTTCAAAATATGCCCCTGATTCGGTTAGTTTTTTATCGCCCAGGGCAAGGATGTGGTTCCCCGAGCCCGTACCCATCACCACATATTTAAAATCGCTGCCGTAACTTTTGCGGAGCTCTGCGGCTAAAGGGTAGGGTACCGAACGCCAGGTTTGTACCTCGCCGTTATTGGTTACATTCTGTATCACCTGCGCAATCCGGTTATGGTTTTTATGATACCTGTCGAACGATAATTCGTCCCATATCCAAAGGCCGATAAGTATCACCACAGCCATGCCCACTGCAAGGCCACCGATGTTGATTAATGAAGAAGCCTTATTCTTGATAAGGTTCCGCCAGGCGATTTTTAAATAGTTCTTTATCATGGGGCTTTAAATTCTAAATCCTAATTTCTAAACTCTAAATTTTAATGCTTTTCGCTTTCATCTTTATCCTTTCGCCTTTTATTCGTCTTTCAAATATTGTGTTGGATTAGCGGTATGCGCTTTGAATATGTGCCACGCGACACTTATTATCGTCATAATGATCAAACTTAAAAAAGATAGAATAAGCGGCATGGCGGACACGCCCGACTCGGGTGTGATCTGGTTAAATAAATTGCGAACCACCCAATAAGAAACGGGAATACCCAACAGGATGGCAAAACCTATTGCAAACAGGAATTCTTTATTGATTAAATAAATAATATTCCCTATGCCGGCTCCGAGTACCTTCCGGATGCTTATTTCCTTCATTTTTTTGCCTAATATCAATAAGGCAAGTCCGAAGATGCCAGACACTGAAATAATGATCATAATGACGGAAGCAGTGCCTAATACTTGTGAAACCTGGCTAAATCCAATAAAATAGCCATCAAACACGGTGTCCTGGTAATAGTATTCAAATGGTAAATTGGGATTTACCTTTTTCCAGGCCTGTTCTACGATTTTATGCGGATTTGAAAATAATCCCGATGTTGTTTTTACATACACGGAGTTGATGTCTGAAGGCTTACATCCCATCAAAATCATAGGACCGATCGGCGTTTGAAAATCCTCGAAATGAAAATCCTTTGCCTCACCAACAACCAAATAATTTTGATTATTATATTTAATGGTTTTCCCTATAGCGGAAGTCCAGCGCATTTGTTTTAGAAATGCCTGGTTAACTATTACTGCAGATGTTTTATCCGTTTCAAATGCTTCGCTTAAGTCCCGTCCTTTGGTGATCTGTATGCCTAATTGGGTAGCAAAACCCGGCAACGCGCTTATGCTGTTTACGGTTTGTTTTTCACCATCGGCATTAATTACCAATTGTTGTGAGTATTTGCCAAGCGATTCCACTGCTCCTGAAACAGATATTACACTGCTGCTGCGTTTCAGCTCGTCTTTAAAAATCCCGAAATTTGCTGACTTATCCAGTGTTACCACCACGTTATTTGCAGGATCATATCCCCAGGGCCTTACTTTGATGTGCTTCGTTTCACGGATAAATGCCAATGCAGTTGAAATTGCCAAAAAAGTAAGGAAGAACTGGAAGCCCAAAAGAATTTTCCTGAAACGGTTATTGCTGCCCATTTTGCTATTACCCTTCATGATATTGATGGGTTTAAATGCAGAGATATAAATTGACGGATAGGCCGCCCCGCTAAGTGCTGATATTAAAATCAATGCTATCAATGCCACCCAGGTACGATAATTGTTAAACAGGCCTTTAGACAAATCGATGTTGGCTATCTGGCTAAATCCGGGCAGAAAAATGTATTTGGCTAAAAATAGCCCAATAACTATAGCGATGGTACACAGGATAATGTTTTCTAAAATAAATTGAAAAATGATCTGCTTCCTGCGGCTGCCCATCACCTTCCTGATCCCGATCTCTTTTAAGCGGGTGGAAGCAGAGGCAATGGCGATATTCATATAGTTAAAATAAACCAGCAGCAGGGTTGCTATGCCGATAACCAAAAGCATAATATAGGCAGCTATGTGTGTGCTATTAAAACGTTCATTTTCTACCTTATAAGAATGAAAATTCATCGTTTTTAATGGCTGAAAATTAAAAGCGACGATCTTATAATCAGGATTGGAGGCATTGTATAGCTTTAAATATTTGTTGATATTATTTTGTATGGGTATAAATTGTGATTCCTGATCAGCCTCCAAAAAAGTAATATCTGAGTTTTGGCCCCAATCGCTGGTTTTATCCATACCCAATGAAGCCATCCGCTGCGACGGAACAAGTGCTGAGAAGTAAAAGGATGCTTCGATAGGTTGTTTAGCAAACACACCTTTAACCGTAAAATTGGCAATCGTTTCGTGCCCATCTTTATTAAAGCGTACGTTTACGTTTTTACCAACAGAATTTACTTTACCAAAAAGTTTTTCTGAAAGTTCCTCCGTGAGTACTATCCCGTCGGGATCAGTAAAACGCTGCTGGTTGCCCCATTTAACCGGGAAATCAAACATTTTATAAAAAGCATCGTCAACAAACGTTACGCTCTCCCTAAAAACATTATCGCCTTGCTTCATGATCACCCCGGCATATTTTACCCTTGCAACATTTTTTATTTGCGGATAATCACTCTTTAACATTGGCCCCATAGGGGAGGGGGAGTCGCCCCAATACTTTTGGTCCCCGTTTTTTTCAGAGATACGTTCAATGACAAAAAGATTATTGAGCTTATGATGAAAGGTATCGAAATGCATTGACCAGTCGAAGAACTGGAACACCACCATACAGCAGCCTACCGCCAATGCAAGGCCAAGTATGTTTATTGATGATGAGAGCTTGTTCTTTGCAAGGCTACGAAAACCTAATTTTAAATAATTTTTTATCATGATGGGGGGATTTTAAAAACCTACTTTCTAAACTCTAAATGTTAATGCCATAAACTCTAAAAACCTAATTTCTAAACAACTTTAACAGCCCACTGCCTACTCACTTTTAAGGCTTTTCACCGGATTGGCCAGTGCTGCTTTAATTGCCTTATAGCCCACAGTCGCCCATGCAATGATCACCGAAGCCAGGATTGCCAAAATAAATATGCCGGGGCCAATAGATATTTTATAAGTGAAATCTTGCAGCCATTTATGCATAAAATAATATCCCACCGGGCCTGAGATAGCAAAAGCGACAATGATGAGCATGGTAAATTCCTTCGAGAAAAGATAAACAATATTGCTCACCGATGCGCCGAGGGTTTTGCGTATCCCTACTTCTTTGGTACGCTGAATGGCCATAAATGAAACTAATCCATAAAGGCCTAAACAGGATATGAATATGGCTATGCCCGCAAATATTTTATAAAGCATCGATAGCTGATCCTCGCTCCTGTAAAAACTGGCTATTTTATCGTCCAGGAACTGGTATTCGTACAAACCTTCAGGGAAAGTATCGTTCCATAATTTTTCAACCGATGCAAGGGTCCGGTTAATATTTTGAGGCTGTATCTTTATATTAATTTTTTGAAAAAAGTCCCTCGATGAACTCATTATGACGGGCTGTATGGCATTTTTAAGTGAGCCGATATTGAAATCCTTCACTACACCTACAATTTGGGCATATTTCTTTTTGTCGTTCCACAATTCGATGTATTTCCCGATCGCCTCCTTCGGATTCTGTATCCCCAGTTTCTTTACTAATGTCTCATTAACTACATAACCGCGTAAAGTATCACTTTTCAGATATGGCCCACCGGCAACGAAATACAATTTATAAAGATTAAAATATTCTGAATCGGCCCATTTTAACTGTGCTGTGAAATTGGTTTGTTTTGGCGAATTATTGAAGTTAAACCGCTCACCCCAGCCATTATTATCCGATGCGCTTGAAAAACTGTAGCTTACATCTTTAACACCGGGTTGCAGCAAAAGCTGATCGCGTAAGGTATTTAGTTTTGTCCTGCTGATGCTGTCCGCGGGGAAAGGCACGGTCATTACAGCATCCTTATCAAATCCCAACGATTTGTTCCTGAAATAATTCATTTGGTAAATAAGCACAAGCGTACTTATTACCAATACCTGGGCTATGCAAAACTGAACAACTACCAATGCGCGCCTCAGTGATATACCACTCGTTTTGCCTGCTTTTATTTTATTTTTAAGTGCCTCAACAGGATTAAAACCAGAAAGAACCAATGCCGGGTAAAACCCTGAAAGCAGCGTAACGCTTACGATCACACCTGATAAAAACAATAGCAATATGGGGTCGGTAAGAAACGAAGCGCTTAAATGTATTTCAAGCAGGTTGTTGAGGAAGGGTAAGCTTAATTCGGCCGTGCAGATTGCTAACATAACTGCGAAAAGCGTAATGATCAGGGTTTCGCTAATGAATTGCAGTACCAGCTGGTTACGGTTACTGCCCAGCACTTTGCGTATGCCTACTTCTTTCGACCGGTTAACAGCCTGTGCCGTAGCCAAATTGATAAAGTTGACGCAGGCAATGATCAACAAGAACAACCCAATAAGGCTAATAACATTAATAAGTTGCTTGCTGAAGGGATGGTTGCTAAATATGCCAAGCTGGGTATTGTAATGCATATCGGCAAGGGCTTGCAGTTGAAGTGCATCTGTGTTATATTCGGCAGGTTTGTGCTTTTTTACAAACCCTTTTAAGTCATCGTTGAATTGGTTTACACTGATATCGGAAGGCAGCACGATATAGCAATTATTATCGTTAAAGGAGCTAACCCAATCGAGGGCGTTGTTATTTAAGTCTCCACCTTTTCCAACCAATGTAACCCATGAGACTACCAAATTGATCGGGAAGTCGGTATTGACAGGAGTATTTTCCAGTATACCTGTAACCTTCAGGTTCCTTCTGTTTTCATATCTCACAATTTTGCCGATGGCACTATGCCAGTCACCAAAAAATTTATCGGCTTCGTCACGTGTCAGCACTACTGCGTTCGGTTCAGATAATGCAGTTTTTTTATCGCCTGCAAGCCATTTGAAATCAAATATTTCGAAGAACTGCGGCTCGGCATAATAAGCCAGGTTTTCCTTGAATTTTCTCAGTACCCCGTTTTTGCTGTCTTCTCCCACAGTATAGTGACCCCCGTCATTCTTCATCTGCATAATAGCCGATACCGCATTTAATTGTGGAAAGTCTATTCTCAGCCCTTCCGAAAGCGGCAAGGGTGATCCGCTGGATGGTGACACGCCGTCGGGTGTATGAAACGCTGTCACTACCCGGTAAATATGGTCCTTTTTGGAGTGAAACTTATCAAAGCTCGTTTCAAACTGAACGATTAAAAAAATCAGCAGGCACGAGGCAATACCAATTGCCAGGCCAATAATATTGATAGCGGCGTAACTTTTATTTTTAAACAGATTCCGCCAGGCGGTTTTAAAATAGTTCTTGATCATGATGATAAATCTTAAAATCCTAAACTCTATATCTTAATGTTTTAAATACTAATTTCTAAATACTAAACTTTAATAACTAATCTCACTCCGTCTTTAAACTTTTTACCGGATTTGCCATAGCAGCTTTTATACTTTGGTAACTCACGGTAAGCAGCGTGATCACTACAGCGCCCAATGCTGTTGCTGCAAATACCCACCAGGTTATTTGAGCACGATACTGATAATTTTGCAGCCATTTGTGCATAAAATACCAGGCGATTGGGGTAGCTATGATGAGCGAAATGATCACCAGCGCCACAAAATCTTTAGACAGCAATCGCCATAAATTAAATACCGATGCGCCGAGCACCTTGCGTACACCAATTTCCTTAATGCGTTGCTCGGCCATAAAGGAGGCCATACCAAATAAGCCAAGACAACTGATAAATATCGCCAGGCTGGCGAAGCAACTTGCCAGTTTGCCTATGCGCTCTTCGTTCTCAAATTTTTTGGCATAGTTTTCATCCACAAAATGATACTCAAACGGTGTATTGGGGTCGTATTTCTTGAATATGGCGCCAATTTTACTGATCGCATCGTGGGTGCTCATGTTAGGGTTAATGCGGATGTTGACATTACCTAAAGGGCCTTTACGCAAATAGAAAAATGTTTGCTGGGCCGGCTCATATACGGATCTATTCACCATATTTTTCACCACACCTATAATGGTGTAGGTTTTGTTGCCGAGCCAATTGATGGTTTGGCCAACAGGGTTTTTAAAGCCAAGATATTTTACGGCAGCCTCATTAATGATGAAACCGGAGGAATCACTCTTAAATGCCGCGTTAAAATCCCTACCTTCTTTGATCTTCCAGCCCATAGTTTTGCCAAATTCGGAGGAAACGCTCATGCTTACAAACTCTTCCTGCAGGGCGGGGTCTTTACCCTTCCAGGTGAAACCGCCATTGGAGATATAAATGTCAGTTAGTTGGTTCTCAGATTCGGCTATGGATGCTACAGCGCCACTTGCCAGCAGGTCGTTTTTAACGGCTTCGTATTTTTTGCCAACCTCTTCAGTTTGCAGGGGAACCACAACGATGCCGTTGCGGTCGTAGCCGACCGGCCGGTTTTTGGCAAATTGTATTTGCTGGAAGACGATGATGGTACCGATGATCAATACTACAGAAACGGCAAACTGCAATACCACCAATATCTTGCGCGGCATGGCTGCCAGGCGACCTACGCGGAAAGTGCCCTTCAGGACTTTTACAGGCTGAAAGGAAGACAGATATAATGCCGGATAGCTGCCCGCGATAAGCCCGGTGAACAGGCTGAAGCCGATACCTATCAACCAAAATAGTGGACTGCCCCATAGTACCGACATTTTTTTGTCGGATACTTCATTGAAAAAGGGTAGGCTTAATTGCACTAATAGCAATCCAAACAGGAATGCAATAAATGCGATCAGCAGCGACTCGCCATAAAATTGTGATATCAGCTGGCTGCGCATCGAGCCAATAGCTTTGCGTATGCCTACTTCGCGTGCCCGTTTTTCTGAACGGGCGGTGCTGAGGTTCATGAAATTGATACAGGCCAGCAGCAGCACAAATATGCCAATGATGCCGAACAGCCAAACGTACTGGATGCGGCCACCGGCATTTTTCCCGTTCTTGAAATCAGAATACAAGTGCCATTTGGCCATCGGGTGAAGGAATATTTCGGGCCGGAAGCGGGCATCATCGTTGTGGGTTTTATTGAGCGAATTAAGCTTTACATTTTTGATCTTGGCTGATACATTGTCCATATCAGCGTTATCGGCTATCTGTACAAAAGTCTGGAACCAGCTCGCGCCCCATGGGTTATTGAAACGGGTATCGTAATGCTGATCATTCACCAGCAATTGCCATGGTGATATAAAAGTGAGGTCGGCAAAGGAGCTATTAGCTGGCAGGTCTTCGTAAATTCCTGTTACCTTAACCAGCAATTTGTGATCGATCTTAATGGTTTTATACATCGGATCAACATCCCCGAAAACGGCTTTGGCAGTTGATTGGGAAAGCAGGATCGATTCAGGGTCCTTTAGCCCATTGCGTGTACCTTTCAGCATTTTTAGGCTGAGCATATCAGTTACGCCAGGTTCTATAAAATTGCCGCTTTGTTTGATGTTTTTATCGCCATAAGATAAAATGTGGCCGCCCGTCCACGAGGCCATCAGCACGTGCTTAAAATCGCTGCCATAAACATTGCGCAACTCAGGGCCTAAAGGGTAGCCTTCGCCATTCCAGGTTTCGGTGGCATTATTGATCCACTGATTTTGCATGGCCGACGCAATGTGGTCGTAGTTTTTGAAATTTTTATCATAAGATACCTCATCCCATATCCATAAACCGATGAGCATAGCCACGGCCATGCCCACAGCGAGGCCGCCGATGTTGATGAGTGAAGATGCCTTATTCTTAATAAGGTTCCGCCAGGCGATCTTTAAATAGTTTCGTATCATATTATTAAAATCCTAATTTCTAAACTCTAAATTACTCAGACCTTAAACTTTTAACCGGATTTGCTAATGCAGCTTTTATACTTTGATAACTTACCGTAAGCAGGGTGAGCGTCAAAGCGCCTATTGCTGTTGACGCAAATATCCACCAGGAAATGTCCGTGCGGTATTGGTAATGCTGTAACCAATTGTGCATAAAATAATAAGCGATGGGCGAAGCGATCAGCTGAGATATAATGACCAGTTGCACGAAATCTTTTGACAGCATACCCCAAAGGCCGATGACGGATGCACCCAGTACTTTGCGAACGCCTATTTCTTTAACTCGCTGTTCGGCTACGAATAGGGCCAAGCCAAACAGGCCCAGGCATGATATGAAAACAGCTAAAATGCCGAAGACCGCGGCCAGTTTACCTATGCTTTCTTCAGCGGCAAATTTTGTGGCATATTCCTGGTCGGCAAATTTGTATTCAAATGGTGCCGAAGGGATTATTTTTTTGAAAACAGCTTCAATTTTTGGTAAAGCCTGGCTCGCACTTACATTAGGGTTGATCTTAATGTTGATCTGGTTGGTGCCCACATGACCTTTCACCATAAAAAGAGTGGGGGACGTTGGCGCATAAGGCGATTCCATCACCATATCCTTAACAACACCGAGTATTTTATAATATTTCATCGGCTGATCCTGGAACTTCCAGCTTATTGGTTCGCCTACAGGGTTTTTCAAGCCCATATATTTTGCGGCTGATTCGTTGATCACCATTCCTGATGAATCTGTGGTAAAGGCATCCGAGAAATCACGACCGTTTACAAATTGCCAGCCTACGGTTTTTCCGTATTCAAAAGTTACGGGCAGGGTACCAAATTGGTCCTGCATATTAGGATCTTTGCCTCTCCAGGTAAAACCTCCGTTTCCTGATGCTATTTCCGTCACTTTTCCAAACGACTCGGACATTTCTGCCACTACGCCTGTCTTTTTAAGTTCAGAGCGCAGGATGTTATATTTCCCGTCGAAATCGCTTGATTTTTTCTCAATCATGATCAGTCCGTCGCGGGTGTAACCCACAGGGCGGTCTTTGGCAACCTGTATCTGCCGGTAAATAACAATGGTGCTGATTATCAAGGCCACGGATACAGTGAACTGCATTACCACCAAAACTTTGCGGGGAAGGGACGCGAACCGGCCAACCCTTAAAGTTCCTTTTAATACCTTAACCGGATTGAATGAAGACAGGTACAAGGCAGGGTAGCTTCCAGAAATGATACTTGTGATAAAGATAAACGCGATGCTGAATAGCCAGAAATATGGGCTTTGGTAAGGCATGGTAACTTGTTTGGCTGACAGGTCATTAAACCCGGGCAGAAATAACGCCACCAGAACCATCGAGAAAAGAAAAGATAGTATAACGATCAAAAACGATTCGCAATAAAATTGGCCAATTAATTGGCTGCGCATGGAACCCACGGCCTTCCTGACACCGATCTCTTTGGCACGTTTTTCGGAACGGGCCGTGCTTAAATTCATGAAATTGATACAGGCCAGCAACAGTACAAAGCCACCAATGATACCGATCAGCCACAACATTTGCAAAGGTGCAGTATCCGGTTTGGCACGTTTAAAACCATGCAGATGCCAATCGGACATAGGTAATAAAAAAACCTGCGGATTTAGCTTTGCCTGTTCTTTAAGGTTACCGAGGTTTTTTAACTCGGCATTTTTAATATTCTGCGATGCTCTTTCAAAAGTGGTATTCGGATTGATCTCTGCATATATCTTAAGAAAATGATTTTGCCAATCCGTCATCGCTCTTTGTTGTATCCAGGGGTTGTCTATCAGCCACAGCGCTGTAGGCGATAAGAATTTAAGATCCTTAAATTGGCTATTTAATGGTAGGTCCTCATATACGCCGGTAACCTTTACATCAAGCTTGTTATTGATCTTCATCACCTGATTTATGGGGTCGGCATTGCCAAAAAATGCTTTGGAGGTTGATTCGGACAGCATAATAGAGTACGGATCTTTCAATCCAGCCCTTGAGCCATATAACATTTTCAGCGTCAGCATCTCAGGCGCATCAGGATCCATAAACAGCCCTGTTCTCGATATTTTCTTGTCACCTGCCGAAAGGATGTTGTCAACATCCCATGAGGCCATTACAACGTGTTTGAAGTTGTTTTTGTAATTGGTTTTAAGCTCAGTTACCATGGGAAACTGAAGCGTGCTGGTCTTGTAAACGTCGCCTTTAGTTGGATCTACCAATCGCGTCGTCACCTGGGCAATGCGGTCGTAATTTTGATGATATTTGTTGAATGATAACTCGTCCCATCCCCAAAGGCCTATGAGTGTGACCACAGCCATGCCTATAGCGAGGCCGCCGATATTGATAAATGATGATGCCTTGTTCTTGATCAGATTTCTCCAGGCAACTTTTAGGTAATTCCTTATCATAAACCCCTCCTCAATCCTCTCTGCCAGTTGGCGGAAGGACTTTTTAAATTGTTAATTTATTATTCGGTTATTCCAAATTTGCTAACTGATGTTAATTGACGAACAATTACACAACCTGTTGCATACATTAACATATAAATTTTCAGTATAAAAAAGTATCAGCTATAGCAAAGAGAGTAGAATGGCAATAATATCATGCCGATATTATATATGATTGAAAATCAGTGATATAAATATAGGATGGATAGCCCAGCTGTAACAAAACCGAACACTTAGCGTACGGATATGGATAGTAGTTAATTGGTTGATTAAGTTGATTGGGTTGAGTCGTATTGAGCCTAACTAATCTCTGACTTAAGCCTCACCCTAAATCCCTCTCCAAGGGAGAGGGACTTTTTTATTTCGTTTCAAACTAATCTCTATTCCCCGAACATCCTTTTATCGATCTTTGGGAATAACCTGAGGGCATTTTTGTAGTAGATCTTTTTTAATACCTCATCGGGCAGGGCGAGACCGTACATGCTCCAGAAGGCATGGTATTTTCTGAGTGGTGGGAAATACTCGTCGTCAGTTTCGAGCATACGGAAGTAGAAGCCATATTCGGGTACCGACCAGGTGTCTTTGCCGAACATGATCCTGTCCTGGTATTTGATGAAGAAGCTGCGGGCGGCTTTTGGCTCACGGCCTATTTCTTCCATCACCGCGGCAAACTCGGTATATACATTTGGTAAGGTATCGAGCATTTTGCCAAGCGCATCTAAATTGTTTGCCAGCCAGCCAAAATGCGCAGCGATGAATAGGGTATGCTTATGCTTAGCAAAAATGTGATGCTGCTCGCTCATCACTTGTTTCCAGCTCGGATATCTTGATGAGGGACGGGCTCTGTCGGGGTGAAGTTTAAGTTCGAGCCAGCGCTCGTTATTGGCATCGGGTTTATCAAAAAACGGCGACGGTTCACCGGTATGGATCAGCACCGGGATATGCAGTTCGCCGCATTTTTCCCAAATTGGATCGAGGCGGGGATCGTCAACATGGATGCGCTTGCCGTTTTTGTCTTTTATTTCGAGGCCAAGCTCCTTATATATTTTTAAGCCGCTTGCACCATATTTTACATCCTTTTCTAATTGGGCTACGGTGTTTTTTGTCCAGTTAGGGTTGTCGATACCAAGAAAATCGATATTGGTAAAAACCAGCAGCCTGCCATCACCATTTTTATGCACGTTATCCAGTGAGCGATATAGATATTCGGGGCCGTTTACTGAGAATAGCGTGGTGCCGTGATAATTGGGTATATCTTTATATCCCCTGCCGCTAAGATTCACCATTGCGCCCATATTGAGCGTATCCATATCGCGCAGTAAGGCTTTCAAATCCTGGTTGGGCATATCCCATTGATGGTTATGCACATCAATGAACCGGTACTTTGCCCGTTTTATTAAATGTTGCTTTACAACCAGGGTTGATTTTGGATTGTAGGTTTCAAAATCCATCCTGTCCTGGGCTAAGCTGGTGATTGCAATCATTAACAGGCAGGGCAGGATGAGGTGTTTAAGCAGTTTCATGTTGTATTTTTTGTGTTGAAATAAAAGTAAAGGGATATTCGCTATTTAGAATGTGCGAAAGTCATTTATTTAAGATTTCTTGTTGAGGATGAAATCAGTGTGAAAAGACAACATTGTTCCGCTCATGGCCGCGGTGGCCTAGTTCTTTTGTCTTGATACAAAAGAACCAAAAAATCAAGACAGAAAAAAGCTTCCGCCCGCCCTGCCGGTTCTTTACGCTTTTCGGGCACATCCCGAAAAGCTAAACCGTCATTCACGCCTTTACGCTTGGCTCGCTTTTCTGTCAGGCCTTTACCCGCTTTGATATGGGTTTGTTTACTAAATATGGTCTCTGATCGCGATCGAAGCTGTTTCGCTGACGGGGTTCAATTAACGTTTTTGGGAATGTATTAAATTCAGTTGACATGTGTGCACGACGAATTGAAGTTAATCTGCGTCCCGATAGCTATCGGGATCAGGTAATCAGTTTTAAAGCCGTCTGCCGGAAGGTCTGTGGTTCAGACAAATACAACCAAGGCAGTAAAATCGACTCTACTTTTAGTTAATTTTCTTAACTATTGCGGTCCAAAGGACTCCTGCGGAGGCGTTCCAAAGCGTTCCAGTCGTTCCAAATGTTCCACTCTCTAAATGGAACACCTTCATAAGAGTCCTTTAGACCTGAAAAGCGGGCACTTCAGGCTACTTCTTTTTCATTTCTTCAAGCATGGCCATTATTTTGTCAAGCTTATCCACTTCGATGGCATTGAGGCGCTTTTGCAGTTCTTCAATTTCCACTTTAGCTTCACAGTTGGTCATATAATCAGCATCAGCCTGGGCGCGGTCGCGCTCGCTCTGGCGGTTTTGGGCCATCATGATAATCGGGGCTGCGTAGGCTGCCTGGGTTGAGAAAACCAGATTTAATAATATATATGGATACGGATCCCAATGACCAATAATTGCTACTACGTTCAAAGCCATCCATATAATCACTATAACCGTTTGCCAAATGATGAACCGCCAGGAACCCATTCCGGTAGCTACGGAGTCAGCAAGCCGTTGTGCGAAGGTCATTGACTCTGTGTGGGTGTCATGCCATGTTTTTTTGCTCATAAAAATCTAAGGTTTTAATCAATTAAGTGTTGCTAAATATAAATAAATGTATCAGCCATAAAAAAAAGAGTTTTGATACTTTTTCAAAACTCTTTTCCACACAACAATTTTTAACCGGTACTTATCAATAATGACGATAGTAATGGTGGTGATAACCTCCTTCACGAACTATACATCCTGAAGTAACCGATGCGATCAATATGGCTAAAAGTGCTAAGCCTGCAATTTTTCTTTTCATGGTATTTTTAATTTATCTGTGTTTTTAATAGCTGACAGTTATAGGTATGATTAGATTTTGATCAAAAGGATTAGTGCAGGTATACGTTATAATGCATTTCTAATCTGTTTTTAATATGAAAGTTGACACTGCACGGGTTTCAGTTAATTTTTTACCATTTTTGCAGCGGAATGCAAAAGGGAAAGCTTTTAATTATCGACGACGAGGAACGCTTGCGAAACCTGCTTGCACGGATTTTGCAATTAGAAGGTTATGATGTAATTACTGCATCAGACGGCAAAGAAGGCTTGCGTAAATTGCAGAATGATAGCATCCAGGTAGTTGTAAGCGATGTAAAGCTGCCCGATATTAACGGCATCGACCTTACCAAACAAGTAAAAACCAACTGGCCCGCTACCGAAGTGATCGTACTTACGGCATTCGGTACCATTAACGATGGGGTGAAAGCCATCAAATCGGGTGCGTTTGATTATATTACCAAGGGTGATGATAATGAGAAGATCATCCCGCTGGTGAGCAAGGCGATGGACAAGGCGCTATTACAGCAGCGTGTGCAGGAACTGGAAAACAAGCTCAATAATAAATTTGGATTTGATCGTATAGTAGGCCGCTCGTCATCGATTACCGAAGTAGTAAAACTTGCCCAAAAAGTAGCCTTAACCGAGACAACGGTTTTGCTATTAGGTGAAACCGGCACAGGCAAGGAAATTTTTGCCGAAGCCATTCACCAGGCAAGTAGCCGCAAAACAAAATCGTTCGTGGCGGTTAATTGCAGTGCATTTACAAAGGAGCTTTTGGAGAGTGAATTATTCGGCCACAAGGCAGGCGCATTTACCGGTGCTGTAAAGG
>Ga0206930_1031_pt2 | contig 23127 bp, 20 predicted proteins | sample Alteio_BWOrgHeat_20_FD_152939 | JGI IMG/M metagenome (GOLD analysis project Ga0206930, IMG submission 152939) | Enriched cells from forest soil in Barre Woods Harvard Forest LTER site, Petersham, Massachusetts, United States -... | ecosystem: Environmental > Terrestrial > Soil > Temperate forest >... | reverse complement strand
AAGATACCAGACCTCCGCTGGCCCGGCGGCTGTTTTGCAGATGAGTATCATTGGCGGGACGGCATTGGTCCTCGTGCGCAACGCCCTAAAATGGTAAACACCAACTGGGGCAATGTGACTGACGATAACAGCTTCGGCACGCATGAGTTTCTGGAACTTTGCCACCTGATAGGCTGTGAGCCGTACATAGCCGGCAATATAGGCAGCGGTACAGTAGAAGAAATGGCCAAATGGGTAGAATATCTGAACCTGGATGGCGAAAGTACAATGGCTGAATTAAGGAAGCAAAATGGCCACCCTGCACCTTATAAAGTGACCTTTTGGGGAGTGGGTAATGAAAGTTGGGGTTGTGGTGGCAATATGACACCGGAGTTTTACAGCGACCAGTACAAACGCTATGCGACCTATGCACGGAACTATCCCGGCGCAACGCTAAAAAAAGATTGCCAGCGGACCAAACTCAGATGATTATAACTGGACGGAAGTTGCCATGAAAAATATTGGTACAGGTATGTGGGGGCTGTCGCTGCATTACTATACGGTGCCGACAGGGGATTGGGGACATAAGGGGTCGGCTACCAAATTTGATGAGAAAGAATATTTTAACACCATGGTGAATTGCCTGAAGATGGAAGAGCTGGTGACCAAGCATTCGGCCATTATGGATAAGTATGATCCTCAAAAAAAGGTGGCACTGGTGGTAGATGAATGGGGTGTTTGGACTGATGTCGAACCAGGTACTAACCCCGGTTTCCTGTACCAGCAGAACAGCCTGCGTGATGCGCTTTTGGCAGCTACCACGCTCAATATATTCAATAATCATTGTGACCGGGTGAAAATGGCCAACCTTGCCCAAACCGTAAATGTGCTTCAATCATTGATACTGACCGATAAGGATAAAATGCTGCTCACTCCTACCTATCATATTTTCGATCTGTATAAAGTGCACCAGGATGCGAAGTATTTGCCGGTTAAACTGAACTCGCCGGATTATGAGATCGATGGTAAAAAGATACCGGCGGTAAGTATCTCAGCGTCACAGGATGCTGCGGGAAAGATCCACATTTCGCTGGTTAATCTCGATCCGCATAATAACATCGGTATTAGTGCCAACCTGGGTAGTTTATCATGGAAAACGGTAACCGGGCAAATATTGACATCAACCAATTTAACTGACGTCAATACTTTTCAGCATCCTGATAAAGTTAATATTGTCAATTTTAATGGTGCGAAAAAAGACGGAGATAAGCTGATGGTTGATCTGCCAGCGAAATCTGTAGTGACATTGGAGTTGAATTGAGATTTTAGAGGTAGTTGCGATAGCAGAAGCAGTGAAATAAAGACTGCCACTATAAACTGCTACTGCTACTTAAGCTTCCTGCTCGTCGATGCCCTCACGATCAGTTTTGGTTTTATACTGATGGTTTGTGGCGTGCGGGCTGCTTCCTCCTTATCCAATTCCCTAAAATAGAGATCCGCCACGGTTTTTCCCATGTAGACACTGAACTGATCGATGGTGGTGATGGATGGGCTGGTGATCTCGGTAAAAGCTTCATTTGAATACCCGCAGATCCCCAGTTCAGACGGTACCTTGATACCCATTGCAGAGGCAACTTCCAATACACCAAGTGCCGAAAAATCAGAAGTAGACGCGAATATGGCATCGGGTGGCTGGGGTAGATTCAATAGCTTGCGGGTTGCTTTGGCGCCAAGTTCCTTTGTCCAGGCGTTCTCGACCACCAATTCGCTGATCACCGGGATATGGTGTTTTTTGAGCGCTTTGAGGTAACCGGCCTTTCGTTGCCTGAAAATGTTCATGCTTTGCGGGCCCTCTAATAATGCAATCCTTTTATAGCCCTGGTCTATGAGATGCGATACCGCTTCCATGGATACCTGTTCGTTATCGTTGATAACCTTTAGAGTTTCCAGCTCTTCCACCACACGGTCGAATTGCAGCAATTGTATGCCGCTGTCTATCACGTGCTGCAGGTGCTTATAATTGCCACCATCTGCCGATACGGATATCACAATGCAGTCCACATGCTGATTGATGAGGGTATTGATGCACTTTACCTCTTTTTCGTGTGACTCGTCCGACTGGCAGATCACCAGGCTATATCCTTTCTGGTAAGTGGCTTCTTCGATCCCGGCAATCACATTGGCAAAAAAATTCTGGTTAATGCGGGGCACCACTACACCGATCGTTTTCGACTTACCCATGCGCAGGTTTGAGGCCAGGGTATTGCGCTTATAGTTCAATTCCTCGGCGGCGGCAAATACCAGTTTTTTGGTTTCCTCATTAATATGCCCACTGTTATTGAGCGCCCTTGAAACGGATGAAGCAGCAATATTCAGCTTAGCTGCGATATCATAAATGGTCGTTCTTTTTTTCTGCTTCATATTAATTTGTAAAAATGATAAAATAATTTCAGGCAATCGATTGCATAACAAAAAAATAATTTAATTTAGGCGATGTAAGTTGATTGAGTTGAATAAGTTTGATTGAGTTGATTAAGTTATAATTTGCAAATCAAAAGCAGGTTATAGTTGTCAAACCTAATCAACCACTTAACTTAATCTAGCCTAATCAACTTAACCAACAAATTATAATCATGTTATTACTCGGTATTGATATAGGTACTTCGTCAATCAAGGTGTCCGTAGTGGATTCCGAAACGCAACGTGCGATTACTTCGGCACAATACCCGGATACTGAGAGCCCTATCCTGTCGTACCAAACCGGCTGGGCCGAGCAATCGCCCGATATGTGGTGGCAGCAGGTGCAGCAGGCTATACAGTTATGCAATACAAGCGGCCATTATAATCCTGCCGATATTGCGGCCATTGGTATCGCTTACCAGATGCACGGTTTAGTATTGGTTGATAAAGATCAGCGTGTACTTCGCGACAGCATCATCTGGTGCGACAGCAGGGCAGTAGAAATAGGTGATAAAGCGTTCAGCGCTATGGGTGAAAAGAAATGCCTCACCCACCTGCTCAATTCTCCCGGTAATTTTACGGCCTCTAAACTGGCCTGGGTAAAACAAAATGAGCCGGAAGTGTATGAACAGATCGACAAAATGATGCTGCCCGGTGATTTTATCGCGATGAAATTGACCGGTGAGATCACTACTTCTGAATCCGCTTTATCTGAGGGCATCTTTTTTGATTTTGTGAACAACTGCATATCAGAAGATGTGCTTAAATATTTTGGATTCAGTAAAAATCTGTTCCCGGTTATTCAGCCTGTATTTTCAAACCATGGAAATTTATTAAAGTCGGTTGCCGATAAACTGAGGTTGAAGCCGGGTATCCCTATCACTTATAAAGCAGGTGATCAGCCAAATAATGCGTTATCACTTAACGTGCTCAATCCAGGCGAAGTTGCGGCTACGGCAGGTACCTCGGGCGTTATTTACGGGGTAAGCGATCAGTTGGCTTACGATCCGCAATCGAGGGTGAATACGTTCGCCCATGTAAATTACACCGATAGGCAAAAACGGCTTGGCGTTTTGCTTTGCATTAACGGGACAGGCAGGCTATATAGCTGGGCGCGGAGTGTGTTCGGCCCGGCGCTGAACTTCAATGAAATGAATGAACGTGCAGCAGAGGCACCATCTGGAAGTTATGGCCTGCGAATATTGCCTTTTGGTAATGGGGCTGAACGTATGCTTTGCAACAAGCCAGTAGGAGCGCATGTGGAAAATATTGACCTGAATTTGCACGGGCAATCTCACGTCTTCAGAGCTGTGCAGGAAGGTATTGCCTGCGCGTTCCGTTACGGGTTGGATATTATGCGCAGCAATGGGATGAACCCGTCGGTGATCCGGGCCGGGAGGGCCAACCTGTTTTTGAGCGACCTGTTTGCCGAAATATTTGTGAATGCCACGCAAGTACCTGTCGAACTTTATAAAAACGATGGCAGCACAGGGGCCGCGTTGGGGGCAGGCATCGGCGCAAAAATATTCGCGACAGCAAAAGAAGCATTTGTGAATATGGAAAAGATAAAAGTGATCGAACCATCAAATAAGAAATTTGAACCCGTTTACCAGGACTGGAAAAGGCTGCTGGAGAAGCAATTGTCAAACTAATTAACAGACTTACGAAGTTTTAAAAACTTCGTAAGTCTTAATAAAAGAATAATCAATCATTCAATAAATCGATAATTCAACAATTATGATACTTACAGGCGAAAAGGAATTTTTTAAAGGCATCGGCGAAGTAAAGTACGAAGGGCCCCAAAGTGATAACCCGTTTGCGTTTCGCTGGTATGATGCTGATAAGGTAGTGGCCGGCAAAAAAATGAAGGATCATCTGCGTTTTGCCTGCGCTTACTGGCATTCATTCTGCGGATCAGGCGCCGATCCGTTTGGCGAGCCTACACATCTGTTCGCCTGGAACGAAAAACCTGATGCCATTGAACGCGCGAAAGATAAAATGGATGCGGCCTTTGAGTTCATCACCAAAATGAACTTGCCTTATTACTGCTTCCACGATGTGGATGTGGTGGATTATACTAACGACATCAAGGAAAACGACAGGCGCTTGCAGTCTCTAGTAGAATATGCCAAACAAAAACAGGCAGCGAGCGGCGTGAAACTACTTTGGGGAACAGCCAACTTGTTTTCGAATCGCCGTTATATGAATGGGGCTTCTACCAATCCTGATTTCCATGTGCTTACGCATGCGGCTGCACAGGTAAAAGCTGCTTTGGATGCTACTATTGCTTTAGGCGGAGAAAATTATGTGTTCTGGGGTGGCCGTGAAGGTTATATGACCCTGCTGAATACCGACATGAAGCGTGAGCAGGAGCATTTCGCACAATTTTTACATGCATCGATAGACTATGCACGCGGACAAGGCTTTAAAGGAACATTCTTTATCGAGCCAAAACCATGTGAGCCGACCAAGCACCAATATGATTATGATGCAGCTACGGTATTGGGCTTTTTGCAGAAATATGACTTGCTGAAAGACATGAAACTGAACCTGGAAGTGAACCATGCTACACTAGCAGGACACACTTTCCAACACGATTTACAAGTAGCAGCCGACGCCAATTTATTAGGCTCAATAGATGCCAACCGTGGCGATGCGCAGAATGGCTGGGATACCGACCAGTTCCCTAACAATATTGAAGAGGTAACTGAATACATGCTGATCATTTTAGAGGCGGGTGGTTTCCAGGGCGGCGGTATTAACTTCGATGCCAAGATCCGCAGAAACTCGACCGACCCGGCTGATCTTTTCTATGCGCATATTGGTGGCATGGATATTTTTGCCAGGGCTTTGGTAATAGCCGACCAGGTACTGCAAAAATCGGATTACAAAAAAGTAAGAAAAGACAGGTATGCATCATTTGACAGCGGAACAGGCAAAGCTTTTGAAGAAGGAAAAGTTAGTTTGACAGAGCTCAGAGACTATGCAATCGCTAATGGAGAACCCAAAACTTTGAGCGGCAGACAAGAATACCTGGAAAATTTGATAAATCGGTACATATAGTTTATAATTGTCAAACCAACATATTAAACCTGAATTTACATGCATACACTAATCACCGGCGACTGGATCGTATTTGTTATATACTTTATAATTGTTGCGAGTTATGGCTACTGGGTATACAAACGCAAGCATGATGCTGATGCAACATCTAAAGATTATTTCTTAGCCGCAGGTTCGCTTACCTGGTGGGCCATAGGCGCTTCGCTTATTGCCTCCAATATTTCAGCAGAACAGATGGTGGGCATGAGCGGTTCTGGTTTCGCCATGGGTTTGGCCATATCGGCCTACGAATGGATGGCTGCAGCAACATTGGTGCTGGTAGCCATATTTTTTATACCGGTATATCTTAAAAATAAGATATATACGATGCCTCAATTCCTTAACCAGCGGTACAATGGTACAGTAGCAATGATCATGGCTATTTTTTGGCTATTGCTTTACATTGTGGTCAACCTAACTTCCATCTTATATTTGGGAGCAATTGCTGTACACGGCATTTCGGGTATCAACTTCAATGTTTGTGTTTTAGGATTGGCGGTCTTCGCGGTTATTATTACGTTGGGTGGCATGAAGGTTATTGGTTACACCGATGTTATCCAGGTGTTTTTCCTGATATTGGGAGGCCTGGTGACTACCTATATAGCGGTTAATGAAGTGGCTAAACATTTTGGGACACCGGGTTTCTTAAACGGTTTAAGTTTGATGAAATCTCATGCCGAAGGCCATTTCCAAATGATATTTAAAAAGGATAATGAACATTATGCTGATCTTCCGGGATTAAGCGTATTGATAGGTGGTTTATGGATCACCAACTTGAATTATTGGGGTTGTAATCAATATATTACGCAGCGCGCTTTGGGTGCCGATCTTAAAACTGCACGAAGCGGTATTTTATTTGCCGCCTTCCTGAAATTATTGATGCCGGTTATTGTGGTATTACCGGGCATCGCCGCATTTATATTATATAAGGAAAATGTATTTCATACGCAGATGTTGCAAAATGGGCAAGTAAATCCGGATAATGCGTATCCTTCGTTACTTAACCTGTTGCCGCCATGGTTTAAAGGATTGTCCTTTGCGGCTTTAACTGCTGCTGTAGTTGCATCATTGGCTGGGAAGGCCAATAGTATCGCTACCATATTTACGCTTGATATTTATAAAAAGAAGCTCAAGACCGACGCTACCGACCATCAACTGGTGGTTATGGGGAAAATAGCCGTTGTTGTAGCCATGGTATTGGGCATTGTGATCGCACCATTTATGGGCATCGATAAAAAAGGCGGTTTCCAGTTTATACAGGAATATACAGGCTTTGTATCACCGGGTATATTTGCCATGTTCATCCTGGGATTTTTCTGGAAGAAGGCAACCTCGGATGCAGCATTATTTGCCACTATCGGCGGCTTCATCATGTCATGTGTGCTTAAAGTATTGCCGAAATTTATGGATCTGGCATTTTTAAAGTCGACCGGATTTTCAACACTGGTATTGCAGCCGGATGGGAAAAGTGTTTATGAGATACCATTCCTTGACCGCATGGCCATCGTATTCGTAATATGTCTCATAGGAATGTATACCATCTCGACGATCCAAAATCCAAAAGGCGACCGCGCGAATGCTTTGGAAGTAGATACCAAAATGTTCAGGGTATCCAATGGCTTTGCAGTAGGTTCGCTGATCATTGGGGGTATCCTGGTAGCATTATATTCAATTTTCTGGTAAGCAATTCAATCAATCAACTATAATGGAAGCGTCGCCTGTAAAAAGGAGGCGCTTTTTTTGTGGAATGAAATGCCGTAGAGACGCAAGATTTTGCGTCTCTACAATTAATTTTAAAGAATTATTTTTAACTATTGCGGTCCAAAGGACTCCTGCGGAGGTGTTCCACTTCGTTCCAGGTGTTCCAAATGTTCCACTCTCTAAATGGAACACCTCCATAGAAGTCCTTTGGACCTGAAAAGTGGACAGTGTGGCCCGAGGGACTCCTTCGGACAATTTGATTTAAGTTAAATGCAATTTATACTATATTTAGGGCTCTGAATTAATAATCATCTATCCACATGTTCAGCAACCTCGAGCAAACTTTTCGCTGGTACGGGCCATCCGACCCTGTTACTTTAACAGCCATCAGGCAAACAGGGGCCACGGGTATCGTTACTGCTTTACATCATCTACCAACCGGCGAGATCTGGAGTATTGAGGAGATCGAAAAACGAAAAGATATCATCCAGGCTGACGGGCTAACCTGGTCGGTGGTAGAAAGTGTGAACATTCATGAGAGCATAAGAATTGCGGACAATCGCCGGGAAGAGTATGCTGAGAAATACATAACAACGCTAAAAAATTTATCACAGGCAGGGATTAAAATTGTGTGCTATAATTTTATGCCGGTACTGGATTGGACACGTACGGATATTGACTATCGGTTGCCAAACGGTGCTTCAGCGCTACGATTTCACTCACCCGCCTGGATGGCTTTTGATTTGTATATTTTGGAACGCGAAGGAGCTTATAAAGAATTCAACGATCAGCAGCAACAGGATGCAAAAATTTACCTTGACAGCCTGACTGCAGAGCAAAAGAAAACCCTTACCAATAATGTAATGGCCGGTCTGCCGGGTACGAAGGATGTGCTAACCATTGACGAATTTAAAGGGCATCTGGAAAAATACAGGGGCATTGACGCGGATCAGCTCAGGAAAAACCTGGCCTGGTTCCTACAAGCTATTATCCCTGAAGCTGAAAAATTGGGTATAAAAATGTGCATCCATCCGGATGACCCTCCATTCCCGATTTTTGGATTGCCAAGAGTAGTATCTACAGAAAGTGATCTGCTGGGTGTAGTAAATGCCTGTCCATCCACATCAAATGGTCTTACCTTTTGTACCGGATCGTTGGGGGCACGAGCGGATAATGACCTGCCTGCAATGATAGAAAGATTGGGAAAACATATCCATTTCTTGCATTTACGGAATGTAAAGCGTGAGGCGAATGGCAGTTTTTATGAAGCCGATCATTTAGGCGGAAGTTCGGACATGTATGCGATCATGAAAAGCGTCATCTGTGAACAAAAGAGAAGAGAAGAAAACGGCAGGGATGATATAGCCATACCCATGCGACCGGATCACGGGCATAAACTATTGGACGATTTTAATTACAATACCTATCCCGGCTATTCGGCAATAGGTCGCCTAAAGGGACTGGCAGAATTGAGGGGATTGGAAATGGGGATAAAAAACACGTTGTATCAATAAATAATGGGCAATTCATTACAGACAGGTTCAAAAGGCACTGTACTCACGTTCGGTGAATTGCTGTTGCGCATATCGCCTGACGAGGGTGGCGAGTGGCTGAAGGAGAACCTGTTCCCGTTCTATATTGCTGGTGCCGAACTGAATGTGGCTACCGCTTTGGCCCTTTGGGGTGTACCTTCGAAGTATATTACTGCATTGCCGGATAACGGCATGTCGAAGCAGATCGTGGAATTTCTTGAGCGAAAAGGGATAGATATGTCTTCAGTAATGTACCAGGGCAGTCGGCTTGGCCTTTACTTTTTAACGAAAGGGAGGGATCTGAAAAATGATGCGCTGATCTATGACAGGGCACACTCTTCTTTTTCAGAATTAAAGCCAGGGATAATTGACTGGGATAAGCAATTTGAGGGCGTAAGTTGGTTCCATTTTAGCGCCATATGCCCGGCATTGAATCAAAATATTGCGGATGTGTGCGAGGAGGCGTTGGAAGCTGCATCGCAGAGGAATATTACTATCTCAATCGACCTTAATTATCGCTCCAAATTATGGCAATATGGCAAAGCCCCGCAACAGGTGATGCCCGGGCTGGTTAAATACTGCGACGTAATCATGGGTAATGTTTGGGCGGTTGATCAGATGCTCGGGATTCCGGTTACACCTGATATTCATGAATCGGGGCAAAGAAGCATTTATCTAAAGGAGGCATTAAAAACCTCCGAAGAAATTTCGCGCCAATATCCAAAATGCAAAGCTGTGGCCAACACCTTCAGGTTTGACGCCAAAACCGGGATCGACTATTACACTGCTTTGTTTACCGATGATCAATTTTATACATCAAATGAATACGGCGCTTCGCAAATAATCAACAAGGTGGGCAGCGGTGATTGCTTTATGGCTGGCTTGATCTATGGCTTTTATAATGGATCTGATCCTGAACAAACTTTGGAATTTGCTACCGCTGCAGCGTTTGAGAAGCTGTTTATTGAGAGCGACACGACCAACAACACCGTGAATGAAATATTATTAAAGATAAATAGTTAATAAGTTGACTAATTTTGATAGGGCTAAAACATCTGCTCATCAATGCAGTTAACCTAATCAACTAAATCAATCAAAAATGAAAAACAAACAAGCCATACTGGATAGTATCTTAAATCAGGGGATGTTGCCTTTGTTTTTTTATGAAAATACTGAAGTAAGTCTGCAGGTTGTGCGCACGTTATACAAAGCCGGAGTGCGGGTAATGGAATATACCAACCGCGCAAAGGAAGCATTCGAGAATTTCCAGGTGATCAGGGCTGCCCGCGAAAAAGATATGCCTGATCTGTATTTTGGTATAGGCACCATCAAAACAGCTGAAGACGCTGCAAAATACATCAAAGCAGGTGCGGATTTTATTGTAGCCCCTATCGTAAACCCTGATGTGGCCGAAATGGTCAACAAGCAAAAGGGGCTTTGGATACCCGGTTGCATGACCCCCACCGAGATACACCTTGCACAACAACACGGCGCTGCTTTAATAAAGATATTCCCGGCCAATGTTTTGGGGCCGGCATATATTACGGCCATATCCGATGTTTTCAGGGGCCAGTTATTTATGCCGACAGGAGGCGTTGAACTGACTAAGGAGAACATAAGCGGATGGTTCAGGGCGGGAGTTGCCGCTGTGGGTATGGGAAGCAAGCTAATCACTAAGCAAATACTGCAAAATCAATCGTACGACCAGCTTTATGCTGATACACTAAACGCATTACAATTAATACAGACAGCCAGGCAGTTATGAGCGAAAAACCGGGAAACTACAGGTGGGTGATCTGTTCTCTTATTTTCTTTGCTACAACTATCAACTACCTCGACAGGGCGGTTATCAGTCTCCTAAAATCAAATCTTACACATGATTTTAAATGGGATGACGGTGATTATGCCAATATAGAGGTTGCATTTAAAATAGCTTACTCCATCGGGCTACTTTTCGCCGGTCGGTTGATCGACAAGCTGGGCACCAGGATGGGGTATTTCTTTTCTACTTTTTTATGGAGCGTTTCTGCCGTTTGCCATGCATTTGTTAACAGCACCCTTGGGTTTGGTGTCGTACGCTCGGCATTAGGGTTAAGTGAAGCAGGTAATTTCCCATCTGCTATAAAAACAGTTGCCGAATGGTTCCCCAAAAAGGACAGGGCGCTTGCAACAGGTATATTTAATTCAGGAGCGAACATCGGAGCCATCGTAGCGCCTTTGACGGTGCCATTTATTGCCGTAACCTGGGGATGGAGATGGGCCTTTGTGATTACCGGCTCTGTGGGTTTCATCTGGTTGATATTTTGGTTCATTTTTTATGAAATACCTGCAAGGCAAAAGCGTCTGAAAAAACCCGAACTGGACTATATTAACAGTGATACCGACGAGTATGACAGAACCGACAGGCTTACTGAAGATAAAAAAGTATCATGGTTTAAACTGCTCAGCTACAGGCAAACATGGGCCTTTTCGATAGGGAAATTCTTAACCGACCCCATATGGTGGTTCTATCTGTTCTGGCTGCCCGATTTTTTGGAAAGCCAATATGGTTTAAAAGGTACCGCCATAGCCATCCCGGTAGCTTTGGTCTATACCATATCAACCTTTGGAAGCATTTATGGCGGGTATTTACCCAAAAGCCTGATCGAGAAGAACTGGCCTGTGTTTAAAGCAAGGAAAACATCCATGCTTATTTATGCTATCGCGGTTGTCCCAATTATTTTTGCCCAGGTTTTGGGGAGCATTAATATGTGGCTTGCTGTTGTTATTATCGGTCTGGCTACATCGGCTCACCAGGCATGGAGCGCTAATATATTTACCACCGTTTCGGATATGTTCCCTAAAAAACTAGTGGGATCAGTTACCGGATTAGGCGGCATGTTTGGTTCGATAGGAAGCGTGCTACTCTCCTTACTGGTACAAAAGCATATGTTTGTTCATTACCGGGCCATCCATCATATTGAGATCGCTTATTACATCATGTTTTTTGTTTGCGGAGGCGCTTACCTGCTGGCCTGGTGCATAATGCATTTCCTCGTTCCAAAAATGAAACCCGTTGAGATTTAAAAACTTTCAACTATTCATAACAGCGTAAGTTGGTCTATGCCGCACAGGGAAATTAACCGAATTCGCAATAAAGCAAAGTTCATTGGCTTTTTGATGCAATTCATTAGCTTTTGCTATCATCGAACTCTCAGCTACAATTATTGCGGGATTTAAGATCACTTCTTCAAAATGCCCGCTACCATTGGCTGTTTCGGCCATAGTTCCTGTAGCATTATCGACATAATCAATTACTACGACACCCGCTTCTGAACATAAATGTAAATACCAAAGCATATGGCAGCTTGAAAGTGATGCTACCAATAGCTCTTCCGGATTATACCTTGTCTTGTCACCAAGAAATGATGGGTCTGAAGAACATAGAATTTCAACTTTACCTTCCGATTGAATAACATGATTCCTGTCATAAGCCCGGTACCCGCTGGTACCCGATCCCTTATTTCCGGTCCATTTTATTTTTAAATTATATTGATGTAACTTATTCATTGATATTTAATTAGCAATTTTTTGATTAATCCCCCCAATAGGGTGATTCTTTTATTTCTTAAATAAACGTAATTTGATAGTACATTTAAATCAGCAAGCCATTATAAGCGCCCGGCATAAACAATGTTAAGAATTTTAGGAAAATATACTCAATCGGGCAAAAAAACGGGCTTATATTGCTTATTCCTTTTGCCCGCTTTTATCCTGCTCAACTCCCGCAATTGTTTAGCGCAAAAATACACCTTTTCGCATTATGATATTGAAGATGGTTTAGTACAATCGCAGGTAAATAAATTAAGTCTGGATGATCAGCACCGTTTGTGGATGGCAACAGATGGCGGCGCCTGCCGATTCGACGGGAAGAATTATATGTCATACACCCGGCAAAATGGAATGCCTGCCAATTTTGTTTTTACTGTTTTTGTCGACAAAAATAACCGTATCTGGTTCGGCACTGGGGGTGGTCTGGTACAAATGGTCAATAAAAAACTAATTAACTATTCTGTACCAATTAAGGTAAGAAGTAAATTGGTAACAAGTATTGTGCAGGACGGTAATGGGAAAATATGGTTGGTATTGAGCCATCATTTGTTCCAGGTCTCAGGAAATTCTATTATCGAACAACCTATCCTGGATACTATTAAAGGTGGATTAACAAGCCTTACAGTAAATAAAAAAGGTGAACTATTTGCAGCCGTATACAAAAATGGTGTGTACCAACTCAGTAATGGCAAATGGACAAACATTGCCTCATCATTTGGAAAAGACCTGGTGATAAGCACGATCTTATTTGACAGGCAGGATACGCACAAGATATACCTGCTAACTTATAATGCCATTTATACCATTGTAAATGGCCAGATGCTGCCTTACGAGACCAGGTTAATGGCCTCAATAAAAGCACCCATGCTAAGCCTTGAGCAGGATACAGCCGCCAATTTGTGGATAGGTACCGCAACCGGCGCATTCCGACTTGGAAAGCAGCAACTCACCCATTTTACTGCAAGTAATGGCCTTACAGACAATCCTGTAACGGATATTTATAATGATGCCGATAATAATTTATGGTTTGCAAGCCAGGGGAGCGGCGTATTTAAATACGAAGGAGATAGCTTTATTACTTTCGACAGGTCGCACGGGATGTCTGATAACGAAGTGGTAATGGGGATAGCTAAAGAAAAAACCGGTCAGATTCTTATAGGTATCAATGGCGGCGGCTTAATGAGATATGATGGGAAAAGCCTGTCAGCCATTAAAATACCAGCAGAACATCCGGAATTAAACAGGATTCAATGCCTTTACACAGATAAGAAAGGACTGGTATGGATAGGTACCGAACGCGGGGGCTTGTGGAGTTATGATAATAATATCTTCAAAAAGATCAATAACGACGAGGTTTATTCGGTAATTGACGTTGCCGAAGATCAACAAAGCACCGTATGGGCAGCTACTCCCGGAGGTTGCTTTTATATCGAAAATAATGCACTGAAGCGGCTGGAAGATCTTAGTTCATTTTCTTCATCAATAGTTCCTATCGGCAAGGATTCAATAATCATAGGCACTAATGATGGTGTTGTGCTTGCCGTGAATAAGAAAATAGTTAAATCTTTTGAGTTGAAAGCTGTAAGGACCTCTGTTATTTTCTGCATGATCAGGTACAAAAATATGGTGATCATTGGTACCGATGACCGGGGCCTGTTTACCTGGAACTGGGCAACCGGCGATGTGAAAAATTACGGCATTAAGGACGGACTCAATTCTAATACAATATATAATCTTACTGTTGATAACAATGGTGTTATTTGGGCAGGCACCGGGCGTGGTGCCAACCGTGTGTTATTTGATGCAAAAAGCAATAGCTTTTGGGTTAATACCAGTACCGACTCAAAGCACCCCATCCTTGAATCAAATCAGAATGCCTCGTTATACGCCGATCATAAGGTGTGGATTGGGACAACTAAGGGCGTTATTGCCTATGATATTAATGCTACCCCTGCCGATGGGGTTGTTCCGCATATAATCATCGAATCTGTTAAATTAATATCACAGGCTTCGGGTAACAGAGCGCCGGAAAATACTATGCTGACTGACGGCGCAAATTTAACCTACAATAACAATCACCTTGCTATCTCATTTTTAGGTATTTATTTAAAAGACCCGCAAAGCGTATCCTATACTTATAAATTGAAGGGATTGGACAGCACTTATTCCATGCCGGTTAAAAACAATATCGTTGATTATCCATCTCTGCCACCGGGTAAATATACCTTCGAAGTAAAGGCGCTTACTTCGAATGGGATACTATCAGCAACTGCTGCCCGTTTTTCGTTTTCCATTACACCGCCATTTTATCAAACCACCCCTTTCCGGGTTTTGGCTGTTACATTCTTTGTTTTATTGGGTATCATATTGCAAAGCTACAGGCACAATCTCAGGATCAAACGCCAGCAGATAATTGAAGCCACAAAACGGGATGAAAGCCTTAGAATAAGGCAACAAACCGCCGAGGATTTCCATGATGAATTGGGGAACAAGCTAACCCGTATTACGGTGCTTTCAGAAATACTGGATACCAAAATGGACCAAACCCAGGCCGACCAGAAAAAACTGCTGGAACAGATCAAGCAAAATGCCTCCTCTCTTTACAATGGCACCAAGGATATCCTGTGGGCCCTGGATCCGCAAAGCGATAACTTATATGAGATACTAAGCCATATCAGGGATTTTGGCAACGAGTTGTTTCTGGATACTCCTACTGAATTTGAGTTCGACGGGATTGACGAATCATTTAACCAGGTAAAGCTACCAATGGAGTACAGCCGTAATATACCTATGATATTTAAAGAACTGCTGAACAATACCCTTAAACACGCCCACGCAACTCATGTAACATTGAGCCTGGATCATATTGAAAGGGACGAGATGCATTTAACACTAAAGGATAACGGCGCAGGATTTGATCAGCATGAAACAAGGAAAGGACAGGGTATCAATAATGTCATTACCCGTATTAAACGGATCAATGGTGAGATCAGCATTAATTCTGAAAAAGGCGCCGGTACCCTGATCAGCTTGAAAATTAAAATAAAGCCTGTAGTTACACATTAAAATTAAACAGTATGAATACCGAGCGAAACATTAAAATAGTGATCATTGAGGATGACGAGATCATCAGGGAGGGCTACACTTTGCTTATCAGCAATGTAGAAGGATATGAAGTTGTAAGCAGGTATGCATCATTCGATGAAGCTGCGAAAACAATTGTAAATGACAGCCCTGATGTTATTTTGCTGGATATCGAGCTGCCCGGTACCAACGGTATAGCAGCTATACCCAAGTTGAAAAGGATGCTGCCGCATGTGCATATTTTGATACTTACGGTATATGAGTCGGAGAAGCTGATATTTGAGGCATTGGCCAATGGCGCATCAGGTTACCTAACCAAAAACACAGCACCTGCTAAAATCATCGAATCGGTAAAAGAAGTAAAGGATGGGGGCGGGCCCATGAGCGTAAATATCGCGCGTATGGTGATCAAGTCATTTCAACGTAACCAGGAATCCCCGCTATCCAAACGTGAGACTCAGATATTGGAGCAGATAGCAGATGGCAAAAGCCGCAGCCAAATAGCGAAGGAACTGTTTATAGACCTGGAAACTGTACGCAGCCACATCAAAAACATCTACCTGAAACTGGATGTCAACTCCCGGGCCGATGCTATAAAAACGGCCAAGGAGAACAAGTTAATCTAACCATTTAATTCCCTGCAGGCATTGGCATATTAAGTGCCGGCTTAAGTGAGCCACGATGGCAGGTGGTACAGTTTACAACAGGGTTGGCACTTTGCAATCCATTAATGTTTTTGAGCAGTTGATTGTTAATGGTGGCCGTCATTGCTGACATTTGCCTGGCGATATCTTTTGCTGCTTTAGTCTCAGCTTCCCAGTGTTGAGTATCGTGACAATGACTACACGATACACCTAAAGAATTGGAAAACCCGAAATTCATGATGGCCAGTAATCGCGATGCCGGTATACCTTTAAATAGCTTTATGTTTTTAAATACAGAATCTGCAGGCATATTTTCCTTACCCTTTATAGCCAACTTTAATTCATCCACATAATGTTTTCTATCAGCAGCCAGCGAATCAGCATTATGGCTTTTAATGACTTTTACATTTTTTAAGTTAAAGGCGCTTAACCCTATTATCAGCAGTAAAAGACCGGAAAGTATGAGCGTGCGTTTCATTTCTTATTGGTTTAAAAGAAGTTTAATTTACTCAATTCGATTTCTTAAATAAGGAGTCAAGGGCATATTTACCCCCTCCTGCATACATAATGACAATCGCCATTATGCAGAAGGAAACGGTGATGGTTCCGTCAACTCCCCAATTTTTGCCAATGTTGGCAGATAATGTAGCAACAAGCATGGTAAAAGCGATCAGGAAGGCGCCAACCCTCGTGAACAATCCAGGTAATACAAGCAGGCCTCCAAAAAATTCGCCTCCTTTGGCTAAAAAGGCCATAAAAAGCGGAAATGGAAAATGGAGCCCATGCCCAAACCAGCCCTCAAAAAATTTACGATCTTCATCTGAATAGAATAACCTGAAGAAGAACCGCCCGTTTGTCATCATTATATATCCAACCCAGATACGCAGAATCAGCATAATAACATCGCCAATGGCATTTTTATTAAATCTTGCTGTCATATTGAAAATATAATAATGATAAGTGGTGCAGTGTATATCTATAAAGCTAAGCATTCCCATTGATCTGAAAGTCACCCCATTAGGGTGATTTCTATCGGTTGATTAAATCAATAAAATCACCCTATAGGGGTGATAATGTGCTAAAATCACCTTGGTATCTTTATACAGATTTAATTTCAAGATGAGTGTTATGGAATATTCTAAAGTACTTGATAACAAAGCCCGTATAACCAGTGCTACCCTCTACCAAAAGTCGTATACCGAAACTACCGGGAATTTTAGCATCCGGTTTGTATTCAGCGGCAACGAAACGTATACCATAGGCAGGCGTCAGCTGTCAATTCATAGTGATTCCTTTTTAATATTGAATAAGGGGACTCAGTTTACAAGTAATGTTGACCCGCGTTTACCTGTAGATGTGTTTTCAATTGAATTTGATGATGATTTTTTAACTGATTTTAACAGGGCCAGGTTAGCAGGTAATGGTTTAAGGGCCGACACGGATAATATAGTTAATTCATCATATAATCTTCGGGAAACCATTTATCCGTTTAAAGGTGATATTAAACTTAATATCTGCCGACTTAAAAAACATTTAGACAGTGGCGCAGGAGACGATAAATTAATAAGAGAATGCCTGTATCGTTGCCTTGTCAATTTTTACTGTGTTTATAACGAGGAGATATTTCAAAAAGCTACAAAGCTCAATTTCCTGCATAACAGTACCAGCATAGAAATATTAAGGCGACTTAATTTAGCTAAAGAATATCTATACGCCAATTACAATAAAAGCGTAAACCTTACAAATTTGGCAAATTATGCCTGCCTTTCGGTCAATCATTTATTGCGCACCTTTAAATTGGCCTATAACCAATCCCCGCATCAGTTTTTAATTGAGCTTAGGCTACAGCGCGCACAACTACTGTTAGCCAAAACAGAATATCCTATAAATGAAATTGTCAACATGGTGGGATTTAAATGTACCAGTTCATTTATAAGGCTATTTAAAAGCAGGTATAAAACCACTCCGCTTAAATACAGGAATGTAGCAGCATAACCAGCTACATTTGCCTGTCCAGTTCTGTCATCTGCAATCAATTTGATTTTGCAAGGTTGCCGTATTCATCAATCTTACTATATTTGCGCCCTGAAGGAAATAGCCATAGCAGGGGTTTAAGCACATAAACAGGCGAAGAACTCAAAACAAGGCCCGTTCGTCTAGGGGTTAGGACGTTAGATTTTCATTCTAGAAACAGGGGTTCGATTCCCCTACGGGCTACTTAGATTATCAAAACACCCTTGTAAGTCAACTACTTATGAGGGTTTTTTGTTTTTACTGTCAATAAAAGTAGGATAAATTCAGTTTAATCTGATTAAAATTCACTAAAGATTTGAAGTGGGGTTTAAACAATAAATATCCATTCATGTTTTTTTGGGTTCCCACTTACCAGCGGGGGGGCTGTTCATTCATACGCCTGCAAGGCATTAGGCCGGTATCTATTACCATCCCTAACACGGAATTTACGTTTACAGTATGTCCTATTTTAAGGGTGTTCCATTTAGAGAGTGGAACATTTGAAACACCTGGAACGATGTGGAACACCCGCAATAGTTAAAATTAATTTTCTCTGAAGTTAAATTTGATTAAGATTTACTGTAATAAGTCGGCCACCAACATCTTTGATACACTTATTCACTTTCCAGACAGTTAGGTTCTAAATAATAGACTAAATTAAAAAGGATGGCATCTAAGTACTATCTTTTTAAAAATTTTAATGCCATGTGCTTTTACTCATACTGATCATCAGGCTGTTAATTTAATAACACATTATTGATACACTACCAACTACTAGGGTTAATTTGTATCCATGGTGAAATCAGCTTTTATATTTAGTTTTAGTTTTTGTTTATTAAAATCATTTAAACTAAAAGGACCCAAAATCCCTTTTTCTGGGTAATAAGTGAAGTCATTATGAATTGGCACAATAAAATAAAATACTAATTCTTTTTTTTCGCGCTGACTGGTATTTTCAGAAGTGTTGTTTTTAACGACAATACTATCTCCACTTCTAGAGATCGTAGTGGGTGAGCTTTTTGGATATTGTTTGACAATTATATAACTATTATTATACCCGACAGCAATAACATCGCTTCTCACAATACCAACAAAATCACCATCATCATTCACTTTATAACCGAGTTCCTTACCATTATCTCTATTCGATGAGATTAAGTAATATCGGCCAACTATTTGATTATTTACATCAAAGGAATTGCATGATTCTACTGTAAACAAAATTATCATCAAGAAGTTAAGTTTGACTAATTTAAGTATCATATTTAAGGTCTTCTAATTGGCTCTGTCCAGATATATTCTTGATAAGTATTTCCCATAATTGAACCTTGAGCTCTTTCCCAGTTTGGGCCTTGATCATAAAATAAAGAAGTAAATGAAGTACGATTAAATACAGCAAATACCAACATGTTATTTACTACAAATATATCAACAGAGTATGATCCTACAAATTGTTGGATTGGATTTAATCCCGCTTGGTAAAGGCCCTTCAAACCAAATGATATACCATAGTCACCAACACGTGCATTTGTCAAATCTGCAGTTAGTTTGTATTTATTGTAGAAAAAGCTTCTTGCTTTTTGAATGCTTTTGGACCTTCTCATCTCATCTGTTACACGATTGTTAATAAATACTCTATTATCTGGTCCTGTTCCGGTAAAAAATTCTCTTGTCATTGTCGCAGCAGTTCCAACATTTGACAAATAATTCAAAAACCCTTGCCACCAACTAGGATATCCTGAATCAACTCGTCTGGGCGCCATATCGGTAATAGTAGTCCCCGCCAAAAGTTTCCCCTGAGTTGGCGGATCACTTTGATCAGGCGTAACAGTTACCCCTGATAGAGGTGTGCCCTGAGTTGGTTGATCAGCATCATTTGAGGGAACAACGGCACCCGGACTCAGAGGCCCAGCCGTCACAGTTCCTTTCGAATTATTAGTGGTACTGCCTCCATTATTATCATTGTTTCCGCCACTATTACTTGAACTAGCAGGTCCTCCTGGCCCATAAGGCCCATTTGGTCCAAAATTATAGCTTCCGCCGCCGCCACTACCTGTAATTGAACTGACCCCTATCGCGTAATCGCTTTCCCCTTCGCCCCCGTTGGCATCCGACCATATCGCATATCCCACTGTCAACGTATATATTGTCGGGCCCTGAGTGTATCCAAATGATTGTGGCCCCGGAGCCTTATTCGCACCTGCCGGATCATTATACATAATGGGATTATTCCCCGCATACTGATACCCCGTCATACTCATAGCGCTCTCCGCTACAGGATCGACTGCTACAAATCTGCCAATAGCTGAATCATAGTTCCTATAAAAGGTTTGGTAATAATTCGGCAGATTACTGAAATCATTCTGCCATTCTGAGCCACCATTATAGAGGTGTTTATTATCGTTGGTCGGCGTGGTGATGATGCTATTGGGTAAAATCATTCCAAAACCATAATAGCTGTTCTCTTGGGTTACCACGGCAGCACCCGAGCCATTATTTTGGAAGCTTAACCGCGCGTTGCCCTGCTGATCGCTGATCACGTATTCCTGTGTCAGCGTACCGCTTACATTCAATACCCTGCCCTCCGGCATGGCAAAATAAAGCAGGGTGCTGTTTAATTTATCACCAGCACTTTTGTAACACTACCCATCCCACAACTATTAACGATAGATAATTTTTGCGTTTTTATACTTTTTTTTCAGTTGATAATAATCTTTCAATATGATATGGATGTAATTATTTCTACAAATAACTTTTTCAATCTGATTTCCAGAAATAACCATGGTTCCAGGATATTCAACAAAATCATCATCTACTTTTAGAATCCATTTGCTTTTGTGCTTTTGTATTTTATACAATTCTAATACATCTTGGAATGTCAATAATTTTATCTGACGTTCAAGAGATAATATTAAAATATCATCGACCTGAAGCCTGGCTTTAAGCTCTTTTAATGAAGAACTCGAAAGAACATCCATGTTTGTTATATATTTTGGATCTATATAAGCATATTCAGTTATTAAAGTTGGTTTATTGTCAAACTTTAGTATATACATACGTCTGACTGATTGATCTTCTTTAACAGAATCTATCTGACCAAAACAAATATTGCATATCATTAATGTCAAACAGAGTAAAATGATTTTTTTTTGTAAAGCCATAAAAGTAACTTTCAAATAATAATAATTGATGTGTACTATGTTCTACAAAACCCGTTTTCCACCTTTCTTATTTTCTTCTTTTACTTTATAATAATCTTTTAATATAATATTTATATAATAGCCTTTACGACTATTTACTATTTTTACTCCATCCAGTTCACTTTGAGATATCAGAAGTGTTTCTGGATAGTCTATTGTCTCGTCATCCAATTTAATAATTGGTTTTTTATATTTAGTTTTAATTTTATACAAGTCAAAGAGCTCGTTCAAGGTTAGCACTTTCGTTTTTGGCATTAGTTTTAAAATTATAACACCATCAATTTTAAGCAAATGACAAATTTCCCTCGATGATGAATCGGGTAATTCGTCTCTGCTAATCACTCTCATTTCATTAATAAAGGCATTCTCTGTCGCTATAGGAGGTTTGTCAGCAAATTCTATAATATATAAAAATTTGAATTTTGTCTTTATCGTGTCGCTGGGTACCTGGTATGTTTGCGCAAAGCATAAATATGCCATGATAAAAAGAATGCTTGTTAAATAAATTTTCTTTTTCATGTGATTGAGTTATTTATTATATTCTAATTATTTTTTCAAGATCAATAAAGTTTATTTAGAACCAGTAACTACAAATGTATCATAAAAAGCAGCAGGACTTTTATTACCATAAGTACCCGTTGCCGGATTCCAGTATGTATAATTAAATCCGGCATTAGGTCCGTTAAGAAAATAGCTGAAGCCGGTTATTAAGACTTCATGAGCTTGTGTTGGTGATATCAAAAAAGTTCCTAATACCGGATCGCCATTAAGAAGTCCACCAATAACATCTGAACTAAAATATCCATTTAAAAATTCATTAAAAAGCTTTCCTGAAGATACATCTATCCCATAATCAACAATGTTTTGAATCCTTGAACCGTGTAAATCATTACTAATGATGTACTCATGAAAAACCCCCTGCCCAGTAGTATGACCGCCATAGAAATTTTGTGCGCCTGATATGCTACAAAATGCACAGGTATTTCCATGTTGTCTGTTCGAGCCATTATTAAGGGGAAGATTATTACCTGGTATATGATATAGATTACCGGCATAGCTATAAGGGTCACCTCCTACACTAATATTATTATCCCAAGTGACACCTTCGTCTGGTTCATCCTCATAACTCATCTTATTGGGATTGTCAACGATTGACCAAAGAACCTTATCAGGACCTATTGCATTCATATTGATTGTTGTGTTCGAATTCACTGCTCCAACCGCAAATTCTGCGGCTGCCCCTGTTGACGGAGCACCACTATTATTGCTTGGGCTTCCACTGTCATCACTCCCACCTGACGGGGAGTTTCCATCCGCTTTACTAATAGTTCCTGCACCACCTTCGGCAAGACTAATAAGATTTTGAACGAATGAGTTATAAGCAAATGCACTCATTTCGTCATCTGCTTCAGCATTTTGATAGTCATCATTTGCATAAAAAGGCTGACCGTTCCCTTGAATAGGCGGCCCGAACTTGTTCCCTAACGGATCATTCAACATGATCGGATTGTTTCTAGCGTACTGATAACTTGTCATGCTTGCAGCACTCTCTGCCTGAGGATCAACCCCCACAAACCTACCAATTGCCGCGTCATAATTTCTGTTAAAGGTCTGGTAATAATTAGGCAAATTACTAAAATCATTCTGCCACTCGCTGCCGCCGTTGTATAAATGTTTATTGTCATTCGTCGGTGTAGTGATAACGCTATTGGGTAGGATCATCCCAAAGCCGTAGTAACTGTTCTCCTGTGTAACCACTGCTGTGCCCGAGCCGTTGTTCTGGAAGCTGAGCCTTGCATTCCCCTGCTGATCACTGATCAC
>Ga0206930_1071_pt1 | contig 23234 bp, 16 predicted proteins | sample Alteio_BWOrgHeat_20_FD_152939 | JGI IMG/M metagenome (GOLD analysis project Ga0206930, IMG submission 152939) | Enriched cells from forest soil in Barre Woods Harvard Forest LTER site, Petersham, Massachusetts, United States -... | ecosystem: Environmental > Terrestrial > Soil > Temperate forest >... | reverse complement strand
GTACTGGCTTTTATGGACCTTGGAGAAAACAAACCCTATAATACTACTTTAATTCATGGTGGCGCGGGTTATAGCGGATTACCTTCCGCATTTCAGGGGCCGGGTTTTCCGCAGCAGTCAAACTCCCTGCTAAAAAATCTGCCTGCTGCAACAAGGCAAACAAATTCAAACGCTGTGGTTAGTTATTTCCAGGCATCAGGTGGTAACGACAACTATGCTAAGCTGACCTATGCGCGCCAGTTAACCAGCAAGGAGTTTACCCTCCAACCACAATTGGGCTATGTCTCACTGAATTATCCCTTAAATAACGACGAGGTACTTGCGGTGGCCTACCAATACACGGTAAATGGCGTACAATACCAGGTGGGTGAATTTTCGACCGATGTGCCTGTCGACCCTAATACACCAAAGGTATTGTACGTAAAGCTGCTTAAAAACTCTTTACTGAAAACCAACCTGCCTACCTGGAAGCTGATGATGAAGAATATTTATTCATTGAATGCTTTCCAAATCAGTCCGCAAAACTTCAGGCTGAGCATATCCCGCCTTGATGAAAAATCGGGTATCGCAAAGCCCATTATGGACGAGGGTATCCACACAAAAAGCAAACTCTGGATACAGCTGACCGGTCTTGATAATCTTGATGCGCAGAATAACAAACAGCCCGATGGCTATTTTGACTTTCTTGATAAGATAACCATCGACTCGCAAAACGGGCTCATCATGTTCCCCGTGCTTGAGCCCTTCGGCTCTGACCTGGCGAAACAGTTTGACCCTGGTGAACAGGATCTGATAAAACGGTATGTGTACCAGCCAATATACGATTCAACAAAAACAATCGCCCAGCAATTTTTTCCGCAATTGAACAGATATGTTATCAGCGGAACATTCACCTCACAGGGAGGATCTGAATATCAGCTTAACGCGACGAATATCCCGCAGGGCTCTGTAATTGTTACAGCCGGAACGCTGAAATTAGCCGAGGGCACCGATTTTACTGTAGACTATACATCAGGCCGTATCCGTATCCTCAATCAGGCACTGCTTTCATCAGGGCAACCGATCACTGTCAATATTGAAAATAATGAATTGTTTGGCGTTCAGCAAAAGTCATTATTCGGGACACGGCTTGACTACCAGGTAAATGATAAGCTTGCCGTTGGCGCTACTGTGATGCATTTAACGGAGCAGCCGATCACGCAAAATGAGGTGATAGGCCAGGAATCGATCTCAAATACCATGTACGGGTTTGATGTGAATTATAAATCTGATTCAAGGTTCCTTACCAGGTTGGTTGATAAGATACCGTTTATCACCACTAAGGCACCATCGTCCGTAGCCTTCAATGGCGAATTTGCTCGTTTGGTACCGGGGAGCCCAAGCGCGTTAAACTTTGCTGGTTCAAAGAACGGAACAGCATATCTTGATGATTTCGAAAGCAGTCAATCCGTTATCGATATAAAAAGTGCGACAGGCTGGCAAATTTCGGGCACACCACAATTATTCCCGGAATCGCAGTTGTTTAATAACCTTGGCTACGGGTATAACCGGGCCAGGCTCGCCTTTTATAATATCGACCCTATATTTTATAGTGGGGGCACCATCCCGGTTTCGCGCAACGAATTATCAAACCCGTATGTGCGCGAGGTTCTGGAAACAGAAGTGTTCCCATACAAGCAATCAGTTACCGGGCAGCCGCTTACACTACCTACCTTCGATCTGGCCTTTTATCCAACTGTACGCGGCCCTTATAACTACGCCACTACGGGTATCAACAATGATGGTAGCCTGGCAAATCCCAAAAGCCGCTGGGGTGGGATTTTCCGCGGCATATCAACCAATGATTTTGAGTCACTGAACGTTCAGTATATTGAATTTTGGGTGATGGATCCCTTTATCAATAAGCCTAATTCACAAGGTGGCGATCTGTATTTTAACCTTGGTAATATTTCCGAAGATATCTTACTTGACGGGCGCAAAAGTTTGGAAAATGGCATCCCTGTTAATGGCGATCTGAGCCAGGTTGATAATACTGTTTGGGGGCGGGTTGTAAAACAACAGCCGGTTGTAAACGCATTTGATAATAACCCCGCCGCTCGTGTTATACAGGATATTGGCCTTGATGGGTTAAACGATGCTGATGAACGAACCAAATTTGCAAACGTCGTTCAGCAGGTTAAGGCGCAGGTAAATTCTCAAGCAGCAGCAGCATTCTCCAATGACCCATCCTCTGACGATTACCAATACTACGAGGGCCCGCTGCTGGACCAGGCACAAGCAGGTATATTGAAACGTTATAGCCAGTATAACGGCACAGAAGGCAACTCAAAAACATCTGAGCAGTCACAGGCACAGCTTGGCATTGCTACGTCGGCATCAACTTCCCTGCCCGATGCTGAAGACGTTGACCGGGATAACAATATGAACCAGGATGACGAGTATTTTCAATACAAGGTATCCGTTCGCCCGCAGGACCTGGTGATAGGCCAAAACTTTGTTAATGATAAGGTGACTTCGCAGGTTAAATTGCCAAACGGGCAAACGCAATCAGTCACCTGGTATCAGTTTAGGGTTCCTATCAACAGTTATACATCAAAGGCCGGGAACATCCAGGATTTTAAATCGATCCGTTTTATCAGAATGTTCATGACCAACTTTGCTGATACGGCCATATTACGCTTTGCTACATTGCAATTGGTACGCGGTGAGTGGCGTGCATTTAACACGGAGAACAACCCTGCGAACGTGATCGCCGATCCATCAATAGTAAACCCGCCGCTTGATAACTCAACACTGGACGTGGAGACTGTGAATATTGAGGAGAACGGTAACCGCTCACCCATACCTTATGTTGTCCCTCCTGGTATTACACGCCAGCACAATTACAATAACCTGCAAACCAATACCCAGCTAAACGAACAATCCCTTTCCTTAAATATAACCAACCTTCGCGATGGGTATTCAAAGGCTGCATTCAAAACATTCAATAATGACCTGCGTAAATACAAGCGCCTGCAAATGTTTATACATGCTGAAGGCAGCCAGTTAAAGGATAATGACGTAAGCGCTTTTATCCGTCTGGGGATTGATTATGTAGACAATTATTACGAGTATGAGATACCCATGAAGGTTACGCAGCCGGGCACTAATGATCCTAACCTGATATGGCCGGCAGTAAACGAACTGGATATCCAGCTTTCATTACTTACCAATGCTAAACTGGCACGTAACAATGCCAAGCTCAACGGACAACCATGGCCATTAACTGTACCATTTACCATGTCTGACGGGCATAATAAGATTACAATTAAGGGGCAACCGGATCTGAGCCGGCTTGAAACGGTAATGCTGGGGGTACGTAACCCACTGAAAACCAGTGCAACGTCAAGCACGGATGATGGACTTGATAAATCAGGAATATTGTGGTTTGATGAACTGCGCCTGACGGATTTTGACAATAGTGGCGGATGGGCGGCTACAGGACGACTCGACACTAAACTGGCTGATTTTGCAACAGTGACAGTATCAGGTACTAAAAGTACCGCAGGTTTCGGAACGCTCGACTCCAGGATGGAGGACCGCAGCCTGAATGATACCAAAACCTATGACGTAGCTGCAAGTGCCGAGTTAGGTAAGTTCTTTCCGGATAAAAGCGGTGTTCATATCCCGCTTTATGTGAATGTTTCATCGCAGGTGAGCACTCCGCAATATGATCCGGCATCGCCTGATGTTCTGTTAAAACAAACTTTGCAAAGCGCCACCAGCACAAAGCAAAAGGATTCGATACAAAATGCTGCAGAAGATTATACGGTGCGGAAAAGTATTAATTTAACCAACGTCCACATCGCCAAAACTAATTCCTCTACGCCAAATCATGTATGGGACGTTCAAAACTGGAATGCCACATATTCATACACAGAATATGAACATCACGACTTTACTACAGAGGATGACCTGGAAAAAACCTATCATGTTGGATTAGCCTATAATTATTCCAATCAACCTAAATATTTCAGTCCTTTTCAAAAGGTGATAAAGAATAATTTGCTGGCGCTGATAAAGGATATTAATTTTAGTCTGTTGCCATCGAGGATAAATTACAGCATCAACTTTGACCGCTTTTACTCCGAAACCACATTAAGAAATAACGACCCGACCAACCTGATACCGATACCAACCACCTATAATAAAACCTTTAATATTACGACAGTATATGGCCTGGGATGGAACCTGACCAAGTCACTTACCCTGGATATTGATGCTACCAACCTTGCCACAGTTGATGAGCCCGCAGGGCGGATAAATGGTTTAAAAAAGGATACACTCTGGAACAATATACTAAGTCTGGGCCGCACAACCAACTATAACCACACCCTAACACTTAATTATGCAGTGCCGGTTAATAAGATCCCATTCATGGATTGGACAACGCTTATTGCCCGTTATACTACCCATTTTACATGGCAGGCACAGCCTCTTTTTGCCATCAACGACCCTGCGTTTAGCGTGGGTAACAGCATTCAGAACTCGCGCACCATCCAGTTAAATCCTTCATTTAATTTTGTTGGCTTGTACAACAAATTTCCTTTTCTAAAACGGGCAACATCAACGGCCAAGAGTAAGGACGATGAGGATAATGGCGGAATAGGTAAAGTTTTGCTTGGCTTTTTAACAAGTATAAAGAACTTGAGTGCCGCTTATACCAGAACTCAGGGTACATTTATACCGGGCTATTTACCTAATTCAAGCTTTGCGGGTGAGGATTTTAATTACAATGCCCCGGGGCTTGGGTTTTTGTTAGGAAGCCAGGCCGATCTGAGGCAAAAGGCAGTAGCACACGGTTGGATCACAACCGATACGCTGCAAAATCAATTGTATTTGACAAGTTTAAATGAGGACCTTCACTTTAAGGGAACACTGGAGCCATTCAAGGATTTCAGGATCGATCTGATTGCCTTTAAGACGCAGGATCACAGTTATCAAACCAATTTCAAGTATCTGCCCACGACCAACAGCTTTGAAAATCTGGCACCTACCACATCCGGTGATTACAGCATATCCTATATGTCAATAGCTACCGCATTTTCAAAGATCAGCGGGCTTGATAATTCCTCTCCGGTTTTTACTAAATTTTTAGGCTACAGGTCCATCATTTCGCAACGGCTTGGCGCTCAAAATCCGAACTCGCTCTCCCAGGCAGCAGGTTATGCTGATGGCTACGGGCCTAATTCTCAGAATGTGGTTGTGCCTGCATTCCTGGCGGCATACACGGGTCATAGCGCGAATACTGTTGGATTAAGTGGGTTCCCCAATATTCCGATCCCTAACTGGGATATTAAATATAGCGGACTAAGCCGTATCCCATTTTTTACTGATCTGTTTGAATCGGTTGACATAAGGGATGGCTACAGGTCAACTTATTCGGTAGGCAATTACAATTCCGTATTACAATACCAGGAAACAAACGGCCATGTAAGCTCAAGGGATGAGAACAACGACTTTTTGCCTTTTTACCAGTTCTCATCGATCACTATTTTTGAGCAGTTTGTTCCTTTGTTTGGTATCGATGTACGCTTTAAAAACAACGTTACCGCCAACCTGGAATACCGGCAGAGCAGGGCGCTGAGCCTTAGTCTTGCAAACAGTCAGCTTTCGCAGCAGAATGAAAATGATATCGTCTTCGGGTTTGGCTATAAAACCAAGAATTTCAGGTTCCCGTTTGGCTTGTTTAGTGGGACTCAGCTGAAAAACGACCTTACATTTAAGGTTGATTTTTCGCTGCCCGATAACAAGACCTTGATTTACCAGGCTGATATAACAGGCTCGCAGGTATCATCGGGTGCTCAGAATATTACCTATCGCCCGTCGATTGATTATGTGATCAACCAACGGTTTAACCTGAGTTTGTTTTATGATTCAAATATCACCCGGCCTTATACCTCGCAGAGCTTTAATACGGCGTTCACCAATTTTGGTATCAACCTTAAATTACTGCTGCAATAAAAAAACCGCCTTTGTGGGGCGGTCTTTGATATATGATTGAGTATTGATTTTATTTGATCAATCGGCCTTGCTAACCCTACCCGAACCCGTATGCCTTGAATTAACAACGCTGGCATTGCCTGAATAAACAACGTTTCCAGAGCCTGTAATACGAGCGGAAACACTCTTATCAGCAATAACATTAATATTACCTGAACCGGTTATGGTAGCATCAAGAGTTTGTGTTTTCAGATCTTTGCCATTCACCTCGCCAGAGCCGGTTACCACAATACTGGCTTCATCGGCACTGCCATTAAGGCTAATTGAACCTGATCCGCTGATCACGGTGTGAAGGCTGTTTGAGCGTACAGAAGTAGTGATATCACCCGACCCGCTTAGCACCACCTTGCAGTTTTCGCCGCTTATCGTTCCATCAACATGCATTGAGCCTGAGCCACTATTAACCAACCCGGTAAGCGATTTAGCGGTAACATATATTTCGGCCTTGTGGATATTTTGATGCCAGTTTTCGTGATCCTTGAATTTGATCTTTAAGGTGCCATCTTCAACCACGGTTTCAATTTCATTAATGATGTCCGCATCAGCATCAACTTTTACACTTTCGGTACCGTTAATTTTAATGTGAACATTGAAGGGACCGCCTGATGCAATTGATGTAAAGCCGGAAACATTCCTGCTTTGTCCCTGTGCAGATGCATTAAATGTTGCTGTCATCAGCAACACTAATGATAAAATGGAGAAGACTATTCGTTTCATGATTTTTTGCGTTTAATTAAATGACGCCGTCATTCATGAAAACGTTGCATGTGGAAAGTATTTATTGTTATGAACTGGTACTTGCTGCCTGGTCTTTCAACGCATTTTTCAACTCCCTTTTTCTTTTCCGTTCGGCCCTGCGTTCTTTTCTTTGCGCTTTTTTTATAATGCGTTGCTGCTTCTGTTGTTTCAGATCTGATATTTTCGCCTTTACATTTTGCTGCATCTCTTCATCTAAACCAACGCATGGTTTTATACCGGTGAGCAGTGTGTGCCAGATGGTTTTAAAGAAAGGCGAATCCTTTGGGCGTTCATAATTTACAATAACTGACCTTGGGGTGCTGCCGGTAGTATCCGGGTTATTGTGTTTTATCACCATGATGTTGGCGAATAACGAAGCTATGGTCATGTGTTTTAACCTGTCGTTATTCGTATCGGCTTTTAAAACAGTTACCTTAAGATCAGTATAAAGCAGCGTCACACTCCCTTTTGAAACTTTACTATCGGCATTGATATCAAAGTCAAGCCGGGTTAATTTGCCCTGGTTAACCTTGATCAACGCCAATGGCATGATGGCCGGATTAATTGTTTGCAGGTTCATCGGTCCAAGGCTGCCTTTATAGCTGTAGGGTTCAATCGTGTCAGTCAAATTAAAGGTAAACCTTACATCCAGTTTACTTACATTCATAAAATGACTGCTTAATTGTACTGTACAGATATTGTTTTTTTGTAATGCGAGCTTATTAGTGGTGATGTTTGAAAAAGTCCCTGACGAGTTATTGAAGGTAATGGTACCCGGCAGATTGGATTTTTTGCCGACCTCGGTATAGCTTATGTTAATGTGATTTGCCCTGATGGTATCAATTTCCAGATCGGCTTTTAATTTCTGCAAGCCGAAATTTGGGAAGCTCCCTACCCTATCCTTGTTAACCGGATTATGTTTGGGATTGTTATAAATATCGACACCGCCATCTGATAAGATAAGGGCCGAGGCATTTAAAATCCTGTACTTGTGATACAACTGGAAATTAAAATTATCCAGTTGCAGGGAATCAAGATGAATTTTAAAACGGTCATGATAGCTTTTATTAAAAAACACTTCGGCTTTAACCGGCTGCAAATCCAAACCTTCGATGTTTAATTTCGAGGTTTGAGTGGAAAGGCGCAGATACTTCATTTTGTAAGCGTACAATCCGTCAACTGTTTTACCCGAATAATTATTCAGTTCCACTAAAATATTTTTACAATATAACAGTCGTGATTTATCTGCCTGGGTAGCTGAGTCAATGAGCAGATCGGTCGCACTTAAGTTCATCTCCTTAAGTTCTGATATAGCTACCTTATTGCCGGAGTAATCTTCATATTTAAGCTTTACATCGTTCAGCGATATTTCACCGATGTGAATAGACTTAAGCGACTTTGACATTTTTTGCCATATAGTGCGCTTGTCCTTTATAACCGTATCCCTTGTATGGTTAAGCTGGTAGCTTACATTCAGTTCGGGTTGTTTTAAAATGATTTGACCAATATCAAGCTGATGTTCAAAATAAAGTTTAAAAGGGTGTATGTGGGATAGAGTGATTCGTTTTACATGCAGCTCTACCAGGTTATTTGGCGCAATATGATTTGCCTTTCTCCTGTTGAATACTGCAGTATCAGGTTTAAGGGTGATATTATAAATATCTATTTCGCCCCTGACGATGTGCAGCTCAGCATCCGAAAAATCTATCGTGTAAAGGCTGTCGCTACTGGTTAAGACAGTGCTTTTTACCCTGGCTGCCAGTATCGGCGACCAATAATGGTTAATCAGGAAAGCTAATATGAATATTATGCCGAAGAGAATTAGGGAAAAGGTCAATAGCCTCCTTTGCCATTTGTACTTTAAAAACTTTATCCCCATTAGTATTGCTTGCTATTGTTTCTTCGTGGTATCTGCTTTATCAGTCGCTAATTTATCAATATCCGCCGGTTCCTCATGCACCAATGCCGAAGGTTTTACTAATTTAACAATAAGATACCTTCTGCTGTTACAACAATAAAATCATCATTTTGTTAAATACTGACAAAGTGTCACGCTAAATGTAAATTTTGTGTATTTTTGTAGCTCAATTTTTTAAATGATGATGGATTTCGCAGTTCCGGATAAGACGCACGACGAGAGCAGGCAGGGTGAGGCTTTACTACTGGAGCCTGCAAAAGAAAAGAGCAACGGAAGGAAGCTTTATATAGAAAGCTATGGCTGCGCCATGAACTTTTCGGACAGCGAGATCGTGGCATCCATTCTATCGGATCAGGGTTTTGAAACCACTTCGGATTTTAACGTTGCCGACGTGATTTTCATCAACACCTGCTCGATACGTGAAAATGCCGAGCAGCGTGTACGTAACAGATTAAGGGAATTCACCATAGCAAAGGTCAGGAATCCGGGCTTGGTAGTAGGTGTATTGGGCTGCATGGCCGAGCGTCTGAAATCAAAATTCCTTGAGGAAGAAAAGCTGGTAGATGTAGTAGTGGGACCGGATGCTTACCGTGATCTGCCTAATCTGATAGAAAAGGTAGATGGCGGGCAAAAGTCTGTTAATGTTTTGTTATCCCGTGAGGAAACTTATGCAGATATCAGTCCGGTACGGTTGAATAGTAATGGTATCAATGCCTTTGTATCCATTATGCGCGGGTGTGATAATATGTGTTCGTTCTGTGTGGTGCCGTTCACTCGTGGCCGGGAGCGCAGCCGGGAGCCGCAATCGATCATAAAAGAATGCACCGACCTGTTTAACCAGGGCTACCGCGAGGTTACCTTGCTGGGGCAGAATGTGGATAGTTATAAGTGGGCCTCACCCCCCGCCCTCTCCAAAGGAGAGGGAGCAAAAGACGAGGAAGGGAAAGTCCTCTCCTTTGGAGAGGATTTAGGTGAGGCTAAAACAGTTAATTTCGCCAATCTGCTTGAAATGGTTGCGCTCATACATCCTGATCTTCGGGTGCGTTTTTCTACATCACATCCAAAGGATATCACGGATGAGGTGTTGTATGCTATCGCGAAGCATGAAAATATTTGTAATTATATACATCTGCCGGTACAATCGGGAAACAGTCGCGTGCTTGAACTGATGAACCGCACTTATGATCGTGACTGGTATATTAACCGCATTGATGCTATACGCCGCATCATTCCTGAATGCGCCATATCAACCGATGTGATCACCGGTTTTTGCAGCGAAACAGAAGAGGAACACCAGGATACTTTAAGCATGATGGATTATGTGCATTATGACTTCGCCTACATGTTTATGTATTCTGAAAGACCAGGTACCCTGGCAGCAAAACGTTATGCGGACGATATCCCTGATGCGGTAAAAAGAAGTCGTTTAAAGGAAATTGTAGCAAAACAGCAGGAACATTCCTACATCCGCTTACAGTCGCAATTGGGTAAGGTGCAAAAAGTACTGATCGAAGGTTTTTCCAAAAAATCAGATAATGACTATTGCGGCCGCAGCGACCAGAACGCGATGGTTGTGTTCCCAGTAAATGAAAATTATAAACCAGGGCAGTATGTAAATGTGCTCGTTGAGCGAACAACTACTGCGACTTTGATAGGTAAAATAATTAGTTAATTTGATGATTTGAAAATTTGAAGATGTGTTTCATTTTCAAATTTTCAAATTACCAGATATTCAAATTGAATAAATGGAAGTACAAGAAATAAAACAACGCTACGGTATCATCGGCAATTCGCCATTGCTGAACCGGGCAATAAATATTGCTAACCAGGTTGCGCCAACCGATATCTCTGTTCTGATAACGGGCGAAAGCGGTAGCGGTAAGGAGGTTTTCTCGCACATTATTCACCAGATGAGTCCGCGTAAGCATGGACCATTCATCGCGGTGAACTGCGGGGCTATACCGGAAGGAACGATAGACTCTGAACTTTTTGGACACGAAAAAGGGGCCTATACCGGCGCTGTTGGTGAACGCAAAGGTTATTTTGAAACCGTAAATGGCGGGACGATATTCCTTGATGAAATCGCTGAAATGCCTTTGGGTACACAGGCCCGTTTGTTAAGGGTATTGGAATCGGGGCAATATATCAAGGTGGGATCATCCAAGGTTGAAAAAACTAATGTAAGGGTGATAGCAGCCACAAATGTTGACGTTTATGAAGCCGTACGAAACGGCAAGTTCAGGGAGGACCTGTATTATCGTTTGAATACTGTTCCGCTTAAAATACCACCATTGCGTGATAGGAAGGAAGATATCTACCTGCTTTTCCGCAAGTTCACTGCAGATTTTACCGATAAATACCGCACTCCGCCAATACAACTCGATGACGAGGCGCAGCAGGTGATCATCAACTATTCGTGGCCGGGAAATGTGCGGCAGCTGAAGAATATGGCCGAGCAGTTGGCAGTTTTGGAACGTGATAGAATTATCACCGCACAAACATTGCTGAACTATATTCCGCACGAAACCAATGGCAGAAACCTGCCGATGCGCCTGGAAAATCAGCAAAAGGAAGACTTTTCTGAACGCGATATATTATATAAGGTATTGTTTGATATGAAGCGCGATATGAACGAGTTAAAAAAACTTGTTGCAGATATTATTGATCATGGCGGCGTGTCCACAAACTACGCCAACCATTCGCAAACTTTAAATTCATTATACCGCGATATTGAATTGCCGGGAGGTGGCCAGGAGGGACAATTTACCTTACAGCATCCCGTTATTAACAGCAATGGTAATAATGATGCTTTCAGCATAACCCATGAGGCAGAAGAGGTGGAAGAATCGCTGTCGTTAATTGAAAAGGAATCGGACCTGATACGCAAGGCCTTAAAAAAGCATAAGGGGAAGCGCAAATTAGCAGCAAATGAACTGGGCATCTCTGAAAGAACATTATATCGTAAAATAAAGGAGTTAGATTTATAAGATGAAAAGGATATTTGCGGCCCTTGTTTCGGTAGCTGTTATTGTACTGTTATTTTCAGGATGCACGGTAAAGCTCAACGGTGCTTCCATTCCTGCTGAGTTGAAGACCATCAATGTTGAATACTTTGAAAATAATTCGCCACTGGTAGTTAACTATTTGAGCCAGCAATTTACAGAAGCATTGAAGGACAGGATACGTACCACCACCCGCCTTTCCATTGTGCAGGGCGAGGCAGATGCCCGGATGTCCGGGTCGATCACCGGTTATAGTATTGAGCCGGTATCCATCCAGGCTACAAATACCAATGTGCCACCAATTGCAGGGGCAACAAGGTTAACCATTACAATCAATGTTACCTACACAAACATTGCGAATAAAACGTTTAATTTTACCCAGTCCTTTTCTGCTTATGCAGATTATACAGGCAACCTTTCCGACCAGGAACAGACGCTGATAAATACCATCAATAAACAGTTAACAGAAGATATTTTTAACAGAGCCTTTGCTAATTGGTAAGCAATTCGTAGTTTCAACCTCGTGGATCAGAACCTAAATAACAGGCATAGCGAAATTTTATGGAAGTTGTTGGCCAATCCGGCTGACAATGGTCATTCCTATATAAATGATCTGCAGATCCTGGCCGATGATTTCCCGCAAAGCGGCCTTTTAAGGGCCATGCTGGCACGTGCGGAAGGCGGACTGAGCATTAGCCATGCTGCGGCTTATTTTAACCCGAGGGCACTTTATATCCTGGTAAATTCATCCGAAAGTTTAGCTGTGGTATCTGGTGAACAGATTGTTACGGATGCATCTGCCCGTCCTGTTGCTGATGAAAATGAGCTGGCAGACCAGGAGGCAGAAGTGCATGAGATTATCGATCCGGAGACTAATGAAACAGGGCATTTCGTTAATGCTGAACCTGTAGCAGAAGAAATAAATAAGCCAATAACTGTTATTGCCGATGACGAAAGACAGGAGGTGGAATCAATAGATCATGCAGTTAACACTGAACCCTTTTTAATAGAATACGACGAGGTAGTTGACGAGGATATTGAAGCAACAGAGGCAGAAGAAATTATTGAATTACCGGTTGAGGAACCTGTAACATCCGAAGATATTTACGCAGAGCAAGTATCCGATCACGAAACTGGGGAAGTAGTTGAGTTACCATCTGATGAAACTGAACCCTTAGCGCAAGCTCACACTAAAGAAGATAGCGAAGACGTTGCGCCGATCATCATCACTTCAGAAAATGCATCCTTTTATGAGGATGAGTTAGTTACTGAGGCGGGTGTATTTGAGGAAGAGCAACAACATGAAAATGTGCAAGTGATGCCGGCTGATGAAGAGGTTCAGGAAGTTGAATTAACTATCGAAGCTGTTACTGAACATAAAGAGCCTCAAAAGGATATTGACGATGATATTTATGATGAGATAGTGGGTATTGACGACATAAGCTTTGCACCCGTTACACGGACATTTCACGAGCCGGTTATTCAAGCCGAAGAAAACCCTACTGGAAATATCGTTTCCGAAGAAAATACGAATAAGGACCGTGCGCTGAACCTGGATGATGAAGCGGAAAAATTAATTGTAGGCAATATTGCCGCGACAGATTACTTTGTATTTGACAGGGCTATCAGTGAACGTAAACAACCCGACATCGTTGAGAATGAACAGGTAAATGGGGCTGAGGCACCAGCCTTAGAGCACCAGGAGGTATCAAAATATCACGATGATAAGATGCCTTATACCTTTATGTGGTGGCTGGATAAGACACGAAGAGAACATGCAGGTATATACCAGCCCTTTAAGTTGGATACGTCACAAGCTATCCACCAGAGCGGGGCGCAGGAGCTGCAACAGCAGTATTATGAAAATATATTCCACCTGAACTCGGTTGAGGAGCTTGACAGAAGCACATCATCTCCAACTATTGAGTTTGATATGAAAACCAAAGAGGACAGGATCATCAAACGCTTTATTGTAGAGGAGCCGCATATCAGCCCGCCAAGCAGCGATAAGCTGGATAATGAGAATAAAGCCAAAAAGAGCGCCGAGGATCAGGACGAGATGGTAACCGAAACCCTGGCCCGCATTTACAGCGACCAGATGCTTTACCATAAGGCCATCAACACATACAAAAAATTGATGTTGAAATTCCCGGAAAAAAGCCGTTACTTTGCCGACCAGATTGAACAGTTAGAAAGAAAAATCAATTAAATAATAAGGAAATGTATTTTTTATTAATAATTATCGCCATTATAGTTTGCGTACTTTTAGGAGCTATTGTGCTGATACAAAACCCCAAGGGCGGTGGTTTAACATCAAATTTCTCAAGCTCATCGCAACTGATGGGTGTGCAAAAGACAGGTGATTTCCTGGAAAAAGGCACCTGGATACTTGCCATAGCATTAATGGTATTAACAATGGCTATCAACGTGTCTGTTAAAAGCGGCGGGATAGCGAAGAACGAGAACCAGACGACGATTGACAAAGTCTCCAAGCCAACTGCTCCTACACCAAGCAGCGCGCCATTGGTACCAACCGGTAAGAAGAACAAATAAGCCGGTCAACAAAATATTAAGAGAAGGCTTTGGGTTGATTCCAAAGCCTTTTTTTGGCTAAGGGATATACTGACATGATGGCACTACAATGTTAAGCCATCATTAATAATAAAAACTTCATTAACCTGAATGTGACAATTGAACAGTTAACATGCCAATTTGGAACCTTAGTGTTTACTTGGCATAATTGATGTTCAACTGCAAGTCGAAACTATAAACTTTTTATAAAATCAAATTATTATAATTATGTCATTAAACATTAAACCTATCGGAGACAGGGTAGTGGTGGAAGCTGCTCCCGCCGAAGAGAAGACTGCATCCGGAATCATTATCCCGGATACTGCAAAGGAAAAACCTCAACGCGGAACTATTGTTGCTGTAGGCGACGGTAAAAAAGATGAGCCCCTGACTGTTAAGGCTGGCGACCAGGTATTGTACGGTAAATATGCCGGTACTGAGATCACCTATGAGGGCAAGGAATATTTAATCATGCGCGAAAGCGACATATACGCAGTACTATAATTACTGAATTATTGAAGGACTGAATTATTGATTCATTCTTTCCTGTTTTACAATTCATTAATTCAATAAATCACTAATTCAAAATTAAAAAAAGACATGGCAAAACAAGTTAAATACAATGTGGAAGCACGCGACGCCTTAAAACGCGGTGTGGATATTTTAGCTAATGCAGTTAAAGTAACATTAGGCCCTAAAGGTCGTCACGTAATTATCGACAAAAAATTCGGTTCACCTTCAATCACAAAAGATGGTGTTACTGTAGCGAAAGAGATTGAATTGAAAGACCCCATTGAAAATATGGGCGCACAAATGGTTAAGGAAGTAGCATCAAAAACTGCTGATATAGCTGGTGATGGTACGACTACTGCTACTGTATTAGCTCAGGCTATTGTTACAGCAGGCATCAAAAACGTAGCTGCAGGTGCAAACCCAATGGATTTAAAGCGCGGTATTGACAAAGCGGTTGCAGTGGTTGTTGAAGACTTAAGGAAACAATCAAAAACTATCGGCGAGGATAACAACAAAATCAAACAGGTTGCAGCTATATCAGCCAATAACGACGAGATCATCGGTGCGTTAATTGCTGAGGCTATGGAGAAAGTTGGCAAAGACGGTGTGATCACTGTTGAAGAAGCAAAAGGCACTGAAACTGAAGTTAAAACAGTTGAAGGTATGCAATTCGACCGTGGTTATCTTTCGCCATACTTTGTAACCAATGCTGATAAAATGGAAGTAGAATTGGAAAATCCTTATATCCTGATCTACGACAAAAAAATATCATCAATGAAAGAACTGCTTCCGATATTGGAAAAGCAAGTTCAGACTGGCAGGCCTTTGCTAATTATAGCAGAAGACCTTGATGGCGAGGCTTTGGCCACTTTGGTAGTTAACAAGATCCGCGGCTCACTGAAAGTGGCTGCTGTTAAAGCTCCGGGATTCGGCGACCGTCGTAAAGCTATGCTTGAAGACATTGCTATCCTTACAGGTGGTACTGTAATTTCTGAAGAAAGAGGTTATAAACTTGAAAACGCTGATCTTACTTACCTGGGTACAGCTGAAAAAATTGTAGTTGATAAAGACAACACAACTGTAATCAATGGTGCAGGTCAATCAGAAGAGATCAAATCACGCGTAAGCCAGATCAAATCGCAGATTGAGTCTACTACATCTGATTATGATAAGGAAAAATTACAGGAGCGTTTGGCCAAATTATCGGGCGGTGTTGCTGTTCTTTATATCGGTGCTGCTTCTGAAGTTGAAATGAAGGAAAAGAAAGACCGTGTCGACGATGCTTTACATGCAACCCGTGCGGCTGTTGAAGAAGGTATTGTTGCAGGTGGTGGCGTTGCATTCATTCGCGCAGTTGATGCTTTGAAAGACCTTAAAGGTGCAAACGAAGACGAGAACACTGGTATCCAGATCATCCGTCGTGCTATTGAAGAGCCCCTTCGCCAGATTTGCGAAAACGCAGGTATCGAAGGTTCAATCGTAGTACAAAAAGTAAAAGAAGGTAAAGCTGATTTCGGCTACAATGCACGGACTGATAAATATGAAAATTTGATCGGCGCAGGTGTTATTGATCCTACGAAGGTAGGTCGTGTAGCTTTGGAAAATGCTGCTTCAATCGCAGCGATGCTATTAACTACCGAATGCGTATTAGCCGATGATCCTGAGGATGAAAAAGGCGGCATGCCTCCGATGCATGGTGGAGGTGGTATGGGCGGCATGATGTAATATCAGTCCGAGCCAAAAGTTCTAAGTCATTGGTCTGGAATCAAGCGACTTGCGACTCAAGACTTTGAACTTAAGATTAAATACTTAAAGAAACCCTGTCTGCAAAAACAGACAGGGTTTTCTTTTTTTCTGAACCATCCAAAAGTCATGGGGAGGTAAAGGGAGTGTCATTTGTTAATCAAATGATTGATTAATTAAAAATCCGATCACTTTTAAGGTTATTTTTGTACAGTAATTCAACAACAGGATTATTAGGCACAACAATTGAATAACCATCATCATGAAAGCGATTAACGAAGCAGCGAACCACTTGAAGACCCAATTACTGGACTGGGTATTCATTAAGGGGCCTGAATTATTTATAACCATCTACGGAAAATAATAAATTCCTAACTTTGGCTTCTACTATGAAGCTCGAAGAATTCTACCGGCAGTTCCACACCTGGATAGTCAATAACGGCCAAAACTATATATTCGGTTTAATCATATTATTAGGTGGACTTTGGTTCATCAGGATACTAAGATCGAGGATGCGCTTGCGAATGAGCAAGCGGCAGGTCCACTCCACATTGCAACCTTTCTTTTTAAGTCTTACAGTTACTGCACTATATGTATTACTGTTCTTAACGGTTTTAAAGATAGTCGGGTTCGAGCTAACCGTTTTCAGTACCATCATTGGTGCATTCAGCGTTGCAGCGGGCTTAGCCTTGTCGGGTACGTTCCAGAATTTTGCAGGCGGTGTATTGATCCTTTTACTAAAACCGTTCAACCTAAGTGATTATATAGTGGCCCAGGGCCAGGAAGGTACCGTCACATCCATCCAACTATTCTATACCGTTTTAAAAACGATTGACAACCGCACCATTATTATCCCCAATGGCAAGCTGTTTAACGAAGTGATCATTAATACGAACCGCGAGAAAACCCGCCGCCTTGATTTCGAACTGAAGCTGACCTATGTAGTGGAGGTGGATAAAGTAAAAGAGATCATCTATAAAGCTATTGAAGTTACTCCTAACCTTTTGCGTACACCAAAACCATTGGTTGGTGTAATTGCGTTGGAAATAGACGGTATACGATTTACCGTACGCGTTTGGGTTAAGCCTGATGATTACCTGGGCGCTAAGATATTTTTGCAGGAAAAAATTGTAAAGGATCTGCGTAATGCAGATATACAACTGCCCAGCCATCATGTGTTGCCCGGCACCTGATCTATATCCTTTGCTTTGCTTTGATCTCGAGATAGCGGTTAATGGTATTGATGGTTAAATTCTGGGGCGAACTCAAAATCGACTGGATACCATGCCTTGCCAGTTCTTTTACGATGAGTTTTTTATCATAAGCAAACTTTTCGGCGATGGTTTTTATGTAGATGCCCTCCACATCTTCAGCAGGTTGCTCGCTGAGTTTTTTAAGCTCGGTATTTTCAAAAAAGACAACCAAAAGTAAATGGAACCGGGATATACGCTTTAAAAATGGCAGCTGCCGCTCCAATGCCGACATACTTTCAAAATTGGTAAAGAACACTACCAAACTCCGTTGCCTTAACACATTGCGGATGGTGGAATATAGCAACTCCATATTGGTTTCCAGGTAGCGTGTCTTTTCCTTATACAGCACTTCCAGTATCCTGTTCAATTGTACCGGGCGACGGTCAGCAGGAACAATAGCGCCTATTTTCTCAGCTACGGTGATTATGCCGGCCTTATCCTCCTTCAACAAAGCTACATTTGATAATACCAGGCTTGCATTGATGGCATAATCCAATAAACTAAGGCCATCAAAGGGCATCTTCATCGACCTTGATTTATCGATCACACAATATACATGCTGCGATTTTTCGTCGGTATACAAATTGGTCATCAGGTCGCCGTGCCTTGCGGTTGCTTTCCAGTTTATAGTACGATAATCATCACCGGCTACATAGTTTTTTACCTGCTCAAACTCCAGGCTGTGGCCAAGCCGCCTTATCTTTTTGATACCCACCTCGGTTAATCTATTTGAGATAGCCATCAACTCATACTTGCGCATTTGCAGGAATGATGGATATACCGCCAGGGTTTCGACCTGACTAAAATTATACCTCCGCCTGACGAGCGCCAGGGGTGATCTTACATATACCCTGATATCGCCAAACTCATATTCGCCGCGCTTGGTGGGGCGCAAAAGGTAATTGATCAGCCTATGCTGACCTGGCTTTAGTTCCATTTTAAACCAGACATCCCTTTTTTGAAATTGAAAGGGTATCTCATCGATAATTCCCGCACTGATATTGAAGGAATACATATTTTCGATATAAATCCCCAGCTCGTTATCATCCCCGTTGCTTAAGCGTTCAGGAGCATGACGGCGGGCAAATATGCCCTTTGGATTACGGTAAAGCATCGTCACATCGGCAAGGAAAAGTAATACAAGCGTCCAGAACGCTAATTCGGGAATAACTCCCAGCCATGGGAAAAAGAAAGCGAATACAAACAGCACAGCAGAACAGGCCAGGGCGGCAAAAAGCCGGTTGGTGAGGAAAAGATTTTTGTAGAATAAACTAAAAATATTTTTCAAGCTGTTTATCGTGGGATCTCAATTTTCTGAATGATCTGTTTTACTACATCGTCAGGACTTACGCCTTCCATTTCCTTATCCGGAGTGAGCATAATGCGATGCCTTAGCACCGCCGGGGTTACCCAGATAATGTCCTCTGGTGTTACAAAATCGCGGCCCCTGATAGCTGCAAGTGCCTTTGCAGCATTCACTATAGCCAGTGAGGCGCGGGGCGAACCGCCAAGGAACAATGATTTATTATTACGCGTCTCGTGAATGATCTTGGCAACAAACTCCAATATTTTAGGTTCCACATGCAGCCCTCTTACTGTATGCCGTAAGGAGATAATATCCTCTTTTGATAATATCGGGTTGATATGCGCCAGTTGTTCGGTGGTTTTTTGCTGATGCTGCTGGGTGATGATGGCTATTTCTTCCTCAAGTGATGGGTATTTCACTTCAATCTTAAACAGGAACCTGTCGAGCTGTGCTTCAGGCAGGCGATAAGTTCCTTCCTGCTCAATAGGGTTTTGGGTGGCCAGTACGATAAAGGGCTCATCCATCAGGTAGGTTTGGCCATCAATGGTTACCTGCCGTTCTTCCATCACCTCAAATAAGGCCGATTGTGTTTTTGCCGGCGCCCGGTTGATCTCATCAACAAGGATCACATTACCAAAAATAGGACCCTGTTTAAATGCAAAGTCAACAGTTTTGGGGTTGAAAACAGAGGTGCCCAGCACGTCAGATGGCATCAAATCGGGCGTAAACTGTATACGCGAATATTTGGCATCGATCGACCTGGCAATCAGTTTTGCAGTCAGCGTTTTAGCTACTCCCGGAACACCCTCAATCAGGACATGCCCGTCGGCTAATATGCCTGCGATTAATAGTTCAATGGTATCCTGCTGCCCCACAATGATCTTCCCAAGCGTTGCTTTTATTTGTTCAACTGCTGTGTTCAGCTTGCTCAGATCGGTTCTATGTTCAAAAAGTTCGTCTTCCATGTTATTTGGATTGAGTATAAAATTGTTCGATAAGTTGGTTCAATAAAATAAGTTCGTAGTCGGTAACATTATCCTGTACTGATACATAGCTTATATTTCTTACAAGCTCTTTTGCAAAGGAGAGGTTAACTCCTGTCTTTTGCGAAAGTCGCTCAACAAATTCCATATCAAGCGGGTTTGTTTTTAAATAATATTCAGTACGCAAGTGTTCTAAAAAATAGAGTATTTTTTTGTCGGCGATGTTTTTGTTATTGCGCTGCTCATAGTATACCTGTCCAACAACATTTACAAAATCCACAGTGGAGTTTTTTAAAGGCTCAATAACAGGAATAACCCTTTGCCTGCGCTTCATTTCATAAAAAATAAAAATTATCAGGCTAAACAAGCTAATATAATAAGCCCACTGCAGGCTTGGATGGCTAAAAAATACCCTCATTGGCGACATATCTTCCATAATGTCGCCATTTTGGAATTCATCCCAATAAATGTTTGGCTGCACAGGCAGATAAGATAAGGCTTTTGCAGCATAATCGGCCCCCTGTTTATTTAGCAAATTGTAATTGGTAAACAACAGCGGATTTGCGCATAAATACAGGTTGCCTTTCCCATACTTAAAGGATAGCAAATTACTATGCCCTAACTCGTTTTTACCCAATACTACAGCATGTGCAGTATCAAACTGGCTAAAATATTGTATGCTTATCCCCCTGCTGAATTTGTAGTTATCAGTTTGTTTTAGCTTATCGTTAGTAAAATTTAGGGCGATATTCTTTTGATTGTATTCTGAACTGGTTTGTATATTCAACGTATCAGTCAATATACCCTTCCATTCAAGTGCAGAAATGAATACCGAATTCCCGGATCTGATATAATCAATCATTTCCTTAAAATCACTCTTATTCATGTCGACAGATTTTGACAGGATAAGATAATTACTATTGGTAAGCCCTTTATTAGTCAAAAACTCATTCAGTGTTTGATTGGTTTTTGTGACTTTGGTATCCGGGAATATTTGTGGTAATTGCCTGTATAATACATAAGTACCAAACGGGACCTTATCATTATAATACATTGTTGGCTGCCAATTAATTGGCAAAGGTTTATTGTATTGTGCAGCCAGGTAAAGGACAAGCACAAGCATTGCTAATGAAAGATATATTTTGAAATCTTTCATGCTAAATGATTATTAAAATTCTTGAAAGATGAGTCAATATTTTTATAGATAGGCTCGTCAATCAAAAACTCACCATACCATACATACTCAAACTGGCGGGTAAGCTGTTTAAAGGCCGAACGTTGTTCATCATTTGTTAGCTCATTGATATAATTGCTATTGGTTTTGTCTATCTGCCAGGCTATCAGCCCGGAATCGGTCAACTGCTTAAGGCACTTCAGGTACAAAAGGCGCACTGCAAACCGGTAGTTATGTTTTGCTACGGCGTTTTCTATCTCTGCATCAAAATCAATTGTATTAATGTCTTCAAAAAATTCTGAGTAGGGTATGGGAACAGAATCGGGTTTACGCTTGAATATGGATAGCAGGTTTAACCCCGATGAATTGAATACGAAGTAGACCAATGCTGCGGCTGCCCCTCCTAACAATAGAATTTTGATGATCTTCCAGATTATACCAACCATGGTTAACCCTTTTGAGCCGAAATCAAAAAGGTGACTTAGCCAGCTCCAGAACCAATGCCAAAAGCGGCCCCACCACGAAACATCCACGCTTTCTTCATTATACTGAAATTCACGTTGTTTGCTATAGGCTTTTAATGCGACACTATCAAAATGACGAATATTTACTACCGAGGTATCATTTTTTAATACAGCCGGCTTTGAAGATGTTGCCTTTTCAGGCTTTAAAGCAGGTGTTGAAGCGAAGCAGATATGCGCACCCAGGATAAAAAATAATACAAGCAGGAAATAGCGCATATTAATACTCCTCTGGGGTTGGGTTTGTATCAGGGCCACCGGTGCCGAATTGACTTATCCGTTCATTCAAGGATGTACCTTCCTTGCTTTCGCTAAGATTAAAGTAACATAAGCCTATTGCTACAACGGTTATAATATGAAAAACATGGGAAACCTCCTGTAAGATGGTTGTAATTATAGCCACAGGTAAAGTTACTGGGGTTTTGCTGTTAAGACGTACAAAAAAATTGCCGGCATTAAGCAAGGCCGATGGGACTGCCACAAGTAAACTCGCCACATAGATTATAATGAAAACAATAACGAGTACACCAAAAGTGGCCCACCAATTGTCTTTTATTAACCTGAAGCTTTGGTTAAAGGCATAGCCAAAACTGGTGTTTTCAACAATCATAATCGGCAATACCAGCATCATAATGGGATAGAGATATATACCGGGAATTATGCAAAGCATGGTGCCGATAGCAATGATAATATATAAAAGGATTGAGCTGAACAGCGCCTTAAGAAAGTAGAATTTAAAATAGCCCCACATTTCTTCAGCAGTGGGTATCGTGTTCCGTTTCTGCTTATATAGTGTCATATAGCATAATACTGTAACCGTAATGGATAAGTATTCGAGCATTATAAACAGCAGAGTTAATAACAGGTTAACATAAAAGGATAATAACGATGTGGCACCATTATAACCTTCAAAACTATTGGGGTTAAAATTGTTAACCATCCCTATAGCTTTGATCTGAATTAAAACTGTAGTTGCTGAGGAAGCAAGAATAAAGAAGCCGCTGAAGATAAAAAAGTACTTTAGCAGGGGCTTAAAATTCTGGCGTATAAAAAGAAATGTATCATTTATAATCTCTCCAAAATCGCGCGGTTTTGCAAGTTCAATGTTCAACATATAAGGTTTGGTTTTTATAAAGCTTGTTTGGATAAATGATCACATACCAGATAATAAAGCACAATGAAGAAGCAAGAATTGTAATGCTGAGCCACGAAGGCATTTCGGTATGGCGGGTAACAAAGCCCTCAAAGAACGCAGCTATAATGAACAGGGGAACAAGGCCAACTGCCATCTTGGTCCCATCTTTGGCTCCTCTTTTTAGTGATACTATTCGTGTGTAAGTTTTTGGAAATAACAAACTGTTGCCTAAAACCAGCCCGGCTGCTCCGGCTATAATAATTGATGATATTTCAATAGTGCCGTGTATCCATATAACAAGGATAGACTGCAGGCCCAAACCCTTACTGAAGAAG
>Ga0206930_1068_pt1 | contig 24276 bp, 26 predicted proteins | sample Alteio_BWOrgHeat_20_FD_152939 | JGI IMG/M metagenome (GOLD analysis project Ga0206930, IMG submission 152939) | Enriched cells from forest soil in Barre Woods Harvard Forest LTER site, Petersham, Massachusetts, United States -... | ecosystem: Environmental > Terrestrial > Soil > Temperate forest >... | reverse complement strand
GCGGGTTTGAATACAGCATTAGAAGGAGCCGGTCCTTTTACCATATTCGCCCCTACCAATATAGCGTTCGGTAAAGTCTCTTCTACAAAGCTGGATAGCTTGATGAAGGATCCGGCAAAATTTGCTTCCGTTTTAAAATTTCATGTAGTAAGCGGAAAATATACCAAGGCTGATCTTATTAAGGCCTTAGGTGCTTCTAAAGACCGTAAAACGACGCTTAAAACTCTGGATGGTGAAACACTGACATTAGCAGTTGTAAACGGAAAGCTTCAGCTGTCTGATGAGCATGGTAATACAGCGCTTGTAAATCATTTTGATTTACCCGCAACAAACGGTGTAATACACGGGCTCGACGGTGTGCTTGCGAAGTAAACACAATATTTAATAATTGAAAGCCCGGCAACATATTTGCCGGGCTTTTTGTTTTTTAAATGCAGCTGCCTTAATAAGCTCAAATAACCCAATAACTCAACCCCATTGTTTTATTTAATACCAGGGATTTATATTGTGATTTCAACTAGCTAAAGTCTCAACAAAAAAGCTAATTGTTTGATACCATGCTCTCCAAAAATACCAACTGAAATGCCGCGCTTAGTGTAGGGAATACAGTGAACCGGACCCAAAATTGCGGGCATTGCCATAATAATTGTCAACAGTTGAAAAAACAATTTTTTGATAATAAGCCATGTCAATATCTTTTTCATTTAAATAACTTATAATAATTATCTGATAATGAACGTTATATGTTTTGTTTAAATAAACTAATTCAAGCGCGTATTTCTTCATATTATGTTAATATTTTTTTAAAAAGATTATAAACATTTTTGATTTTTAGGAAATGTTTTTTATAAATTTAGAAGTTAATGACTGGCCCTAATAACATTGTTGAAATACCTGGATTGATCCAAAAGCGGATCAACAGGAAAATAGTGTTTTCTGATGAGGGCCTGACCATTGAGAAGCCTTTAAGCTTTGATTCTAAAGTATTTATATCAGGCGAAAATATAGCCGCATTCCGGTTTGGGACAAAGGAACTTTACGGTTACAAGTTTGCGTTTGGCAGGCAGTATTTTATTGAGACCAGAGACTTCCAAAACAATACTTTCAAGATAAAACTGAACAGTTACTACGGAATAAAACGCAAGGCTTACTACAAGTTATGGGCTGAGTTATTACAGCAATTGTGGGACTTTTATCTGGTAAACCAATTGAGTTATTATACCGAATTATACAACATACAGCAGATGTTTGAATTGGCCGGTGTAACTTTTGAGCCGGATGGGATCAGCTGGGATAACAAAAATAGCCTGCGCTGGAGCGAGATAGCAGTTAAGAGCTATCAAACTTATTTTATGATATATGATATTGATAACCCTAAAAAATATAAATGCTGTGTTTTTTCAATTGATTGGAACGCAGTGGTATTGCAGTCCTTGCTAAAGGATATTGTAAAGGAACATAAGAGAATTCCCAAATCGTCATCGCTATAAAACATTTTTTCAGGAGTGACTATTAATAGCGACGAGTCAAACATCATTTCGATCCCTGGACTGATCCGAAATAAGATATACAAAAAACTATTTTTTGCAAAGGAAGGGTTAACTATTGAAAAAACTTTAAGTTTTGATCCTTCTATTTTTATAGCTGCTGATGATATATGTTCTTTCAGATTCGGGGTAAATTGGATTCGCGGGTATAAATTTGTGTTTGGCAGGCAATACATCATTCAAATTCAAGACCAGGATAATAAGATAGTATCCATAAAGCTAAATAGCTACTACCAAATAAGACGTAAAGCTTATCTTCAAATTTGGTCAGATATATTTAACCAGTTATGGAATAATTATTTTGTAAATACATTCAACTATTATTTTGAACTGTATAGTGTAAAGCAGGTATTTGATTTAACGGGTGTGAAATTTCATCCATTTGGTATTAGCTGGGACAATCAGAGCCTGTTTTGGAATGAAATTGCATTGAGTAATTACAAAACCTATTTTATGATCCATCATCGGGATGATCTTAAAAAAATCAGAAGGATCAGCTTTAAAAATGATTGGAATGCATTTATCCTGCAGTGCCTTTTAAAGAAAATAATTGAAGAACATGACTCGTACAGAACAGACCCGGCATAAAATCACTTCATATACTCATCTAAATAAGAAAATATCCTTGCCCGTATATAATCAGCATCAAACATCACCCCAAAATGTGGCGCGCCAGGAACAATGATCAATTCATTTTTTACCCCGGCGGCTGTTAGTCGCGAACTTAATGATCTGGATTGATCAGGATTTACAGACTCATCCTTTTCGCCTTGGACGATGAGGAATGGAGGATCATTTTTGTCGACATAAGTAATAGGGCTTGCCTTTTTTGCCTTGTCGGGGTTATCCACCACCGTGCCCCCAAGCAATAGGCTTATAGGGCTGCGGGGGTCTTTTGAATCATTCCCTTTGATTGCCAGAAAGTCGGACGGGCCATAGAAATCAAGCATCAATCTTATTTTAAAATGCGGCTTTTTGCCTGCCGGATAAAAATCACTTACGTGGTTGTTATTTGATAAGGCCAGTAAGGATGCCAAATGTCCGCCTGCAGAAAACCCTATTAACGCAATACGATCACGATCTAATTTGTATTTACCTGCATTTTGATATAGAAATTCAACAGCCTGGTTGCAATCCTGTATCTGGGCCGGGAATATAGCTGTAGTGCTATGGCGATAATCGATGGAAGCTACTGCATAGCCGCTGTCGACAAACGCCTTTAGCGTATTGCGCATATAATCCATATCGGCATATTTATCATTGAGCATCCAGGCGCCGCCATGGAACCAAACAATCAGCGGATAACTGCTTTTACCGGTTGGAGGCAGGTAAATATCCAGCAGGTGTTTTTTTAAAGTATCGTTGGCGTAGTGGATATTGCCATAAAGTATGGTGCCTTTGGGGAAGAGGTCGATTTTGGGATTGGTGGTTTGAGCATTTGCACTAATAAATATGCTTACAAGTGTAAACAGAAGGAATATTCTTTTCATGAGATTTTGTTGACCTGAGTTTAACGGAGTTTAATCATCACACTCCCAGATGCCAGGTCATGTAATGCCCTTTTTGACGGGTTTGTATGAACTGTGAGAAAGGAAATCCATCCGAGGCAAATTTTTACCAAAGAACGTACAATTGCACTCAAAATATTAATCCGACGGGTGGTATCGTTAAATTTTTTAACCCTGATCCGTTTGAAATAATTGCCAATAGTACAACCAAATGCCAAACAAACTGGTTCATAAATAAAAAAAATCGATATAAACAGAAACACTCTTAACCAATCGGGAGCATCAGGGAAGTAATCTAATACCAAATAAATAATAAACATTAATACAATTATGAATATAGTATCAATGAAAATAGATTGAAATCTTGCAATCAGGGAGGGATACTCGTCTTCCATATTTAATTTTAAGTAATTAAATATAAAGTTTTTTACAGCAATTATCCCTTTATCATTTGCTCGCCCTCAATCTTCTTCTGTAATTCCAATATAGCCCCGATCAAAGCTTCAGGGCGTGGCGGGCAGCCTTGTACATAGATATCCACTGGGATAACCCTGTCGACCCCCTTTACCACGTGATAACCGTGCTGCCAGTAAGGGCCACCGCAGTTGGAGCACGATCCCATCGAGATCACATATTTAGGTTCGGGCATTTGCTCGTAAAGGCGTTTGATGCGTTCGGCCATTTTAAAGGTAACGGTACCTGCAATGATGATGACATCAGCCTGGCGGGCGGATGGGCGGGGAAACACCCCAAAGCGGTCCATATCATAGGTAGAGGCGAATGAGCCCATCATTTCTATGGCGCAGCAGGCAATACCAAAACTTAGCGGCCACAGCGATGATAGCCGTGCCCAGTTAAGCAGGTCGTTCATTTTGGTGATCACCGCACCGCCGGTTTCGTTCACGCCTTCAGGATTCATTGCCGGGCTTTTTAAATGTTGGTTTAAACATAGGCTTTCTTATTGGAGGTGGGTTTTCAGTAGCAATGGCAGGTGCAGTAGCAGTTGGTTGTGGGGTAGCCTCCAGAGTAAATCCCTTTACGGTATAGGCACTTTGCTGTACGTTCAATTTATCATATAAAGAAACTGGTACTCGACTGTCAACCGTGGGTTTAACGGGCTGGGGCTTTATCCAGTCGAGATCACCCTTTACCCAAACATAAGCCAGGCCCAATATCAGGATACCTAAAAAAATAAACATTTCGGTTAATGAGAGCCATCCCCAGCGCTTATCAAAATTGTTCATGCTACGGTCGCCAAATACAGTCGCCCAGGGTAAAATAAATACCATTTCGACGTCAAACAGCAGAAAAATTAGCGCAATGACATAAAAGCGCGAGTTGAATGGCACCCATGCACTGCCAACCACTTCTTCGCCACACTCGTAGGAGGTTAGTTTTTCAGGATTAGGATTATTGGGTGAGATCATCCGTGTTACAAAAAATGCAAAAGCCACCATGATGATCCCGGTAATTAAAAAGATAAGTATCTTTCCAAATTCTGATATTTGCGAAACCCCGTCCATGAGTACAAATTTAACAAAACAAATAGACTTTGATGCCATAATTATAGGTGCGGGCGCTTGCGGATTGATGTGTGCGGTGCAGGCTGGCTTTTTGGGCAAGCGCGTATTGGTATTGGAAAAAAACGATCGCCCTGGAGCTAAAATATTGATCAGCGGTGGAGGGAGATGTAACTACACTAACCTTTATTCTTCGGCACAGCAATTTATTTCCCAGAACGAACATTTTTGCAAATCAGCCTTTGCGCAATGGACCGTGGAGGACACCATCAGTTTTTTCGAGGCATATGGTATTGTTGGCAAGGAAAAAACATTAGGGCAACTTTTCCCGGTAAGCGATAAGGCAAAGGACGTGGTGCAGGTATTTACAAGCCTTTGTGCCGATATGGGACAGGAAATATGGTGCAATGCAGAAGTAAAAAGCGTTGAAAAGGTCGGCGATAGTTTTAAAGTTATTGTTGATAGGAATGGCCGGGAAGAAAATTTGATAACCGCTAAAGTTGCTGTGGCCTCTGGCGGATTGCCTATACAAAAACTGGGTGCTACTGACCTTGGACTACGCACAGCAAGAAAGTTTGGTATGCGGCTTACGGAAACGGCCCCGGCATTGGTGCCATTGACAATAACCGGTAAAGACCAGGGCTGGTATGAGCAATTATCAGGCAATAGCCTGTTTTGCCGGGTTTGGAACGACAGGATAAGCTTTGAGGAGAACATACTATTTACTCATTGGGGATTAAGTGGCCCTGCAATTCTGCAGATATCATCGTATTGGAGACCGGGAGAGTTTATTTACATCGACCTGCTTCCGCATCAAAATATTATCGACCTGATACAACAGGAAAGAGAGATTAATGGAAAGAAGATGCTGTTGAATTACCTCTCAACTTTGTTTACACGAAAGTTTTCAGAAGCAATAAGCGATAAGTTGCCTGCTGATAAGAACCTGGCTTCATTAAGCAAGGCTGAACTTGATAGTATCAATACTCTCATTCATCAATTTAAAGTTAAACCGGCAGGGGATAAGGGCTATGATAAGGCTGAAGTGATGCGCGGCGGAGTATCAACAGATGAGCTATCATCAAAAACATTGGAGTCGAAAAAGGTACGTGGATTATATTTTGGCGGAGAGTGTGTTGATGTTACCGGCTGGCTGGGGGGATATAATTTTCAGTGGGCCTGGGCAAGTGGGTATGTGATTGCACAGAATTTGTAGGAGAAAGCAAAAAGCGTAAAGCAGAAAGTTAAATGGTTTATTACATTTGTTCGGCCTTATTTGTAATTCGATAAATGACTAAAAAATTCCTTTGGTTAACCGGGTATCAGTGGACTTGTGTGCTTTATATTGCCGTTGCTATTTTCAGCTGGCAGATGAAATACTTCCGGCATATTGATAATAACTACCTCATTTTTCGCCAGGCTTACTATCATGCCCGCTCAGGACTGAACCTTTATGCCGCTTATCCAAAGGAATATTATGATATGTATTATTACGGGCCATTATTCAGCCTGTTTGTTGCTCCATTTGCCATTCCGCCCGAGGTGGTTGGGCTTTTTTTGTGGGAAGTAGCAAATGCTGTGGTTGTAATAGTTGCTGTAAATATGCTGACTTTGGATAATAGGCGCAAAATGCTGATGCTGTTGCTTTGCGCGATTGAATTTGCAAATGCAGTATTTTATATGCAGTTCAACCCGATGATAACGGCTATGATCATTATCAGCTTTATGCTGGTTGAGAGAGGGAAGGATCAATGGGCGACGTTATTGATTGTTGCCGGCACGTTGATCAAACTATATCCGGTGGTTGGCCTGGCCTTTTTTGCTTTTTCAAAAGATAAGCCCAAATTTATTATATGGACAATTGCATGGTTTGGTATCATGATGATATTACCAACAATTATTTCAAGTCCGGCATTCGTAATCAATTCATACCATCAGTGGTTTGATGCATTGAGTTATAAAAGCGCATTGAATACGGGGTTAAATACCTCGCAGGACATGTGCGTAATGGGAGTGGTGCGGCGCTTAACAGGTAATGTGAATATACCTAATTTGCCATTTTTAGTTGCCGGGGCATTTATTTTTGCTATGCCATTTTTAAGGTTCAAACAATTCGATTCCCATAAATTCAGGTTGCAGGTGTTGGCCACGGCGTTAATTATGGTGGTGATCTTCAGTACAGGTGCTGAGCACCCTACCTTTATTATTGCAGTTGCGGGTGTTGTGTTATGGATCATGATACAGGATAAGCCATTTACAACTACTAATAATATTTTGATCATCTTATTGCTGGTAATAACCGGACTCGGGTTAACGGACGTAATGCCAAAACCAATCAGGCAGGATATCATCGCCAAATATTCCATGAAGGCGTGGCCATGTATTATTGCATGGTTTATAATATCTTATGAGCTGATGTTTAAAGACTTTATTAAAGAAGGCTCAGCGATAGACAAACATTATCATAGGGGAATAGCGGCCTGATAAACAGGATTTAATTTTTGCGCGTTGCTCTTACCTGCTTAAAATAGGCGATAAGTTTGTCCATGTTGCCAAGATTGTATTGGCCGGCTTGTATCTTATCCACAACCTCCTGCTCGTCGCCCATTACCTCGCTCATAATGTCCTTGAAGTTGATGGGGGTCAATTGCTCCATTTCGGCAGTATTGGCGCCGTAATAATATGTGCGCTGTATCTTACCACCACCGCCGCCACCTAAATTAATGCCAACACCACCACTCATGCCACCATAGCCACCCGAACCAACACCCGCACCCATTTCAGGCTCAACACCTATACCCCTGCCACCACCACCTGTGCCAACCCTGGCTACATACAGTTTTGTGTCTTCGTCCAAAGCTACCTGCACAAAATCCAGTTCTTTTTTGGTCCAATAGGTATTGTGCGGGGCATGTGCCACTACAAAACTATCTGTGCCTATTGTAAAGGATTTCAGATCGCTGGCGCTGAGTTTATAAGGATTGGTTTTATTATCATCCCTGAACTCAATAAAACCTTCGTCTTTTATTGGGCCCTTACCCGGCGGATTTTCCCTGATGAGTCCGCTTACCTTATTGCCTTTAACATCTGTAAAGGAGCCGGGCTGCCATTTTTGAGATTTTGCTGACAGGCATATCAGCATAAAGAATAAAATGATTAAAATTGAGCGCATAATTATAATTAGTACAAAATAACGTAAAATTCACTTATATATGATAACTGTCGACCTGAGAAGTGATACCGTAACGAAACCCACCCCTGGAATGCTGGAAGCCATGTGGAGCGCAAAAGTGGGTGATGATGTATTTGGCGAAGATGAAACCGTAAATGCATTGGAAGAAAAAGCAGCGAAGATGTTTGGTATGGAAGCCGCCATTTTCTGTCCGTCTGGGACGATGACCAACCAGATAGCTATTAAATGTTTTACCCAGCCGCTTGACGAGTTGATTGCAGACCAAACATCGCATGTGTACCGCTATGAAGGTGGGGGCATCGCTTTTAATTCGGGCGTATCAACCCGGTTATTATATGGCGACAGGGGTCGTATCACCCCTGAAATGATAGCGCCTGAAATAAATGCTGGAAACAATGTGCATTATCCGCATACCAGTTTGGTGGTTTTAGAAAATACAGTAAATAAAGGCGGCGGCAGTTGCTATACCCTGAACGATATTAAGCCAATAGCTGAACTTTGCCAGGATAAAAAACTAAAGCTGCATCTTGACGGGGCCCGCATATTTAATGCGCTGATGTATACCGGCGATAAGGCAGTGGATTACGGAAAATATTTTGATGGCATATCTGTTTGCCTTTCAAAGGGATTAGGTGCGCCTGTGGGATCTGTTTTATTGGCCGATAAGGACATTATCAAATACGCACGCCGTGTGCGTAAGGTACTTGGCGGCGGTATGCGCCAGGCCGGGTTTTTGGCGGCAGCAGGTATTTATGCGCTCGATCATCATGTAGAACGATTGAAAATTGACCATGCCCATGCACAGTTAATGGCCGACGAGTTAAGTAAATGCAGTTGGGTAACTAATGTACTGCCAGCAGATACCAATATTGTTTTGTTTGATACAGTGCAGCCAGCCGAAGAGGTCTTGAAAAAGTTACTTGATAAAGGCATCAAAGCTAATAGTACCGATACTCATCGCATTCGTTTTGTAACACATCTGGATGTTCATCCTGAGCAGGTGGAGTGGGTGTTGAAAGTCTTGAGTTCTGAGTTTTAAGTCCGAAAGTCCGCGTAAGTCGGGAAGTCCGAAAGCTAATATAAGTTCTTTCTTTCGGACTTCCGGTCTTTCCGACTTACGGACTATTTTATCTCCCTGTCCGCACTCTGCCGTTCCACCATCCAGCCGGGATATTCGCGTGGTAAAGCGCTTACCTCGTTAATCCTTTTGAGGTCTTCTTCTGACAGGATAACTTCAGTTGATTTAATATTATCAAGCAACTGATCCGGGTTTTTTGCCCCGATGATAGTGCTGGTAATTCCTTTTTGCAAACGTACCCATGCCAGTGCAATCTGGGCCACGGAGATATTGTATTGTTTGCCTATTTCGGCCATCACATCAATAATATCATAAGCTCTTTCCTTGTTAACCGGCGGAAAATCAAAATTATCACGACGTGAATCACCTGCTTTTTCGTTATTTCGGGTGTATTTCCCTGACAGGAAACCGCCTGCAAGCGGGCTCCACGGCATTACTGCCAAATTCTGATCTAACGCAAGCGGTAATACCTCACGCTCTATATCACGGCTCGATAGTGAATAATAATATTGCATGCCTACAAACTTATTCCATCCATGTTTATCTGCTATACCAAGCGCCTTCATTACCATCCAGGCAGGCCAGTTGCATACTGCTATGTAACGTACCTTTCCGGTAAGGATAATATCATTCAGAGCTCTCATGGTTTCCTCCACAGGTGTTTTTGGGTCTACGGCGTGGACGTATAGTACATCTATGTGGTCCATCTGTAAACGCTTCAGACTTTCGTCAACCGACTGGAAGATGTGATATCGTGAAAGTCCCACATAGTTCTTTCCTGGTCCCATACGGCCGCGTACTTTAGTGGCTATCACCAGCTCGTTACGGTTGATGCCCAGGTCGATGATAGATTGACCCAGTAATTGTTCTGACTGGCCATAGGAATAAATGTTAGCAGTATCTATAAAGTTGATGCCGGAGTCGACCACGGTTTTCATCAGGCTGTTTACTTCCTGCTGCTGTAATTTGCCTATGGCTTCCCAGATGCCGCCATTACCGCCGCCAAACGTCATGGTACCGAAGCATATCTCAGATACCACCAAACCGGTGTTCCCTAAAAAGTTGTATTTCATAAGTTTTGATGATTTGAATTGAAGTAAAATTGAGGCTTTGTTGTGAAAGATTGGTCAGCAAATGGTAAAAATGGTTAAGGCGAATACACCCATTCCCAAACTTCTCCGTCTTCTTCATCCATTATAGTCCCCAACAGCCTGAAATTGTTTTTCCGAAGTATGCGCGCTGAATAATTTTCCTCTGTCAGCGTACGGGCAGTAATAATAATTGATGGGTCGGTTTTGAGGGATAGTTGCACCAATGCATTTACAATCTGGTTCCCGATTCCTTTATGGCGATATTGCGGAAAGGTTCCGTAAGCCAGTTCTATCTTACCGTTCACAGGTTCACCTTTAAATGCAGCGGCACCAACCAGGGCGCCATTTAGCTTTACGTAGTATCCTATCCATGGCAGGTTATAACCTATCCTGTTAAAAAAATCAATCGTCATTTGGAGGGTATCCTGGCAGTCGGGATTGCCGGCAAACTCTTTATTCTCATGAAGGTGTTGTTTAATGGGGATTAATTCCATTGACAGTTTGACGATTATTCTCAAATATAAATAGAAAGTAATTAAGCAAGATTCTTAACCCGGTATAAATAATCGCTAAATTGAACATCAGCTAAACGGAAAAACTCGCCGAAGCGAGTTGATCTTACTATTAACTGATCTGTTGATTGATTTAGGTTGACAGGGTCATTTAACCCAATCAGCCCGAAACTATTTTTTAGTGGTGATAAACAATACGCCGTTTTTGGCCTTATCACCATATTTCTTTTTTGTAGCCAGGTCCTTTTTTTCGCTCAGGCTTTCAATGTCATAGGCCTTAAGCTTTTTCATGTCTTTTTCAGTTGCTTCCTTCCCGTCAATAATGATCAGTTTATCTGACAAGTGCTCAATATTAGCGTCGTGGTTTGTGCTAATGAATATTTTATTCCTTGGCGTATTTGCACCATAGGCATATACCTTATCTAATAATAATTTCTTATTATCAGCGCTACTTAGGTTAAAGGCGGCATCTGCTTTGTCTAATAATAACTTCTTTCCATCATCCCTTAAGATATAGGCATTAATCTTATCCAATACTAATTTTTTCCCATCAGCAGTATTTAAGTTATAGGGCTTATCCAATAATAATTTCTTCTTGTCAATTGTATCAAAAACGACATAAGGTTCGCCAGAATCCTCCTGTTTTAAAACGATAGTCGACTTTGGCATAGCAGTAACATAAACATGGTTCTTCAATGCTGTCATTGCTTTGACTTTTACTTTAGGGTCGGAAGTAACGGTTACTGATGTGCTCACATTGCTTCCGTCTGAAGCTACAGGTGCCTCATCTGAAGATATACCCGTGCCAACAGATACACCCGAACCCATTGCCATAGGAGCAGCATCTGATGGGGAGCTGCTCATACTGGAGACAGAAATATTTTTTCTGCCGGTTGCCAGTACTCCTCCGCCCATTGCCTTATCCATTTTGGCTTTTAATGCTTTTCCTGTTTCAGAATCGTCGGTTGTTACAAAAAGAGCCTGTTTATTTTCAGCCAATTCAGGAAGAAATTTCCTGGCATCCTTGCCCGACATTATTTCGATGCTCCCGATGTGGCCCGGATCAAGAGCATTTACAGCATCTCTGGTTGATTTTACACCATTGATCACATAATTAACTGAGTCGGGCCTGGTATCGCTCGTCACCAAATATGAGTGATTGCCATCTTTTGATTTGCCTGCGTAAATGGTATCAGCTGTTTTAATGGCGTGTTTAACAGCAGCTTTATTTGCCTTTTGTGCGGGAATAAATGGTTGAGTGTTACTTATTCTATTAACAATGGGGTTGATTGATATGGCCGAGTCAAGTACTTTTATGGTACGCAAACCGGTTTTAGTAATAGCAGCTTTTGACAGGCTGAAAACAAGTAACAACGCTATTACAGCGGGTAAAAACACGTAACGCGTAAGTTTATACCCCGAAGATCTTTTAGTATTCATCATGATGATCCGTTTTTTTATGGTGGAGATATTAAAATGATTTACAATACTGTTGGATGTTGTAGCAAGGCTGATGCTTACCAGGCTGTACTGATATTGCTTGCTGTCCATCCCTTTGTTAAGAATTTTGCGGTCGGTTATAAATTCAATATTCTCACGCACGGCCTTCTTCATCAGCCATACACCGGGGTTGAACCAGTAGAATATGGTGCTTAGTTCGGCTAATAAAATGTCTACTGTATGCCACTCATTCACGTGCACCTGCTCGTGTTCAAGTATCCCTTTCAGGTCAGCAGGAGAGAGGTTGGCCGGGTTGATATAAATACTGCGCCAAAACGAGAACGGGCCGATATTATCACCTATCAATCTTACAGGATGATCCTGGATGCTCCCGGGTTTTGAATTGTGGTACAGCCTGTATAAGGAGAACAACTGCATGATGAGCCGGATAGTGAGTAAAGCGACGCCGATCCAAAATATACCCTCAACCCACAACCAGTAATCGGGTTTTGATAGCGGTTTTACCAGGTTTTCGGCAGGCGCTTTCCAGTTTAAAATAACGTTTTGTACCGGTTCTGTTAATTGCTGATGACGCTGGGCAAAATCAGACAAGTTAATTTGCGGGTACAAGGTGGAAAAGATGATGGCTACAACAAGATATATCCTGTTAAGCGTGTAAAAAGTGAGATGCCTTAACACCAGGTAATACCCCAGGCAAAATAACACAAGGGCAATGTTCACCTTGAGCAGAAAAACAAATAATGCTGACATGGTAATTATTTTTTAGGGTTTTCAATCAGGTTGATGATCTCCTTCAATTCGCTTGCGCTGATCTTTTTCTCGTTGGCGAAAAAGGTAACCAGGTCCTTATAGGAGTTTTCAAAATAATCGCTTACAAAACCGTTCATAAAGCGTTTCTTATACTCTTCTTCTTTAATAGCCGGTGTATAGCGGTAAGTGTTGCCGATCTTCTCGCTATTTAGAAAACCCTTGCGTTCAAGATTTTTGATGGTCGACGCCAGCGTGGTGTAAGGTGGCTGTGGCTCGGTCATCAGATCGAGAAAATCCTTTACTGTGCCTGAGCCGCATTGCCATACTGCCTGCATTGCTTCTTCTTCCTGTTTAGTTAACTTTTCCATGCTTATTACGATTGTTTCGTAAATCTACGAACATTTCGTAATAATCCAAATTATTTTACATTTTTTAACATTTTAATTGAGGCCAAAAAATTTTAATTTTTAAAATCAATTGGCAGGAAAATTTGTTTCAAATGCTGTGGGGGGAATTAAATACTAATTAAAATCATTAAACGTAGTATTATATGTCAGCTAAAATTACTGTAATCACTGGCCCTACATCGGGTATAGGAAAAGAGACGGCACTGGAACTGGCCAGGCAAGACCATGCAATTTATTTGCTGGTGAGAGATATGGAGAGGGGCGAGCAATTAAGGGAAAGTATTACCGGGCAAACCGGCAACAAAGCCATTTATGCAATACAATGCGATCTCACAGATCTGGAAAGCGTGCAGAGGGCGGCAGATGAACTGGCAAGCAAATTATCTGAAGTTAATGTACTGATCAATAATGCCGGTGGGATATTCCCAAGGAAAGAACTTAGCAAGGATGGTTTTGAAATGACCTTCGCGTTAAATCACCTTGGTCATTTTGCACTTACTATGCATTTGATGCCATTGCTGGAGAAAGGACACGCCCGTATAATTAATGTAAGTTCCGAAGCACATAAAACGGGCAAGCCGGATTTTAATAATTTAAGAGGAGAAAAACCCTATTCGGCAAAGAAAGCTTATGCCACAACCAAGCTTTACAACATATTTTTCACTGAATCGCTGGCTGACAGGTGCCGGGATAAAGGTATCTCAACATTTGCCTTACATCCTGGTGTAGTGAAAACAAATTTCGGAGATGGCGTAACAGGCTTTAGTAAATTACTGCTTTGGCTGGCGCGTCCTTTTATGATCAGCCCGGAGAAAGGAGCAAAAACTTCAGTTTACCTTGCTACCAAACCAAAATTGGAAATAAAGAGCGGAGGGTATTTTATAAAACGCAAAAAGATGCGCCTCTCTGATAAAGCAATTAATTTTTCGGTACGCAATCAGCTTTGGAACATCAGTCTGCAATTGGTCGGCATGAAAGATATGATAGCAGCGAATTACCGGGAACCTGCAAGTAATAATGTGAATCAGGAAAAAAAAACAATTGAAAATGTTGACTTAAGAAAATATATACACGCATAAACGTGGTTGTTAAAAATCATAATTATGTAAGATATATCTTATATTAGTTCCAAAATTCACCTCTTATGACAATCAGCAAAAAATTAGCAATCACATCCGCTTTGTTGGGTGTTATGGCATTAGGCGTTGCCGCATCGATGCCTCAACAACAACAGGGCCCACCGCCAAAGGCCGAAAATCTTAAAGTATTGCCCAAAAATATTTCGCACCGCGATCTTGACAGGATAATGGATACCTGGGCAGCATCGTTAGGTGTTCACTGCAATTTTTGTCATGCCCGCAATGAACAAACCAACAAGATGGATTTTGCCAGTGATGCCAAGCCCGAAAAAACAGTGGCCCGCCACATGTTCCAGATGGCAGCAAAGATCAATAAGAAATATTTTAAAGCCGAAAAAGATTCACTGGGTATGGTAATGGAAAGCGCTGTGAACTGCAATACCTGTCATCGCGGAAGTGCACATCCTGAAATTAAAGTACCACAAAGATAACAGGAACAGGACAGCTCCCGTGTGGTACATCGATACCTCTCAATTTTTAAAAAAAATTAGGATATCAAGCAGAAAGCTCCCATAAAAAGGAGCTTTTGCTATTAATTATAATTTTTTAGCGGTATTTTTATGTCGAATTTTGTCACTAAAAGATATGTCTCCCGGAATAGTAAATATTCGCAACGCGAGCATGGACGACCTTGCCGGTATCCTTGATATTTACAATCACGCCATTATTCATTCTACTTCGGTCTATAGCGAGCACCCGCACACTTATGATATGCGCCTTACCTGGTATAACGACAGGATGGGGAGCGGTTTCCCTATTTTTGTGGCAGTGATTGATGATCAGATTGTTGGATTCAGCACTTTCGGGCATTTTCGTGTCTGGCCCTGTTACCGTCATACGGTGGAGCATTCTGTATATGTTCGTATTGATCACCGTGGGAAGGGGATCAGCAAATTATTGTTGCAGCCATTGATTGACCGGGCGCGTGAAATGAACATGCATGCCATGATTGCCGGTATAGACGCTGAAAATGGGGTAAGCTATAAATTGCACAAGTCATTTGGCTTTGTAGAGGTGGCGCACTTCAAGGAAGTAGGCTTTAAATTTGGCCGTTGGCTCGATCTGAAGTTTATGGAATTATTGCTAACCCCTCTCTAAATCTCTCCCTAATTGGGAAAGATTTAAAAACTTTAGAAACACCACCAATATGATTGTGGAAAAGTATTAATAACCTTTACCTATACCCGGCGCACAAGTGCGTGATTTGTTATAGGTAAGATTAATAACATATATGTTCTTTATCCAATCATGAATCCTTGTTTGCGCAACAGACAAGGATTTTTTTATTGATCATATCTTCAGTCTCAACCTGCGTTTTTCAAGGATGCCCCCAATCCATACAATGATAAATGCCACCGCCCATGAGCGTAAAAAACCGCCAATGCCTTCATCCAGAAATCTTGGATAATGAAAATATATTAAACTCATAATGGCAACCTGGAAATAAGGTAGCAGGTAACAGGTTAAGGTACTTGTACCTGCCGGCCAGATAAATTTGAACCAATTCTTTTTGCCCTTATAATCAACCAGGTAGATCATCAATTCAAAAACAAGGATGCTGATACCTGCGCAAATAAATATCCATGATGGCGTGGAGCGGATCTTGGAAATACCTTCGGTATAGGGCCTTATCAGCAAACCGGCTATTATCGCCCCAAAACCGGCTATTGCAAGTAATGTCAATATGCGTTGCTGATTGTCTTTAGCCCTCATACGGGAATACCACAACGAAATAACAGTACCCACCATTACCAGGGATGCCGAAGATGCATCATTTATGACCCACAAGTTAAGATGAGGTGTTCGGCGCGTAACCTCGGCAGGCGGCGTATAATGTATGATTGACCAATACAAATGCAGCACAGTCTCGTGCGAAACAATGTTGATTAACGCCAGTACAATAGCCGCGATAAGCATGATTGAAAATTTGCCCCTCCCCAATAAAAATATAAAGGCGCAAACCAAATATGCCCAGCCAATGATGCCTAATATTCCCCACCAGGAAGGATTCAATCCCTCGGGCGAACCAGGTTTGCCGCCAGTATAGAGGAATGCCATTAACAGGAGTATAAGCCAGCCAAGACCCATTAAGGAATATTTTTTAAGATTTGACAGGGTTTCCGGATAATCAAGCCAGATAAGGAAGAAACTGAGGGTGATCGATATTTCCCAAATAGGTTCGCGCAATATGGATGCAGAGTTGTAATTCTCCATATTAACATGAAAAAAGCCCATTACAATCAACGCAAAGGATCGCGAGATAATAGAGAAGGCAATCGAAATAAAAGATTCCCCCTTCGATATTTTGCGCCCGACAGCCAGCGGAATAGATAAGCCAACAATAAATAAAAACGCCGGGAAAATAGTATCAGCAAAACCCATCCTGTCTTCGGGGCCCTTGGCATGATCCATCCATTCGGGCATGCCTTTAACACCGCTCAGGTCATTAATAAATATCATGCATAGCATGGTTAAGGCGCGAAATGCATCCACCGAAAGAAGGCGTTTTGATGCGTCTTTTAGTAATGTTGACTGGGTCATGATCTAATCTGCTTCAGGTTAATTTAAAGATGGGAAAAAGAAATTATATTAATGACATTTTAATAAAGATCTTAATACTTTTACACTTATTGAGAAAAGTATTACGACCTTTAGTTTACACAATCCTATGTATTTTATATTTTCAAAGCTCCTGCTCTTTTTAATTTCACCCATTATCTGGATCGTGGCGCTATTGCTCATCGCCCTGTTTTCAAAAAGGCCCAAATTGAAAAAACGCACGCTTATAGCTTCTGCACTACTTTTGATCATTTTTTCAAACCAGGGAATATTGGAGGAATTTGCAAAACGATGGAACATACCGCGTTTGGCCTATAATGAGAATAAGGTTTATAGCTGTGCTATTGTATTGGGAGGTTTTTCGGGTGAGGATAAAAATGGGAACGGCTATTTTAATGAGAATTCCGACCGTTTTATTCAAGCAATTAAGTTGAAAACTATAGGACGGGTTTCACACATCCTGGTAAGTGGCGGAAACGGGAGCCTGCAACATGATCAGTTTACCGAAGGGGAGTGGGTTAAAAAGGTATTAAAGGAATTTAAATTTGCTGATAGCACCGTTTTAATTGAGCACCAATCGCGCAATACGCTCGAAAACGCTGCCTTTTCAAAGATAATATTGGAAAAAGCGCATTTGCCGCCTCCATATTTATTGGTTACATCGGCCTGGCATATGCGCAGGTCGGCATATATTTTTAAGAAGGCGGGCCTGGATGTGATCCCGTACCCGTGCGGGTACATTGCAGGTAATAAAACACTGCACTTTATGGATTTCATCATACCCGATTCACATGCATTGTTTATATGGGATTACTACATTAAGGAAGTAGTAGGACAGGCCGTTACCCACATCAAATATGCCTTTTAAAAAAAGCATTTGATAATCAATCAATTAAAGGGTGTTCCATTTAGAAGTGGAACGTTTTGGAACATTTGGAACACTTTGGAACACCTCCATAGGAGTCATTTGGACCGCAATAGTTAATAAATTTAACTACAAAAATAGCGATGAGTTTTAAACCCATCCCTAAATATCACATTTGCGCCGGCATTTTTAAATTTTCAAATCAACACATCTTCAAATCATTACATTTGCTCGTATGCAGAAGATACTGATCGCCAACAGGGGCGAGATTGCTTTGAGGGTAATGCGCTCCGCGCGCGAAATGGGTATAAAAACAGTGGCCGTTTATTCTGCCGCCGATCGTGACGCACTCCATGTCCGTTATGCTGATGAAGCCGTTTTTATTGGCGAGGCGCCTTCTAATCAATCCTATTTAGTTGGTGAAAAAATCATTGAAGCCTGCCGTAAAACAGGTGCCGAAGGAATACATCCCGGTTATGGCTTCCTGTCGGAGAACGCCGCTTTTGCAAGAAAGGTAAGAGAAGCCGGACTGATCCTGATAGGCCCTTCTCCCGAAGCAATGGAGGTGATGGGCAATAAGCTTTCAGCTAAAGTTGCTGCATTAAAGTATAATATACCCATGGTGCCCGGGACTGAAGAGGCCATATCTGATATTTCAGAGGCTAAAAAACGTGCGGTAGAAGTGGGTTTCCCTATCCTGATCAAGGCTGCTGCCGGCGGGGGCGGAAAGGGTATGCGTATTGTGGAATCCGAAAATGACTTTGAGGAGCAAATGCACCTGGCCGTATCAGAAGCAACATCAGCCTTTGGCGACGGGTCAGTTTTTATAGAAAGATATGTGTCATCCCCACGGCACATCGAGATACAGGTATTAGGAGATACGCATGGGAATATTGTACATCTTTTTGAGCGCGATTGCTCGGTTCAGCGCCGGCATCAGAAAGTAATTGAGGAGGCGCCGTCATCAGTCCTTACACCAGAGATCCGCGAACAGATGGGCCGCTGTGCCGTAGATGTAGCAAGGTCGGTAAATTATACCGGGGCAGGTACAGTTGAGTTTATCATGGACGATGAGCTGAATTTTTATTTCCTTGAGATGAATACCCGCCTGCAGGTAGAGCACCCTGTATCAGAGTTGATAACCGGCGTCGACCTGGTAAAGGAACAAATACAAATTGCCCGCGGAAATCCCATCAGCTTTAAACAGGAGGATTTGAAAATAAACGGACACGCTATCGAACTCCGTGTTTATGCTGAGGACCCTGCCAATAATTTTTTGCCCGATATCGGTACATTGCAAACCTATATCACCCCAAAAGGCCCCGGCGTGCGGGTAGACGACGGCTTTGAACAAGGTATGGAAATACCGATCTATTACGACCCGATGATCGCCAAGCTCATCACCTATGGCAAAGATAGAACAGAAGCCATTGAACGCATGATCCGTGCCATCGATGAATACCAGATCACGGGCATCACCACCACATTAGGCTTTGGCAAATTTGTAATGCAGCACGAGGCCTTTACCTCTGGTAACTTCGACACCCATTTTGTAAAGAAATACTTTACCCCCGAAGTACTCCAAAATGAAGATAAAGACGAAGCATTTATCGCTGCCATTATTATGGAAAGGTTGTTAGACGAAAAGAATGTCAGTTTATCCAATGCATCTCCAAATGCCGAAGTATCAAATTGGGTGAAAAACAGGCGATCTCTTTCCTAACCCGGCCGTCAGCAGAAAAGCTTCGGATGAAATCAGGCCAAACGATGGTGGGCATGTGCGGTTGCAGGGGAAAAGCAAGTTTTGCTGAAGTGATGGAAGTGTGCGGCGCAGCAAAGGCGCGAAACTTTTGCGTACCAGGTTTTGTCTGATTTGCCGGGCAAAGGCCAGGTGCGGCAAAGAAGCCTCTCTGCTGACAAGCGTTTTTGGTTACTTTTGTCGCCACAAAAGTAACTAGGCCCCGTGGCCATGAGCGGAACGATTATTTCATTAAAACGGATTCATACCTGATAGAATAAAGCTCCCCTAAACCTCCTGTTTCATAACAGAAACCAATACATCACACATCGTCTTTATCTCTTCTTCCGTATTATAATAATGAACAGAAGCCCTCACAACGGCGCTCAAATGATTTTTATCCATATAGATAGGTGTTGATATGGCTTTACCTATCGATACATTAATTTGCTTTGCAGCCAGCTCATTTTTTATCGTAGCGCTATCTATATCATCAACCGAAAAGGTCACATTCCCGCATTTTTGATCACCTGTATCATGAACTGTGATCCCATCGATACTTTCTAATTGTTGCCTCATCAATCCGGCTAAGAGTTGTATACGTTGCCAAATCCTGTCCATTCCTATGTTAAGGGCGTACTCAATGGCTTTACCCAGACCAAGTATAAGCGCGCGGTTCTTTTCGTATAATTCAAACCGCCTCGCATCATTTCTTAACTGATAATCATCCAGGCTCACTACAGGGGCACCCATACTGTCTATAAATATTGGTTTTATCTTATCCTGTATTTCTTTTCTTACATATAAAAAGCCTGTCCCTCTGGGCGCACGCAGGTATTTACGCCCGGTTACTGCCAGCATATCGCAATTGATCTCCTTTATATCAACAGGCATTTGCCCGATACTCTGGCATGCATCCAGCAGATATAATATTTGATACTTGCGGGCTATTTTACCTATTTCGGCCACCGGAATTACTGACCCTGCAGTAGAAGGGATCTGTGTTATCGCGATCAGTTTTGTTTTTGGCGAAATGGCATCCTCCAATTCCTGCAACGGAAAGTTACCCTGCGCATCATTCGCAATTACCCTGATCTCTACGCCATGTGTTTTCTTCACATTTAAAAACCCTATAAAATTGGTTACATATTCCATTTCACAGGTAATGATCTCATCACCCTTTTTAAAGTCAAGTCCATTAAAGGCTATCCCCCAGGCAGTGCTTGCATTTTCTACTATGGCAACTTCGTTCTTGCCTGCATTAAGCATTCGGGCTATCAGGGCATAAGTATTTTCTAATTCTTCCCTGTATTTATATTCGGTTTCATATCCCCCATAAATGGCTTCCTCATTCAAATAATTAACCATCGTTTCAACCACCACGTCGGGCGGCAGGGATGCTCCTGCATTATTAAAATGTATCCTTTGTGCTGTTCCCTTTGTCTCTGCCCTTAAACTTTGAACTTCCTGTTCACTTAATGTTATAATTTCCATTTACTGCCAGATTATATCACAAAGTAAAGGATTATACACGCATTAAAACAGATTTAGTTTTATTAATTTTTAGCATAACAGATGTGGACGTCAGCAAAAACAGTTTCAGCCTATGGTTCAGGAAAATTACTTTTAAAATAATCGGTTGTTTCACTCTCTTTCCGCGCAGCGAAGAGAGGGTCGACAAGTGAAACGAAGTCGGGGTGAGTAAATTGGCCGGAATGCAGTGACAGAAATATCGCGCATATTTAACTCACCCGATCCACGCTACGCTCGATCACCCTCTCTTCGCTGCGCGGAAAGAGGGCTAAAAAAGTTAAAAACATTTCTCTTATTCACAATCCCTAATTAAAAGCGGGCAAAGGCCTGACAGAAAAGCGAGCCAAGGGTAAAGGCGTGAATGACGGTTTAGCTTTTCGGGATGTGCCCGAAAAGCGTTAAGAACCGGCAGAGCGGGGAAGCTTTTTTCTGTCTTGATCTTTGGTTACTTTGGATCAAGCCAAATTGCGATAGCAATCATGAGCACCTTAAAAAACAATCAACCTGCGAATAACTAACTAGGCCACCGCGGCCATGAGCGGACGATTATTTTATTAAAACGAATTTATATTCCGTAAACAATCTACCCTAAGCAACACCAAGCGCCAACTCCTCCACCAATCCCATCTGCGCCGCATTAATCTTCACTTTCGCCTCATCAACCGAAAACCATCCCGCCCTGTCAACTTCTGGAAAATTCTTAACCTTTCCCGACCTGGGCGGCCATTCCATCTCAAAGGTATTGCTCACAATAGTTTCATGATCAATATCACCCTCAATAGCCCAGGCATAAACCCGCTTACCACCCTTTTGCTGAATAGGGGCCAGCCCGATAAAATTACCGTCAATTGCTTGCCCAGTTTCTTCAAAAAATTCACGTTTAGCAGCAATTAACGGGTCTTCATCATCCAAAAACTCACCCTTGGGTATCGACCACGAGCCATTGTCCTTATTGATATAAAACGGCCCTCCCGGATGCACCAGGAACACTTGTAACTGGCCATTTATTTTCCGGAATAACAATATTCCGGCGCTTTGCTTTGCCATAGTAAGATTTAAAGGCAAGTTAACAAAAGCCAAAACTTTAATCATTATTTTTGTTAGGATTTGAACTAAAGAAAAACATATGGCCGAAAACAAATGGACCCAATTTACCATTACTGCTGATTTTAATACCGACGCAAGAAGTATATACGAAGCCTGGGCAACACCCGCCGGGCTCGAAAGCTGGTTTTTGCGCAAGGCAGAGTTCTATGCAATAGCCGGGCGCTTAAGAGAGTCTCACGAGTTTATATTGAAGGAGGATGTATATGAATGGTACTGGCACGGATTTGACGACAGTACAGTAGAAAAGGGAGAAGTGCTGGAAGTAAACAGCATCGACTTTCTAAAATTCACCTTTTCGGGAGGCAGCATTGTCAGTGTAAATATATCCACCAAAAATGGCCTGGCTATTGTGGAACTGACCCAGGAAAATATCCCCGAAGAAAGCGATTTGTCCCAAAACTTATACGTACAATGCCAGATAGGCTGGACATTCTACCTGGCCAATCTGAAATCGATCATCGAGGGCGGTATTGACCTGAGAAGTAAGCGCATAGAAGTTAAGAGCAATTTTAGATAAGAGCCCCCTGACCCCCTAAAGGGGGAAGCATAAATCAAACGGCTTGTAGAGCGTGTGATCAGGCAAAATGACGGTCGCGTGAGCCAATTATCCAATAAAACTATAATTTTGCACATCAATCCCCCCTTTAGGGGGTTAGGGGGTCAGGCTATATGTTCACAGGCATTATAGAAACATTAGGAAAAGTAACCGATCTGCAAAAAGACCAGGGCAACCTGCGTATCACAGTCGAATCAACTATTTCATCAGAATTAAAGATCGATCAATCGGTTTCCCATAACGGCGTTTGCTTAACAGTGATAGCTTTAGCCGATGGCAAGCATACCGTAACCGCCATTGAAGAAACCCTGAATAAATCAAACTTAGGCCACCTGAAAACCGGCGACCTGGTGAACCTGGAACGCTGCATGCAAATGAACGCCCGCCTCGATGGGCATATCGTTCAGGGCCATGTGGACCAAACTGCTACCTGCACTGAACTTAAAGTACTCGACGGCAGTAGGGAATACACCTTTGAATACGATGCCTCAACCGACAATGTAACTGTCGAAAAGGGCTCTATCTGTGTGAACGGTATCAGCCTTACCGTAGTCAATTCCAAACAAAATAGCTTTTCGGTAGCCATTATTCCGTATACCTTTGACCATACCAACCTGCAGCAGGTAAACAAAGGCTCAATGGTGAACCTGGAGTTTGATATTATCGGGAAATATGTCGCAAGGCTGATGCAACGCTAACGGCTTAATGCTTCAATCCGGCTTTTACTGTAATCGATATACGACTGGTGCTTAGCCGGTGGTTTTGATGCGAGATATTTCTTGTAATAACGGATTGCGCTTTTCCTGTTTTTCAATTCAGTGTCATACAAATTGGCAATAAGATAAAAGGTCAACGGCCTTTCCTTAAATTGCAAAGCTTTTTGATACGCCATCAACGCCTTAGCAGGATTTTTAATAGTACTGTAACTATCAGCCATTTCACTATAATAGGTATCAATATTAGGCGATATACCGGCATCAATGGTTTTTTTCAGACAGATGATAGCTTTGGTTTGCTCATTTAGTCCCTTATAACAGGCAGCCGTAAAATAATAAGTGCTTTCATTTTGTGCCATTTCATCTATTGCTGTCAGTGTTTCGATCCCGCATGGATAATTTTTCAAATTGTAATAAGCCTGACCGACCTTAGATAGGATAGAGGGGGACTTGTCCCCAAGCTGCACCAGCCTCTCGCCGATAATTACAGTTTCACTCCACTTCGATTGCGCATATGCCAGCTTAAGCAAACTTTCCTGCAAAACTATATTTTCCGGGTCAGCAGCAATGGCCTTACTTAAAATTTGTTCTGCCTGTCCGTTCAACTTCATACTAACATACAGGTCGCTCAATTCCGCAGCTATGTCTGCATCAGTGTTGTTCAGCTGGTTGGCTTTATCGAGATATTTCTGATAAGCCGTTAAGTCCGACGCATCAAAACTTATCCTCGCCAATTGCTTGTAAACAATAAAGTTACTGCTGTCCTTTTTCAATACTTGCAGGTAATACGCTTTTGCTTTTAATGAATTGCCCCGCCTCAGGTTAATACTGCCCAGACTCAGCAATACGTTCCAACTTGTACTGCCAGTTTCATACACACGCTGGTAATAGTTTTCAGCATCGGGTAATCGCCCTGCCATTAGTGATACATAGGCCAGGCTTTTAAGCGTTTTAACATCACTCACAGGTTCCGGGTGAGTTTTTTTCAGGTAATCC
>Ga0206930_1067_pt1 | contig 24455 bp, 22 predicted proteins | sample Alteio_BWOrgHeat_20_FD_152939 | JGI IMG/M metagenome (GOLD analysis project Ga0206930, IMG submission 152939) | Enriched cells from forest soil in Barre Woods Harvard Forest LTER site, Petersham, Massachusetts, United States -... | ecosystem: Environmental > Terrestrial > Soil > Temperate forest >... | reverse complement strand
TGTAACAGCAGACCAAATGCTGGAGTACGTGAACGAGGTTAGCCTCGATTCATCCAAAACTATTTATAAAAATTTTAATGCTGAATTGCGATTGAGTGATGCCGGGAAGAAACTGGCGGCACAAATAAAAAAGATGGAAGCAGCCCTGCCCGGCAATATGGCGGTCGACTTTAAAACGGTTGATATTAACGGCAAACCGGTTTCACTGGCCGATTATAAAGGCAAATATGTGATGCTCGATTTTTGGGCCAGCTGGTGTGCGCCATGTCGCAAAGGCAACCCGCATATGGTGGAACTTTATAAAAAATATAAGGAAAAAGGGCTTAACCTGATTGGTATTGCAGGCGATGACGGCACACAGATGGCCTGGAGAGCGGCCGTAGCTAAGGACAGCGTAGGGATATGGCCGAACGTACTATGGGGAGCAAATACGGAAAACGATATCGGCGATAAATATGCCATACACTTTGTGCCGACAAGAATATTGATAGACCCAACCGGTAAAATAATCGGCCGCTTTGGCGACAATGACGACAGGGATGATAAAATGGATAAAATGCTTGCCTTAATTTTCCCCAAAGAGGATTGATTGTAGCATTTATTTATCCGGATCCTTTAAGTACCGGGTTTTAAATCCAGAGCTGTTGTGCCGGTATTTTTCCGGTAATATTTGTCGGCAATCAGCGATATAGGTAAGCCCAGGCCCAGGCTTAAGCCGAGTATACTAATAATTGAAGCTATCAAATTAAGTTGTGTTGGATATTTTGCAACACCCTTTATATCGGGAACGTTACTCAGGGGTAGAATCACAAGAGTAGAAACTAACCAAATCATCAGTCCGATAACTAAACCCAATAAATATTTATTTTTAATAACTCTTTTTAAATTAGGGTATGATAGGAAAAACAGAGTGGTAAAAATTGCCGCGATCAAATAATGGAAAAATATACCCCAAAACACCATGTAATTTCCTGTAAAAGCTACTAGGCCAAACCAGCCGCTTGCGATGTATCTATATGACTGGGCGGGGTTTGCAGGATAACTAAATATGAAGGATAGTATTCCATCTAATGTGCCTGTTAATAAGCTTACCCATACTATGATTAATAGCTTATTGTTTTTTCTCTGTGACATGGAGATAATTTAAGTTGTATAAAATTATATTAAAATTATTTAAATATCATTCTCCTGGAAGACTGATTGTCGCGTTTTTATTGTTCTTGACGTATAGGTACCTATATTTGGCAACATGAAAAATTTTCTCCCCCTTATTGTTGTTTTGTTGGTAACAACCGGAATATTTTCCTGCAAAAAGAGTAGTGTAAGCCTTGCCAATCCGCTTATGGGCAAATGGAACGTCGAAAGGGATTCGCTCAACTATGGCATTGGGCCACAACAACAGACGAAGACCTATGTGGGTGTAGCCGGCGACTATTTTGATTTCAGGCCGGATAATAGACTTTACATAAAGGAGGGCAACCAATTGGACACCTTTACCTATAAAGTGATATTAGCAAATCAACTCCAGGTTACCCAAACAGGCGCGAACAATACTCCATTGAACTTATTTATTGATGACATTAATGCAACAAGCGCCAGCATCAACTTTTTCCCAACCTTACTTAACCCGGGAGGGAATGATGAAAGATGGGTGAGTTTGGGGAGGTAAAAAAATTTCACCGGCACAAGTCAGCAACGCTTAAGCAACCGCACAAGATTTGAGCTAATCTGTTCGAATAAATCCGCACACCTGCACATTTACCATCTGCACATCATCACATTGTCACTCCCCCGTAATTTGCACATCCGCACATTGGCACATCTGCACATTAACCGTATCTTTGCCCACTCAATAATTAAACCTGTATGCTTAAAGGATTTTTTAATGTTCCGCAGCCGCAAAACGAGCCTGTTTTAAACTATGGTCCGCGCAGTGTGGAACGTGCAGCGCTTAAAGCTGCCTTAGAGGAGGCCCGTTCAAAAAAGACCGATATACCCATGTATATTGGCGGTAAGGAAGTACGCTCGGGTAAAACCAGCGAGATACGCCCCCCGCATGATCATCAACACGTATTGGCTACCTTTCATAATGGTGATGCAAGTCATGTTACCGCCGCCATTGATGCAGCATTAGCTGCAAAGGCCGCGTGGGAAGATTTGCCATGGGAACATCGCGCTGCCATCTTCCTGAAAGCCGCTGATTTATTAGCAGGCCCATACCGCGCCAAAGTGAACGCGGCTACCATGCTTGGGCAATCAAAGAACGCTTACCAGGCCGAGATCGATTCGGCTTGTGAATTGATAGATTTTCTGCGCTTCAATGTGTTTTATATGACGCAGATCTACCAGCAACAGCCGCCAATAAACGGCAAGGGTGTTTGGAACAGGGTGGAGCAGCGCCCGCTTGAGGGCTTTGTATTTGCCTTAACACCATTCAACTTTTCTGCTATAGCTGGCAACCTCCCATCCTCCGCTGCCATGATGGGCAATGTGGTGGTTTGGAAACCTGCTAACACCCAAATATTTGCTGCCAATGTGATCATGCAGGTTTTCCGCGAAGCGGGATTGCCTGATGGTGTGATCAACCTGGTTTATGTTGACGGGCCTACTGCAGGCGATGTAATATTTAACCATCCTGATTTCGCAGGTATCCATTTTACAGGTTCGACCGGCGTATTCCAAAATATCTGGAAAACAATAGGCAACAATATCCATAAATATAAAACCTACCCGCGTATTGTGGGGGAAACTGGTGGTAAAGACTTCGTGCTGGTACACCCAAGCGCTGATGTTGATGTGGCCAATATCGCTCTGATCCGTGGTTCATTTGAATACCAGGGGCAAAAATGCTCCGCTGCTTCAAGGGCATACGTCCCCAAATCACGGTGGCCTGCTATTAAGGAAAGAATGCAGCGCGACATTGGCAGCTTCAAAATGGGCCCGGTTGAGGATTTCGAAAATTTTATTAACGCCGTTATTGACGAAAAATCATTTGATAAACTGGCAAAATATATTGATGCCGCTAATAAGGATAAAAACGTAGAAGTAGTTACCGGCGGTAAATATGATAAGAGCAAGGGCTGGTTCATCGAGCCAACCGTTATCCGCGTGGATGACCCATACTATGTTACCATGTGCGAGGAACTGTTCGGCCCGGTATTGACCATTTATGTTTATGAGGATAAGGACTTTGACAAGGTGCTTGATATTGTCGACAAAACATCCATCTACGCATTAACAGGCGCCATTATATCGCAGGATCGTTATGCCATCGCGCAGGCAACACACCATTTGCGCAATGCCGCAGGTAACTTCTATATTAATGATAAACCTACAGGCGCGGTAGTTGGTCAGCAGCCATTTGGCGGTGCAAGAGGTTCTGGTACCAATGATAAGGCCGGTTCAATGATCAACCTGCTACGCTGGGTATCACCAAGAACAATTAAAGAAACATTTGATCCGCCTAAGGATTATAGGTATCCGTTTTTGGCGAAAGAGATATAATTTAGTTCATGGATGATAGTTCATGGTTCATGGCTCCTTTGGGCTGCTATGAACCATCAACTATAAGCTACTTGAATTTAAACACATCATCCAGCTTATCGTTATTGCTGGTGCTTACTTTCATATCTGTTATAATACCTGTGCTAAGGCTGTAAACCCAGCCGTGCACTTCCAGTTGCTGCCCATTTTTCCAGGCATTTTGCACGATGGAGGTTTTGCAGAGATTATACGCATTTTCGATCACATTCAGCTCAACCAGGCGGTTGCTGCGTTCATCCTCATCCTTTATTTTATCAAGCTCTTCGGCATGTACGCGGTATACGTCCTTGATGTGCCTTAGCCAATTGTCTATCAGTCCAAATTCCTTGTTGCTCATTGCGGCAAGCACACCACCACAACCATAATGCCCGGTTACAATTACATGGCGCACGTGGAGCACATTTACTGCATAATCCAGCACCGAAAGCATATTCATATCCGTATGGATCACCATGTTGGCAATGTTACGGTGCACAAATATTTCGCCTGGTGCCGTATTGGTGATCTGGTTCGCCGGTACCCGGCTATCGGCACAGCCTATCCACAAAACAGGCGGGTTCTGGGTCGCCAGTTTTTTAAAATAGTCGGGGTCAGATTTTAAAGCGTGTTTTATAAATTTCTTGTTCCCGTCAAGCAGGCCCTGGTAGGTAATGTGTTTATGCTCTTTCTTTTTGGCGCACATAGGGTAATGATGTTTCGGGTTGCGGCAAAATTAGCAATTAATATTAATAAGTTTTGCGATACATATAATCACCTATATGAGCATTTAGCCTGATAATTACTATTTTTAGCAAATCGATTATAAACCACAGTTGTGAATAAAAAAATAAAGGCATTACAGCATAAGCGCCAACAAGCATTTTTAGGGGGGGGACAGGCGCGAATTGACAGTCAGCATAAAAAAGGAAAGCTAACCGCGCGTGAGCGCATTCATTTTTTGATGGATGAGGGCACATTCCAGGAAATCGGGATGCTGGTAGCACATCGTTCTACCGATTTCGGGATGGAAAAGGAAAAATATCCCGGCGATGGTGTTGTAACAGGCTATGGGAATATTAACGGAAGACTAACCTATGTATTCTCACAAGATTTTACCGTTTTCGGCGGATCGCTCTCAGAAACCCACGCCGAAAAAATATGCAAGATAATGGACCTGGCCATGAAGAACGGTGCACCTGTTGTGGGGCTTAATGATTCAGGTGGTGCAAGGATACAGGAGGGTGTTGTTTCGCTGGGCGGTTATGCCGACATATTTTACCGCAACACCATGGCATCTGGTGTAGTGCCACAGATATCAGCGATTATGGGCCCCTGTGCTGGTGGGGCTGTTTATTCACCTGCCATTACCGACTTTATATTGATGGTGGAGAATACCTCTTATATGTTTGTCACGGGACCAAATGTGGTGAAGACAGTAACGCATGAGATAGTTACATCTGAAGAACTGGGGGGTGCAACCACGCATGCAACAAAATCGGGCGTGACGCATTTTGCATGCTCCAATGAGATAGACGCCATTCAGCATGTAAAAAAACTATTGAGCTACATGCCTCAGAATTGTGAGGACAGGGCCCCGGCCGTACCTTACGAAGGCAAAAACGAATTGCGGCCAGAGTTGAACGACCTGATGCCTGAAAATGCTTCACAGCCTTACGACATCAGGGAAATTATTGATCATGTACTCGACTCGGGTTCATTTTTAGAGGTGCACAAAGATTTTGCTGAAAATATTGTTGTTGGCTTTGCCCGACTGGCGGGGAGAAGCATAGGCATAGTAGCTAATCAACCCTCATTTTTGGCGGGGGTATTGGATATACACTCATCTACCAAGGGCGCCCGCTTTGTGCGTTTTTGCGATAGCTTTAATATTCCATTATTGGTATTTGAAGATGTACCGGGCTTTTTGCCTGGTACCGACCAGGAATGGAACGCCATCATCACCAACGGCGCCAAGCTGCTTTATGCTTTTTGCGAGGCTACGGTGCCGCGTATCACCGTAATTACCCGTAAGGCTTATGGCGGCGCTTATGATGTGATGAACTCCAAGCATATAGGCGCAGATATGAACTTTGCGTGGCCATCAGCCGAGATCGCTGTAATGGGTGCCAAGGGCGCAGCTGAAATTATTTTTAAGCGCGAAATTAATGAGGCCGAAGATAAGGATGCCAAATGGAAGGAAAAGGAACTGATGTATTCCGACATATTTGCCAACCCCTACCGGGCTGCCGAACGTGGCTTTATTGATGAAGTGATCGAACCCTCAGAAACCCGGATCAAACTTATCCATGCCTTTAAGATGCTGGAAAATAAAGTGGTAAATAACCCGAGAAAGAAGCATGGGAATATACCTTTGTAGGTAAAGGGTGAAAGGTAAAAGGAGAAAGGTAATGGTTTAAAGGTAAAAATCAATAATTCAGTCATTCAATAAATCAATAATTAAAACTCGGGAAATGTGAGTAGTGGAACTAATTGCTCAACTGTTGTTTTATATACGCTATTCCTTCTTCGATAAACTGTTCCCACACTGCATCAGGTTGCCATATTTCTTCAATAAAAGATTGCATTTCTTCTTCGTCCATTTTTGCTGCCGCGAAGAGGTAAAGGCCGGTAAATGCGGATGCCCGATAATTTGCCGCGCAATGCACAAGTGTTTTTTCACCGGCATGTTGATTCATCAACTCAATGAATGATGCCAACTCCGTAATTTGGGGATCGTCAAACGCCACCGGGATGTGATGATAGGTTAATCCCAGATTAGTTACTGAAGCCGCCTCATCAGCTAAAGCGTATTTCCCATCTGCCAATCCTAAGTTAATTATCACCTTAAAACCATCGGAAATCAGTGATCCCAGTTGGCCCTCCCTTGGCTGCCCGGAGCAGGCGAGGAGATCAGATACCTTATAAAAATTGTATATCGCGCTCATACAACAAACATAATTACATTTACATAAACAGCTGATTTTTAACACAAAATTTTTCTTTACTTAAAGAATTGGCCCTATATTTGTTATTACACAGTAACAAAAAAACATCCTTATCATGAAGCTTAAAATCAAACTTTCCCTTGTGCTGTTGACTTGTGTAGCATTTACCTATACAGCATGTAAAAAATCAGGCAGTGCACCCACCAACACGGTAACCGCCAAAACTGTAAGCAGCCAGGTAGCTTTAAACCTTGCGCAAACCTTATATAGCGGATTTGGCGTATTTAACATTAACGACGGCCTTAATGCCCCAGGTACACTTGGTTTAAACCATCATAAGGGTATAAAACTAAATGATATCAATTCTGACCCGGCATGTGGATTAGCAGTTGATACCACGCTAAATTACAGTACTTCGATCGGCGATACCGCACAGGCATCGGTTTCGGGTAATATTAAATTCGTTTTTACCTGTACCGGTCAAACATTCACCGGGTTTAATGTGATCGATAACTTAAATGTTTCGGAATCAACAAGCCAGCTTGCGGTTTCCTATGTACTTGGCGAAAACCTTGTACTTACAAGCCTGAACCCAAGTGATCCAAATTCACAATATTCCTTTAACGGATCATTGAACGAGAGCGCTAATCTGCAGTACAAAACCGGTTCAAAGCAAAAGGAAAACGAATCATACAATTATACCTTTAAGTCGTTGGTCATCGACCCAACAAATGGTATAGTTAGTGGCTCTGCGACTTTCTCTACAACAGGCAGCACACCATCTGGCAACTGGAACTATAGCGGCACGGCTGTATTCTTGGGTAATAACATGGTTAAGATCACCATTAACGGCACAGCCTATACGGTTAATATACAAACCGGGCAGGTGAGCTAAAGCAGCATAAACTTTAAATTATAAAAAGCTTTTCCGGCCTGCCGGGAAAGCTTTTTTGCTTTAATATGCTTGCCTAAGTGAGTTTAACAGTCAATGTAACTCTTTGATTTTTAATTTGATCGGGCAATCATTGTATCAAATTCAATTACAATTACGTATAGGTTAATTCTAACGGAAAGTTTTCATTTACTTAATCAATCACTTATAATTAAAAAAACCTTACCATGAAATTAAAATTTGCCCTTGTGCTGTTAGTCGGTGTAGCCTTTATCTACTCAGCATGTAAAAAGTCAAGCAGTAACCCCCAGGGCCCCGCCCTCAGTCCGCAGGCAGTAAGCAGCCAGGTAGCTTTAAATATCACTCAAACTTTATTTGGTGGTCTTGGTGCATTTAACGCCAGCCAGGGCTTGAACGCGCCAAATAATCTTGGTGTAGTTCATCATAACAAAATTGGATTGAATGATGTAAATGCAGACCCCTTATGTGGTGTGATTGCCGATACCACCCTAAATTACAGCGTAACATTAGACACTGCGCAGGCTTCCATTAAAGGCAACGTTAAATTTGCCTTTACATGCGCAGGAGGTATATTATCAGGTTTTAATGTAACCGAGAACTTGCAGATTGCTGAATCATCACCCAATGCTTCAATTTCTTATGGCCTTGGTGAAGACCTGACTTTGCTAAGCACAGATCCGACACTTGAAGAGTCAACTTTTTCGCTGAACGGAACGCTGAATGAAACTGTTGGCATCCAATACAAAACAGGATCTAAGCAAACCAACAATGATTCTTTTGATTATGTATTTAAATCGTTGATAATATCTCCCAATAGCGGAGATGTAGCCAGTGGCACTGCAACATTTACTACAAAGGGAAGTGGTGCCTCGGGCACATGGAACTATACAGGATCGATAACATTTTTACCTAATGACTTGCTTAAAATAGTCATAAACGGTATTACGTACACTATTGACAGGCAAACCGGTAAGGTAGTTTCGTAAATGTAAACTTAAATTATTAAGAGCCTTCTCCGGAAATAACGGGGAGGGCTTTTTTATTATTACACATTCCTATGCTCATCAACCAATTTCATGGAGGGAATAAAATAAATGGCAGGCATCATAATAAATATTAAAGTAGAAAGATAAATACTGATAAAACTTAGCGGTATGCTTGAGGCATATAAAACCACCGCTATCCAGTTTTTGCGGTTGATGGCTTTGATATCGGCCTTTGAGAGATGGTTAAGATAATGGCTGGCCGATTTATACATCAGGCTATAAACTATTGCCACTGACGTTAGGATGATCCCATAAAATATATGACTTTCCTTCACAAAAAATGCTTCGCCCAGGGCCTGTGTTGGTAAGGGAATAAGCGATAGCATAAACAGAAAAGCCAGGTTGAGCCAGATTATCCGGGTGGTGATCTTATCAATGTATTTGAAAAACGAATTGTAGTTGAGCCAGGTAATGCCGATAACTACAAAGCTGAGCGCATAAATACCAATATGGCGCAATACCTCCCACAAATTGGCGGCTGTAACTTGCGGCAACTTTATTTCGAGCACCATCAGTGTAATAATGATCGCTACCACGGCATCAGTAAAGGCATCCAGTTTTTCTCTTTTCATTTAATGATGAAGATAAGATATTGTATATACTTTTTCAATCAATACAACAAATCCGACTTTTTCAATTCTAATAAATCGTATACTTGTTTTGCATGAAGAAACTCTTATCCAATCTCACATTCCAGGTACTTTTTGCCATAGTGTTGGGTGTAATTGTGGGCCTTTATTTTAAGGAATTCGGCCCCACGGCCCAACTGATAAGTAAGATGTTTATCAAGATGATCACGATGCTTATCGGGCCGATCATCTTCCTGACCATTGTACTTGGGATAGCCGGCATGAGCGATATGAAAAAGGTGGGCAGGGTAGGCGGCAAAGCCTTACTGTATTTTGAGGTGGTAACCTCTTTCGCGCTTATTATCGGCATAGTGGTAGCAAACGTGATAAGGCCCGGCGATGGGGTAGCGGTACATGGCACTGACGCCACTAAATTGGCAACTTATCAAAAAGCAGCTGCTGATATGCATTGGGTTGATTTTTTTACCAATATTATCCCAAACAATGCTTTTGATGCTTTTGCCAAAAACGATATACTGCAGATACTCTTCTTCGCCGTATTATTTGGGTTTGGACTGAGCCGCCTCGGCGAGGAGGGCCAGCAGGTGATCAGTCTTTTTGATAAGCTATCGAAGGTGTTTTTTAAGATTATGGGCATTGTGATGAAGGTGGCTCCAATAGGCGCTTTCGGGGGGATGGCTTATACGGTAAGTACTTACGGAATTAGCACGCTAAAGCCGCTGGCATCGTTAATGGCGTCAGTTTATATCACAAGTCTTCTTTTCATTTTCGTGGTGCTCAACTTCATCTGTTACCTCTATAAATTCAGCATCTGGAAATACCTTAAATTCATCAAAGAGGAAATACTCATCGTATGGGGAACATCCTCGTCGGAGTCGGCATTGCCTGGTATGATGCAGAAGCTGGAAAAGTTCGGCTGTTCCAAGTCAGTTGTTGGCCTGGTTATCCCGGCAGGATATTCCTTTAATTTGGATGGTACCACGATCTACCTTTCCATGTCGGTGATATTTTTGGCACAGGTTTTTCATATTCCATTGTCATTAGGGCAGCAGTTAACCATTATTGGTATCCTGATGATCACCTCGAAAGGCGCGGCAGGAGTAACGGGCAGCGGGTTTATTGTTTTGACATCAACATTAGCCGCCATCAAGCTGATCCCAGTAGAAGGTATAGCCATTTTGCTTGGGGTGGATAGGTTTATGTCGGAGGCAAGGGCGATAACGAATGTGATAGGCAACGGGATTGCTACGATAGTAATCGCGAAGAGTGAAGGCGAGTTTCTTGAGCAGAGATTAGAGACTGGTGATTAGAGATTGGGAGAAAAAATATCTATGGAGTATTTTAATGAAATAAATAGCTTAGAATATCTGTTTTTGGTGGATTTAAAAAATTTACCAGCCAATAGATTATCAATAGTTGTAAAAGAGGCAACAATCTCCGAACAAAAGAAGGATATGATCATTGGCGGTAAAAACTTAGGTGCAGTCAATCGTATTTTATCAAATGGCCCTGGTAAGGAGTATGAGTTATTTTTCGAAAACTACGGAGCATACCTGATAACTAATGAAAGCTTTGCGACTTTTATTAAAGATGACAAAGTAATTGGCAGGCTGTTTTGCATATACTCAACATCGCATTACATGGACTATATCTGCGAAAATAGTCTCGTAAATTATACCTATGATTACGAAAATGCATTGAAGCATTACAGAATTAATTGTCAAGACCATGTGATCGACATTATTGCCAAAGACGAGCCTATTATTAAGCGCACGTAATAAATGATTATTTCGTCCTCGGATGTGTTGTGGGGAGACACTATGAAAAATGTATCAATTTGTATCTTAAAATGGATAGGAAAACTGTCATAAATCTGCGAAATCATTTAATCATTTAAATCTGTGATTCCAACAAAAAGATGGCTTTGAGATTATCAGTAATAACTTTAGCTTTGCGCATACATTTTAAATTCTATGAGCGTCCTCGTCAATACAAATTCTAAAGTAATAGTCCAGGGTTTTACAGGTAATGAGGGCACTTACCATGCCTCGCAAATGATTGAGTATGGTACCGACCTTGTGGGTGGTGTTACCCCCGGCAAAGGCGGCCAGAAGCATTTGGACAGGCCGGTTTTTAATACCGTAAAGCAAGCTGTTGATAAAACAGGCGCTAATGTTTCCATCATATTTGTACCCCCACCGTTCGCTGCTGACGCCATTATGGAAGCTGCTGAAGCAGGTATTAAGCTGATTGTGTGCATCACCGAAGGCATCCCGACAAAGGATATGATCATGGTGAAGGAATATATTAAGGACAGGGATACCCGTTTGATCGGCCCGAATTGTCCAGGTATTATTACTGCTGATGAGTCTAAAATTGGTATTATGCCAGGCTTTATCTTCAGAAAAGGGCATGTTGGTGTAGTTTCAAAATCAGGTACCTTAACTTATGAAGCAGTTGACCAGGTAGTGAAGGCAGGTTTAGGCATTACCACTGCTATCGGAATAGGCGGCGACCCGATCATCGGTACCCCAACCAAAGAGGCGGTTGAACTGCTTATGAACGATCCTGAAACTCATGGCATCATCATGATCGGCGAAATAGGCGGTGGCATGGAAGCCGAAGCTGCCCGCTGGATAAAAGCAAATGGCACCAAACCTGTTGTCGGCTTCATCGCCGGACAAACAGCCCCCGCAGGCCGCAGGATGGGTCATGCCGGAGCAATTGTTGGCGGTGCCGACGATACTGCTGCCGCGAAAATGAAGATCATGCGCGAGTGCGGTATCCGTGTAGTAGAATCGCCAGCGGAAATTGGCGCTGCAATGGCAGAGGAACTGGCGAAGTTGAAGGTGAAAGCATAACAAAGAGGTTAAAGGCGAAAGCTAAAAGGTTTTTTATCAATTCAATAAATCGATAATTCAGTCATTCAATAAATAAAAAAATCCTGGTTTCGGTCGGGATTTTTTATTTTAGGAAAATAAACCTATAACGGCATGAAAAGATTACTTACTGCTTTCCTGTTAGCATTTACTCTGGCGTTTGCTTGTTATGGCCAAACTGTAAATCCTGGAGCGCCGGTTGCTCAGCCGAAAGACATATTAAGGGATGACAACTTTCTTAATTATGTCGGGGGTAACATTAAACTGCTGTCTGCAAATTATACAGCATACGATGCTGGTTCTAAAATAATAAGCAAAGGAGAATTCCTGAGAAAATTGACCACCAGGAATTACTTCTATATTCAGCTTAATTCAACTGATCATAAATTATATTTAAAGTTGTATAAACTAAGTGGTAAAGCAAAAAAATCTTATGGTGGTATTGTATACGCATATACCCGGCTTATTTATGATGAGTTTAAACATGTGGGCAAAAAATTTCCGGCATTTGATTTTGTCGATATTAATGGTAACAGGTATAACTCACAAAACACCAAAGGAAAAATAGTAGTTCTGAAATGCTGGTTTATCGGATGTACTACCTGCGTTGAGGAAATGCCGGCACTGAACGAGTTAGTGAAGCAATATAAGCACAGAAAGGATATCATTTTCGTAAGCCTCGCGCCAGATTCAAAGGCGAAATTGCAGGCCTTTTTCAAGAACAGAACCTTTGATTATCAAAAAGTCCCCGGCCAGGATGCATTTATTACAAAAACACTAAATGTTAGTGCATATCCTACTCACTTTATCATTAATAAACAGGGGACGATAGTGAATGTTGTTGACAGCCCGGAGGAAATAGCTTATACATTAAAGAACGATATCTGATTTTGTAAGGCTGTCAGGCCTGTGTCAATATCATTCTCCCAAACAATCCCTTCAAACCATTTATCGTATATTTAGATAAATGAATGAGCAATTCACTAAATCACTCATTCACTAATTCAGTCATTAAAAATCATGGAATACAACAAACTCACCCCCGAAGAAGAGCGGGTAATACTATATAAAGGAACAGAAAGGCCATTTACTGGCTCATTATTAAATAACCATGCGCAGGGGCTATACGCATGCAAAAGATGCGATACGCCTTTATACACTTCCGAAACTAAATTTGAATCGCATTGCGGCTGGCCCAGCTTTGATGATGAAATACCTGGTGCAGTAAAACGCGTTCCGGATGCTGACGGGCGCCGTGTGGAAATAGTTTGCGCTAATTGTGGTGCACACCTCGGCCACGTTTTTGAAGGCGAGTATCTCACCCCAAAAAATACCAGGCATTGTGTGAATTCGGTTTCGTTGAAATTTGTGCCTTTGGAGGATTGATGTAGAGACGCAAAATCTTGCGTCTCTACTTAATTAACCAATTTAATTTAGGCCGCTTCCTTATCAAATATACCATTCCATACCAGGGCAGCAATTATACCTCCTATAATAGGGGCGACTATAAAAAGCCAAAGCTGTCCTAATGCCTTCCCTCCGGCAAATATGGCCGGGCCAAAACTGCGTGCAGGATTAACTGATGTGCCGGTAATTGGTATAGCTACTAAGTGAATAAGCACCAAAGTGAGACCGATGGCTAAGCCTGCCATTGTGGAATTTCCCCAACGGGAGGTAGTAGCGAAAATCACAAACAGAAACAGGAAGGTAAGAACAACTTCGGTGAGGAATGCTGAGGTGGTGCTATACCCTCCAAGATAACCCGGCCCCCATCCGTTTGAGCCGAGCCCATACTCCCCGATTCCCGAGAAATTAGGACTCCCGGTTTGAAATGCGTACAATGCTGCGGCACCTATTACTGCACCGATAAACTGGGCAACAATGTACCCCAGGGCGTCTTTGCCGCTGATTTTTCGGGCCACAAGCATGGCTATAGTAATAGCGGGATTGATATGGCAGCCTGAGATAGGCCCAATAGCATAGGCCATTACCACAACGGCCAGTCCGAATGCAAGGGCAATGCCCAAAATTCCGATACCAAAGGGGGCATCAGGAAGAATCGCGGCAGGAATTGTCTTTCCGTCAACAACTGCTGCACCGCAGCCAAATAATACTAAGGCAAAGGTTCCGATAAGTTCGGCAAGGTATTTTTTCATAAGAATAGGGGTTTTGTTAATTAAATGTACAAGTATTATTTAAAAAAATATAATACCCGCAATTGAATATTTGAAAAAATAAGTCATTGAACAAGGCTTTCAATCGGGAACAAAAGCACCTGTGCATAACTAATCACGATGTTAAAAACTAAAGCTACCATCGTAATATCTTCACTTGGTATATTTGAAATCACAAGTTCTTTAACAAACGCTATCAAAGGTTACCGGGATAAAAGCCGGTATTAAAAGGGAACCATGTGTAAATCATGGGCTGACGTGCAACTGTTATTTGATGAATAGTAAATGATGAGCGGTGAGTAGATATTATACTCACAACTCACTACTGACCACTCACCAACTAAGCCAGACACCTGCCAGGATAGCTTGTCAAAACTTTCACGAATAAGGTTTTGACGAAGACCCTGTCCCCGTACGTTTCTCACCAACGTACCTTGGTTCATCGTCTTCGTCAATTCCAAAAAATAAAAATGACGAGGCAATGAAACAGGAAAATGAAGTATTACTGCGGGAGAACAAGGACAGGTTTGTTATCCTCCCCATCAACTATCCCCGCATCTGGGAAATGTACAAAAAGCACGAGGCCAGTTTCTGGACCGCCGAAGAGATCGATCTTTCTGACGACCAGAAACATTGGGAAAATTTAAATGATGGGGAAAGGCATTTCATCTCGCACATCCTGGCATTTTTTGCCGCGAGTGATGGCATTGTAAACGAGAACCTGGCGGTGAATTTCATGAGCGAGGTGCAGGTACCTGAGGCCCGTTGTTTTTATGGCTTCCAGATCATGATGGAGAATATCCATTCGGAAACTTATGCTCTGCTCATCGACACCTATATTAAGGACCCAGCCGAAAAAGACCGCCTGTTTCATGCTATTGATACTGTGCCTGCTGTGCAAAAGAAAGCACAATGGGCTTTGAAATGGATCAACAACGGCAATTTTGCCCAGCGTTTGGTTGCCTTTGCGGCGGTGGAGGGTATATTCTTTTCCGGTAGTTTCTGCTCGATATTCTGGTTAAAAAAGCGCGGCTTGATGCCCGGTTTAACTTTCAGTAACGAGCTAATATCCCGCGATGAAGGCATGCATTGCGAATTCGCCTGTCTGTTGTACAGCATGCTTACTGAAAAGCTATCCAAACAGGAAGCCACGAAGATCATTACTGATGCCGTCGAGATCGAAAAAGAATTTGTGACCGATGCATTGCCGGTGAACCTGATCGGTATGAATGCCAAATTGATGAGCCAATACATCGAGTTTGTAGCCGACCGATGGCTTGCTGAATTAGGCTATGATAAAGTGTACAACACCACCAATCCATTTGATTTTATGGAGATGATATCCCTGCAGGGAAAAACCAATTTCTTTGAGAAACGCGTAGGCGATTATCAGAAAAATGGTGTCCTAAATGCAGCCGAATCGAAAGCATTTACCCTTGACGATGATTTTTAACTAATCTCCAATCACTAACCTCTAATCTCCAACCCCATGTTTGTAATAAAAAGAGACGGTAAAAAAGAAACCGTAAAATTTGATAAGATAACAGCACGCATAGAAAAGTTGTGCTATAGTTTGAACCCGGCACTGGTCGACCCGATTGATGTGGCCAAAAAGGTGATCGAAGGTTTGTATGATGGCGTAACTACCTCCGAACTGGATAACCTGGCTGCGGAAACCGCAGCATCATTGACCACCAAGCACCCGGATTATGCCTTGCTGGCATCGCGGATAGCCGTATCCAACCTGCATAAAAACACCATCAAATCATTTTCGGAAACCATGCGTCGGTTGCATGGCTATATCGATGCCAAAGCGGGCAAAAATGCCTCACTTTTGGCAGATGATGTATGGGAAGTGATAGAGAAAAATGCCGAAGTATTGGATAGTACCATCATATACGACCGCGATTTCGGGTTCGATTACTTCGGATTCAAAACACTTGAGAAATCATACCTGTTAAAGCTCGATGGCAAAATTGCCGAGCGTCCACAGCATTTATTTATGCGGGTATCGGTAGGTATACATAAGAGCGACATCAACAGCGTGATCAAAACCTACAATTTGATGAGTGAGCGCTGGTTCACCCATGCTACGCCAACCTTGTTTAACGCAGGTACGCCAAAGCCGCAAATGTCATCATGCTTTTTACTGACTATGAAGGATGATAGCATTGATGGTATTTATGATACACTGAAGCAGACTGCAAAAATATCGCAAAGTGCAGGTGGCATAGGTTTAAGTATCCACAATATCAGGGCTACGGGCTCTTATATTGGCGGCACCAACGGCACCAGCAATGGCATCATCCCAATGCTGAAGGTGTTTAATGATACTGCCCGTTATGTTGACCAGGGTGGCGGCAAACGCAAAGGTGCATTTGCTATTTATTTAGAACCATGGCATGCCGATGTATTTGATTTTTTAGATCTGCGCAAAAATCATGGCAAGGAAGAGATGCGCGCCCGCGACCTGTTCTACGCCCTTTGGGTATCAGACCTGTTTATGAAGAGGGTTGAGGCTAATGAAGATTGGAGCCTGTTTTGCCCGCATGAAGCACCTGGATTAGCCGATTGTTTTGGAGCTGAATTTGAAGCACTGTATGAGCGATATGAAAGCGAAGGCCGCGCCCGCAAGACGGTAAAGGCGCAGGAACTTTGGTTTGCCATTTTAGATGCCCAGGTAGAGACCGGGACACCTTATCTGTTATATAAGGATGCCGCCAACAGCAAATCAAATCAACAAAACCTTGGCACGATAAAAAGCTCCAATTTGTGTACCGAAATTATGGAATATACTTCGGCTGAAGAAGTAGCGGTTTGTAACCTGGCTTCGCTGGCTTTGCCGAGATATATTCAGAACGGAATTTTTGATCACCAGAAATTATATGAAGTTACTTATCAGGTTACTTTGAACCTGAATAAGATCATCGACAATAATTATTACCCTATTGAAGAGGCACGTTATTCTAACCTGCGCCACAGGCCTATCGGATTGGGTGTACAGGGTTTAGCAGATGCATTTATTTTACTGCGCCTGCCATTTGAAAGCGATGAGGCCAAGCAACTGAATAAGGAGATATTTGAGACCATCTATTTTGCTGCAATGACAGCCTCGAAAGACCTGGCTATTCAGGATGGCGCCTATGAAACATTCAAAGGATCGCCGCTATCAAAAGGAAAGTTCCAGTTCGATATGTGGGGAGTGAAACCCGACAGCGGCCGCTGGGATTGGGAAAACCTGCGCCTGGATGTAATGAACCATGGGGTGAGAAATTCCTTACTGGTTGCCCCAATGCCTACAGCCTCAACATCGCAGATATTGGGCAATAATGAGTGCTTTGAACCCTATACTTCCAACATTTACACCCGCCGGGTATTGAGCGGTGAGTTTATCATTGTCAATAAGTTTTTGCTGCGCGATTTGGTGAACCGTGGTTTGTGGGACAACACGATGAAGGATAAGATCATCACCGCAAATGGTTCGATACAGGATATTGCCGAGATACCGCAGGAACTAAAGGACCTTTACAAAACCGTTTGGGAAATTAAGATGCGCAACATTATTGATATGGCTGCCGACAGAGGCGCGTACATTTGCCAGTCCCAGTCACTTAATCTGTTCATTAATTCGCCAAACGCATCAAAACTTACCTCCATGCATTTTTACGCCTGGAAGAAGGGTTTGAAAACAGGCATGTACTACTTGCGCACACAAGCTGCATCGCAAGCTATTAAGTTTACGGTAGAGAACCAGGGCGGCAAAAATATGGAGCCGGTGATCCCTGAGCATGTTGAACAAGTGGCTGATGAAATTCCGGCAGGCCCATCTTGCTCAATGGAGGATGGATGTGTGACGTGCTCAGCATAAAATATATTTTGTAGAGACGCAAAATTTTGCGTCTCTACGTTTGTAATAATATGACCAAACACGAAATAGTACGATGTGAACGCTGCCAGTCGGCATTTGAATGTAAAGCCAATTCATTCACCAAATGCCAGTGCGCGAAAGTGCAGTTGACGCTTAATGAAACGCAATATGTGAGCGAGTTGTACGATGGGTGTTTGTGTAATTCGTGTTTGATAGCGTTAAGGGACGAGTACCGGGCAATAATCGGGGTAAGCAAGTAAAATATCACTCCTCAAGTACCTTCACTGGTTTCTTATCCGCATCGATCGCCACAAAAGTGAATGTCCCGGTAATTGCCTTTTCCCTCGCGAAGGAATACATTTCTTCTACATAGATCTCCACCAAAACTTTAAGACTGGTGTTGCCAATATGCAATACCTTGCCAACCAGTTCAATTATCGTTCCTGCCGGGATGGGTTTGTTAAAGTCTATTTTATCCGATGATACCGTGACCATTATCTTCCGTGCAAACCGGGTGGCAGTGATAAAAGCTACTTCATCCATCATATGCATGGCGGTACCGCCAAATAAAGTATCATAGTGATTGGTGGTATTAGGAAATACCGCCTTAAATATGCGGGTTTCCGCTAATTGGATCCTTTGTTCTAAATTCATGATGTGAAATTTAAAAGCAGTACAGGGTCGCTGCACTGCTTTATGATGATCTTAATTGACCTCTTGTTTACTAAAAATTTCCCTTGCTGCCTTCGCCGCTTTCACCATGTTCTCCAAAGCGGCCTGAGTTTCGGGCCATTTCCTTGTTTTTAAACCGCAATCAGGGTTCACCCAAATATTGCCTACAGGTAGCAGCGTGGCAGCTTTTTCGAGCAGGCTAACCATCTCAGCGACGGTCGGCACACGCGGCGAATGAATGTCATATACTCCCGGACCGATTTCAGCAGGATATTTAAAATCTGAAAAAGCTTCCAGTAGTTCCATTTGAGAACGGGATGTTTCAATGGTGATCACATCTGCATCCATTTGAGCAATGTGCTCAATAATATCATTGAACTCGCTATAACACATATGAGTATGTATTTGCGTCTCGTCCCGCACGCCACTTGCCGAAATGCGAAATGCTTTTATAGCCCAATCCAGATAGTCACCGCGATCGGCTTTGCGCAGTGGCAGGCCCTCACGAATGGCAGGCTCGTCTATTTGTATTACTTTAATGCCGGCATTTTCCAAAGCTACCACCTCATCCCTTATAGCTAAGGCTATTTGGTAAGCGGTTTCTGAACGGGGCTGATCATCTCGCACAAATGACCATTGCAGGATAGTTACCGGCCCTGTGAGCATGCCTTTCATCAGCTTATCGGTATTGGCCTGGGCAAACTTGCTCCAGCGCACCGTCATGTCTCTTGGTCGACTTACATCGCCATAAATAACAGGTGGTTTTACGCAACGGCTGCCATAGCTTTGCACCCAGCCATTTTTGGTAAACAGAAAACCCTCTAATAATTCACCAAAATATTCAACCATATCATTCCTTTCAAATTCGCCGTGAACCAGTACATCCAGGCCGATAGCTTCCTGCCATCTGATCACATCGATCGTTGCCTTTTCGATCTCGGCATCGTATTGCTCTGCAGTGAGTTCACCCTTTTTTAGCCTTGCCCTTAACTGGCGGATATCATCTGTTTGTGGGAAGGAGCCGATGGTGGTAGTAGGGAACAAAGGTAATTTGAATTTTTCATGCTGAATTTTTTGCCTTACCACAAATACACTGTTACGTTTTGAATCAGGATCTGTAATGGCCAATACCCTTTTCTTGATATCCTGCTTATGGATTAGTTTCGACAGGTTACGACTGGATACAGCCTGCAGGTTATTCAGTAATAGGTCGTTATTGCCATCAACGATCTCACATAATTCACCTACCTCATTCAATTTCTGCTTAGCAAAAGCCATCCATGTTTTTATTGCCGGATCGATGGTTGTTTCCAGATCGAGGTCAAACGGTGTGTGAAGCAGCGAGCAACTCGGTGCTATCATCACACGTTCCTTACCAATAACAGCTATTGCTTTTTTGATATGAGCCAATGACCGGATATAATCATTCTTCCAGATATTGCGCCCGTCAATTACGCCGAGCGATAAAACGAGCTTATCAGGCATTAATGTTAACACATGATCTAATTGTTTGTGGCCTCTTACCAGGTCGATATGCAAGCCAGACACAGGCAAGTTAACGGCGAGCGAAGTATTTTCTCCAAGATCACCGAAATAGGTGGTCAGCAGGATATTCAACTCGGGGCAAGTTTTTTTAATTTCTTTGTACGCATAAGTAAAAGCATCCTTTTCTTTTTCTGTCAGATCCATGGTGAGAAAAGGCTCATCCATTTGTACCCATACCGCGCCCTGTGCTTTTAGCCTTTTTAATATTTCGATGTAAACAGGAACGATCTTTTTGATCAGGCTGATCTTATCAAATCCTGCATCCTTTTCTTTTCCTAATAAAAGATAGGAAACAGGGCCGATCAATACGGGTTTAGGAATGCCACCTGTAACTTGTTTAGCCAGGTTAAATTCTTCAAACACCTTTTCAGAAAATATTCTGAATTGCTGATCCGCTGTAAATTCAGGCACGATGTAATGGTAATTGGTATCAAACCATTTAGTCATTTCCATTGCAGTAATGTCGAGGCCATCCTTTTGATAGCCCCTCGCCATTGCAAAATAGAGGTCGATCTCCGAGTTTTTCTCGTTTTTGGTGAGCACATCGTTGTAACGCTGGGGGATAACGCCAAGCATCAGCGAGATATCCAGCACCTGATCATAGAAACTGAAATCGTTACAGGGAATAAGGTCGATGCCTGTATCCTGCTGCAATTTCCAATTTTGCTCGCGGATGGTACGGGCAACGGAAAATAATTCCTTTGCACCCGTTTTGCCGGCCCAGTATTGTTCACTGGCTTTTTTGAGTTCACGGTGGGCACCTACACGAGGATACCCGAGATTGTTTTTGAGCATACGCATAAAACTTTTTTGGTTAAACATTAATTTGAGTTAATGCTCCTTACGGTTTTCGGTATGCTTTCGGGAAATGGTAATAGATTACAAGGCAAAAAATGGGCGCGTATAGGCCGCATTATGCTTCATATTCTGACTACTGCTTCTAAACGCGAAAGCATTGTCTTAAACAGGGGCAAGTATCCTGGCTTGTAACGTTGTTGCCGTCCTTCTCGCCCCGATAGATTGGGACAATGGACATTCAGATAAAGGCAACACCTTTTATGTTACTTACAGTTGCGCGACAGCCCGTGATTTACACACGGTTCCTTTTTAATTCCCGTTTGAACGGAAACCTCACTGTTGAAAATAAAGTAAAGAACTTAGGACAAATATAAACTTTAAACAAATAGGATGGGCTTAACTAACCTCAATATTCTTTTGCCCTTTGACGTTGTTCGGGCGTAACGGTCAGCCTTACTGCGCATCATATTTCCTTATCTTCCATTTCACCTTCCCACCAAGCGGATCGCTATCCAAAGCTGTTCCGCTAACCGATACCTTATGCAGCACATTATCTGATGGCAGGCAGATCAATCCGCTGGCTTTACCATTTGTGGCATAGGAAACTAACTCAAGGTTCGACCAATCCATTTGCATGGTGGATTGTGCCAGTTTGATGTGGGGAATGATCGCGCCGCTTCTAACTAAAATCACTATCGGCATGGCTGCCGTTTTGATGATTTGCCAGCCGGGTTCATATATTTTTCCTGTTTGATAATCAATCCATTGTTCTTTTCCCGGCAGGTAAACGTTTCTTTCAGTCCCTTTCTCAAACATCGGGGCTACCAGCATATCCGATCCGAAAAGGTATTGATCATCCACCAGCCACGCACCGGGATCATTGGGATATTCCACAAATAATGCGCGCAGCATAGGTAATCCTCTTTCGGTACAATCCTTAGCCTGAGCATAGATGTATGGCATCAGTTTGTAGCGCATATCATCTTCCATGCGGAACAGTTTCAAAAACTCAGGACTGTATTTCCAGGGTTCTTTCGGCGGCGCGCCATGAGTTCGGCTATGTGATGACAGGAAGCCGAACGCAGCCCATCTGCCGTATAGTTCTTCAGGAGTCCTCAAAACAAATCCGCCCATATCGTGGCTCCAGAATGAGAAGCCGGACAAGCCGAATGATAACCCGCCACGTAATTCAGCTGCCATAGCACTATTGGTATTGGCCGCATCGCCACCCCAATGCAAGGGATAACGCTGACTGCCGGCCCAGGCACTGCGTGCCCAGATGATGCTTTCGCCATTCACTTGTTTGGTGATGTCGGCAACTGCTTTATTATATCTCAACGGATACAGATTGTGTTCATAATAGCCGGTTTTTCCTGAGTGAAACAGGCCGTTGTTTGGTGCTGCCTCACCAAAATCAACCTTAATTACACCTACGCCCAATTTTAATAAGCCCGCTAATTTATCCTGGTACCATTTAACGGTTTCGGGGTTGGAGAAATCGAGCACTGCATCTTCATAAGGTAAGTTGCCTTTGGCATCTTTTACTACCAGTCCTTTTTGCACCAGTTCGGAGAAAAATTTGTTCTTCGGTGTAAAGTATGGAAGCTGCCATAAGGAAACATGGAAGCCTTGTTTTTTGAGATCGGCCAATAATTTGCTGGGATTTGGGAACCTTTGCGGGTCGAATTGATAGTCTGTGCGCCAGTCGATAGTAAACCAGCCGGTATCATAATGGATCACATCGGCAGGGATCTCGTTGGCCCGTAATTCGGCAGCAACATCCCGGCCTTCCTTGTCGGAAGTATAGGTGATGCGGCTCATCCACAAGCCAAACGACCACAGCGGCGGCATGGATGGCTTGCCGGTGAGGTTAGTGTATTCATTTAATATATCCTTCGGCTCGCCTAAAAATACAAACAGGTCGGCCTCGTCATCCCCGATCATCATGGAATTGACACCGCTGAAATACTTGCCAAAATCGCAGGTGATAGGGGTGGACGTATGCATAAATATGCCATAGCCGCGACTGCTCATATAAAAAGGAATGGGCTTGTACATGGTCTCATTCTGTACACCATTGGCATCATCAGCCCATAAAACCACCTTGGAGCCCCGTTTATTGAACTGGGTGAATGACTCGCCGCAGCCGAATATCTTTTCGCCGGGCGACAGGGCGAATGAAGCGCACATGCTCCTTGAATAATCAGATGCCCGCCTCACAAACGAAAAAGGCATTACGGGCGTAAAGGTGGAATCGGCATTATCTGTATGATGGATGGTTTTGGTGAGGAGTTTGCCGCTAGCATCCCTTATCTCCACGTGCCACGGGTGTACTAACACGGTAACCGAACCAAACTCGCTGGTGTAACGGTAACCGCCATCTACCTTGCTGTATTTCCATGATTTGGTATCTACAGGAGCCTTGCCGCCGATCAGCATCAATGAAGGTTCATCAGGGTTTACCTGGTAACCCGAACTTGCCCGGATGCGCACCGTGCGTGGCGATACAAATTGTAATGAAAAAGCTAATTCGGGCGATGCCGCATATTCGGTGGTTGGGAATTCATTTGGTGGAACTGGCTTTAAGATGCCCAGCATATTGTTAAATGCCAGTCGGGTAAAATATTGGTAGCGTTTGTAAACAATAGTGCCCGATGCCGTAGCCGGATCGAACTTTGCAAGGCTATCGGCCAAATAATACGTATTGCTGAAATCCCTGAAATCGTTGCTGATATCGATAGGAACATTCAGCACCTTCATATCCTGCAATTGGGCGAAGGCTTTATTGGCTACTGTCAAAAACACAGTAATAATTAAAAGCATCAAGATTTTTCTGAGTGAATTGGCTACAGGCATTGCGTTGAGGAGATTAATTGGTTGTGAGGCTAAAGTAGCATTTTTTTGAATAAACGGCAATCGATTGCGTAAATTAAATCGCTTAAATAATTTAGGTACTAACCCATGATTTCCCGCCCTTGTTGGTGATAACACCAACAAAGACGAAAGAGAAAGAATATCGCTTAATAATGAATTTTAATTAGTTGCTTTTTCAAGACGATAGGTGCTATCAATCTTCATTATAGCAAAATGATTGTTTTCGAATTTTAACTTTTGAGTCACTTTTATGTGGTCAGTTCCGAGTACAGTATTTACGCCGTCAGCATCAGGTTTATCGGCGGTCTTTATGTTTGAAATATTTGAAACTTGGAGAAATTCATTTTTACCTATCCGGGTTGAACTGAAATATGTTTGACTTCCGGCTTCGTCATAGTATTCTGCCAAATCAGCTTCCGCAATGATTCTTTTAGATTTATCTATAACGAGAAGGTATATTTTACCTGATCTGCTATTATAATCGGTTACACGGGCCAATATTAGTCCTCTTTCGTTATTTATATCTAATTCACCAAGACTGCGGAACAATGTATATTTTGAATCTGCCAACATACCGATAGCTATCGTACTATCATTAAGTTTTGGAATAATTGATTTTAAAAACCGGC
>Ga0206930_1066_pt1 | contig 24777 bp, 22 predicted proteins | sample Alteio_BWOrgHeat_20_FD_152939 | JGI IMG/M metagenome (GOLD analysis project Ga0206930, IMG submission 152939) | Enriched cells from forest soil in Barre Woods Harvard Forest LTER site, Petersham, Massachusetts, United States -... | ecosystem: Environmental > Terrestrial > Soil > Temperate forest >... | reverse complement strand
CTTTTTAAATACAAAGGGTGAAAGCGCTGTATATACCGGCAAAAATTGCATTGATTATGCAAGGGATATTCATGGTGCAAATTATTCCGTGCAATCAAACATGATGCTTACCGACCAGGTTTGCAAGGCCATGCAGCAGGCATTCTTAAAAAATGCAAATCTGCCGCTCGCTGAGCGCGTTGTTGCCTGCCTTAAAGCTGCACAAGGGGCTGGGGGCGATATCCGCGGAAAGCAATCGGCGGCAATTATCGTTGTTTCGGGCAAGCCGGTTAGTGAGTCATGGAATAATAAGCTGGTTGATCTGCGGGTTGATGACAGCCCGAACCCCATTCCCGAACTTGAGCGGTTATTAAAATTGCAGCGCGCCTATGAGCATATGAACAATGGCGACCTGCAGGTTGAAAAAGGAAATATGCCAAAGGCCATGGCTGAATATAGTGCAGCTGAAAAAATGTTCCCCGCCAACCTGGAAATGCAATACTGGCATGCCATTACCCTGGCAAACAACAAGGGGGTTAAACAAGCCGCAGCAATGTTAAAGAAGATATACGCCAAAGACCCCAACTGGCGCGAACTTACCCGCAGATTGCCGAAGGCTGGTCAGTTAACCGTGTCGCCAGCAGATTTAAAGATGCTTTTGTAATTAATGTTTTTGCAATGATTTTTTAGTGGTAACAACGATTACACCGTTCATCGCTTTGGCGCCGTAAAGTTCAACCATGCTGTCGTCATCACTTTTTGGTTTCAGCACCCTTATGCTTTCAATGTCATTTGGAGACAGATTGTTTATATCAGGTGTTTCTTTACCATCCACTAGGAAAAGCGGTTGAATGCCTTTTTTTCAAAGTTACTACTATAGTCTTTTTATTGCTATCGGTTGCTACATTATAGGTTTTATAAAGATCGCCCGTTCCGTATACGGTTTTATCCTTTTTACCATCCACCCTGCCCGACTTTTGCGTTGTATCTGCCGGGCCTTTACTATCATTATCCAGCGTGAAGGTTATAGGTATAGTATATGCAGTTCTTACGACGTGTCCGTTTTGATAACCCGGTTCCCATTTAGGAGATAGCTTTAATACCCTTTCAGCTTCTTCACCGCTGCCATAACCAACATCTCTGAGTGCTTTAATAGTGGATAGTGAGCCGTCTGTTTCTACGATAAACGAGATAAAAACCTTGCCTTGGACCGCGTTATTACGCATTTCGGCAGGGTAATGTATATTCTGACTCAAGAAATGGAAAAATGCCTCGTAACCACCTTTAAATTCCGGCTCCTTTTCAACTTCAGTGAAAATCCTGGTATCTTTTTTTACTGGTGTGGTATCTGTTTGTGCAGCAGGTGTGAGCGTGATCTCATTTTGCTGTACAGGCTTCTCAGCTTTACCCACTATTAAGCCAGGGGCCTGTGCCTGGTTGCTGTCCTTCATAACAGAATCCAATTTCGACGTAGCTATTAAGAAGACCTCGGCAGCCTTGTTGTTTAATAATTTTACTGTGCGGCTTTTGCTTATAGTGGCTGATGATAATATCAGCATTAAAATAAATAACGGAGCCGAAAGCCCATATTTTAACAAGGCGGCGCGCCGTGAATGATTTTTCTGAAGCATCATTATCCTTTGTTTAAGCAAGCTATGGTTAAAAAATGGGTTGACTAACTGATGCGACGGGGCTTTTAGTGTTTGACTAAGCAGCAGCAAAGCGTATTCAGACTTGCTTGTACCATTCCTTAAGGCTTGCCTGTCGGCAATAAATTCGTGTATATGTTTAATGCCCAATCTGTAAAAATACACTACAGGGTTAAACCAGTTAATAATGGATATGGCTTCTATCAGCAATATATCTGCAGAGTGCCATTCACGGGCGTGTACCTGTTCGTGCGCAATTATAACATTCTGGCTGTCTGAATTTTCTATCCTGATACTTTTGAAAAAAGAGAATGATCCTGATGAATCCGGTTGATTAATGATCCTTTTTAAGGAAATGAGCTGCCATATGAATTTTGCAGTTAATACAAAAGCACCAGCTATGTAAATAAACAGCATCAATTGCCCGGTGGTAATATGATGGTCCTCGATGGGTTTAAAATGATAAACAACCATTGGGCCACTATACGCCGCCAAACTGTACTGCACCTTCTGTGTAATAAACAGATCCCTTATCCAATTTGAATGGATCAACGGTATAAAAAACGACAGCAGGGCCGATATTACCAGGTAAATGCGGTTAAGCTGAAAAAATGTTTCGCTGCGCAGCAGCAAAGCATAAAACCCATAAAATAATACCAGGTAAAGGTTTACCAGTAATAAATATTGCCACCAGGTCATAACTTATTTATCTTTAAGTTTCTCAATCAGTTTCATGATCTCATCAGCCTCTTTCAGGTCGATCTTTTCCTTTTTTACAAAGAAGGAAAACATACGCTTCACCGAATTGTCAAAATAGCCACTCAAAAGCTTTTCGGTAGCAAAACTCTGGTACTGCTCCTTGCTGATAATCGGGAAATACTCATGACTCTTACCAAAAGCGGTATGATCCACAAAGCCCTTTGTTTCTAATATTCTGATAAACGTGGATACGGTATTATAAGCCGGCTTTGGTTCCGGCAATGCATCGATCACTTCTTTTACAAAACCCTTTTTTAGTTGCCAAAGCACCTGCATTATTTGTTCTTCGGCACGGGTTAACTCCTTAATTTCCATGGTTTAAACTAATTGGTATTTATTATTCAATAGTTATTTTGGATTAGGTTGATCTAAGTTAGAAACTTAAATCCGATTTTGCAACTAAATTTTTAGTTTTATTAAAAGCATGGCGTCATGGCGAGGAACGAAGCCATCTTTACGCCTGCAAATTAAAAGTGAAGAATTTTGTTAGTGTGATAATCCCGTCATCTCGAGAGATATTTTGCTTTCTCACAATAATGCAGATCAGCTATTAAAAAAATAGCGATTCGCTGACTTGCATAGTTCAGAGATGGCTTTCCCGAAACAAGCTCGGGACAGGCTGTTCCTCGCCATGACGGGTTGTTTTAATTCGTCCCTTGTGCTTTAGGCAGCTCTTGCCGTGGTATCATTTCATCCCTCTGTGAGGTGTTGTATACAAATGATGCGACAATTGTAGCAGCCTGTTTCAGATCATCTTCGCTTAAGCGGTCGTAGGTGTCCTGGTTGCTGTGGTGGGTACGGGTACCATAGTCCATGCTATCCTGTATAAACTGGAAACCGGGTATGCCAACCGCATCAAAGGACAGGTGATCAGTGCCCCCTGTGTTCCTTATCGTAATGGTATTTGCTCCAAGATCTTTAAATGGCTCAAACCAGGGCTTGAATACCTGTCCGGCGGCTGAATCGCCCTGTAAATAAATGCCGCGTATTTTGCCGGTACCATTATCAAGGTTATAATAGGCCGATACTTTGGCTTGTTCGGGTTTTAACACCATGGTTTTAGGATCCCCAAAATGGTTAAGCACATAATTACGGGAACCAAAAAGCCCCTGCTCCTCTGAACTCCACAAGGCAATACGTATAGTGCGCCGTGGCTTAAAATTAACGGCTTTTAGTATCCGCATGGCTTCCATCATCACAGCGCTTCCCGCGCCATTATCAGTGGCACCTGTAGCCCCATGCCATGAGTCGAGGTGACCGCCGATCATTACCACCTGGTCTTTCAGTTTTTTATCTGTGCCCGGTATTTCGGCAACAACATCATAGCCATTCAGGTCATCCGTAAAAAATTGGGTTTTGATATCTGCCTCCATTTCAACCTTTTGCCCGGCCTTTACCAGTCGCAATATGCGGAGGTAATCCTCGCCGCTGGTTTCCAGTTCAGCCGGAGCAGCTTTAGCAGTATCAGCATAGGAGGCGCCGTTAGTGGTAAACACGGTTCCGTCTGTGCCCCGCGCCATGCTTAAGATCAAGCCAACATTTTCCTGTTGTAAAAAGGTACTGATGGCTGCCCGTAAAGCCCGCGCCTTTCTGAAGGCGATAAACTGTGGTGAATTAGGATCCTGAGCCCGACGCTGATTAGGTGTAGCAGTTGCTTTTGCCATCTCATCAAGCTCGGCGTCGGTATATCGTGCCAGATCGGGTTTGATGCTTCCGGCAAGTTTCGTTTTAGTATCGAAGATCACAATTTTGCCTTGCAATTTGCCCTTGTACTGATCCAGATCGGTAACGGTATCAGCCTTAACCAGTATCACCTCGCTTTTGATGGGACCGTTAGTACTGGAAGTCCACGCTTTTGGGATAGCAACAATTGCATGATAATAAGGTACGGTAATGGCTGCATAATTTTTTTTCAACCTCCCATCCCTTGCCAAATTTACCCCAGGGTTCCCGCATAGCGTTAACCATACCCCAGCTTTTTAACTGGCTGACCGCCCAGTCCTGCGCTCTTTTTAGCCCGGGAGAGCCGGCAAGCCGCGGACCAGCAACATCTGTGAGATAAAAGGCTGTTTCCATCACCTTTGAATGGTTTAAACCCTCATCCCGTATCTTTTGAACCATGGCGGCATCAGGTGCTTCCTGCGCCAGCGCGCTTCCTGTTAATCCGGCTATAATTAAACAGGAAAAAAATAGCTTTTTTTTCATATGAGATCAGTTAATAAATTATTGAGTAACAAACTTATTTATTAAAATTACAATATTTTAGTGCGGGTTTTTAACAAATCTGTTACGAGAATATTTGGATATTTGTGATATGAGTTCATACAGATTAGACAGAACTGCATTTAAGGCACAAACAGCGGAAGAAGCATCTAAAAGTCACGCGGCCTATTATAAAACCCTGACGTGGCAGGAACGTCTTCGGATAGCTAATTATCTGAATAGCGTTGCCTATAATTATCCGGAAAACGAACCGCCAAGATTAGACAAAACTATTTTTAAAGCCAGAGCCCGTAAATAAAATGGGGAATATTTTCAATGAAGATTTTCGGGATTTTATAAGAGAGTTGAATAATTACGAAGTAAAATACATACTTGTCGGCGGTTATTCTGTAATACTCCATGGCTATTCGCGAACGACAGGCGACATGGATATTTGGGTTGACAGAACGTCAGAGAATTATAAAAAAATTAAGACCGCATTTTTGAGTTTCGGCATGCCTGTTTTTGATATGACAGAAGAAAACTTTCTGAATCACCCGGAGTTGGATGTATTTACTTTTGGAAAACCACCTTCATCCATTGACATAATGATTAAGGTGAAAGGACTCGACTTTAATGAATGTTACAATAACTCTGTATTTTTTTATGAGGATGATCTATCAATAAGAACCATACATTTCAATAATTTAATAAGCGCCAAAAAAGCATCAGGCCGATCAAAAGATTTGGATGATCTGGAAAACTTAACTTCTTGATTAATTTTTTTAACTATTGCGGTCCAAAGGACTCCTGCGGAGGCGTTCCAAAGCGTTCCGGGTGTTCCAAATGTTCCACTCTCTAAATGGAACACCTTAAGAATTGGACAGTCTAATTGATCAGCAACTTATATCCCCGCCCATGCACATTGATGATCTCGACATTGGTATCATCCTTTAAATATTTGCGAATTTTACTCAGGAAAACGTCCATGCTGCGGCCGTTAAAATAATTATCATCATGCCAGATGTTGAGAAGTGCCTCCTCGCGGGTAAGTACTTCATTTTTCCGCAGGCACAGCAAACGCAGCAATTCGGCTTCCTTGGTAGAGAGTTTTTGATGCTGATCGCCGATAGATATCATTTGCCCGGTATAATCAAAATCGTAACGACCAACTTTGAAGTGGGTTTGCTTTTCCTCTTCGCTCTTTTCGTTATTATTCACCCTTTTGAGCAGGGCATTGATGCGCAGCAGTAGCTCCTCTATCCTGAAAGGTTTGGTAATATAATCGTCCCCGCCGAGGTTAAATGCCTGGGTTTTATCTTCGATCATTCCCTTCGCGGTAGCAAAAATAATAGGCACTTGAGCATTAAATTTCCTGATCTCCTTGCCCAATGTAAAGCCATCCTTTTTTGGCATCATCACATCCAGTATCAGCAGGTCAAAAGTTTGTTTGGTAAATGCCCTCAGGCCCTCCTCCCCATCCTTGCATAACACCACCTCAAATTTTCCTTTAAGTTGCAGATAATCCTGTAAAAGCATGCCGAGATTTGGATCATCTTCAACAAGTAATATTTTTTTCATGCGATATGGTTTATGTAGTATGAAATTTCAGCTCAAATTCGGAGCCTTTTTCTTTTTCGGACCGGACGCTGATGGTACCGTTAAGTCTTTTTACAATGGTGTTTACGTAGCTTAGCCCCAGGCCAAATCCTTTTACATCATGTAAATTTCCTGTCGGGATGCGGTAAAACTGTTCGAATATTTTTGCTTGCTGATCGCGGTTCATTCCTATTCCTTTATCAGCAACCTTTATTACAACCTCGTTGTTTTTATTGTAGGTGCTGATGGTGATTTCGGGCACGTCGGGACTGTATTTTATCGCGTTATCGATCAGGTTATATAATACGTTCGAAAAATGAAGCTCATCAGCCTCTATTATGGCATTTTCAGCATCAAGACTCAGGTTTGCAATCACATTATGCTTTTGAAGTTTAAGCGACATGCTATCAAGCACTGTGGTAACCATCTCGTTCACATCCACCTGTTTTATATCCAGTTTCAGATCGTTTTGCTCTATCCTGGCAATATTTAATACCCGTTCGATATGGCTGCCCAAACGCTGATTTTCTTCAAAAATAATATTGGCCAACCGTGCCACCCGACTCTCATCCCCGGCAATTTCCTTATCCTTTAGCGCTTCACTGGCGATCATGATGGTCGACACAGGAGTTTTAAACTCGTGTGTCATATTATTGATGAAATCCATCTTCATTTCAGCGATCTTCTTTTGTTTCAGGATGGAGAAGATGGTATAGCCAAAGCACAGAACCAGCACAAGAAGCAGCCCTCCCGATGTGGCCATTGTGGCCGTCATTTTGGCTAATATCAATGAATTCTTTTGCGGGAAGGTGATTTGTATTTTACCAGGGTCGTTGATCACTTCCTTGCTGAATATCGGCATTTGATAAGTATTGGCGGGTATGATATCAACCCCCTTATCACCTGAGTATACGGCGCTCGAAAACAGTACCGAATCACTATTAAAGGTGCTTACCGAATAATTATATGGTAAAAATATACCCTTGTTATGCAGCTCGAATCGAAGCAGTGAATCGATCCAGAACGGACTCAGTCGTTTATCAAGAGGCACATTTGATTTCTGATATTCGTCCGCCAGGTTTTCGATCACATTGGAAGGCTTGCCTTTTTGTATATTTTGCAGTGAATCAGCCTCGAGCATCTTTTTTACCTCGTTAAACCGCCGCTCACTTTTTTTGCGGTCCTGCTCGCGCTGCCACAATGGATTGACCTGTACTACCGGGATCACCTGTTTCCCAAATTGCGGATCGATGTAATCAACCAGCAGGGTATCATATTTATGCAGCTTTGTACGCCTCTTATAATAAGCAGGGTTAGCGGGCCCGCGAATTATCTTGGGGTCGATCATGCGCTGATGCACGTTGCCAAATTCATCGGTATATTCCTCATAGCGCACATGCAGCGTTAATTCACCGGATTGGGCCATGTCGAAAAGGTCGTCTTCCTGTTTCCCGCTAATGATCACTTGTTTAAGGCTATCCCTTAATAAATTTAACCTGCGCTCACGGGCAGTTGGATGTTTTCTTTTAACCTGGTTTGATTGAGGATTGTTAGCATTATCGTACTGTGCGCTTACAAAAGTCCGGGCGGTTACTATGTTACTGCTTTTGCCCTGTTTATCAAAAATCTGGGCCTTTTTATTCAAAAAATTGATAGCATCCTGCTTGGCAAGCTTGGATACCACATTATTTAACGCGTCATTTACAGAGCGGTCAAAAAGATCGGATTGCGTTTGGTAGGATTGCCTCAAGAAATACAGCTGCATGGACATTACCCCCAAAAGGGCAAATCCCATTAAGCCAATTATAAAACTGATGCTCTTTTTTTTCATCCCAACAACAAAAATATTTTAAATAAGCTCAAAACACTTGCATTTAACAATTTTTAACACAATATACCAAAGATTTAACATCTTGAAATATAATCCCTTGTTATCTTTGATATACTCAAATTTAACCAATATCGCATGAAAACGTATTTAAAAAAACCGGGTTTTGAATTCATTTTTGCGTTAAGCCTGATTGTCATTATTTGTTTGCCACCTTTAGTCTTCGCCCAGGGGACAAAGGACATGGAAATAAGAATAACAAATGGCGACACCATTGTTAACGGAAAGAACATAAAAGAACTTTCCGCAACCGAACGCCAACAGGCAATGAAGGACATTGATAATTTAGGCAATGGTATGAACGGTGCAGGCAAGAATATAATTATTGAACGGCGCAGGTTGAATAAGGAGAACTGGGACAATGCAATGGCTAACCGGTTAAGAAAGGATAGCACTGTAAAGCATTTTAAAATGAGGATAAACCGCGAAAATGGTAAGGACTCGGTATTCACTTTCAATTACAAATATAAATTGGATGACGATCTGAACACCAGAATGGACGACAGGCGTATGATGGATGACAGAGAATGGAGTTTCAACGGTCCGCGGGGTGCGATGAGGATGGAGTTGAGGCATAGAAATACCCAAAGCTTTAATTATACCAATACGGGCACCGATGGAATGACGACCCGCCTCAGTTTCAGGGTAACCGATTCGTCACCCGAAAAATTGAAGGCAATCACAGGTTCTGAAAAGGCCGATCTGGAGTTAAAAGACCTGAACCTGGTGCCTGAATTTTCATCGGGCAAAACCATGCTGATGTTCAGTTTGCCTCTGAAATCTGTTGCAGAAGTTAAGTTTACAGACAATGAAGGCAAGCAGCTATGGAGCGAAAAGGCGATGAACGGCAGCTTTCATACCAGTTTCGCGCTTGGCTTAAACGGAGTTTATTATTTACAGGTGAAGCAGGCGGGTAAGGTTGCTTTGAAGAGGATAATAAAGGAGGAATAGGAGCCCCCCGGCCCCCTAAAGGAGGAGGTGATACTCAAATAGAAAAGCCACTTTCTTAATAAAAGAAAGTGGCTTTTCTATTGGTTTTTCTCATGCTTCTCCCCCTTTAGGGGGTCGGGGGGCTTGGCCTAAAAAGGAAGATCATCCTCATCAGGGGCCGAACTGATATCAGCAGGAGGAGCGTATTCTGGTACGGTATTGTTATTTGCGCCGCCAAGCACGTTCACTTTCCATAGTTGCAGCGAGTTAAAATAGGTTTTCTTACCTGTCTTATCTGTCCATGGGCGACCTTTCAGGTTGAAGAAAACTTCTATATCATCGCCAACGCGGATATTGTCAAGTAAACTGCAACGGTCCTGTATGGCTTCAAACTTTAAATATTCCGGATACTGAGGGTTTTCTATATATTCAACGATCAGTTCTCTCTTTTTTAACGAATCGGTAACCTGTGCTGTAGGTGATACCTCGTGTACTTTGCCCTTAATTTCCATAGCTTATCAAAAATTAAAAATGTAAAGTTAATGGTTAAGAAATTAAATAGCGGTTATTTAATTCATAAATTCGCCAACTTATCATGCAAGTTTTCCACACTGAAAGTAAAATCATCATAACCTGCAATAAAAGGTTATCCGTTTACCTGCAAACCGAGGTTGAGGCATTAGGCTTTACACCGGTGCGTGTTTTTCCAACAGGGATAGAGCTCAAAGGTACAGTGAATGATTGTATCGCACTGAACCTTAACCTGCGCTGTGCCAGCCAGGTGATCTACCTAATAAAAAGCTTTACCGCAGCTGATCCGCAAGCTTTGTATGATAACCTGCTGGACATTGAATGGGAAAACCTGATCGATTTTACTGGCTATTTTTCCGTTACATCCAATGTGAACAATGAACACATCCTGACACCGCTTTACGCCAATGTAAAGGTAAAGGACGCTATTGTTGACAGAATAAAGGACAAAAAAGGCATTCGCCCCAACTCCGGCGCTGAGCAAAATAAAACGGTTGTTCATTTATACTGGCAGGATGACCAGGCCGAGATATTTCTGGATACCTCTGGCGAAACGCTGGCAAAACACAGTTACCGCAAGATCCCAGGTAAGGCGCCTATGCTCGAGGCGCTTGCCGCAGCTACAGTAATGGCCACCAATTGGGATAAAAACAGCACCTTTATTAATCCCATGTGTGGCTCCGGCACCCTGGCTATTGAGGCGGCGCTGTTGGCGACCGATAAATGCCCTGGCTTGTTCAGGATGAATTATGGTTTTATGCATTTGATGGGCTATGAGGAAGAGGTGTTTTTTGTTGAACGCCGCAAGCTGAAGGATAAGGCAAAAAAGCAGTTGAACTTTAAGATCATCGCTACCGACCTATCGGCAGATGCTGTGGATATCGCCCAAAAGAATGCAAAAACTGCCGGTGTAGAACATTTGATAGATTTTAACGTTTGTGATTTTGCCGACACTGCGGTACCCGAAGAACCGGGAATAGTGATGTTTAACCCTGAATATGGCGAACGTCTGGGTGTGCATAGCAAACTGGAAGCAACCTATAAGCGGATGGGTGATTTTATGAAGAAGGAATGCCTCGGTTACCGTGGCTACATATTTACCGGCAACCCCGACCTGGCAAAAAAGATAGGTTTGCGTGCCAATAGAAAAATTGAATTTTATAACGGGAAACTCGACTGCCGCCTGCTGGAATACGAATTGTATGAAGGAAGCAAGCGGGAACCCCGTGAAGAATAACGAACACTGAATATCGAATAAAGAATGTCGAAATGTTTTTTGCTTCGATATTTTTTATTCAAAATTCGATATTCATTATTTAAGATTATGAAGAAGACTCTCTTATTAACTATTGCGCTGTTTCTATCAGTCTACTGCATGGCACAGCAACAGCTTTCATTCCCTTTCCAGGGTGGCAGCAAAATAATGACCAGGTTTTTTAAGGATAGCCTTATTGTTTCCCCTGAAATTATGAAGAGCAGGGCAGCCGGAGTGGTTATATTCAAATTTACTGCTGACGACAAGGGTAGCATCAAAAAACTGGTAGTTTACTATGCCGACGATGCCATTTTAGTGCCCCCGGTTATTGAGGCCCTGAGAAAATCAAATCATAAATGGATCATACCTGATAATGAAAAGGTTCACGATTTCATTATTCCATTTACTATTAGCTTTACGCCGCCTGCTTCGGGGTCGGCTGCTGAACAAAAAGGCTTTTATAATTATTATCAGAATCGCAAACCTATTCTTACACTTAACCAGGTGCCGTTGGATATGGCTACGCTGTTACCTGCGGTGATTGTTAATTATGAATTGAAATAACAAAAAGACTAATTGCCTGGAAAAGCAATTAAAGCCATTACCCCCGATTTTTTTTAATTATTTGACCTTTCTAAATCCGCAGGTACTTAAATAGCGTAAGTACTTGTAAGGGTAACTATAACAAAACGGTTAAATAAAACAATTATGAGGGGCGAACTGGATCTCAAAATAAAATCTGTTGCATCCAACATCCGGAAATTAAGGGAACACAGGAACTACACCCAGGAATACCTGGCAGCCAAGCTGAATATTTCTCAGAACGCTTATAGCAAGATAGAGCTCGGTTACACCAAAATAACACTCGAGCGGCTTTTTTATATCGCAATGATATTGGATACCGACCCTGTCGACCTGATCTGCATTGAGGATACTGAGTTGAAACGCACAGGCACCAAATAATACAAAACCATTCCTTAATAAATCTATTTTTGCATTTCAATTGCAAGGAATGGAACACGCCGTAATTATTGAAAAAGCGCAGAATTTTGTCCGCAAAACGTTGGAAAATGCCGAAGGCGGACATGATTGGTGGCATATTCACCGGGTTTGGATCAACGCCAGACGCATAGCTGAAACCGAACAGTCTGACCTGTTTATTGTAGAACTGGCAGCATTGCTTCACGACATCGCCGATAGCAAGTTCCATAACGGGGATGAAGAAATAGGGCCTGCAACTGCGGAAACATTCCTGAAAAGTATAAACGTTAATGATGACATCATCACCCACGTACAGCAGATCATCAGGCATATCTCCTTTAAGGCCGGTTTCGATAAGATCACCTTTCATTCAAAAGAACTGGAAATAGTACAAGATGCCGACCGGCTGGATGCTATCGGAGCCATTGGTATTGCCAGGGCGTTTAGTTATGGTGGTTTTAAGGGACGGGAAATTTATAACCCGGAGATTTCACCAAATCTCAACATGAGCAAGGAGGAATATAAAAATGCTGCTGAACCCAGTATTAACCATTTTTATGAAAAGCTATTATTGCTGAAGGATAAAATGAATACAGCCACAGGCAAGCAAATGGCAGAACAGCGTCATCGGTTTATGGAAGAGTTTCTAAAGCAATTTTATTCAGAATGTAAATAATAAATTTAGATTAATCTAAATTTATTATTAGATTTGCCTAATAATATTATTTAACAATAAATCACCTTGTTAACAAGAACTTAATATGAATAACCCACATTTGCCAAAATTTTGCCGATGAAAAAACACTTACTATTGCTGATATCATTTTTAATTGTAGCCAAAATAGGTTTTGCTCAAGACACTGTAAAGGAGCAACATAGCAACCTTCATTTTCAGCAAACAATTATTACACAGTATAAACCGGCATTTAGCGCGCCATACAGCGGGCAGAATAGTTTAACAACAAAGGCTGAAAACCAAACCTCTATTACCACCACTTTTTATGGGGCTGCACGCTTATGGAAAGGTGCGACAGCTTACTTTAACCCTGAACTATCAGGCGGAGCCGGGCTAAGCCAAACGTTGGGGGTTGCCGGTTTCCCGAATGGTGAAACCTTTAGAGTAGGCGGCGTGCAAAACAAGATTTATATAGCCCGTTTATACTTTCAGCAAAACTTTGAGTGGGGCAAGGAAAAAGACACAGTTGAAGATGATCACAATCAATTAGCCGGATTAAAAAGCAAACGCTACTTTTCATTTGCCGTTGGAAAGTTTGGCATGGCCGATTTTTTTGACAATAACAACTTCAGTCACGACCCACGGGAGCAGTTTATGAACTGGGCGTTGATGGATAACGCCGCCTGGGACTACCCGGCCAATACCCGTGGATATGTGTTAGGCGCTTATGCCGAATTTGGTCAGCCCAATTGGACGTTGCGATTTGCCTTTACTTTGGTTACCACACAGGCTAACCAATCTATCTGGGATTCTAAGGTAGGAAAAGCAAATACCCAAACCCTGGAGTACGAGAGGCGATACGGCATTGACGGCAAAAAAGGCACGTTACGTATCCTGGGTTTCCTTAATAATGGGAAATTTGGCAATTATCGCGATGCTATAGCGCAAAACCCGGCAGCGCCAAATGTAGATTCGACACAACATTACGGGCGGCACAAATATGGTTTTGGCATTAATGCAGATCAATACTTAACCAAAGATTTTGGTGTATTTGCCAAAGCCAGCTATAACGACGGGCATACAGAAACCTGGTTTTTTACCGAGATCGACCGTTCATTAACTTTTGGCGCCGTACTTAAGGGCACTTCATGGAAGCGTGCTGATGACGAACTGGGCCTGGCATTTATAGCCAACGGGCTTTCGGCCGATCATAAAGATTACCTGGCAGCAGGTGGCTACGGCTTTATCATAGGTGATGGCAAACTGAACTACTCACCAGAGATGATCGCGGAGCTATATTATAAGATAAACGCCTATCAAAAGAAATTCTGGCTCACGCCCGATTATCAATTCATCCTGCATCCAGCCTATAATGCTGATCGCGGACCGGTAAGTGTATTCGGATTCAGGGCACATGTGGAATTTTAGTCAACCCTTTGAAACTTACGAAGTTTTAAAAACTTCGTAAGTTTTTCAGAACCTGTTATCTCTCTTAATTATTCACTTTAACATTAATCCTTATGTTTGCAAAAATGTCTTAAGGTCATATGAGGAAAGTATTTTTGTTGTTCTTTTTTACTTTATTGATAACTACATCTTTCGCCCAATCAAAAAATCCAATCACCAAATCGTCCATCACTTTCCAGATCAAAAACCTGGGCGTTAATACAAGTGGCAGCTTCAGCGGGTTCAAGGGCGATATCAGGTTTGATCCTGCTCATCCGGAGAACAGTTCCATAGAAGCTTCTGTCGATGCAAATACCATTAACACGGATAACGATTCCCGCGATGAACATTTAAGGAACGAAGATTACTTTGATGTCACAAAATATCCCAAAATAACCATCAGATCAATTTCCTTTAAACATAAAAGCGGGAATAATTACACCGGTACCTTTGACCTTACCATTAAGGATAAGACCAACAAAATAGAATTGCCATTTATTTATACGGATACCGGCAATACCGCCTCATTTAAAGGCAGCTTTAAAATACAACGAAGTGATTATGCCATAGGCAGTCAACTTTCTGTGATGGCAAATGACGTTACTATTTTTATTGAGGTGACAACCAGCAAATAATGGTTGTTTTTTTAGCGAAATAAGGGTTCACTATAATTTAACAGAATAAGTCGCATTAAACTTCTCTTTTATTTTTATCTTCATGTAGCCTTACTATCAGAATATTTATGAAAATACATTTTAGGAAGATACTGTTCAAAACGCTGAAAATAAGTGGTATAATCATTGGAAGTATATTGCTGCTGATGTTCCTGCTGCCGCTGCTTTTCCCAAAAACTATCACCGAAAAAATAAAACAATTGGCAAACCAGAGTCTGAACGGTAAGGTTAGCTTTTCCGGAACAAGCCTTTCATTCTTTAAGCGTTTTCCAGAATTGACTCTGACACTCGAGAATTTTTCCCTGAAAGGAAGCGCCCCGTTCCAGCAGGATACCTTAATTGCAGCAAACAATATTTCTTTTGCACTCGACCTCACCTCCTTGCTTAAAACCAAGATACAGATAAGCAAAGTATACCTCGATCACGCCTTTATTAATATCGAGGTGGATAGCACGGGCGCGGCAAACTACAACGTTTATAAGGCCCCGGCCAAAAACCCCCAGGCACAGGCTGATACCTCGAGTGCCTCGCTTGGTATTCAGCAGATATTGATAGAAAAAAGTCATTTGGTGTATGATGACGCCTCAATACCGATGATGATAGATGCCCGTGACTTTGAATACAAGGGCAGCGGCGACCTCACAAAGGATGTTTTCGACTTGTATACCCATACCGAGATTGGCTCGGTCGATTTCACTTATAATAAGCAGCAGTATGTAAACAATAAGCATGTTAATGCCGACCTGGTGACCAGTATCAACACCAAATCGCTGGCATTTGCATTTCAGAAGAACGACCTGATGATCAACCAGCTACCCGTGCAGTTTAAGGGCCGGTTTGAATTCTTAAAGGATGGTTACGATATGGATTTCAGGTTTACCTCATACCAGAGCGACCTGAGCGATATTTTTACAGCCCTGCCCGCGTCCTATGCAAAACTGGTGGAAAATACGGAAGTTAATGGCACCGGGGCGATCCAATTGGAATTAGCAGGTAAATACATTGCCTCCAAAAACATCCACCCGGATATTACCTTCAGTATGAAGGCGCAGAATGGATATATTTCCAACAACAAAACACCATCGCCTGTGCACGATCTGTACCTCGATATGAATGCGAAGGTGCCGAATATGAATCCGGATAGCTTGTCGTTTAATATCGATTCCCTGTCCTTTAAAATTGATAATGACTACTTCAACTCCAAATTCAAGCTGAAGGGATTGAAATCGCCATACATTTATGCCAGGGTAAATACTGAGGTGGACCTGGAAAAATGGAACCGGGCGTTCGGCGTTAAGACTGTTGACCTGAAAGGGCGCTATTCGCTGCACTTACTGGCCGATGGTAAATATACCACAGGCATTCAAAAACGTGGGTTAAGGCATTTCGACACAGTAATCACCAGCATTCCCAAGTTCAGCCTGAAGTCATCATTTAAGGATGGCTATATCAAATACGCCAAAGTGCCGGAGGCGGTTAAGAATATCGGCTTTACACTGGATGCCAGTTGCCCCGATAACAATTACAAGAATTTCACGCTGCAATTGCAAGGCTTGAATGCCAATGCATTAAACAATTATGTAAAAGGCTATTTTAACCTGAGCAATAAAACCGGATTACTGATGGACGGCGGTATGCAAGCTAAATTTCACCTGGCTGATCTGAAGCAGATCTACCCTGCTGATAATATGGATATCCGCGGTGACCTTGATTTTGATGTGCAGACAAAGGGCAGATATATTCCGAAAAGCAAAATATTCCCGGTCACCAAAGCAACTATCAACCTGAAGGATGGTTATATCCAAACCAAATATTATCCTCATCCTATCGAAAACTTGCAGATCAGCACCAATATTACCAATAGCACCGGTACGCTTAATGGTACGAGAGTAAGCATTAAACCGGTGTCGCTTACATTTGAGGGCGAACCATTTATGTTAAAAGCTGATCTAAAAAATTTTGCTAACCTGCAATACAATATCAGTTCAAAAGGCACACTGGATATTGGTAAAATATACCAGGTATTTGCGCTGAAAGGCTATAATGTAAAGGGACTGATCACCACAAATTTTACACTAAGAGGCAAGCAAAGTGATGCTGTGGCGGGCCGCTACGATCAGTTATTTAATTCAGGTACGATGAAAGTAAAAGACCTGGCACTGACTTCCGATCTGTTCCCTAAACCATTTATCATAAAGGACGGCAAGTTCAGCTTTAACCAGGACAAAATGAAGTTTGATGCCTTTACGGCAACTTACGGTAAGTCGGTTATCGTGATGAACGGCGCACTTTCCAATGTGATCGATTATGCGATGAAGTCGAACTCCCCTTTAAAGGGCGATTTCAACCTTACAAGCGATGCGATTATTGCTGATGATTTTATGGCCTTTGCAGATGGGCCGCCAACGGCCGCAGGTCAGCCGGTAAAAGCGGCTTCGGCATCAACCGGTGTAATTTTGGTGCCAACCAACCTCAACCTCAATTTTACAGCTGATGTAAAAAAAGTGAGGTACAATGGAATGGATATTAATGATGTAAAGGGCCAAATGTCTGTCACCAATGGGCAGATCATATTGAAACAGGCAGGCTTTACCCTGATAGGTGCACCAGTGGTGATGGATGCTACCTATGGCAGCATTACCCCGAAAAAAGCATTTTTTGATTACCATATCAACGCGCAGAATTTCGATATCAAAAAGGCATATAACCAGATCAAGCTATTTCATGATATGGCCTCGTCAGCCTCAAGTGCTGAGGGCATAGTTTCGCTGGATTATAAATTGAGCGGGAAGCTGAACAGCAATATGCGGCCGGTATATCCATCGTTAAAGGGTGGCGGCACCTTGTCGTTGCAAAAGATCAAAATAAAAGGGTTTAAGCTATTTGGCGCTGTTGGCAAACAAACCGGGCACGACAGTCTTTCAAAACCATCTGACGTATCCAAAGTGGATATCAAAACCACTATCGCCAATAATATCATCACTATTGAGCAGACAAAAATGCGGGTAGCAGGTTTCAGGCCTAAATTTTCGGGCCAGGTAAGTTTCAATGGCGATATGAATATTAAGTTCAGGCTGGGCCTGCCGCCATTTGGCATATTCGGCATCCCGATGACTATAACAGGCACGCAGGAAAAACCAATTATACATATGGGTAAAGGCAAAAAGGACGATGAATTGAAGGAGGAAGCTGATACGAGCGATCAGTAAGCCCTTTTCATTGTTTTTAATTTGATATTTTACAATTAATACGCGATTAGTTTTGCGTATTTAAATTGCTGCCCATGACCCCAACCGGTAGAGATGCGCTATTAAAAACCCTATCCGACACCGGTAAGGAATGGGACATCATTGTAGTAGGCGGCGGAGCAACGGGTTTAGGAACCGCATTGGATGCTGCTTCGCGTGGTTATCAAACCCTATTATTAGAACAAGCTGATTTTGCAAAAGGCACCTCGAGCCGCAGCACGAAATTGGTGCATGGCGGAGTGCGTTATTTGGCGCAGGGCAATATTGGTTTGGTGCGTGAAGCCTTGTATGAAAGAGGGTTGTTGTTAAAAAATGCGCCCCATCTTGTAAAAAACCTGTCATTTATTATTCCGAATTATCACTGGTGGGAAAGGATCTTTTATAGTGCCGGTTTAATGCTTTACGATCTGATGGCAGGCAAGCTAAGTTTCGGTGAAACAAGGCATATCTCCAAAAAGCAACTGCTTCAACAACTACCCGGCATCAATCCCAAAAATTTATATGGCGGCGTGGTTTATCATGACGGTCAGTTTGACGATGCGCGGCTTGCTATAAATCTGGCTCAAACTTGTTTGGAGCAAGGAGCAACTGTGCTCAATTATTTTAAGGTGACCGGCTTGATGAAAGACTATCAGCAAAAAATATCAGGAGTTGTTGCAACTGATACAGAAACAGGCATAACCTATAAGCTCAAATCAAAAATAGTGATCAATGCCACAGGGGTATTTGTTGACGATCTGCTGCAAATGGATGCGCCTGAGAAAAAACCGCTGGTGAGATCGAGCCAGGGTGTGCATTTGGTGATCGACCGGTCTTTTATGCCTTCAACTGATGCCTTAATGATCCCCAAAACAGAAGATGGCCGTGTACTTTTTGTGGTGCCATGGCATGATAAGTTGGTTGTTGGTACCACGGATACCCCGCTGGATGAGCATAGTCTTGAACCGGTTGCCCTGGATAAAGAGATCGATTTTATATTAAATACCGCAGCCCAGTATCTAACAAAAAAACCTACCCGCAAGGATGTTTTGAGTGTATTTGCAGGATTGCGCCCGCTGGCAGCCCCCCAAGGCGATTCTTCAAAAACAAAGGAAATCTCACGCAGCCATAAACTCCTGGTTTCAGAATCGGACCTTGTTACTATTACAGGCGGTAAATGGACAACTTATCGCAAAATGGCTGAAGATACAGTTGATATGGCGATACGAACTGGTGGGCTTCAGCCTAAATCCTGTAAAACAAAAGACCTGCCTATCCATGGGAGCATAAGCATAACCGATTGGAACGATCATTTATATGTTTATGGAAGCGACAGGGAAAAAGTGCTGGCATTAGTGAATGAAAACAGCGATTGGGGGAATAAACTGCATGCCGGTTACGATTATTTGCAAGCTGAAGTGATATGGGCCGCCCGGCACGAAATGTCACGAACAGTTGAGGATGTGCTGGCGCGACGGGTGCGTCTCTTATTTTTAGATGCCAAAGCTTCAATTGAGACGGCTCCACGGGTTGCCTCGCTAATGGCTGTTGAGTTGAAAAAGGACACCGCCTGGCAAAAGGAACAGGTTGCTGTGTTCAATAACCTGGCTAAAGCATATTTGTTACAATCCTAATGTTTTCCATTTGAAAATATAGTGTAGATTTATATCACCAGTTATTTATCATAAAGCCTGCTAATGGAAGACTATATTTTGGCCCTTGACCAGGGCACAACCAGTTCGCGTGCTATTGTGTTTGATCATCAGGGGCAGATCAGATCGGTTGCTCAAAAGGAATTTACACAGATATTTCCACAGCCAGGCTGGGTAGAGCATGATCCTAATGAAATATGGTCAACCCAGGCTGGTGTAGCTGCCGAAGCGACGGTCAAAATGGGTATCAATGGCACCAATATCAAAGCCATCGGCATTACTAATCAGCGCGAAACCACGATAGTTTGGGACAGAAATACCGGCGAACCTGTTTATAATGCCATCGTTTGGCAGGACAGGCGCACAGCTTCCTTTTGCGAGCAGTTGAAGAGCAACGGTCATGCTGATATGATCCGATCAAAAACAGGGCTGGTTATAGATGCGTATTTTTCAGGCTCAAAGATCAGGTGGATACTGGATAACGTGGCGGGTGCAAGGGCAAAAGCTGAAAAAGGCGAACTGGCATTCGGTACCGTAGATAGCTGGCTGGTATGGAAATTTACGAGAGGAAAAGTACATGCTACGGATGTGACCAATGCAAGCCGCACCATGCTGTTTAATATCCGTACTTTGGACTGGGACAAGGAACTACTCAAAATATTTGATATCCCCGCAAGCATGCTGCCGGAGGTTAAGCAAAGCAGTGAAATTTATGGCGAAACGGCTACCACCATTTTCGCCTCAAAAATACCTATCGCGGGTATAGCCGGTGATCAGCATGCGGCACTTTTTGGACAGATGTGTATCGATAATGCCATGGTTAAAAATACCTACGGCACCGGCTGTTTTATGCTGATGAACATCGGTGAGCAATTTATCGAATCAAAAAATAACCTGCTAACCACCATAGCCTGGAAAATTAACGGTAAAACCCATTATGCATTTGAAGGCAGTATTTTTATCGGTGGCGCGGTTGTACAATGGCTTCGCGATGGTTTAGGTGTGATCAAGACTTCAGCTGATGTAGAGCAACTGGCCTTGAGTGTACCTGATACCGGAGGCGTTTATTTTGTACCCGCCTTTGCCGGTTTAGGAGCACCGTATTGGGATGCCGAAGCAAGGGGAACTATCGTTGGGCTTACACGCGGGTCTACTTCCGGTCACATCGCACGCGCAGCGCTGCAATCCATTGCCTACCAAACCATGGATGTACTGAAAGCAATGGAAGCTGATGCAGGAATGCCGATAAAAGAATTGCGGGTTGACGGCGGTGCTACGGCCAATAACCTATTGATGCAGTTCCAGGCAAACTTGCTGAATTGTAAGGTGATCAGGCCAAATGTGGTGGAAACCACTGCCTTGGGGGCAGCTTATTTAGCCGGACTGGCAGTAGGCTATTGGCAAAGCCAGGAAGAAATACAAAAGCTATGGCGGGCCGAAAAGGAATTTATCCCGGTTGATTCACCAGAGATTAAAAAAGGAATTGCTGGCTGGAAAAGAGCGGTGAATGCGGCGCAGGCATGGAGCAGTGATTGAGAACCAAGAGTCAAGAATCAAGATGGATTAAGAAGTTGCCTTTTTCTTGGCTCTTGATTCTAACGACGAATGTTTAACATATAAACCCGATACATAATGTCTCCATTCATGGCCGAACTGATCGGCACTATGCTACTGATACTTTTAGGCGACGGCGTAGTTGCCAATGTTTTATTGAACGATACCAAAGGAAATAATAGTGGCTGGATAGTCATCACTACCGCCTGGGGCCTGGCGGTTTTTGTGGGTGTCACCGTGGCCGGTCCTTATAGCGGGGCGCACCTGAACCCTGCTGTCACTATCGGACTGGCTATCGCAGGTAAATTTGCCTGGGCAAATGTTTTATCCTATATCACAGCACAGATGCTCGGGGCATTTATTGGCGCTTTTCTCGTTTGGCTGATGTATTATGATCATTTCCAGCGCACAAATAACCCCGGCTCAATTCTGGCGGTTTTTTGCACAGGTCCTGCGCTACGCAATTACGTATCAAACATTGCCAGCGAGATCATAGGCTCATTTGTATTGATATTCGTAGTTTTTTATGTGACCGGGGCTGAGATCACACCTACAAAAACACCCATCGGGTTGGGTTCAGTAGGAGCTTTGCCGGTGGCTTTTTTAGTTTGGGTGATCGGCTTATCGCTTGGCGGTACCACAGGCTATGCCATCAATCCCGCCCGCGACCTGGGGCCGCGCATTATGCATGCCTTACTGCCCATCAAAAGCAAGGGCAGCAGCGACTGGGCCTATTCATGGATTCCAATCGCGGGCCCCATTATTGGCGGGGCAATAGCGGCATTAATTTATTTGCAATTGCATTAGGGCAAAAAAATTATGAACTTGTAAGCATAATTGAATAAGATGAGAAGATCCTGGTTTTTCGTATTAGTATTGCTGTACCTGTGCACCAGCATATGCAAGGCTCAGGTAAAGGAGCGCCCGGTTGTAATAGGCTATGTGGGTGGTTACCGGGGCCTGATCAATGTAAATGTATCGCCCAAAAAACTAACGATTATTAATTATGCCTTTGTTGATGTAAGGAATAACCGCGCGTGGCTACATCGCGAAGCAACGGATACGGTTAACTTTAGGCGTTTAAATGAGCTGAAAAAGCAGAACCCTGCCCTAAAAATAATGATCTCAATAGGCGGCTGGACATGGAGCGGAAAGTTTTCTGATGCAGTATTGACGGACACATCAAGAACAGCCTTTGCCGCCAGCGCAGCCGATATCGTAAACAAATATGACCTTGATGGCGTAGATATTGATTGGGAATATCCTGGCAGACCCGGTTTGGAGGGAAATATTTACCGGCCTGAGGATAAGCAGAATTACACTTTATTGTTCAGGGACCTGCGCCATGCATTGGATAGTATCGCGAAGCAAACCAATAAAAAATACCTGGTAACCACTGCTGTAGGTGGGTTTTCCTCGTTCCTGGATAATGCGGAGATGGGTAAGGCGCAGCAATATTTGGATTATATCAACCTGATGACTTATGATTTTGGTGGCGAAGTAGCCGGGCACCACACCAATTTGTATAATACCAAATTGTATGAAACAAAAAACTCCTCTGTAAACGCAGTAGACGGATTTATTGCCGCCGGGGTACCTGTGAACAAACTGGTGTTGGGCCTGGCATTTTATGGTCGGGTTTATAATGTGGATTCAGTTGCCAAAAGAGGTATAGGCGGCAAAATATTGACACGCGACAGGGGCCGGGGATATACCGTAATAAAGGATAGCCTGATCAACCAAAACGGCTATGAAAGATACCATGACAGGAGAGCCAAGGCATCCTATCTCTATAATGCATCAAAAAGGCAATTTATAACCTACGACGATGAGTGGTCTGTAAAAAAGAAATGCCGCTATGTACTTTCAAAAGGGATGGCAGGTGTAATGTTTTGGGAATACAGCTCGGATCCTAAGGAATATTTATTGGATGAGGTGAATGCTGTACTGAAGTAGCCAAATGCACGTTAAAACGCATTTTTAGGCTACCGTATCAATACTGTTTCTGTTGCGTAAAACTACGTAATTTGTTAGAGGTATAAGTTGTTTGCATGGATAAACGACTGTGTAAATGAGACAGTTAACTATTTTTTATAAGGAATTTCACATAAGCTTAATAATAATGGGCTTGCACTTAAGTAACCAATTAACCCTAATTTTAGTACAAAAACTCTAAAAACTCACTACTTATCATGGACACACAAGAAAGAAAAACCCCTATTACTGGCAAAGAAGGCGCCGAAATCAAAGTTCGCGTCGCGGCCGATTGGACAAAAAATCACCGCCACCGCCATCCCGGAGGTATTATATCTCAATTTTTCGGATTTGAGATTTTACAAAGTATTCTACAGCAACCCGGTTGCCTCGGTATCCGTATTTACTATGCAAACAGTAAGCCACTTAATGGCTGGCAGCGCTTTATCGTATCCATCAGTAATTTTTTATTAAGCGCCGTTGATGCCAAAGGCGAAACTCATTTGGTGATTACAGGTGTTACGATGGAAGGTTTGGATCAGATACCCACAGGCGACGATGCAGAGGTGGCTGTAGGGAATGAGCAGGTGGGGGTATTTAAAAGCAATGCTATAGCAGCACCTGAAACGGCTGCCAAACCCAGTACTATGCTTGGCGAACAATCCATGCCTTGTCCCGGTGGGGCTGGTTGTCCTACAAATGTGCTTACAGGGGGATGAGATAAATTATAACTTAGGCAATGTCTATAACACTTATACTGGTCTATCTTTCCATCGTTTCGGGTATTTTACCCCTGCTCGCTGCGTTGTATAATTACCGCCAGTTGGATTCAGTATTGAAGCTGTTTACCTTACTTTGCCTGGTATCCCTGTCTTTTGATGTCCTGGAATATATTTCAACAAAGCTCGGTGTCCGTAACAATTGTCCCCTTTTTCACCTTTATGTTTTGTTAGCAGTACTATTTTTTACAGTAATTTATTACCGTGCATTTTATGAATCAATCTTCAAAACAATTGCGTTGATACTTGGGGGGCTGGCCCTGGTTGCTGTTATTTGCAATGCGATTTTTATTGAACACATATGGGTATACCCCTCTATTTCTAATACAGTTTCATGTTTGCTAATGATCATCCTGTCGTTAACTTATTTTTTTCAGTTATTAACCCGGCAGGAATTCGTGCACATAGATAAACAGGCCCTGTTTTGGATAAATACAGGGGTTTTATTTTATTTTTCAATTAATATATTCCTGTTTATGCTTTACAACAAGATCGATCCAAGCGTGAGAAATGATTATTATATGATACAATCCGGAGCCAACATTATTGCTAACTTATTATATTCAGTCGGACTACTTTGCAAACCTCAGAAAACAACCTGATACCGTTTCTGATAACCGGTACCATAGTAATTGTAATACTGCTTGTGTTTTTATTTCTTTTTGTGATCGTGTATCAAAAGAGGATGATAAAAAACCAGGTGGTTTTACGCCAGTTGCAGGATGAGAAGCAGGTGGATTTGCTGAATGCTGTTTTTGAAACGCAGGAAACGGAACGTAAGCGGCTTGCAGAGGATCTGCACGACAGTGTGGGCCAGGTTTTATCAGCCATAAAGCTGAACCTGCACCGGTTGGAGAAGGTAAACGAGAACGAGAATCCCAAGACTTTACTGGCGGATACGCGTAAACTAACCGATGAGTGTATACAAGAGATACGCAATATTATTCACAACGTACTGCCACCGGTATTAACAGATTTTGGTTTGATAGATGCCATACAGGCCCTATGTGCCAAAATGGGAT
>Ga0206930_1065_pt1 | contig 24951 bp, 21 predicted proteins | sample Alteio_BWOrgHeat_20_FD_152939 | JGI IMG/M metagenome (GOLD analysis project Ga0206930, IMG submission 152939) | Enriched cells from forest soil in Barre Woods Harvard Forest LTER site, Petersham, Massachusetts, United States -... | ecosystem: Environmental > Terrestrial > Soil > Temperate forest >... | reverse complement strand
GGGCGATCGGCTGCAGGCAGGTCTTTTACCAAGATTTGCTCTTTATCCAAATACCCGTCCTGTTGTAAAAACACCTGCTGCTTTTCGTCATACGGGTAATACATATTTTCGATAATATGGTTGAATTTTGCCGATTCCTTTTCCTTATCAAAATGTATTTTATCTACCAGCGCGCTATATTTTTCTGACGCTTGTGCAGCAACTTTATCAGCCACCTCCAGCGCATATTTCATACACCAGGTAGCCAGCGTGCTGGTATACCAGTTATTGTTGATGTTGTTCTCGTATTCGTTCGGTCCGGTTACGCCCAGCATCACATATTGTTGCTTATCATCAGACCAGTTAACCCGTTGAGACCAGAACCTGGCTATCGCGATCAATACTTCTAAGCCATAATCAGCTAAATATTGCTCATCGCCCGTGTAACGCACATAATTGAATATGGCGTAAGCAATGGCCCCATTTCGGTGGATCTCCTCAAAGGTGATCTCCCATTCATTATGACATTCGGTGCCATCCATGGTAACCATGGGGTATAAAGCCGCACCATCTTTAAAGCCTAATAGTTTGGCATTATCAATAGCCTTATCCAGTTGTTTATAACGATATAAAAGCAGGTTGCGGGTAACCTTTTGATCGGCTGTGGAGAGGTAGAAAGGCACGCAATAGGCCTCGGTATCCCAATAAGTTGAACCACCATATTTTTCGCCGGTAAACCCTTTCGGGCCAATGTTCAAACGGTCGTCCTCACCGGTATAAGTTTGATTTAGCTGGAAAATATTAAAACGTATTCCTTGTTGTGCCGATGCATCACCTTCGATAATAATGTCGTTATGTTTCCATTTTTTATCCCAGGCAGCGGCTTGTTCGGCCAGCATGGTATCGAAACCTTTTTCGCTGATGGTGTAGAGCTTTTCTTTTAGTTTGCCTTCTAATTCTTCCGGCTTATAATTTTGCGAAGATAGATTGGCGGCATATTTATAAATAGTGAAAGATTGCCTTGTGCCAATCTGATGCTTAATTTTAGACCCCGCATATTTCTCTCTTAAGATGGGATCGCTACTCAAGTTCCTTGGATCGTCATTAACTGATGTAGTGAATGTCATGCCGGTAGCCACATCAAAGCCTGTTTTTTTGGTGCGCATCTGTACATAGCCCCCATTAGCCCAATTTGCTTTTTTGATCTCGTCCCAAAATTTTTCGTCGTAATTAGAATCCTTGTTAACTACATCGCCATCAATAAAAGGAGTAACAACTATCTCTCCTGCAAAATTAATTGACGATATATGATATTTGATAACCCCAACTTCATCATCAGCTATACTACAAAAACGAATAGCTTCAACTACAACTTCTTTGAAGGCTTTAGTCCTTGCCCTGAATCTTCTTTTCAGGTAACCCTCTTTCATGTTTAACTCTCTACTAAATTCTATCACCTCACACTTTGCCAAGTCGAGTTGCTCACCATCTAATGAAACATCTATCCCAATCCAATTAGCAGCATTCAAAACTTTGGCAAAATATTCAGGATAGCCGTTCTTCCACCAGCCCACACGGGTTTTATCAGGATAGTAAACCCCAGCCACATAATTGCCCGGTAATGTTGCGCCGCTGTATGCTTCCTCAAAATTAGCACGCTGCCCCATACGCCCGTTACCCAGGCTAAAAATGCTTTCGGATACCAGGTTATAATGCGGATCAAATCCTTCCTCTATAATTTTCCACTCATCAACTTTGATATAGTCCTTCATGTATTGTAATTGTGTGTGTGTGCCCCCTAACCCCCTAAAGGGGGAATAAGGGTTGTTGTTGTAATATATTTAATTTTAGTTCGTCATCATTTCCCCCTTTAGGGCCCCAGGGGGCTTAATTTTTCTATCGTCATCTCATTCAAACCCTTCACCACCATGTCAGCTTCCCCCAAAACATCGGGCGAACCTATGCCCACCACTTTCATCCCACCGGCTATGGCTGCTTCCACGCCTGCAATGGCATCTTCAAATACCACGCAGTTGCCGGGTGCTATGCCCAATTCTTCAGCTCCCTTTAAAAACACTTCCGGGTCTGGTTTGGGTTTGCTCACTTTGTTGCCATCAATAATGGCATTGAATAAGTGCGCGATGCCTGTTTTCTCCAATATTATCCCCGAGTTTTTGCTTGCCGAACCTAAAGCTGTTTTTATCCCAGCATTGATACACGCCTCCAAAAATTCAACTGCTCCAGGCAACACATCTTCGGGCGTCATCTTGCTGATCATTTCAACATACCAGTTGTTTTTGCGCGTGGCCAGCTCTTCCTTTTCAGCTTCGGTTTTGGTAATGCCTCCCCATTGCAATATCAGTTCCAGCGAACGGGTGCGACTTACACCCTTCAGTTTTTCATTGTCTTCTTCGGTAAAATCAAACCCCAGTTCATTTGCTAATCTTTTCCAGGCTTTGTAGTGATAAACTGCAGTATCCACTATCACCCCATCAAGATCAAAAATGCAAGCTTTTATATTATTCATTCTATTCAAATACGCAAATCAAACGCTTCTGATACACTGATCTGCCAGTCACTAAATATATTTATTAATGGGTATTATTTGGTAATAATTCCAAAACTAATGTTGCCTTTGCCGGGATAGTCAGTTTTGCCAGGTCAATAGCATCATCTGTGAGCACATTTCTGGCTTTCAATGTACCGTTAATGCGTTCCGTATATCTTGCGGTCGAAATTGTCTGTTCCTTATCCCGGCCATTATAAGCTATCATCACTGTTTTCTGTTTATCATATCTGAAATAGACATAAACACCATCCTGCGGGATATATTGCATCATTTTACCTGTTTGCAGGGCAGGTGTGTTTTTGCGGTAATTGGCCAGCGTGCGCACGTAGTTAAAAGCCTCGTTCTCCTTGCTGCTTCTGCCTGCTGCTATAAATTTGTTGTTTTTATCGCCCGGCCATCCACCTGGAAAATCCTCGCGCACTAAACCATCCGGGTTGGAGTAGTTTTTCATCAATATCTCGTCGCCATAATACATTTGCGGCACCCCGCGCATGGTCATCAGCATGGCCATTCCTGATTTATATTTGGTTATGTCCTCTTCCACCATCGACAGGAAGCGGCTCATATCATGGTTGTCCAAAAAGATGGTGTTTCTTGTAGGATCCTGGTATAAAAAGTCCTGAGCCATGATCGCATATAAGCGGAACACGCCGTCTGTCCAGCCTTCTTTTCCATTCAGGGCTTCGTAAACCGCATCTTTCCAAACTGCATCAGTTATACCCGGCAAGTGCGTATCCAGTTTCTGGTTCACTGTTTTGCCTTCGGTGAAAAATGCCTGATTTGCTACGGTCATTTGGAGCGTTTCGCCAAATATGGATAAATGCGGGAACTCAGCTTTTACAGCCAGGGCCCATTTCGACATATATTCAGGGTCGTTATAGGGATAAGTATCCAAACGGAACCCATCAACACCCGAATATTCTACCCACCAAATGTGATTCTGAGTGAGGAAATTTTGCAGGTATGGGTTATTTTGGTTCATATCGGCCATACGGTGGTCAAACCATCCGTCGAGCATTTGTTTACGGTCGGAAGGTGCCACATAAGGGTCCATATCAGCTTCGTACCTAAAATTTGATTTGGTATAGGTTGGCCATTGGTGCACCCAGCTTTTCATGGGCATATCCTGTATGGTATAGCCTTCGGTACCGGCGTGGTTGTGCACCAGGTCCATTACCACCTTCAGACCCATTTTGTGACATTTTTCCACAAATTGCTTGTACAATTCGTTGGTGCCATAGCGTGGGTCTATTTTATAATGATCGGTAACGGCATAACCATGGTAGGAAGCCTGCGGCTCGTCGTTTTCTACTGCCGGAGTAAGCCAGATGGCTGTAACACCCAGATCCTTTAAGTAATCCAGGTGGTTCATTACTCCCTGCAAATCGCCGCCATGGCGACTAAACATCTTACTACGATCAACTGACATTTCGCGCATCCCGGCTACCGAATCATTTTTGGTATCTCCATTCGAGAATCGATCAGGCATGATGAGATAGATCAAATCTTTATTAGTCACCCCTTGCGCACGGCCCGGAGATTGGTCCCTTTTTTTGAGAGAATATTGATAAGTTAAAGTTTTTTCGCCCGCTTTAATAAAATTTATCGGGAACGTTCCCGGAGATGCGGCAGAAAAAACGCGCAAATCGACAAATAAGTAATTCGGATTTTCAACTTTATGCACTGCTACCAGCTTCACTCCGGGGTAGCTTAACTGCACATTTCGTGAGGCAATATGATCGCCATGAACGATGAGTTGCAGGTTAGGATTGCTCATCCCTGCCCACCAAAACATGGGTTCTACGCGTTCCAGGGCAGGTATTTGTGCCGAGGCACCCAATGCCAACACCAGGCTGCACGTTGTAAAAAATAAAGACTTTTTCATACCAGGTTTCTACAGAAAAGTAATTGGGTAGCTGCCGGAATTCATCCGCAACTACGTTTCAAATTTAATATAAAAATGATTTGTTGTATGAAAAAGTGAAAATGTTTTGGGGGTGGAGATTAGAGGTTGGAGATTGGAGCTTAGGTGGTTTTTGTTTGGTTAAATATAGAACATCGAATTCCAGATATTCGACATTCCTCATTCAGTGTTCGATATTCACAAGGAACATATTGCTAACTTTTAACAACCATAGCGATGGGTTTTAAACCCATCGCTATTACTAAATTTGATGAATTTGCATTACACCAGCACTCCTCCGCCATCCACCACAATCACCTGCCCGGTGGTATAATTCCCGCGTATCAGGTATAAATAGGCTTCGGCCAGATCTTCCGCTTCGCCTACCCTACCGGTCAGCAATTTGGCACCCACGTTAGTATATAGGGCTTCCCTATCTGCTTCGGGCATATTGCCCCATAATTCTGTTTTTACCACCCCTGGGCAAACTGCGTTCACCCTTATCGGCGCCAACTCCACAGCAAGCGCACGTGTTAGCGCATCAACCGCACCGGTGATACTGGCAGCAACAGTCCATCCTTTCCAGGGGCGCAAGCCTACGGTTCCGGTGGTTAAGGTTATCGATCCGTTTTTGCGGATGTTAGGGCTGCCATATTTAACGGCCATTAACGCTCCCCAATAACGCAGACCAAAGAATTGCTTTGCAACATCCATTTTTACATCAGGTAGTTCACTTAACTGTAATGTTTCTCCGGCAGTAAAAACCAAATGATCAAACTTGCCTATCTTATTAAATAATATTTCTACCTGTTGCTCATCAGCCAAATCCACTGCATATCCCTCACTGCCTTTTGGCAAAGCAGCCAATGCGCCATCAACCCTTTGCTGCCGACTCGATACTACAACTACTTGTGCGCCTTCTTGTGCGGCTGCAATAGCGGTGGCTAAACCAACACCAGAGGTGCCACCTAACAATACAATGCGTTTACCCGCTAATACTTCGTCTTTCATTTTTTTTAATTTTTATGATAGCACAAAGTTCCCCATCATTCACAACCTGGCATTTACCAAATGGTAAAAAGCGACAGTCACCGCATATTCTTCCGGATGCGGCTCAGCGATTGCTGGGTGATACCCAGGTAAGAGGCGATATCGCTTAGTGATACCCGCAAGGCAATCTCGGGCTGCCTCCGCAAAAAATTGCTGTAGCGGGTGGATGCATCTTCGCCGAGATAAGAATTACGCACCTGTATTTTTTCCAGTAGAGATTGCGTGGTGATACCCGTTATCAACTCCTTAAGGTACGGCAGCTTTTCATAAAGTGCCACCAGCTTTTGCTTTTTCAGTACGATCAGCTCCGCATCGCAGGCCGCTTCTATGCCTTCTGCTGCAGGTATGTTATTGTTAAAACTGTTCAGGATACTGCAAAATTGATTCTCTTTCAAAAAGAAGTAGGTCATTTTATTGCCCTTTTCATTTTGCGCTACAATACGCAGCACCCCGCCGCATATAAAAAACATCTCTTTGCAAATGTTACCTTCTTCAAAAAGCACCTCGCCCTCACTTACTTTCGTGTAAATCAATGCATTCTCAATAACGGAAGCATCGGTTTGCGGTATATCCTTAAACAGTCTCAAAAAATTTATAAATGCGTCAAACATGGGTTAAAACTATATATTATTTGGTTAAATTGGACTCCCAATTATTCATTCAAGCATGAAATCAATCACCATCATCTCTATACCGGTTACTGACCAGGAGGCAGCAAAACAATTTTATCTCAAATTAGGCTTCAAGCTAATGGCCGAGGCTCCATTTGATACTCACAAATGGATACAAATGGCATTGCCCGGTCAGGAAATGTCCATCACCCTAGTTCCCGGAGTTGAAACCCGGCAGCATACGCGGGTTCGTAATTACTGTAGATAGTCTCGAAAACGAAACAAAGGAACTCAATGCCAAAGGCATCGAAGGCGGCCAGGTCGACAAAAACCCCTGGGGTAAATTCGCATCTGTAAAAGATCCGGACGGCAATGCATGGAGTCTGCACCAAAAATAAATCTTTCCTCCCATCATTTTTGATACTCCTTATGACTATGGTTCATAAGGAGTACCCTATTGCGTTTTAGCGCACTGCTTATCACCTTGCAAATTCCTCAAATTGGACCGGTTCCGGCTCATGAAATTTGCAGATCGTCTCTTCCCATGAGACCAGATCTGAGTGATCCACTTTTATCTTTTTTATAAGATTTCGGGCCGAAAACGCCGCCCGACAAAGGCTTTCGAACGCTGTATTTTAGTTAAATAAAATTTATAATAATCCTGCTAATCAGCTGGTTATCACAATGCATTAATTACTGAACCTATTACAAATGTGCTCGTATAAATACTTGTTTTTAGTGAGGGCTTACAGGCCGTTTAGATAAATAATTAATCAAATGATACAAAGAGCGTCTGCGTTATTACTTCTTTCCTGCATATTTTTTACATCATGTCAGAAAAGTTCCGTTTCCCCGAATAACGGGCAAACCTTACCGGTTCAAAAAACCGTTCCGGTTACAACAATTCTAAATCAGGGCGCTCCCGCTGTTGATACTGTAACCTATAAACCCGTAACAGGATATCTGCGCCTCCAATTGGCAAAGGATTCTATTAATACTGATAATATTTTGATAAACTTTAATCCCACAGCAAAAACAAAATATGTTCCGGGGGAGGATGCACCTTCGTTACAGGGCTTCGGCCTAGTAACTCTTTCCAGTTTATCAAGTGACAATATACCTTTGGCCATAAATGTATTGCCGTTAACAAGACAAGGGCTCTCAATAGGATTAAATGTGGTAGCTAAATCAGATGGTATTTACAAGCTGAGCATGTTGGCCTTACAATCTGTTCCCAATACTTATTCAATTTATATTAAGGATGGCTATAAGAAGGATTCTCTTGACCTCCGCTTATATCCAAACTATGCATTTAATATTTTTAAAGCTGACACCGCTTCGTTTGGACGCAATAGATTTAAATTGCTTATCCGCGCAAAATAACATGATTTAAAGGATTTGTTAAACCTTATATTTTTAGACGGTCGGGCTAACACTTTACCGTCTTTTTCTTTTTGGTCAAAGATCCCCGGTCTATCGCTTTTTGAATATGATCTACCGCTGCTGGCACTTTGCAAGCAGTCCCATCCATATTAACAGTTACTGCCCCAATTTCATTTGCTGCCGCGATGGCTTCGGCACTCAACTCTTTAACATAAGCCCCTATGCATATCACAAAATTGTTCATAGTGTAACACACCCGGTTTTTTGCCGAGTGAATATTCTTTATTACCCTTTGGAGCAAACTATGCAGCATGGGCATATTCAAATCACTATCAGGTTTCAGGGAAACGATATTGGCCAGGGTAGACCAACCAGCTGCCTCAATATGCTCATCTTTGCTTTCTATCCATTGCAACGCCATTTCAAAGCCATATTTTCCCTCCGTAGCAACCCAGGGAACCGTATACTCACTAATATTATTTGACACCGCTCCTTCCACCCAGGTTTGCAGGTCGGCTTTGGTCATTTGCCTATCATCAGCGATCAATCCGGCCAGGTACATGGCATCGGCATTGCCGGTCGCATAAAGCTCCTTAGCCAGTTGATAATCCATCTTGATCTTCTTCTGTATCGGCTTCAAATGCTCCACCTTTACTCCGAAAAAAGGCTCCTTTACTCCATGCTTCAACAAAATTTTCTTTATGCCTTCATTGCCCATCGATTGCAATTCGGCCATAATTTCATTCGCGGTCATAATGTTAATTTTTATCAGGTTTCCAAAAACAGCGACATAAAATTATAAAAAAACGTTAACAACTTTCACCGCAATACCCGGAACATATTGTCCATTTTCCTTATCTTGTTTGCAGCTAATTCAACCTGATGAAACTCTTTAAGGCCTTATTTTCAATCGCAATTACGCTGGTATTGATCTGGGCACTGCAAACCAAATTTGGCGATATCCCCCCTCTTGGTAAATTCTTAAGTCCGGGTGACGGTTTCTGGCAAAATGCTGAGAACAAGCACATCAATGCCGAAGAAAGCCTGCAGATGGATGGCTTGCAGGGTAAGGTAACCATCAGGTATGATGAACATATGATCCCCCATATTTTTGCGGAGAACGACCACGATCTTTATTACGCCCAGGGCTACGTAACTGCCCGCGACCGCCTCTGGGAAATGGATATACAAACACGCAGTGCTGCCGGCAGGTTGGCCGAAATTGCCGGGCCAAAAGCTTTGGATATCGACCGTTATCACCGCCGTATGGGTATGGTATACGGAGCTGAAAATACCCTGCGCGGTACCATGAAAGATCCTGCTTGCAAAGTGATGATCGAGGCTTATACTGATGGTGTAAATAATTACATCCGCCATCTTTCCAAAAAAAACTATCCTATCGAATTTAAATTACTCGATTATGCCCCCGAGGAATGGAAGCCTATTAATTGTGCCTTCCTGCTAAAACTAATGTCCGAAACCCTGGCTGGCGGCTCTGATCAATTTGCCATGACGAACAACCTGAAACGTTTTGGTGCAAAGGATGTGAACGACTTGTTTCCTGATTACCCTTTCCATGAAGATCCTATTATCCCAGTTGGTACAAAATGGGATTTTAAGCCGGTACCCTTGCCAAAACCATCAAAAGACTTTATCGCCCTAATGACCGATACCATCAAGCCAAAGGAAAGAGTGCCCGGCATCGGCAGTAATAACTGGGCCATAGCAGGCAGCCGATCGGCTTCGGGCTATCCTATTTTGGCTAACGACCCGCACCTTAACCTCACCTTTCCATCCATCTGGTACCAGCTCCAATTATCGTCGCCTACAGTAAATGTATGCGGGGTATCATTGCCCGGTGCGCCTGGTGTTATCGTTGGTTTTAATCAAAAAATAAGCTGGGGAGTTACCAATGTGGATGCCGATGTGCTCGATTGGTACCAGGTACATTTTAAGGATAAAAGCAAAAACGAGTACTGGTACAATAACTGCTGGAACAAGGTGACCAAACGCATTGAGATTATCAACATAAAAGGCCAGAAACCTGAATACGATACGGTGATTTACACCCATCACGGCCCGGTGGTATATGAAACTGCTGCCCAAAAGCCTGATGACCGCAATAATATTCCAGTGGGCGATGCCTTGCGTTGGGTAGCACACGATGAGTCGAACGAGTTTATGACCTTTTACCTGCTCAACCGTGGAAAAAATTACGACGATTACCGAAAGGCCCTCATCTACTTCACGGCCCCGGCACAAAATTTCATTTTTGCCAGTAGTGACAAGGACATAGCTATTACTCCAAACGGCAAAATACCGCTCAAATTCAAGGACCAGGGGAAATATATTATGGATGGCAGCGATCCGGCAAACGATTGGCATGGCTGGATACCATCTGACCAAAACCCTACCGTTAAAAACCCGCCAAGGGGCTTTGTAAGCTCGGCCAACCAGTCTTCAACAGATACCACCTATCCGTATTATATCAACTGGCGGTTTGAATTGTATGACCGTGGTAAACGCATAAACGACCGCCTTAAGGCGATGCAAAATGCCACAGTGGATAGCATGAGGCATATGCAAATGGATGATTACAGCATGCGTGCGCATGATGTGTTACCTGCATTTTTTAAATATCTCGATGCATCAAAGCTGGATAAAAATCAACTGGAAGTATTGCAGATCGTTAAGCAATGGGACAAGCATTTCGCCGCCAATTCTATTGGGGCAAGCATATTTAATAATTGGTGGCTTACCTTCTATGGCATGGTTTGGGATGATGAATTTGGGGATAAAAGAACCTTGTTAAACTACCCCTCGTTTGACAAAACTGAACAATTGCTGATCAATGAGCCCAATTCAAAATGGTTTGACAACATCAAAACGCCTGCGAGGGAAACCTGTGTGGATATAGTGATGCATTCCTTTACTGCAACCGCCGATGAAATGAGGCGCAAATATGGCCAGCCGGGTCAAAAATGGCAATGGGGCGAGGTTAAGGATACGCATATCAACCATCTGGCTAATTTGCCGGGGTTCGGTACAGGAAAGTTTTTTGCGGGTGGTACTGGAGCCGTTATTAATGCACTAAGAGGTGGAAACGGGCCATCCTGGCGCATGGTGGTACAAATGGGACCAACGGTAAAGGGTTATGGTGTATTTCCGGGTGGAGAGTCTGGCAACCCTGGCAGCTTTTATTATGACGACATGTTTAAAACCTGGAAGGATGGAGAATTAAATGAGTTATTGTTTTTAGAATCAGCCAATGAAAATTCAAGCAAGATAAAATCAACATTGATATTGAACAAGTCCAATTAACATCATATGCTATTCCTAATAATTCTTATTCTATCCTTTCTAAGCGGTTTAATTTTACCCTGGTGGATGGTAGCTATAATTGCCTTTTTAGCTGTTTTATTTTTGGGTAAATCTTCGGTGCGGGCCTTTTGGTCGGGCTTTGGTGGAGTATTTATCGCCTGGGCAATCTTGGCCCTGATGAAAAGTATCCCAAATGACCACATACTTGCCGCCCGTGTCGCGAAATTGTTCCAATTGCCTAACTGGCTATTGATCTTATTCATCACCGCTCTTATCGGTGGATTGGTAGGCGGCATGGCGGCGCTTTCGGGTATATTACTCAAAAAAGCGATTAAGCATTAAAATGAAGAAAGACGCTTAATTTTTTATCTAAGCGCCTTTCTTATTTAAGCAAAAAACCTTTATAAACTTGCCAAAGTTTCCTTCAGCAATTTAACTGATTCGGTATCGCTTTTGGCAGAGGCGAATATGTCCTGTGAACTTATATTGGAACCGTAAAATGCTGCATTGGCGTCTTTATCTATCGCTAAGCTTGTTCCGTTAAGACTGATGCCGGCAAATAAACCGCGACTGCGTGAATAAGAGTAAACTTCAGCCTCCAGCTTATAATCAGTATTGGCTGATGAGGTACGCCCAACCGGGCCGGCCGCAGCGGATATATCTCCACCAATGGTCACGTCGCCGTTTTTAACCTTTGTGAGGGCGCCCTTGTGCCGGAACACCAAAACCAGGTCGACAGATTGAACACCTATCTGCGGGCCTATGCTGCCGCCGGTCATAGTAATAAACACCGGGTCGCTCCATTTGCCATCATCCAGCTTAACTATTGCAACACCCCTGCCCCTCTTGCCACCGATACCAAGGCCTGCATTGATCAGCTTTGGCACGATCACCACCCCTTCATATTCAGAGATCAGATCATGAGGAATGCTCTCCTTCATCTTGCCAAATTCCTTTAATACATTGGCAGCGTTATGTATTCTTTCCGTTTCCTTGTCTCCCACGCTGGCAGATGTAAATAAAAAGAGGAAGCAAAGTAAAAGCGGAATACTAAAAAATTTTGTTTTCATGGGTTTGTTTTTAATTATAAATAGCACTTAGCACAACTGCAAAGTTATACACTTGTTTGCCCGGCATAATACTGATACGGTCAATTTTACAAATAAACAACTAAGCTTTCCCAATTACTACCCGCAGTTATCCACTATTAAACATTCCGGGATATCGGCTCATGCAATTTACATACCTGTGAGCGGCACATCTGCACATTAACCCTATCTTTGCGGCATGATCAAACCGGATAAACAGCGGGTATTCTCTATCAATAACGAACAGGAATTTGCAGATATTGCCCTGCAAATATTTCGTTACCAGGCAGAAAACTGTGAGGTTTATCGTGAATTTATCACAAACCTGAAAATTGATGCCAATGCTGTTAAAAGCATAGAAGCTATTCCCTTTCTGCCGATCAGCTTTTTTAAATCGCATCAAGTCGTTAGTAGTCCGGATGAGGCCCAAGTCACCTTTACCAGCTCAGGCACTACGGGGATGATCAACAGCAAACACCTGGTTACTGATGTAAGCTGGTATGAAGAAAGCTTCCGCCAGGCCTTCAACATTTTCTATGGCGATATTAAGGGTTATTGCATCCTGGCCCTGCTTCCGTCCTATCTTGAACGTCAAGGATCATCGTTGATTTATATGGCTGAGGACCTGGTAAAGCGATCCGATAATCCGGATAGCGGCCTTTATTTATACAATCATAATGATTTATATCACCAGCTAAAAAGACAGTATCAGGCTAAAAAACCCACCCTGCTTATAGGCGTTACATTTGCCCTGCTTGATTTTGTTGAAAATTATCCGATTGATTTCCCTGAACTCATCGTAATGGAAACCGGCGGTATGAAGGGACGTCGAAAGGAAATGATACGCGAGGAGCTGCACCAAACCTTATGCAAAGGCTTTGGGGTTAATGCCATCCATTCGGAATATGGGATGACCGAACTATTGTCACAGGCCTATTCAAAGGGTGATGGCATATTTAATTGCCCGCCCTGGATGAGAGTCATCACACGGGACACCAACGATCCCATAAGTACGTTGAATAATGAAAAAACCGGCGGCATTAATGTGATCGACCTGGCAAATGTCAATTCTTGTTCATTTATTGCAACCCAGGACCTTGGCAAGGTTTATGCTGATAATTCATTTGAAGTGTTAGGGCGGTTTGATGATTCCGACATACGTGGTTGTAATTTGCTGATCGCTTAAAACTTAATATACAACTAACAGATTATTACTATTTTTGCACTCGCATTAAAATCGATTACTACCATGATGGATAAATTTTTGAACGACCAACAAGACCCTAAGGCACTTGAAAAAGTGTATACCCGCCTGGTCGATCTGTTAACAACCGGAGAAGAGATCATTTATATTGCTGTTCAAAAGAAGCCATTGGTAAATATTTTACCTGATTGCGTGGCCCTGACCAATAAAAGAACCCTGTTCTTCACACCGGCAAACCTGGGTTTATCTATAAAATTTGTTGATTTTGTGTGGAAGGATATTGTTGACGTATCCATCAAGGAAGAAATAATCGGTGCAATCTTCAGCGTGCGTACCACCAATGGCGCTGAAATGGGGGTTGATTACCTGCCAAAGGTGCAGGCCCGTAAACTATACCAATACGCCCAGGAGCGTAAGGAAGAAGAACGAGAAGCACGCCGCCAGCGCGAGCTTGAGGAAAAGCGCGCAGAATCTGGCTCATTTAATTTTGATACACGTAATGCAGCGCGCAGTGTTGAGCCAGAGCATCAGCCCGAACCAATTGCACCAGTTCAGCATGAAACTATAGCTCCGCCATCTCCCGTTCACGAAGAACCCGTTATAAAAGACGAACTAACCGAAAAACTAAAAAAGCTACGTACCCTTTTTGATAACGGGCTGATCTCGCAGGAAGAATATAATCAGAAGAAACTGGAATTGTTGAGTGATTTTTAAAGTTAATTAGGCCCCTCTCGAATGGCGAAGGGCTTAAAGCTTTATTCGGCAATTATCAAAAAATAATTTCTTCTACCTTTTTGTGCTACTATAAACTTTCCGCCAAGAAGATTATCGGTCGTATAAACATCATCAGGCGAGTTAACTTTAGCTTTGTTTACAGTCACGCCACCGCCTTGTATCATTTTTTTCGCTTCGCCTTTTGACGGGAATACCGCTGTTTTTGCTCCGAGCAAGTCAACTATATTGATGCCATCTGCTAATTCAGCTTTGGCTATATTAAAATTGGGCACACCCTCAAATAAACCTATCACTTCGGCTTCATTCAACTCATTCAAAAATTCGATGCCGGTATTACCGAACAGGAATTCTGATGACTTGATGGCCTTTTCATATTCGCCTTCTCCATGAGTTCGGATAGTAATATCTTTTGCCAAAGCTTTTTGCAATCCGCGCAGATGCGGTGCTGTCGCATGTTCTACTTCTAATGCTTCTATCGTTCCTTTATCAAACAGGGTAAATATCCTGATATACGTTTTGGCATCCTCATCACTCGTATTCAACCAGAACTGGTAAAATTTGTAGGGTGATGTTTTTTCCGGATCGAGCCAGATATTGCCCCCTTCTGTTTTACCGAACTTAGTACCGTCCGATTTTTTGATGAGTTGTGTGGTCAATGCATAGGCCTCACCTGCATCTTTTCGGCGCACCAGTTCTGTACCTGTAACTATGTTACCCCACTGGTCGCTGCCGCCCATCTGCAAAACACATTGATGGTTCTTCCACAAATAATAAAAATCATACCCCTGCACCAACTGATAAGTAAATTCCGTGAATGACATCCCTGTATCCCCGTTGATACGGTTCTTCACCGAATCTTTAGCCATCATATAGTTTACAGTAATATGCTTGCCTACATCGCGAATGAAATTCAGAAAGGTATATTCCTTGAACCAATCATAATTATTTACCATCTGCGCGCTATTTACGCCGGCATTGAAATCAAGGAATTTTTCGAGCTGTTTTTGTATACCGTTAAGATTATGTTGTAAAACGTCTTCCGATAACAAATTACGCTCAGCTGATTTACCTGATGGGTCGCCCACCATGCCGGTAGCGCCACCCACCAATGCAAACGGCTTATGCCCCGCCCGCTGAAAGTGAATCAGCGTCATAATCTGGGCCAGGCTGCCTACATGCAACGAGTCGGCAGTAGGATCAAATCCAATATAGCCAGATACCATACCCTTATCCAGTAATTCCTCAGTTCCAGGCATTATATCATGCAGCATGCCGCGCCAGCGTAGTTCTTCAACAAAATTCATCTTATATCCTATTCAAAAGATGCAAATATATAAGGAAAATCGATGTTATGGTGATTTGCTATCTATGTTTTACCCTCTTTATGGCTTGCCATAGAGAGGGTGGTCGAGCGTAGCGATGACCGGGTGAGTCAATATGCGAGCGACATTCCCACCAGTGCATGCCGACCGGTTTACTCACCCCGACTACTCCGCTAGCCAGCGGATGGTCGACCCTCTCTTCGCTCCGCGTAAAGAGGGTGAAAAAGAGTTTTTATTGCTTTGATCAATGTGATCTTAAAATCAAATTGATGTCATCATTACTTAAAATCGGTGTAATCCTACCTGAAATCGGTGTAATCTCAATTATTTTGCGTACCTTGAACAGACTAAAATACGCCGAAAGTGAACCAATATGAACTTTCTATCGCATTACTACTTCGACAGGGACACCACGAACTGTTACCATATATTGGGTACGGTACTGCCCGACCTTTTGAAAAATGCGGATAAAAGCATCATTGTTCATCCTGAAAAACTTTACCATCAAAATCCCGAAATTAATACCATTATCACCGGCTGGAAAAAGCACCTGGAGGTAGACCGGTATTTCCATTCGTCCGAATTTTTTATTACCCGCTCGCATCATTTAAAGAATTTGCTAATACCGGCAATTGAGGGTTCGCCGGTAAAGCCATTTTTCCTGGGGCATATTGCGCTTGAACTGCTATTGGACAATTTGCTGCTTACAACCGGCAAGGTAATGGTGAGCGACTTTTACGATCATTTAAACTCCTGTGATAATACAATAACCGATGAGTTCCTGATCTTTTCAGGTCTACGGGATACTACCGTCTTTTTTAAATTTTATGAGAAATTTAAAAGCAGCCGCTATCTTGAAACCTATAATGATCCGCAGCAAATAGCGTATGCCCTCAAACGGGTATGCATGCGGGTATGGAATGACCCTTTTACCACTGAGCAGGAAGGCAAAATGAATTGGGTACTGTCGGCTTATCGCGATGAAATATTTAATGATTTTATGCTGATATTTGATGAGATACAAAATAAATTAGAAATTGGTTCATCGTAATTGATCAACAACATCTGTTAGTTTTCTATGTTATTTTCGTAACGTAAACATTATCACAATATGAAAAAACTTATACTTCTGTCGCTTATTATTATAGCTATCGGTTTGAATTCGTGCAAAAAAGAGGGCACCACCCAAACTAGCCAAACCGATAATAGCAAATTAATCACCGGGCAATGGCATTGGGTTGAACAAACTTATCAGGACTATACGAATAATGTGCTGACCGGGAGCGAGGATTATACCACCATACTTGATCCAACCAGTTATTTTGAATTCGATGCCAATGGCACGTTTATAGAGAAACCGCAAAACACTACCAATGTGCTTGATTCCGGTGTCTATCATATAACCGGCGATACATTATATATAAAGAGAAATATTGATAATAACACATCAAATTACTTCATAAAGAAGCTTACTTCTTCAAGCTTAATAATACATTTAACAACTGGTGTATCGCCTTATCGTGGTGAAGTAGAATACACGATGAAGCGATAATTTTCCAGTTTTTATCATTTTAGTTCACCGAGTGTTCCCAAACGGTATCCTTTTTCACCTAAAAAGTCCTTAAAATCAATATTTAACATTAAATTATTTTTTTTGAACTAAAATTATATCCGTACCTTTGCAGTCCCAATTGAGTTGGGAAAAGGAGAAAATTTATTTAATGGCAAAAAAACAAGAAGCAGAAAAAGAATTAAAAGCTAAAGAAGCTGAACTCGACGTAGTTACAGCTACTGTAGAAAAAGAAAGCATTGAATCAGAAGCTGATTCAATCTCGATCGAAGAGATCAAATCACAAATTGCAGCACCAAACGAGGATTTCGACTGGGATGCTGACGACAAAAAATTTGGCAATTACAATGATGCCGAGCGTGAAAAATTAGAAAAATTGTATGATGGAACCTTTAGCTCTATCAACAAAGGCGAAATTATCACCGGTACCGTTGTAAATGTTAACAGTAAGGACGTAGTATTGAACATCGGCTTTAAATCTGATGGTTTGGTATCACTGTCTGAATTCCGTGACACACCTGATCTGAAGATCGGTGACACAGTTGAAGTTTTCGTTGAGTCGCAGGAAGATGCTAACGGTCAGTTGGTGCTTTCGCGCAAACGTGCAAAAACCCAAAAATCATGGGAACGCATTAATTCCGCATTGGATAATGATGAGATCATCACCGGCTTTGTGAAGAGCAGAACCAAGGGTGGTTTGATCGTAGATATAATGGGCGTTGAAGCCTTTTTACCAGGTTCACAGATCGACATTAAACCTATCAGGGATTATGACGTGTATGTGGGCAAAACAATGGAGTTCAAAGTTGTTAAGATCAATCACGAGTTCAAGAACGTAGTGGTATCGCACAAAGTGCTGATCGAGGACGATTTGGAAAACCAAAAAACTGAAATTGTGGCCAAATTGGAAAAAGGCCAGGTATTGGAAGGTACCGTTAAAAACATTACCGATTTCGGTGTATTCATCGACTTGGGTGGCGTTGACGGCTTACTGCACATTACCGACATTTCATGGGGCCGTATCGAGCATCCGAGAGAAGTATTGGCACTTGATCAGAAGATCAACGTGGTGGTGCTTGACTTTGATGACGAAAAGAAACGTATCGCCCTTGGCTTAAAACAATTAACTCCGCATCCTTGGCAAAGCCTTGACGAGAAAATCGTTGTTGGCTCTAAAGTTAAAGGCCGCATTGTTACTGTTGCCGATTACGGCGCGTTCCTGGAAATTATCCCGGGTGTTGAAGGTTTGATCCACGTATCAGAAATGTCGTGGTCACAAAATCTTCGTAACCCTCAGGAATTCCTTAAGGTTGGCGACGAAATTGAAGCACAGGTATTGACATTGGATCGTGACGAACGTAAAATGTCATTAGGTGTTAAGCAATTAACTCCTGATCCATGGCAACAGGCTGCCGAAAGGTATGCTGTAGGTACTACGCACGTAGCTACTGTAAAGAACATGACCAACTTTGGTGTGTTTGTTGAATTGGAAGACGGCATCGACGGATTGATCCACATCTCTGACCTTTCATGGTCTAAAAAGGTAAATCACCCTAACGAATTCACTAAAGTTGGTGAGAAATTAAACGTGGTTGTACTTGAACTGGATGTTGAGAACCGTAAGCTGAGCTTAGGCCACAAACAATTGGAAGAAAACCCCTGGGATACTTTTGAAACCATCTTCACTATCGATTCGATACATGAAGGTACCGTATTAAAGGTTACTGAAAAGGGTGCGATAGTTGCTTTACCTTATGGTGTTGAAGGCTTTGCGCCGGTAAAACATATTGTTAAGGAAGATGGCAAGAGCTTAAAGGCTGAAGAAGCTGCTGAATTCAAGATCATTGAATTTAACAAGGAAAATAAGCGTATCGTTATTTCACATTCACGTATCTGGGAAGAAGCTCGTGCTGAAGCCAGGGTACAGGAATTCGAAACCCGCAAGAAAGAAGCTAAATCAGCAACCAACGCGGTGAAGAAGGTGAAAGATTCGGTTGAAAAATCAACTTTAGGTGATTTGAGCGTACTTGCCCAACTGAAAGAACAGATGGAAGGCGCTGAAAGCAAAGCCCGCAAGAGCAAAAAATCTGAAGAAGAAGAAGCAAAATAAGCTTTAAATAAATAAATCCTTTAAAGCCCTGTCCGCTAAAAGCGGATGGGGCTTTTTTTGTTTGCAACTTTATGTTATTTTCACAAATAATTTATCGCCTAAACCTGTATGAAATTTAAATGTTTCTTTTGCCTCACAATTTTCGTTGCATGCCTTACAACATCCTGTAAAAAGCATATTAAAAAATACATCGGTCCGCATACTGACATTTATATAGCAGGCACCATTCGCAAATATTACTCTCAACAGAATAAGGACACCATGTCGACAGCGGTATATTGGAAAAATGGCACTATGGTACAAGTGAGCGATTCTTTAACAGGGAGCGTTATGGTAGAAGGCATGGCAGTACACAATAACGATGTGTATGTTGTAGGTGATATACCGCGTATGATAAACAGATTTTATGGGACATCTTCAGCGGCTTACTGGAAAAATGGTGTACTGACCCAATTGGGCGAAGGAACAATCAAGGGGATAGCATTCAAAGGCAATGATGTTTATATGGCAGGCACTGCCTTTGGCAAAGGGGTGGAAAAAGCTATCTGCTGGAAAAATGGCAAAGCTTTCGCATTAGGGACCGGGCGGGCAAATTCAATATATATCGATGGGGACGATGTGTACATAGCCGGCAGCAGGCGTTACTGCTTGGAACTACCTGACCAAAACGATAAACAATGCAACTATGCCGCTACCTACTGGAAAAATGATGAAGTAGTTGCGCTTCATGACACCTTGAGCGGCAATACAAACGCTGATCATATATTTGTGGATAATGGTAATGTAAATATTGTAGGATATGAGGATCCCGTTGGAAGCCAGCCTGTATACTGGGTAAATAAGCAGCCATACAGCATGAAGCCAAAATCGGGTATCAAATGCTTTATTTCGGGGATAGTGATTGATGATAATGGCAAATATACGGCATGTGGCGGGATGTATACCAGCCATTTCAACTGGCAGGCTATTTACTGGGGAAATGGCAGGCTAAAGTCGCTGCCACATAAAAGCAGCTATTCCCGCGCTGAAGCTACTGCTGCACTTGGCAGTGACATCTATATTGTCGGCACCGATCAGGGTAAACCTGTGTATTGGAAAAATGGTCAACTTTTCAACTTTAGTAATGAAAAAGGTTGGGCATCAGCTATTGCTATAGTGAATTATTGAGTGCATATCCTACTCATCCCTCAAAGTCCTCACCGGATTGCTATGCGCAGCCTTATAGGTGAGGTAACTTATCGTACAAACAGCAATAATTATCAGCGATGCCACAGGCAATGCAAATTGCCACCAGTTCAACCCTACCCTGAAAGCGTAGCTTTGCAGCCATTGCCCGATAAATAACCAGGCTACCGGGATGGCGATCATACTGCAAATTAGGATCAGTTTAATCACATCCATTGTTAAGAGCGACATGATATTGGATACCGATGCGCCCAGCACTTTGCGGACACCAATTTCCTTGGTTCTGCGCGCAGTGGAATAGGCGGTTAAACCAAATAGTCCCATACAAGCGATAAATATGGCCAGCGAGGAAAACAGCATAAAAATGCGCCCGAACTGTACATCCTGGAAATACTGGCGGTTATACAATTCATCCAGGAAGAAATAATCAAATGACGATTCAGGAAAGAAACTATCCCATTCGCGTTTGACGTTTGATACTACGCCTTGCACGTTAGCGTTGGCCATTTTTACGGAGTAATATTCCGTTGGTACCCAACCGAGTTTAGGATCCATAAATAAGATGATGGGTGTATATTTTAACTGGAGCGATTGTTGGTGATAATTTTTGATGACGCCTATAACTTCGTTTGGCTGTTTATCTAGGGTCTCCAGCCACACCTTCTGCCCAATTGCTTCCTCCGGACTTGCAAAGCCAAATTGTTTTAGCGCGGCTTCGTTTAATATCACCCCTGTAGAGTCAGCCGCACGACTTTTATCAAACGCATGCCCGGCTATTAGTTCGAGTCCGTAAGCTTTTATAAACTCGTGGTCAACCCGCAACATCTCGAACAGGCGCTCGTCCTTTCTAGGCGCACCAAATCGCCTGTCGGCAGCAAATTTACCTACTTCCTTACCTGGTACTGGTCCCGAAGCTGTTATCACATTTACACCTGGTATCGATTTTATCGCATTTTTAAAACTCAGCACCTTTTGGTCGTAACCAGTTGTGCCCACTGGTGCCTTAAATACAAGTGTCTGATTAATATTTACGCCTGTTTTTTGGCTCTGCATAAAACTGATTTGCCTGTACACCGCAAAAGTTCCCGCTATCAGCAATAATGAGGCGGTAAACTGGAAGGCCACCATTCCCTTTCGCAATAAAATACCGCTTTTGGAAAAAGCATACCTTCCTTTCAACACCACTATTGGGTTTACCCTGGCCAATACCATAGCCGGGTAAATGCCTGATAGTAATATTCCGCCCACAATCACTAAAACAACCCGCAGGTATAAAGCTCCGTCAAAAAGCAATCCTACCGTTGAACCTGAACCCAAAAATTGAGGTAAAAAGTATTGCGCCGACATCATCAAGGTAATAGCAAGTATGATTGCTATGGTATTCAATATCATCGATTCCATCAAAAATTGCACGATTAGTTGCAGGGCATTGGCGCCGCTTACCTTGCGTATGCCCACCTCTTTGGCTCTGTCAATGGCTTTAGTGGTGGACAGGTTGATGTAATTGACACAGGCAATAATAAGGATTACGTAAGCCAGGACATTCAAAAAATTCACCGCGCCGCGACTGCCGTTTACTTCCACATCATATTGTTTTGGGGGATTGAGATGTACCTCAGTTAGCGGTACCAGCTTAATGGCCCATTTCAATTCTTTTAACGACTCCCCAGTTTTATATTTTTCGGCTAATGCCGGGAATTTATCTTCAACCGCAGTAGCAGTAGCACCCGGCTTCAGCTTTACAAAAGTGTAGCTCTCGTGCATGTACCAAAAGTCCTTGACCCACTTTGGCGAAGAGGCCCATGATACCAGGAAATTGAACTGGATGCTCGAGTTTTTTGGCACATCTTTAAACACGCCGGTCACCATGCAATGATAAGTGTCTGATAAGGTGGTGATATCCAAAAATTTGCCCATCGGGTCAGCACCGCCAAAATATTTTCGTGCTTCAGATTCTGACAGGGCGATGGTATTTACATCTCTCAAAACTGTCGATGCGTCACCCTTAACCAACGGGAATGAGAAGAATTTAAAAAAGTTGCTATCAGCAAAGCAAACATGCTGTTCGCGGTTCTTCGTATCCTTATATCTAACAACCCGTTCCGAATTGTTCCAGTTGATGCGGGCATAATCTGCTATCTCAGGGAAGTTCAATTTCATGGCAGGTGCATAGCCGTTGGTGCTGGTGGCCCAGTCATCAGTCATTTCGTCGCCTTTAAAAAAACGGCTCTCTACGCGGTAAATATCAGCAGCATCAGTATGCATGCGGTCAAAGCTCCGCTCAAAATGCACATAGGCGCTGATCAGTATAAACGCCGCCAGCCCCAAAGCCAGGCCAATGATATTAATAAAAGTGTAAGTCTTGTTTTTGATTAGGTTACGGTAGGTAACCAGCAGCATGTTCCGTAGCATAGCTTTAAAATAAAAAACGCGTTGATACAACGCGTTTAAGTTACTGATAATATGCTATAAGATGTTACCAAAAAAAGTAGCAACAATGGCAACACCAGTAACACTTCTTAAATTTCCGCCCTTGTTTGTGTTGTCACCAATAAGTACCGGGATACTTTTAAACAGAAAAAACCTTTCTGTTTTAACTCTTCCGAAGGGTGACTAAAATCTAAAATGAAAACAAGGATGGCTTATAAAAAGTAAAGCCCAACACTGAGGTTGGGCTTGGTCTATCTATTCTTTAATCTGTCACCAACACTTTTGTAACACTGCAGCTAACTAAGATTGCAAAACATATTTAATAATGTCTAACGCTAAGTTTAAAACCCCCAGTACGATCAAATAAATGCCGAATTTTCTATAAGAATACCAACCGCTTTCCTTAGTTGCATATTTGCACATAAAACCCATTGTTAATAAAATGAACGGGGAAATATATTTTATCAATAGTTCAATATTCATATCCGAGTTTACTTAAAAGGGGAGGGATTTAATAATCAACACTATTCCACAAATACCTGAAGCTATGACAGCAACGATATATCTGATAAACAATAACGACGGAATCCCATCTTCACCGTCACTTATCTTTTTCCGTCTATTAAACCAAATAGAAAAAATTGAAAATAATAAAAATATAACCCCTGTAAAAAAATACTTAAAATTCATATTTGTCGTCTTAATGTTTAATAAGTTTTTTTGACGTATAATCTACAGTTCCGTCGTTAAGCATATCTGTAGCAATCTTCCCCACCTTTTTTAACTGCGTCGCAGCACCTGTTGATCCAGGGACAATTTCATTTAATGTACCTTTTGCAAGCTCCCCCAAACCATAGGTTACAACTGTCTCCCCCGTGCCGGTGGCTGCTTTCTTATAGTCCCCGGTTATCAAATTAACACCGATTTCCATAAATTTACCGACACCTTGTTCTATACCCCCAAAGCTTGCGACAGCTGCGCCGGGCGTTGCTCCAACACCAGCTACGGGTGCGCCCATCGCTGCCATTACACCTCCGGTAAGTTCAAGTTTTTGTCCCTGGTCTTGCAATTTTTCCGACGTCCGCAAAAGTTCTTCTTTATGTTCAACAGTATATTTTTTATTTCAGTGCCAGCCTTAACAGTTGCTGCGGCTGTTTGCTTATACACGCTTTTTGCCTGGCTAACAGTAGAGTTATAAGCTGACTTTACCTCTTTAACTGTCGCGTTATATACGCTCTTTGTCTGTTTTACGGCATTATCAAACCAATCCGGCCACATCCCGTCGGGATCCATAAACCGTATCGGGTCATTAAAGGCATACGTATAAGGCGACCATCTTCTGCCCTTTTCCGCCAAAGGATCAACCGTATTCCACCTTGCAATGACCGGGTCATAAAACCGTGCGCCATAATCATATTACTTCAACGCCGGAAGCCTCGCCAAATCAAAAATACTCTTATCGGCTATCATTTTCTCTACATCTTCCCATTTGCGCGGTGCGTCAATAGATAGCAGTGTGCATTTATCCTTGCCTACCACCACATCATCCTCTATCCGCACGCCAATATCCCACCATTTTTTATCACAATCACTTCCTGCCGGGATATAGATGCCTGGTTCCACGGTGATTATCATATTCTCTTTCAGGTTCACCTGGTAGCCTTTGTCGTGCACATCAAGGCCCAGGTGGTGCGATACGCCGTGCGGGTAATACTTCTTCACGTCCTTTGCATCCTTAATGATACCCAGCTTGATAAGGCCGTTAGACAATACTTCTCCCGTTTTCTCTTCCAGCTTGCTGTAAGGCACACCTTCTATACATAGTTTAAATACCTCTTCCTGTGCATCATACACCAGTTGGTAAATGGCCTTTTGCTCATCGGTAAACTTACCGTTGGCAGGGTAAGTGCGGGTTACATCAGCCGAATAGCCGTGGTATTCGGCGCCTACATCAGCCAGCACCAGCTGGTTTTTCACTTGCATAACGGCATTCTCCTCATAGTGCAAAATACAGCCATTGGCCCCTGCCCCTACAATCGGTGGGTAGCCCTCATCTTCGGCTCCATATTTTTTGTGCACATACTCGTATATACCCTGCAGTTCGCGCTCCGATGTTGTGGGTTTTACCGCACGCATGGCCTCGTCATGTGCAATGCTCGATATTTCTACCGCTTTCTTCACCAATGCCACTTCCTCAGGTTGTTTTATACCACGCAGCAAATTCACATCATCGCCATAGCTTACCATGCCGCCAAACTGGGCAGCAAATTTAGCTTTCAGTTCAGTCAGTCCTGTCGAATCCGGTTTACTAAGTAGTCCTTGCAGCATATCGCTATTCTTATACGCTGGCTTGTCAAAGTTTGGCTTCAGGTAAGCCAATATCCTTGTCAAATTCTTTGGATTACCATACCTCATAATAAGTGTTAGGCTGCTTAAAAGGTCTTTATCAATATTGGGTATGGCAGCCTTTGATTTGAAAGCTTCCATCAAC